>Ga0335396_10000046_pt1 | contig 120195 bp, 123 predicted proteins | sample FRY02_FD_205743 | JGI IMG/M metagenome (GOLD analysis project Ga0335396, IMG submission 205743) | Freshwater microbial communities from Lake Fryxell liftoff mats and glacier meltwater in Antarctica - FRY-02 (spades assembly) (version 2) | ecosystem: Environmental > Aquatic > Freshwater > Ice...
ACTAGTCCACCACTCTTTAAATACGCGGCGGCAGATGTCAGCGCATCTGCTGTGCACTTCGATACAAATTCACCACCGCTCATGTGCGCAATTATCGCGCCTTTTTGCGAGAAGATAACCACATGGCCACGCAGGTAAAAGTTATGCAGATTATCGCCCGTATGAATGTGGGTGGGCCTGCTGTGATTGTGGCAGATTTAATGCGTGGTCTTGATGGGGCAGATTTTAATCAAATACTTGTAACCGGATATTGCGATGAAAATGAAGCAGATTATTTGGAGACCGTTGCAACAGATATTAAAGCTACGAGAATTGCTGGTTTAGGTAGATCGGTCTCACTGGTGGCAGACCTAAAAGCTTTCATCGGGTTGATTTCATTAATTCGTAAATTCAAACCGGATGTCATTCACACGCATACTGCAAAAGCAGGAGTGCTTGGGCGTCTTGCTTCAATTCTCGCTGGGCGAGGTGCGGTGCGCGTTCACACTTTTCACGGGCATTTATTGCATGGTTATTTTAATAATTCAAAAACTAAATTAGTTATTATGATTGAGCGCTTTTTGGCATCAAGGACCAGCGTTTTGATTGCGATTGGAAATAAGGTTAAGGAAGATTTACTAGCTGCCGGTATCGGGAGAGAAGAAAAATATCGAGTATTTTTTCCTGGATTGGCGCTTCCAAAACCTTTTGAAAAAGCCTCGGCAAAAACTGCCCTTGGCTTGAATACTGAGACTTTGTACTGCACCTTTGTTGGGCGATTGACTCAGATAAAACGTCCTGATCGCCTACTGGATGTAGCGCAGGAGATGAAAAACCGAAGCATTGATATTAGTTTTTTAATTGCCGGCGAAGGTGATTTGTTTGAGAGTTGTAAGAAGCGTGCAGAGGCTGATCAATCAAGCGTTACTTTTCTAGGTTGGCGAAATGATATTTCTCAAATATTCGCGGTGAGCGATATCGCTATTTTGACTTCCGACAACGAAGGCATTCCGTTAACTTTGATACAGGCCGCACAAGCCGGACTTCCAATCGTGGCAACCAACGTTGGATCTATTTTAGATATCGTGATTGATCAAAGTACGGGTTATTTAACTGAAAAGTCACCTACCGCAATGGCTGATGCAATTGAAAAATTAGTCCGAGATCCAGAGTTAAGAAAAATAATGGGTGCTGCAGGAAAAGCTCGGGCTAGTCAGTACTTCTCATTAGAACGCATGATTGCTGACCATAGCAATCTATATAAAGGGCTATAAGGGCATATTTAACTCACACAGAGATCACAGATTTCCCACAGTTACGATTATAAATATAGGAGATACTTAACCCATGAGAACAACTCGCATTCGTAAAATCGCAGTAGCACTGACCGCTCTTTCATTAGTTGCTGGTGCAGCGCTTGCTCTTCCAGCCAGTGCGGCAACCCCGACACGTTACATAACTGTAAATTCAGAGGGCACCGTAAAAGTTACCCCTGATGCGGTTCGTCTAAATGCAGTCGTCAGCGTTGTTGCTGGGACAAATAAGGAAGCACTTTCGCAGACATCTACATCGGCAGCCGCTGTGCGTGCGGCGCTTACGAAGAGCGGAATCGCAAAGACTGAAATAGCAACTCAGAGCATCACCGTCTATCCCGAATACAACTACACCCCAGAAAAGGGTTCAGTATTAATTGGATATCGCGGGTCACAAACTTTTGTAGTAACTATTAAGAACGCCGAAGGAGCTGGCGCAATTGTTGATGCAGTTGTTGCTGCTGGTGGAGATAACTTGCAGATTCAAGGCGTCACACCGTTTGTACTAGATGCTTCAAAGTCCACAGAGTCTGCGCGAAGCGTTGCTGTTGTAAACGCAAAGGCAAAGGCAACTTCTTATACAAAATTACTTGGCGTAAAACTTGGCAAAGTAAATTACTTAGTTGAGAATTCCAGCCCAAATAACTATCCACCACAGATGGCAATGACAAAGAGTGCAGATGCCATGGAAACAGTTGTTGATCTCGGTCAACAAGATGTCACAGTTTCAATCACTGTTCAGTGGGTACTTCTCTAAATCGCATTAATCTCGCTTAAATCTCACTATCTATTGGGGCATCGAACCGATTTTGGATTGAACCCCTTCAACGGGTACGATTTGCGAGCCTCGAACGTCCCCATCGTCTAGGGGCCTAGGACATCGCCCTTTCACGGCGGTAACACGGGTTCGAATCCCGTTGGGGGCACGCAAGACGTTTTAAAAAGGCTTTAAGGTGACATAAGAGCCACTTATGTTAATTATTCCTAAGGCCCGGTAGCGCAGTTGGTTAGCGCGCCGCCCTGTCACGGCGGAGGTCGCGGGTTCAAGTCCCGTCCGGGTCGCGAGAAGAGAGTGTCCACACACTCTCTTCTTTTTTAAATTTTTAAGTAAAGTTTTTAAAAACTAAATATTGGCTCGGTAGCTCAGTTGGTACGAGCGCGCGACTGAAAATCGTGAGGTCGACAGTTCGATCCTGTCCCGAGCCACTCTAGATTTACTTCAGGCAATAAATTTAAGCAATAAATAAAAGCTAGAAATTAACCAGCAGATCCGGAACCAGATGGTCCCGCTTTGCGCTGAACCTGTGGTGCACCACCGCTGCGTTGTCCGCCACGAATCTTTGATCCGCCTTCAGCGTTGGCTGGTGAACCAGGTGCGCCCTTTTTATTTTTCTTCGCTTCCAGAGCTGCGAGCATTCTAGCTTTTACATCATCGTTGTTAGCCATGTCTCTACTCTACCCCTCAGATGGAATTCTTAAGAAGTAAACCAATTTCACGAGCCAAGCAGTTCCTCCGATAGCCATTAATTGATAACCATATGAATCTGGCCAAGCATAAATACCTAGCGCGAGGGCACCATAGAACGCAGCAAAACTCCAAAGGGTTATGGCAGTTGCTTTGCGATGCAAACCTTTACGCATCAAGCGGTGCGATAAATGGTCGGTGCCACCTTGAAACGGTGAGATTCCGCGATAAATTCTGGAAGAGACCGCAACCGTTGTATCTAAAATCGGAACTGCTAATAGCGCGAGTGGGATAGATAAAGATTTTATTTGAGGGACAACACCGGGGCTCAATCGAATTGTCAGCACAGAAACAATAATTCCTAAAAACAGCGCTCCCGCATCTCCCATATATATCTTGGCCGGAGCACGATTCCAGATTAGAAAGCCCGCAGTGGCGCCAGCAGTAACTATTGCAAGGGCACTGACCAAGATCTGTTGCCGGTCGTAGGCAATAAAAAATAGAAAAATAGTAATTACTGCAACGGTACCTGCGGCACCACCATCTAAGTTATCAAAGAAATTAATTGAATTGCAGACTCCAACAATCCAGAGTACCGAAATCGCATAATTAAGAATCGTATTATTAAAAGCAATTCCTAAAGTATCGGTGGCAGTTAAAATAATTGCGACTACGAATCCAGTTGCAGTTTGAGCCAATAAACGTGGCCAAGGCTGCAAGCCTTTCAAGTCATCAATTAACCCCATCAACGAAATTGCCATTGCTGGAACTAGAACAAAACTTGCTAAGCGGAAAGTTTCCATCGAAAAGTCCACCGCAAGGAGCGAGCCATAGGAAGCTCCGACAACTCCGATCGCAATTGCAACTCCCCCTAAATAAGGGACTGCTTCCTTTTGGGATTTGCGTTCCAAGTTTGGTGCATCAACCGCTCCGACTTTGATTGCCAATTTGCGCATCAGTGGCGTTAGCGAACCGACAAAAATAAATGTAAGCGCGCCAAGCAGCAGGAATTGCGATATTGAATATTCCATTTAACTAACTATTTATCTTCGCTCTTAAAATAATTATCACGTAACTCGTCAACTTCGGATTTACGGAAGCGGCGATGTCCACCGAGAGTGCGAATTGAAGTTAACTTGCCGGCCTTAGCCCAACGTGTAACCGTCTTTGGATCAACACCAAACATCGCAGCAACTTCACGGGGGGTGAGCAATATTTCAGCATCAGGAATGCGATTCATTTCTCACCTTTCTTCATGGTCGGCCGCGCAGTTTGTGCATGTCCGATTTGTGACGACTGTCGGAAGTATCCGCCAAAGTGAGCGTAAATAGCAAGATAAATTCGAAACAAAAGTTCTGGTTTTTAGCTTGCAGACTCAAAGCCCTGCACTAAACGCCAGCGCGTAACTAAGCGCTCATAACCTTGCCCCGCCATCTCGCCATCGCCTGCCGCTAATCCAGAAAGTGAGAGAAGTACATCTTCCACTGAAGTATCTGCCGCTAAACCAGTTTCTTCACCCGCTAATCGCAAGCCATGATCCAAATAACTAGCCAGCCCACCGTAATCGAGTTCTACGAGTGATTGATTGTGAAACATTTCTAGCCACTCATGTAAACGTTCGATTTCACCTTCGACAGATCCTTCACCAAAAGAATTCAAAACCGTTTGATGGGCAACTTGAGTTCGGGCTTTGGCATCTGAAATCTTTGTCCTCAAAACACAGAATGGTCCATCAGAATCCTCACCACGTTCGCGATCTTCAGGTAAAAATAATGAGAACCAACGGGGAGGAATAATCCAATTTTCAGTCAAGATATGTGGGACTCGATCTTCACGAAGATCTACTCCAGCCGTTATGACATCTTCTAACGCTTGAGAAACAAAAAATGGTGTGATTGAGGAGGGAAGTGATTCTTTGAAATCATCTAGCGCTGCCCAACAACGTGTCGCTGTTGACCACGGAGATATATAACGGATTCCATCAATATCTAATACATGCGCGCCATCGGGGCGACCAGCAGGAGGTTCTGGAAAAACTAATCGGCGCAGCGCTAATGTTTCTTCTTCGCGGGTTGAATTTACATTCGGTGATAGTTCTTGCCAACGCAAACGATCAGCACGCTCAAAGGCTGAAAGTGGTTCGTAAATTCGTAGCGACGCTACGTACGGTGTTGGTCTCACAATTTTTACTGGTGAAGATTAAGCACGAGGGATGTAATTACCCTCAGCAAATGGATCTTCATCATTGCCAGACTTATTTGAAGTGTCCTCACCATGAAGTTCTTTAGTGAGTCGATCAAGGTCCATCTCTTGTGAGTTGTACTTTAGATCTCTGGCTACTTTTGTTTGTTTTGCTTTGGCACGGCCGCGACCCATAGGGCGACCTCCTTACTCATTCGCAATTTCGTCAAGACACGTAGGTTATCGCGTCCTGTAGTTACCTTCCAAAGCAGCCGAACCGGGACCATTTTGAGCGTGAATTGAGCCTGAAACCCAGGCTTTCATCCCTCTGGCGGCCAAGGAACGAATCGCCAGATCAGCAATTTTGGGATCCAGAATTGCCACCATTCCGATGCCACAGTTCCAAGTTCGCTCCATATCCGATTGTGGAGTTCCTCCGGCAGATGCCATGAATTCCATTTCGGGAGGGAGAGACCAAGTGCTGCGATCGTATTTTGCAATCAAACCATCTGGAATGACGCGCGCAGTGTTATCTGCCAAGCCTCCGCCAGTGATGTGAGAGAAAGTACGAATATTTTCTTGCTGAGAATTTATCAGCGCTAGACAATCTAGTGTGTAGATTTCAGTTGGAGTTAAAAGAATTTCACCAATTGTTTTGTCAAAACCCTCATATGTTTTACTGAGATCTAGGTTTTGGGTTTTTAAAATATGGCGAACTAGTGAAAAGCCATTTGCATGAAATCCACTTGCCGGCATTGCCACAATCACATCACCAGCTTTTACTAAGTGTGAACCAAGTTGTTTATCGGCATCAACTGCACCAGTTGCGGCTCCGGCAATATCAAATTCGTCATCGGCAAGTAATCCGGGGTGCTCAGCAGTTTCTCCACCAATCAAAGCAGTGTTTGCTTTTTCGCAACCACGAGCAATGCCACCAACAATTTCAGCGATACGTTCTGGGATAACTTTTCCGACTGCGATGTAGTCAGTCATAAAGAGTGGTTCTGCTCCACAAACGACTAAATCATCAACGACCATTGCTACTAGATCTTCGCCAATGGTGTCGTATTTTCCAATCAATCGCGCAATTTCAGTTTTAGTACCAACTCCATCTGTGGATGTCGCAAGCAGTGGCTTATTGAATTTCTTTAAGGCGCTGGCATCAAAGAGTCCAGCAAAGCCGCCGATTCCGCCCATAACCTCTGGACGAGTTGCCTTGGCAATTGATGCTTTCATCAATTCAACTGCACGATCTCCAGCATCTATATCGACACCTGAATCTTTATATGTGCTCATGTTTTTTCTCTACTTCAGTAAGTTCTAAACGCATCTTGCCCTCTGACATATCTGCCGGAACTGCGATCGGGTAAGTGCCAGTAAAACAAGCGGTACAGAGCTTATTTTCTTCAATTGTTGTAGCCGCAATTAAGCCTTCGAGTGAAACGTAACTCAACGAATCGGCACCAATTGAGCGACGAATTTCTTCAATTTCAAGTCCACTTGCGATTAACTCAGCACGTGATGCAAAGTCGATTCCGTAATAGCACGGCCACTTAACCGGTGGACTAGAAATACGTACATGGATTTCACGAGCCCCAGCTTCACGCAACATTCGAACAATCGCACGTTGAGTATTGCCGCGCACGATTGAGTCATCAACAACAACGATTCGCTTTCCTTCAATAATTTCACGAAGCGGATTTAATTTTAAGCGGATACCCAACTGTCGAATTGTTTGTGAAGGTTGAATAAAGGTACGCCCCACATAGGAATTCTTAACTAATCCAAGTCCGTAAGGAATTCCTGATTGCTGAGCAAATCCAATTGCTGCTGGAGTACCCGATTCTGGAACTGGAATAACTAGATCAGCTTCCACGGGTGCTTCAATTGCCAATCGCTTGCCAAGGCGTACTCGTGTCGCATGCACGCTCTGTCCAGCGATTGTCGTATCTGGGCGAGCTAAATAAACATATTCAAAGATGCAGCCTTTAGGGTCAGGCTGAGCCCACATTTGAGAACGAATACCATCTTCATTAATTGAAATAAATTCACCGGGCTCTATTTCGCGAACAAAGGCGGCACCGACAATATCGAGTGCGGCAGTCTCAGAAGCAACAACCCAACCACGATCTAATTTTCCAATAACTAATGGGCGTACTCCATGTCGATCTCTTGCTGCGTATAAAGTCTTTTCATCCATAAAGACAAGGGAGAAAGCACCTTCTAACTTTGGAAGTACCGCTATCGAACTGGCTTCTACATTTTTTTCATCTTGTAACCCAATGAGTGCGGTCATAATTTCAGTATCTGTTGTAGCGCCACGATCGTTCTTAGGATTTTCGCCTTCGAGCTTATGAACGAGTTCGGCAAGTTCACCCGTATTGGTGAGATTTCCGTTGTGGGCAAGAGCCAAAGTGCCATATTTTGTAGGGCGCAAGGTTGGTTGCGCATTCACCCAAGTGCTTGAGCCAGTGGTGCTGTAGCGACAATGTCCAATAGCTAAATCACCAGTTAGCGATGCTAAATCAGATTCAGTAAAGACTTGTGAAACTAAACCCATATCTTTATAAATTAAAATTCGTTCGCCATCGGATGCAGCAATTCCGGCAGATTCTTGTCCACGATGTTGCAGCGCATACAAACCATAAAAAGTTAACTTTGCGACTTCTTCATTAGGCGCCCAAACTCCAAATACACCACATGCATCTTGTGGTGCTTTATCGTCCTCTAGAACATTGTGATTGAGCAATCCATCAGGGCGACGAGTCATGGCTTTATCCTAAGTGGCAATAAGTTAGTTAGATCTGCGCGCACTCCAGAAGCGTTGATTTTTCCTTCAGTCATCGCATCAGCCCATGATTTTTCACCGCTAGCAAGAGCCAACCAAGTATCAGCGTTCATTTCAATTACATTCGCTGGGGTGCCACGTGTGTGAGTTGGACCTTCCCCACATTGCACAGCCGCGTAAGGTGGAACTCTTACTTCTATGGCACGACCCGGTGCGCGCTCAACTAATATCGCCAAGGTTTCCTTGACTGCTTCAAGAATCTGAGGATCTCGCATATTCAACCAAACAACTTTGGAAACGTTTCGGTATGTGCAGTATGTAATTCAGATAATGGAATGTGCGCATCATTTATTTCAAGTGCGTCACCACCAGTCATACCAAGATAAGTCGCCTTGATTTTATATTTGGCAGCCATCGCATTGAGCGCTTGAGAATCTGCAGGATCAATTGCCACAACTACTCGACCCGGTGACTCGCTAATTAATGAAATTCCAGCATCTTCAATTCGAATTACGGCACCGACTTTATGACGTAGGACCATTTCGGTAAGAGTTGCACTTAACCCACCCTGGCTTAAATCATGGGCTGCCACAAATACTTTTGAAGTGCGACCTTCAACTAAGAAATCAATTAGGCGCATTTCGCGCTGCAAATCAGCGATTGGTGCCGATCCTCCACGTTGTCCATGCAGGTAAGCCCATTCGCTACCCGCAAGATCGTTCTTAGTTTCACCTAATAAATAGAGTTCTAAACCATCAGCGTCAAAACTCATTGGTGTGCGAGTACGCACATCATCAATGATGCCGAGAACACCAATAACTGGCGTTGGCAGAATTGCAACTGCTCCAGTTTGATTATAGAAAGAAACGTTGCCACCAGTTACAGGTAGTCCCATCTCTAAACATCCATCAGCTAAACCACGAACCGTTTCAGCAAATTGCCACATGACTCCCGGATCTTCAGGTGAACCAAAGTTAAGACAATTAGTTACTGCTAGTGGCTTAGCGCCAGCAGTTGCGATATTTCGGGCTGCTTCAGCTAACGCTAACTTTGCGCCTTCATATGGATTTAAATAAGACCAGTTGGCATTGGCATCCGTTGCTACGGCAACACCTAGATGAGTTTTCTCATCAATACGAACCATTCCAGAATCATCTGGCTGCGATTGAATTGTATTTCCCTGAACATATCGATCATATTGTGATGTGACCCAAGATTTATCTGCCAAGTTTGGGGTTGCCGCTAACTTCAATACCGCCGCTTTAATTTCAGCGGCGCTTTTTGGAAGTGGAACATTTATAACTTCGGAATTGACTCGATCAATGTAATCAGGTTTTGCTAATGGGCGGTTATAGACCGGACCTTCGTGAGCCACGGTGCGTGGTGGAACATCAACAATTAACTCACCATGCCATGTAATTTCTAGCCTTTCACCATCAGTGACTTCACCAATAACTGTGACTGTAACGTCCCACTTTTTACAGATTTCTAAGAAACGATCAATATGTTTAGGTTCCACAATCGCACACATACGTTCTTGCGATTCTGACATTAATATTTCTTCTGGCGATAAAGTCGCATCACGAAGAGGAACGCGATCTAACTCCACCTTCATTCCACCGCTACCACCAGAGGCTAATTCGCTAGTGGCGCATGAAAGTCCAGCCCCGCCAAGGTCTTGGATACCCACCACGAGATCTTCGGCAAATATTTCAAGTGAGCATTCGATCAAGACTTTTTCAACAAATGGATCTCCAACTTGTACCGCGGGACGTTTAGCTGGTCCAGTTGCATCAAATGTTTCAGAAGCTAGAACTGAAACTCCGCCAATACCGTCGCCACCAGTCTTAGCACCATATAGAACAACTAAGTTGCCAGCACCAGCGGCCTTAGCGAGTTTGATATCGCTATGTTTCATCACACCAATGCAAAGTGCGTTAACTAGTGGATTTCCTAAATAACTTTCATCAAATACAACTTCGCCACCAATATTTGGTAAGCCTAGGCAGTTTCCATATCCACCGACTCCAGCAATTACACCGGGTAGCACTCGTCGCGTATCAGCAGCGGTGGCTGGTCCGAATCGGAGTGGATCCATAATTGCAATTGGTCGGGCGCCCATGGTGAGAATGTCACGAACAATGCCACCAACTCCTGTTGCTGCCCCTTGATACGGTTCGATAAATGATGGGTGATTATGTGATTCAATTTTAAAAGTTACTGCATACCCTTGACCAACATCGACTACTCCTGCATTTTCACCAATACCAACTAATAGAGCAGGAGTCTTTACCGCTTTATCACCAAACTGTTTCAAGTGAACTTTGGAAGATTTGTATGAACAATGCTCTGACCACATCACTGAATACATCGCTAACTCCGAAGAAGTTGGGCGGCGACCTAATATCTCTTTAATGCGCGAATACTCATCTGGCTTCAACCCTAATTCTGCAAATGGTTGAACTTGCTCTGGCGAAATTTCGGCAATGGTGACTGTATCTAACGCCATTTATTTCACCATCGCATTTAGAACAGAAGTAAAAAAGCCCAGACCATCTGCTGTTGGACCAGTCAAAGTATCGATTGCATGTTCTGGGTGTGGCATTAAGCCCACAATATTTCCTCTTTCATTTGTTATTCCAGCAATTTTATTCCTTGATCCATTGGGGTTTTCACCCACATATCGCGCAATTATTCGCCCCTCTGATTCGAGTGCAGCCAAAGTCGCATCATCACACTGGAAGGAACCTTCGCCATTTTTAAGGGGAATAATTATTTCTTGCCCGACTTCATAAGAGGATGTCCATGCACTCTGGTTATTTGTAATCTCGATCTTCTGATCTCGGCAGAGAAAATGTAACTCATGATTTCGAGTTAAAGCACCCGGTAACAAATGAGCCTCGCAAAGTACTTGGAATCCATTACAGATTCCAAGAAGTGGCATGCCACCTTTTGCCGCTGCTATAACTTTCTCCATTACTGGAGCAAAACGTGAAATCGCACCGCAACGTAAATAATCTCCATATGAAAATCCACCGGGCAAAATAACGGCGTCGACGCCTTTTAGATCGGCATCACCGTGCCAAAGTGAAACTGCGGTTGTTCCCGCATGGTTAGCCGCACGAGCTGCATCGCGATCATCTAAAGTGCCGGGAAATGTTACAACGCCAACTTTCATTTATTTCTCAACGCTAACTTTGAAAGTTTCAATAACTGGGTTAGCCAGAAGTGTTTTGGCAGCCTTTTCAACTTCTGCGAGTTGCGCTGGAGTTGGATCACCATCAACTTCGATTTCAAATCGTTTTCCTTGGCGGACGCTCTTAGCAAATGTGAAACCTAGTCGAGGCAGCGCTGCTGATACGGCGCTTCCTTGTGGGTCGAGAATCTCTGGCTTAAGCATTACATCAACCACGATCTTGGCCATTTGCTGCTCCTTTTATTCGGTTGTTAGAACTTCATACCTGTAATACGAAAATATGCTTCTTCATATCGCGCAGCAGTCTTTTCAACTATTTCAGCCGGCAACTCTGGAGGTGGGCTTTTTTTATCCCATCCACTTTGTACAAGGAAATCTCTCACAAATTGTTTATCAAATGACGCCTGTGCGCTACCCGGAGCCCAAGTTGTGGCTTCCCAGAATCGAGAAGAGTCAGGCGTAAGAGCCTCATCGGCCAACATAATTGCACCTTTGGAATCACGACCAAATTCAAATTTAGTATCAGCCAAAATTATTCCGCGGCTGGAAGCAAACTCGGCTGCTGTTTTATATAAAGCCAGAGTTAATTCTCTAAGTTCTGCCGCAGCTTTTGGGCCGACAATTTTTTCTGCAGCAGCGAAATCAATATTGATATCGTGATCGCCAATCTCGGCCTTTGTTGCCGGTGTAAAAATTGATTCTGGGAGTTGTGAACCATCAACTAGACCCATTGGAAGTTTATTTCCGCAAACTTCCTGATTGCTTTGATATTCAATTAATCCGCTGCCAGTTAAATAGCCGCGCGCCACACATTCGATTTCAAACATATCGAGTGGTTTAACAATGACTGCTCGGTCTGTAACAGCATTTGGGACTTCATCACTAATTATGTGATTAGGGGCAATATCTTCAAGCAGTTCAAACCAAAATAGTGAGAGTTGAGTAAGTATTGCGCCTTTATTTGGAATTGTTGTTGGAAGCACCCAATCGAAGGCAGAGATGCGGTCAGAAGCGACCATCAAAATTTCATCTGCGCCATTTGTGTACAAGTCTCGAACTTTTCCAGTGCGAAGATGTTGCCACCCATTAATGGTTGGTGCTGGCGGTGCGCCAGCTACTCCGAAGCCACTCACCTGATGGAGTGTGGTTTGTACTGCGCTGCGGCAGGATGCGCGGAAGTAATCACTTCAATGCGATCAACAACTCGGGCAATTTGTTGGCGAGCATCTCCAGTAAATTCAATTGGTTTACTGATCAGTGCATCAAGATCCGCAAGATCTAAGGGCATACGTGCATCCGCGGAGAGAGCATCAAGTAAATTATTTGGTTTTCCTTCGCGCATATCGAGAGCCGCTTTAACTGCATGTTCCTTAATTACTTCATGTGCTACTTCGCGACCAACACCTGCTTTGACTGCCGCCATCAAAATTTTAGTTGTTGCTAAAAATGGTAAATAGCGATCAAGTTCTGCCTGAATTACTTGTGGAAATGCACCAAACTCTGCCAGCACGGTAAGAGTCGTTTCAAGTAAACCATCGATGGCATAGAAAGCATCAGGCAGCGCAACTCGACGAACTACGCTGCACGAAACATCGCCTTCATTCCATTGATCTCCGGCAAGTTCTGAAACCATTGAAGCAAAACCACGCAAGATCACACTTAACCCATTGATGCGCTCACATGATCGCGTATTCATTTTATGGGGCATCGCAGATGAGCCGACTTGTCCCGCTTTAAAACCTTCAGTCACTAACTCAGCGCCAGCCATCAAACGTATTGAAGTGGCAAGAGATGACGGACTAGCCGCTAATTGAACTAGCGTTGTCACAACGTCGTAATCAAATGAACGTGGGTAGATCTGTCCAGTTGAATCTAAGACGCGATTAAATCCAAGTTCATTTGCGATCTCTATCTCTAAACTTTGATGAGATTTTGATGAGCCAAGTAAATCAATTGAATCTTGTGCCGTGCCCACTGGTCCTTTAATACCCCGCATCGGATATCGATCTTGTAGAGAAACTAGGCGCTCATACGCAAATAGAAGTTCTTCGGCGGCGGAGGCAAATCTTTTGCCAAGCGTTGTTATCTGCGCTGGAACATTATGTGAACGCCCAGCCATTGGTTGCTCAGAATATTCTGCAGATTTGGCGGCAAGGGCAGATAGAACAGCAACCACTTTGTCATGGACTATTTCCATACCATTTTTAATCTGTAGCGCTTCAATATTTTCGGTTAGATCACGACTAGTCATTCCAGCATGAATGGCTTCATGTCCGGCAAGTGCGTTAAATTCTTCGATCCGAGCTTTTACATCGTGTCTACTCTGTTTTTCACGATTATCGATGGATACAAGATCAACCTTGGTAATTACTTTTTCGTAATCAGCGATCACTTCAGCTGAAATAGCGTGACCTAATTTATTTTGCGCTCTCGCTACCGCTAACCAAAGTTTACGTTCGGCAATAATTTTTTCTTCAGGTGCGAATATGGCGCGCATCGCGCTTGATGCATATCTATCTGCAAGTACGCTCACTGACTTATTCTCCCCCATTTAATTGCCCTTCTCAGCGACCGACGCATTGAAAGCAATATCGTTTCGGTAAAACGCTCCAGCTAGTTCAATCTGTGAGATTGCCCGATAGGCGCGATCGCGCGCTTGCGTTAAATCTGATCCCATTCCCGTAACAGTTAAAACTCGCCCACCACTAGATTTAAGTTCTTCACCGTTTTGTGATGTACCTGCGTGATAAATCTTTGTTTTTTCGATTTTAGGAATATTTGTAATCACTTCATTAACACGTGGAGATTCTGGATAGCCATGCGAGGCCAAGACAACAGTTACCGCACTTTCATCACGCCAATTTAAAACAACATCATCCAGAGAATTAGTTGCTGCTTTAAAAAGTAGTTGCGCCAGTGGAGTCTCTAAAAGGGGAATTAATACTTGAGTCTCTGGATCTCCAAAGCGCGCATTGAATTCAATAACTCGAATTCCGTGATCGGTAAGAGCAAGCCCGGCGTAGAGCAGCCCAACGAATGGAGTTCCGCGCGCCGCCATTTCCGCGATCATCGGTGCCAAAACTTTTTCATATGTTTCTTCAACAATGTCATCTGGCGCCCAAGGCAATGGTGAATATGCACCCATTCCACCAGTATTCGGTCCTTTATCGCCATCAAGCGCGCGTTTAAAATCTTGTGCCGGTTGCATCGGCAAGATATTTCGTCCATCTGAGATTCCAAATAACGAAATCTCGGGACCATTTAAGAATTCTTCAATTACAACTTTCTGGCAACTAATTGCGTGTGCCAGCGCTTCGGCGCGATCATTAGTAACGACAACGCCTTTACCCGCAGCAAGTCCATCATCTTTTACAACATAAGGTGCTCCAAAACTATCTAGAGCGTTTTCGATCTCCTCTTTGCTTTCACAAGTAAAACTTCGAGCAGTTGGAACACCAGCATCGCGCATTACGCCTTTTGCAAAATCTTTTGAACCTTCTAGTTGTGCAGCCGCTTTCGATGGACCAAAGACTGCAATTCCAGCGGCCCGCAAGAGATCTGCAGCGCCATTTACAAGTGGGACTTCTGGGCCAATCACAACTAGATCGACTGCTAATTTTTTAGCAAGACTCACGATCGCGGCATTATCTGTAATGAGAAGCGGATGAAGTTCGGCAACTTCAGCGATGCCTGGATTTCCGGGCGCGCAATGAAGTTGCGTACAACTTGGATCTGCCTTTAACCCCAGTGCGAGTGCGTGTTCACGACCGCCACTTCCGACTAGGAGGATTTTCATGGTTTAGATGAAATCCTTCACGACAATTGTTTGGTCGCGACCGGGACCGACCCCGATGGCGCTCATCGGCGCACCGGAAATCTTTTCCAAAAATGCAATGTAATCCTGAGCGTTCTTTGGCAAGTCAGAAAGTTTGCGGGCACCCGAAATATCTTCAGTCCATCCCGGTAAGTTTTCATAAATTGGTTTTGCGTGATGGAAATCTGATTGCGAAGCTGGAAGTTCTTCAACACGCTTGCCATCAATTTCATATGCCACACAAACTGGGATTTCTTTCCAGCCAGTTAGAACATCTAACTTAGTTAAGAAGAAATCTGTAAGACCATTTACACGAACCGCGTAACGTGCAATCGGTGCGTCATACCAACCGCAACGACGTGCGCGTCCCGTAGTTACACCAATTTCGCCACCAATTGTGCGTAATTTTTCGCCATCTTCATCAAATAGTTCAGTTGGAAATGGCCCTGATCCAACGCGCGTTGTGTAAGCCTTCACAATTCCAATAACGCGTTCAATTTTAGTTGGTCCGATTCCGGAACCCGTACATGCACCGCCGGCAGTTGGATTTGATGAAGTCACGAATGGGTAAGTGCCGTGATCAACATCTAAAAGAGTTCCTTGCGATCCTTCAAGTAGGACGCGCTTTCCAGCCTTAAGTGCTTCATCTAGAAGTAAAACGGTATCTGCAACGTATGGACGTAAAATCTCAGCGTAAGCCAAATACTCATTTAGAACTTCATCGACGTCAATGTTTTTGCGATTAAAGACCTTGATAAGTACTTGGTTTTTATCGCGCAGCGCGCCTTCAATTTTCTGGCGCAGAATTGAGGGATCAAATAAATCTTGAACACGAATACCGATGCGGTTAATTTTGTCGGCGTAAGCAGGTCCAATTCCACGACCAGTTGTTCCGATCTTTGACTTACCTAAGAATCGCTCTGAAACTTTATCAATTGTGCGGTGATACGGCGTAATTAAATGTGCATTCGTTGAAATAACTAATTTAGAGCAGTCAATTCCGCGCTCTGTTAATCCACGAATCTCTTCAAGTAAAACACCTGGATCAATAACAACACCGTTGCCAATTACGGGAACAACGTTGGGACTCAAAATTCCAGATGGCAGTAGGTGAAGTGCGTACTTTTGATCACCTATAACTACGGTGTGACCCGCGTTGTTTCCACCTTGATAGCGGACAACGTAATCAACGCGGTCACCGAGAATATCTGTTGCTTTACCCTTGCCTTCGTCGCCCCACTGAGCTCCAAGTAGTACTAACGCTGGCATAGCAAAACCTCTCCGAGATATTGGGCCTTAGTTGTTTACTTTTTTAGTGATGTGCCAGTTGAACGAAGATCTTCGCAAGCGTGTGCAACGCGTGCGGCCATCCCTGCTTCTCCAACTTTACCCCACGCACGTGGATCGTAAGCCTTCTTATTTCCAACTTCGCCATCAATCTTTAATACGCCGTCATAGTTCTTGAACACGTGATCAACAACCGGACGAGTAAACGCGTATTGCGTATCTGTATCAATATTCATCTTAATTACACCGTAATCAAGTGAATCGCGGATTTCAGTAAGTAGTGAGCCAGATCCACCATGGAAAACTAAATCCATTGGCTTGCTTCCAGCAGCTAGACCCATTTTTGCAACAACTGCGTCTTGCAGAGTCTTTAAAATCTTTGGTTGCAGAACAACATTGCCCGGCTTGTAAACGCCGTGCACATTTCCGAATGTTGCTGCCACCATATAGCGACCGCGCTCTCCAAGACCTAGAGTTTCAATAGTCATAAGCGCGTCCTCTGGAGTCGAATAAAGTTTGGCATCATGTTTTGCTTCAACTCCATCTTCTTCGCCACCAACAACACCAATTTCGATTTCCAAAATAATTCGTGCAGCAACTGATTTAGTTAGAAGTTCATCAGCGATCTTCATATTTTTAGTCATATCTACCGCTGAGCCATCCCACATATGTGAGTTAAAGAGTGGGGCCTGACCATTTTTAATACGTTGCGCGCCAATTTCAAGGAGTGGACGCATGTAGCCATCAAGCTTTTCGGCTGGGCAGTGATCTGTATGAAGTGCGATATTTACGTTGTAATTCTTAGCAACAACATGTGCAAACTCTGCGAGCGCTACTGCGCCATCGACCATGTTCTTTACTGTTGAGCCCGATGCGTATTCCGCTCCGCCCCATGAAAATTGGATGATTCCATCTGATTCTGCTTCGGCGAATCCACGCATAGCAGCGTTGATTGTTTGTGATGAAGAAACGTTGATTGCGGGATATGCAAATGCGCCAGCTTTCGCGCGGTCTAACATCTCTGCATAAACTTCTGGGGTTGCAATAGCCATGATGACTCCAAAGTATCTCGGGTGTAAATCCCTGACCGAGCGCTTCATTGGGCCGCATTCAGGCTTACGCCTAATCCAACCACCTTCACGGGCTTATGAAAAATCGCCATTCCCTTTCGGCTCAAAATTAGCCCAATCTTGGTAGAGAATGACGACTTTCCTTCTAACTATGCGCTCTCTCCTACGGATGGAGGGATTTTTGTAGGAAGGCAATTAGACCTGCGAGTAAGGCTGGATTGCTGATTAATTTGAGGAGGAGCATCAGAAACGTGGTGAACATCTTTTTCCTTTCTTTAGCTATTACGCGAAGTCGAGATCATCCCTTTTATTAACTAGAGCACATCGCTAAAGACTTCCACCTGTTGATATTCACGAGTAATCTGCAGAGTTATGAGCCAAGAAATCGCCGGAGATTCGATCGAAAATCTTTCCCAAGAAAATCGACTATTCCCTCCCAGTGCAGAATTTGCCGAGCAAGCTAATGCTAAATCTGATTTGTATGCACATGCTGAGAAAGATCGCTTGGCTTTTTGGGCAGAACAAGCAAGTGAGTTAACTTGGTATAAAAAATGGGAGAACGTGCTGGAATGGAACGTTCCCTTTGCAAAATGGTTTACTGGCGGAAAAATAAATGCATCTGTTAACGCGCTTGATCGCCACGTTAGCGCCGGCTTAGGTGATCGTGTCGCTTTTCATTTTGAAGGTGAACCGGGTGACGTTCGCAAGATTACGTATTCACAAATGTTGGCCAACGTAAGTAAAGCCGCACACGCACTTACCGAACTCGGAATTAAATCAGGAGATCGCGTGGCTATTTATATGCCAATGATTCCTGAAGCAGCGGTGGCTATGTTGGCATGCGCACGAATCGGCGCAGTTCACTCTGTTGTCTTTGGTGGCTTCTCCGCTGATGCTTTACTTTCTCGAATTCAAGATGCCGACGCAACTTTAGTAATCACAGCCGATGGCGGGTTTCGAAAAGGTGCAGCATTCGCACTTAAACCAGCGGTTGATGAAGCGTTGAAAGGTGAACATAACGTCAAGAAAGTTTTAGTTATTAAACGCACTGGACAGGAAACTGCTTGGGTTGCAGATCGCGATATTTGGTGGCATGACGCAGTAGATCATCAAAGTAGCATTCATCAACCAGAGTTTTTTGAAAGTGAACATCCACTCTTTATCTTGTACACATCTGGCACCACTGCCAAACCAAAGGGAATTTTCCATACAACTGGCGGTTATTTAACCCAGGTTGCTTACACCCACAGAGTTGTATTTGATATCAAAGCAGAGACAGATATTTATTGGTGTACCGCCGACGTAGGCTGGATTACTGGACATTCATATGTCGTTTATGGGCCACTAATAAATGGTGCGACTCAAGTTATGTACGAGGGCACTCCTGATACCCCTCACAAAGGCAGAATGTTTGAAATTATTGAAAAATATAAGGTAAGTATTTTGTACACCGCACCAACTTTGATTCGTACATGGATGAAGTGGGGCGATGAATTTCCTAAAGCACATAATCTCTCATCACTTCGCTTGCTAGGTTCAGTGGGTGAACCAATTAATCCTGAAGCTTGGATGTGGTACCGCGAAGTTATCGGCTCAAATAAATGTCCAATTGTTGATACCTGGTGGCAGACCGAAACTGGGGCAATCATGATTTCTCCACTACCCGGAGTTACCGCTACCAAACCTGGATCAGCGATGAAAGCCCTTCCCGGAATTAGTGCAAAAGTTGTTGATGATTCTGGCGTCGCTGTTCCTGATGGACATGGTGGATTACTTATTCTCGATCAACCTTGGCCAAGTATGTTGCGTGGAGTTTGGGGCGAGGAAGAAAGATATAAAGAAACTTACTGGTCACGTTTTCCTGGAATTTACTTTGCTGGCGACGGTGCAAAGTTAGATGATGATGGCGCAGTCTGGTTGATGGGTCGCGTTGATGATGTGATGAATGTTTCTGGCCACCGAATCTCAACTACTGAAGTTGAATCGGCATTGGTTTCACATCCAGCAGTTGCTGAAGCCGCTGTTGTTGGCGCTGCAGATGAGATGACTGGGCAAGGGATTGTGGCATTCGTTATTTTGCGCGGCGGAATTCCAAATGTTGGTGGTGACGAACTCATTAAAGAGTTGCGAGCTCACGTAACTAAGGAAATTGGTGCAATTGCTCGTCCCCGCCAAATTATGGTTGTTGCTGAACTTCCCAAGACCCGCAGCGGAAAAATCATGCGCAGATTACTCAAGGATGTTGCAGAAAATCGCCAAGTTGGAGATTCAACAACTCTGGCTGATCCAAATGTAATGAAATTGATCTCTGAGGGTTTAACCAGCGCTAAAGGCGAAGATTAAGAAATTCGTTTTTCACCCAATCATTTGCCTGCGTAATTAATCCGGGGATATAGGGCTGCACTTCAAGTAAAATTTTACTTGTCGCAACTTCCTCTTGAATTTTCTCCCACGGAGACCAGAGCAGCACGGTTGCAATCAAATAAACCACAATTACAGTTCGAATTAATTCGAGCGCAGCGCCAGTTACTGAATCAATAAAGGCAAGCGGTCCTTTAAAAATTGTGGCGTGTAACCCCTTAGCCAGTAACCCACCAAGGAATGAACAGAGATAGCCACCACCAACAATTGAGGCAATAACAAAACCAATGCGCTTAATATCAACGCTCCAGTCATGCGAAAATTTTAGAGATAAATAAATTCCAAGGACTCCACCTAAAATAAAGCCAACAAAATGAAATACAGTTTTTATAAAGCCATTTCTATAACCGAGTATTGCTGAAAACAATAGAGCAATCGCGATAATTACATCAGTAACCATTAAATCTCGATTCCTAGATATTTCTGGGTTAAGTCAATTAATTCCTGCTCGGATTCTACGATACCTATTTTCTTATATTTGATATTGCCAGTCTCATCAATAAACCAAGTAACTGGTACTCCCATACCAAAATAGCCACGAGATTTATTTTCGCGATCATAATAATTCGGCCAACTCATACCATGTTTTATTACAAATTTCTTTGAATCCTCAGGTGAGCGCTCTTCTACAGCAATGCCAACTAGTTGGACTTTATCTTTCACTTTGCTATAAAAACTCACAAATTCAGGCATTTCTTTTAGGCAAGTTGTGCACCATGAACCCCACACGTTTACGATCATGGGTCCGCGAAGTGATTGAAGCACAGCGCCCTGCGACCCATCTAGGCATTCAACTTTGATTCCGGATGAAATTTTTGAGTCAATCAGTACATCAGTACATGAGACCACTTTACCTTTTATAGCAGCTGGCTCACTTGTCGCACAGCCAGAAAGTAAAAGCGCAAAAACCATGGTTATTGCGAAATTCATCGGAAATCCTCATCACTCTTTACTAGCGCTCGAGCTTTAATTTTATCAGTCTCGCCCATTCCGGCTGAAGGGCAGAGTTTTGCTATCGGACACGCACCACATGCTGGCTTACGAGAGTGACAGATTCTTCGCCCGTGCCAAATCATTCGCTGAGATAAATTTGTCCATTCACTCATCGGAATTAAATCTCCAACTGCGAATTCAACTTTCACTGGATCTTTCGAATCAGTCCATTCGAATCTACGGGAAAGTCTTCCAAAATGAGTGTCGACAGTTATTCCGGGAATTCCAAATGCATGGCCTAAAACAACATTTGCAGTTTTGCGACCAACACCGGGCAGAGTAATTAATTGATCTAAAGTCTCTGGGACTTTTCCATCAAAATCCTCAACTATTTTGATTGCTAATCCCTGAATATGTCGCGCCTTAGCGCGAAAGAATCCAGTCGTATAAATTAAATCTTCAATATCATTCAGTGATGCTTTCGCATATGACTTGACATTTTTATACTTTTTAAATAACGCTGGCGTTACTTGGTTAACTCGTTTATCAGTGCATTGTGCAGACAGAACTGTGGCAATCGTTAGCTCGAGTGGGTTAGAGAAATCTAATTCACAGGTTACGTTCGGGTAAGTTTTAGTCAAAATTCGATAGATCGCCCTCGCACTTTTTCGGGTTTCGCGTTCGGCGCTCATACGAGTAAACTACCGATGTGCCTCAAGAAGAAGAAGTTGTACGCAGAGCCCCGCTCTTTACCGCCCTTGATGATGCAGCGGCTACCTCGCTACGCGCCTCAATGGATACGGTAAAAATTGCAAAAGGCGGAGTCCTTTTCAAAGAGGGCGATGATGGCGAGCATTTATACGTAATTATTGATGGAAAAATCAAGCTTGGAACATCCAGCGGTGATGGGCGCGAAAACTTGCTCTCGATTCTCGGCCCTGGCGAAATGTTTGGCGAACTTTCCTTATTTGATCCCGGTCCGCGCACTTCTACAGCGACCGCTGTAACTGATGCGAAATTACATTCTTTGAGCCATGACAAGGTATTGCCTTGGTTAAAGCAAAACCCAGAAGTTTCACTCCAATTACTTACTCGTTTAGCCCAGCGCCTACGTCGAACCAATGAAGCAGTTGGCGATTTAGTTTTCTCTGATGTTCCGGGCCGCGTAGCAAAAGCCTTAATTGATCTCGGCGATCGTTTCGGCAAAACAATTGAAGATGGCTTGTTGGTAAATCACGATTTAACTCAAGAAGAACTCGCACAATTAGTCGGCGCCTCACGCGAGACTGTAAATAAAGCACTCGCTGATTTCGCCGGACGTGGCTGGCTCAAGCTTGATGGTCGCTCAGTTTTGATTACTGATTTAGAGCGCCTTTCAAAGCGTTCTAAGTAAGCGCTTTAAGCAACTTCTACAGTTACTTCAACTTCCACTGGAGAATTCAAAGGTAGTTCAGCGACACCAATCGCACTTCGCGCTGCTATGCCAGCATCTCCCCAAATATGCATAAAGAGTTCTGAGGCTCCATTTGCAACAAATGGCTGAGCAATAAAACCCGATGCACCATTTACATAACAAACGATACGAACAACTTTTAAAATTGAATCAACCGGTGCGACTAGTTCAATCGCCGCTAAAGCATTAAGGGCGCATATTTCGGCAAGCTCTTTAGCACGCTCTTGAGTAATTGCATCGCCAACTTTTCCAGTATCTGCCATTACGCCATCAACTAGTGGTAGTTGGCCTGCGGTGAAAACAATTTGTCCAGAACGCGCCGCAGGAACATAGGCCGCAATCGGTTTTGCAGCGATCGGAAGTGTTAAACCTTTTTCCGCTAATTTGGCGCGGACATCAACACCCATAGCTACTTAACCTCGCGCTTCATATATGCAACAAGTTGCTCTCCGCCAGGTGCAGGAATAACTGTTACGAGATCCCAACCATCGGAACCCCAAGTATCAAGAATTTGCTTTGTTGCATGTGAAAGTAGTGGAACGGTTGCGTATTCGAATTTCATTAATTTCCTCCAGTTAGTGCGGCTTTTACTAGTGATGAAACAATTGAACCATCAGCTTTGCCCGCAATTTGTGGCTTGATGGCTCCCATTACTTTGCCCATATCTGCTGGGCCTGCTGCGCCAGTTGAAGCGATTGCAGCAGAAATCATTTTCTTTATCTCATCTTCAGAGAGTTGTGCAGGTAAATACTTGGCGATTACTTCACCTTCGGCTCGCTCTTCCGCTGCCTTATCTTCGCGGCCAGCTTTAGCAAATTCTTCAGCGGCTTCACGACGTTTTTTCGCTTCCCGTGAAAGCACTGTAATTATTTCGTCTTCAGAGAGTGTGCGTGCTTCTTTACCAGCGACCTCTTCATTTGTGATGGCAGTAAGCACCATGCGAATTGTTCCAAGCGCAACTTTGTCACCACTGCGCATCGATTCGGTGCGGTCATTTTGGAGAGTTTCTTTAAGTCCCACTTGTTTGGTACTCCAATTCTTTGAATTCTTCAGGTGTATCTTCTCACGCCCCTGTACTCTGCGTTCACTATGAGTTTTAAGGCAAGAGAAGCGCAGATTCCAATTTTGCCAGCGGGACATGCCCCGATTCGAGTTCTGCATTTTTCTGATCTGCACCTGACTCCATCACGCAAGACTGAAATCGCAGATATCAAATCATTTATTGATCTTCAGCCAGATCTAGTCATTTCTACTGGTGATTTTCTAGCCGATATGAAGGCTGTTCCTGTCGCACTTGAGGCACTCGATGGCCTTTTAGATTTACCTGGGCTCTTTGTATTTGGATCTAATGATTACTTTGCGCCACTACCCAAAAATCCATTTAAGTATTTACTTCCAAACCATGGCAAACGAATTCACGGTGACGAGTTGCCTTGGCGAGATCTCGATACCGGGCTGCAGGCGCGCGGTTGGATTAATTTAAATCGCTCTCGTGCCATGATAAAAATTAAAGATACTTCTATTGAAACTCGTGGCACTGATGATGCGCACTTGGAATTTGATGACTATTCACTCGTCGCTGGTGCACCAGAATCCTGTGACATTGCAATCGGTGTTACGCATGCACCTTATTTAAGAATTCTTGAAGGTATGAGTAAAGATGGTTTAGATGCAATTTTTGCGGGTCACACTCATGGCGGACAAGTACGGCTTCCGCTTCCGGGAGGTTCGCGCGCACTAACTACTAACTGTGATTTACCAACGTGGCGTGCACGCGGTTTAACTAAATTTGGAAGCGAGCCTTATTTACATGTCTCTGCTGGGATGGGAACTAGCCCCTTCGCGCGCATCCGTGTTGCAAGTCCACCAGAAGTTACTTTAGTAACGCTATATCCGCATCAACCATAAGCTCGGCCAAGTCTTTCCAATGCGTTGTAGCTTTCCAACCAAGCGCGTTAGTTGCTTTGGATGGGTCACCAATTAAGGCATCTACTTCAGTTGGGCGAATATATTTTTTATCTGTCTGAACATGGTCCTGCCAATTTAAGCCAGCACGCGCGAAGGCCGCTTCTGCAAAGTCTTTCACTGTTGCTCCGACGCCAGTAGCAACAACATAATCTGAGGGTTTATCTTGCTGGAGCATTAACCACATTGATTCAACGTACTCCTTGGCATATCCCCAGTCACGAACTGCATCGAGATTTCCGAGAAAGACTTTATCTTGCTTACCAGCTTTAATTGCAGCGACTGCTCGCGTAATTTTTCTAGTTACAAAAGTTTCTCCACGTCGTGGTGATTCGTGGTTAAACAAAATTCCATTAGTGGCATGCATTCCATAACCGTCGCGGTAATTAACTGTGCACCAGTAAGCCATTAATTTTGCCGCCGCATATGGAGACTGTGGGCGGAACATCGAAAGTTCGTTCTGCGGTGGTGGCGTTGAACCGAAGAGTTCTGAGGTGGATGCTTGGTAGAAACGAGTATCGACATCTGCTGAACGAATTGCTTCAAGAAGTCCGACTGCGCCAACTGCATCAACTTGGCCGGTGTACTGCGGCATAGTAAATGAAACTTGTACGTGTGACTGAGCACCAAGGTTATAGACCTCAGTTGGTTTGATTTCACGGATTAAGTTAGTTAGACCAACTCCATCAATCAGGTCTCCATAATGCAGAAAAAGTTTTGGGTTTTTTACGTGTGGATCTTCATAAATATGATCAATACGAGATGTGTTGAATGTTGATGATCGACGAATCAAGCCGTGGACTTCATAACCTTTTGCAAGTAAAAATTCTGCGAGGTACGAACCATCTTGGCCAGTCACACCAGTTATAAAGGCAACTTTTCTACTCATCGTCGACTCACTCCCTTTGCTGTTGCATCTTTGTACCAACTAATCGTTGCGGCTATCCCGTCACGAAGTGATATTGCAGGTTCCCAACCTAGCGATTTAATCTTATTTACATCAAGAACTTTACGTGGTGTTCCATCAGGTTTTGAGCTATCCCAGGCGATATTGCCTGAAAATCCTGCTAATTCAGCAACAAGTTCTGCCAGCGACTTAATTGTTAGATCTTCACCACTTCCAATATTCATATGAACTGAAGAATCATATTTTTCTCCAGCAAGAACGACTGCTGAAGCTAAGTCATCGACGTGCAGGAATTCACGCATTGGTGATCCCGTTCCCCAAAGTGTTTCAGTTTCGCGCCCCGCTTCAGTTGCTTCAACGAAGCGACGGATAAATGCTGGAAGTACATGCGAACCCTTTAATTCAAAATTGTCATTTGGGCCATAAAGATTGGTGGGCATTAGTGAAATCCACTTGCGCCCATACTCTTTGCGAAATGACTTGATTAGTTCAATACCTGCGATTTTTGCAATTGCATAAGCTGAATTTGTTTCCTCGAGTGGGCCAGTTAATAAATATTCTTCCTTGATTGGTTGTGCACTATCTCTTGGATAGATACAACTTGAGCCTAGGAAAATGAATTTCTCAACATCTGCCGCATGCGCTGCTTCCATGAGGTTGCTTTGAATTCGAACATTGTCAGCAAGGAACTCCACTGGGAATGCATTGTTGGCGCCAATTCCACCAACTTTGGCAGCAGCATCAATAACGACAGACGGCTTGGATTTCTTGATGAATTCTAAAGTTGCATCACGATCTAAAAGGTCACAGACCGAGCGATTAATGCCAATTACCTGCGCACCCGCTCTTTCATAGGCGCATACGATTGCTGAGCCAGCCAGTCCTGTTGAACCAGCAACGACGATAGTCATAGTTCGGAGTCTACAGGTGAGAGGTTATTTGATTACTTAGTGAACTCAATTGCCAGTAGTTCAGCAATTTGCGCAGTATTTAGCGCCGCACCTTTACGTAAGTTATCTCCACAAACAAAAAAGTCTAGCGACATTGGGTCATCAATACTTTTACGCACTCGACCGACCCAAGTTGGATCAGTGCCAACTACATCTATCGGTGTTGGGAATTTGTAGTTTTCTGGATCATCCACCAACTTAACGCCGGCAGCGTTTGCCAAAATATCCTGCGCTGCTTTTCGTGATGGTTCTTTTGCAAAAGTTGCATGAACCGTAAGCGAATGAGTTGTCATAACTGGCACGCGAACACAAGTTGCAGAAACTTTTAGATCTGCAATTCCTAGAATTTTACGAGATTCATTACGCACCTTGAGCTCTTCTGATGAATAACCACCTTCTTTTAACGAGCCTGCCCAAGGAATAACATTCATTGCAAGAGGTGCTGGAAATGGGCCGCTATCGGCAATTACTTTTCGAACATCGCCAGACTTATCGCCAACTTCAGTTCCAGCAACTGCGCTGATTTGGGCACGTAAACTATCTATCCCGGCTTGTCCGGCACCAGATGCGGCTTGATAAGAAGAAACAACCAACTCTTTCAGTTGATACTCGCGGTGTAGCGCACCCATCGCAACGATCATCGAAAGTGTTGTGCAGTTTGGGTTAGAAATGATTCCACGTGGACGCTTCTTTACATCTTCTGGATTTACTTCTGGAACAACTAGCGGGACATCAGAATCCATACGGAAAGCACCTGAGTTATCTACAACTACCGCACCACGTGCGGTGGCGATAGGAGCCCATTCAGCTGAAATTTCATCTGGGACATCGAACATTGCAACATCGATGCCATCGAAACTTTCTGGTGTGAGAGCAACAACTGTTAACTCTTCACCACGACAAAGTAATTTCTTACCTGCACTTCGAGCAGATGCAATTAAACGAATTTCTCCCCAGACATCTTCACGTTCAGATAAAATTCCGAGCATTACTGTTCCGACTGCTCCGGTTGCACCAACTACTGCGAGTGATGGTTTTTTTACTGATCCACTCATCGTCCAGAACCCCCATAAACAACTGCTTCTACTTGGTCGGCATCTAGTCCGAAGGCGGTATGTGCGGCGCGAACACCTTTTTCAAGATCGCTTTCACGGCAAATAATTGAGATGCGAATTTCAGATGTTGAAATCATTTCAATATTTACACCAGCTTCTGCCATTGCTGCAAAGAATGTTGCAGTTACACCGGGATGAGAACGCATTCCGGCACCAACTAATGAAAGCTTTCCGATGGAATCGTCATACTGGATCGATGCAAATCCAACTTCGCCTTGAATACGCTGCAGGGTGGTAGTTGCATTAGCTCCCTCTGCTTTAGGAACTGTAAATGAAATATCTGTTAATCCAGTAGCTGCAGCCGAAACATTCTGCACAATCATGTCAATATTAATGTCAGCATCTGCAATTGCTTGAAATATTCTTGCGGCAACACCAGTTCGATCTGGAACGCCAACAATAGTTATCTTCGCTTCAGTTTTATCATGTGCGATTCCTGAGATTATTGCTTGTTCCATGTTGTCTCCTCCAGGGTGGCTTTCAACTACCCAAGTTCCTTCGTTAGGTGAAAATGACGAACGTACGTGAATCGGTAAATTAAAACGGCGGGCATATTCAACGCAACGTAAGTGCAGAACTTTCGCACCCGCTGCAGCAAGCTCTAACATCTCATCGTAAGTAACAGTTTTTAATTTACGAGCAGAGAGAACAACTCTTGGATCTGCGCTGAACACGCCATCTACATCTGTATAAATTTCACAGACATCAGCATCAAGTGCTGCCGCCAGTGCAACTGCAGTTGTGTCAGATCCACCGCGTCCCAAAGTTGTGATGTCTTTTGTATCTTGCGAAATACCTTGGAAGCCAGCAACAATTGCAATCGCACCATCTGCGAGCGCTTCTTGAATACGTCCCGGTGTTACATCAATAATGCGAGCGCGTCCGTGCGCTGAATTAGTAATAACGCCAGCTTGTGATCCAGTAAATGAACGTGCTTCATGACCCAAATTTGAGATCGCCATTGCCAGCAACGCCATAGAAATTCGCTCGCCAGCGGTCAGCAACATGTCTAGTTCGCGACCACCCGGAATCGGAGTCACGGCATTAGCTAAATGGATTAATTCATCAGTGGTATCGCCCATGGCGCTGACAACCACCACAACTTGATTGCCATCTTTTTTCGATGCAACGATGCGCGCGGCGACCCGCTTCATGCCCTCAGCATCGGCAACGGAGGATCCGCCATATTTTTGAACAATTAGTCCCATGACGCAATAGTGAAGCAAATGCTTTCTTGCTTCCACCCAATTACCTTTTATCTCATTAAGTGAGACGGGATTCCGTCCATATAGTGAGATGGTTAGCCTTCGACTTTACGCCGCCCTTCGAATGCGCGCCCCAAAGTAACTTCATCGGCATATTCAAGATCTCCCCCAACCGGCAGCCCGCTAGCCAAACGCGAAACACTTATTCCAAGCGGCTTAATCAGACGAGCCAAATAAGTGGCTGTTGCTTCGCCCTCCAAGTTTGGATCAGTCGCCAAAATTACTTCAGTGATATTTGAATCAGCTAGTCGCACCATTAATTCACGGATACGCAATTGATCTGGGCCAATTCCATCGATCGGACTAATCGCTCCGCCGAGTACGTGATACCTGCCGCGGAATTCGCGAGTGCGCTCTACCGCAACCACATCTTTTGATTCTTCAACAACACAAATTTGTGCAGGATCGCGACGTGGGTCGCGGCAGATTCGACATTCAGTCTCTTCTGAAACGTTTCCGCATTGTGCGCAGAATTTTACGCGCTCTTTAACGGTGCGGATTGCATCAACTAGGGCAATCGCAGCATCACCATCACTTTGCAGAATATGAAAAGCAATTCGCTGCGCACTCTTTGGTCCGACACCTGGTAATCGACCAAGAGCATCAATTAAATCTTGAATCGCGCCTTCATACATTCCTGTGCTCATGATCCCTACTTCTTCTCACTAATAATTGTCGCGCCAAGTTCGGCCGCCAAAAGCGCCGCCCCAGTTAACAAGGTTTTATCTGATGGAGCTTCATCTTTCTGGACTGCGCGGGCTTCAGGTGTTGATTGCGCATCAATGGAGGCATCAACTACAACTTCTATCTTGCGATCTATTCCAACAACTTCAATAAATGCTTGACGCAGAATTTCATCTGATTCAGAACGAACAAATGAATCGCGTGCGCCTGCATTTACGATTCCGATAGTGATCATATTTTCATCTACCGCAATAATTTGCGCAGATGCCGAAAGTAGCGACCACGTTAAGCGACGACGCTTTTTAACGTTCTCAATCACATCTGGCCAGAGGCGGCGCAATCCAGAGATATCCATATCTGTCTTTACCGAAACTTTCGGGCTAGGCGCTTCGGGAGCTGCTTCAGTTTTTACTTCTTGAACTTTTGTTGGAGCTGGCGCTGGTGCGGGAGAAACTGGTGCTGCTGCAGGTATTGAAATATTTTCAACGCGCTCTAAGCGTTCGATGCGCGAAAGCATTCCGGCTTCTGAATTATCGCCACCTGGCAACAACATACGACCGCAGATTAATTCCAAAATTAATCGTGGCGCCGTAGCACCGCGCATCTGAGTTAGCCCTTCGGCCGCAATATCGGCAGAACGTGAAACATTTGCCGCACCAATATTGGCGGCCTGATTGCGCATACGTTCAAGTTGATCATCAGGTAATCCGCGCAGAATTGAGTGCGCATTTGTGGCAGATAACGCATCAATAATCATCAAATCACGTAAGCGTTCCAGAAGATCACTGGCAAATCGTCGTGGGTCATGGCCCGATTCAATTACGCGATCAACTGTTTGAAACAAGGTTGCACCATCGCGCGCAGCAAGAGCGTCCATCGCATCGTCTAAAAGTGCGTCATCTGTAAAGCCCAGCAACTGGATCGCTATTTCATAACTCACGCCATCAGGCCCAGCACCAGCAAGTAATTGCCCAAGTACCGAGAGCGCATCACGCACAGATCCACCGCTTGCACGAACAACCAGTGGAAGCACTCCCTTGGCTACCGTCACGCCTTCAGCGCTACAGATCTTTTCTAAATGCTCTGCAAGTACTCCGGGTGGAACTAAACGAAATGGATAGTGGTGAGTACGTGAGCGAATAGTTGAAATTAATTTCTCGGGTTCAGTTGTGGCAAAGATAAAAATTACGTGGGGGGGTGGCTCTTCCACAACTTTTAAAAGTGCGTTCGCAGCTCCCGGCCCAAGTTGATGAGCCTCATCGATTATATAAATTTTGTATCGGCTATTTACTGGTGCAAAGAAAGCTTTATCGCGTAAATCGCGCGCATCATCTACTAAACCGTGCGTTGCAGCATCTAACTCAATTACATCAAGTGAACCGGGACCATTGGCAACTAAATCTTTACACGACTGACAAATTCCACATGGAGTTGGTGTTGGGCCTTGTTCGCAATTAAGTGAACGCGCCATGATGCGAGCGCTTGATGTTTTTCCACATCCACGTGGGCCACTAAATAAATATGCATGATGAGTTTTGCCAGAAGTTAGCGCGTTAGAGAGCGGAACTGTTACGTGCTCTTGTCCGATCACATCTGCAAATACGGATGGACGGTACTTTCGATATAACGCTAAGGACATTTGACTTACCTCTCATCGGTCGCGATTCAATTCACTTCTAATTGGCCGCAACGGTTAGTGGTTGTTAAATTTTGGGACCTCCGGTGCACCCGCCAGAGCACACCTACCCTTGCTGTATTCCTACCCTGGGGGAGTTCGGCGCGATGTCGTCGCACCGGAGATCTGCACCAATCTTATGTGTCAGAGGCGTCGATAGTCACCGCTACCCTTATCCAGTCGAAGGCCTTAACGGGCGCGGCGGCACTGGAGGATTCGCATAGCGGCCGAGTGCGCACGCTTGGAAAGCGTGTAATGGGTTAAACCATTCGAGGGTTCAAATCCCTCATCCTCCGCCAGATTTGTCTTGTGCATAACTTTCGAAGCGTCGTTTGATTTTTTGTCATCCTAAGTAATGTTAAATTTAAGAGCCACTAAAAGTTTTGTTCTAATTAGCTGCCTGACAGCGGTTTCCTCTCTGTTACCAATCCAGTCTGTATCAGCTGCGGATACGACTGACAAAGAAAAGCTTCCATGTCGAATTCAAATCAATTCACCCCACATTTCAAGCAATATCTTCCGCAAGACTGGATTAAGGGCAGTCAAAGTTAATGCATTTTCAATCTGTAATGTTCCTCAGAGTAACGTCACCCTCACTGTGGAAATTTGGAAAAATGGTATCTTCTCGAACCATTTTGTGTTCAAAACAATAACTAGAAGTGTTGGAACTACAAGCCCTGGAAGAAAAATTCCAAATTATAATACGTTTAAGGTTTGTACCAGTTTTGAAAGTACAACTTACAACGGCGTTGCACACTCAAAGGCCTTTATAAATAGTAAGTGGCAGTATGCGCGAGACACATTTAGTATTAAAAATAAACCCCTTAAATGCGGCACTTGATATACGCTTCAATGGTGAGTTCGCAAAATGAATCTTTTCTCAACCCCCAACAGCACCTGCGTGAGATAGAGGTCAGTTTAAATTTTATGGACTTAATTCACTCACAACGATCACGCTATGAAGAACAAGCGCGAAAACTTTTGAAAGAACGTCATTTTGAAATTGAAATTGAAGGATTTCTAATCACGTATTCAGTTAAAAATGAGCGCTTCGTTAGTGAGATATTTTCTAAAGATCAGAAATTAGCATCTTATGAAAGTGAAATCCCAATTCCTATTTCCGAAGAAGAGAAAATAAGCGCATTAGTCGAATTTTTTGCACATAGTGAAGCTGGAAAAATAGGATAGCGGTGCGCTGCCTGATTGGTGCACAATAAAGGTGTGAGTTACTTTGAAGAATTCCTATCGCGGGGAGATTCTCTCTTCCAGTATTCGTGAAATACAACTATTCAGATTTAAGCGTTTAAATATTCAAAGGCTAAGAAAGTCTTTTGCTCAGTGTGATGTCGATTTAATTCACAACTTTCCAATTTCACGCTCAAAGATTTCAGAGGATTCTGGGTTTGGAATAAATGTGTTTCCTTACTACAGCCTTGCCTACTATTCGAATGGAAAAAATCGATTGCTGGGACTTGTAAAAAAAATAAAGACTAATGACAAAGAAATACTCACAAAGCTTAAAGCCCTTTAAATAACTTTAAATTTCTACGCCAATGTATTTAGTTTCAAGAAATTCATGAATGCCGTCAAAGCCACCTTCGCGACCTAGTCCGCTTTGTTTTACTCCACCAAAAGGTGCGGCAGGATCTGAAATCATTCCACGATTAATTGCCACCATTCCAGATTCGAGCGCTTCAGAGATCTGAATCGCGCGCTTCAGATTTTCAGAATAAACATAACTAATTAAGCCAAAGTCTGTGCCATTGGCTAATTCAATGGCTTCTGCATCAGTTTCAAAAATTACAACAGGTGCGACTGGACCAAACACTTCATGGTTCAAAATCTCTGCTTTTTTATCTACTTCAAGCACTGTTGCAGGGTAGAAAGCGCCGGGACCAGCTGGAGTTTCGCCACCGGTTAATACTTTGGCACCGCTCTTTATTGCGCTATCTACTAACTCTGCAATTTTATTTCGTTCTTTAACTGAGACGCTGGCACCAAGTTGAATTCCGGTATCTCGGCCACGCCCCATAACAAGTGCTCCCATGGCGGCGGCAAACTTTTTCATAAATTCTTCGGCTACTGGGCGCTGTACATAAATGCGATTGGCGGCAGTGCATGCTGCTCCACCATTACGCATTTTAGCGAGCATCAAACCTTTTACTGCCTCATCAATATTTGCATCATCCATTACTAAGAAGGGTGCGTTGCCACCTAACTCCATAGAACAGCGAATTACGTTATCGGCAGCCTCTTTTAAGATGACTCGACCGACTTCGGTGGAACCTGTAAATGAAATATTTTTTACTCGACGATCATGCAACATTTTGGCAATTGCTGGACCAGTTGGAGTTGGAAGAATTAAATTAACAACACCCTTAGGGACTCCAGCACGATCTAAAATATCTACTATGGCCAGCGCCGTAAGCGGTGTTTCACCAGCTGGTTTTAAAATCATGGTGCAGCCCGCTGCAAGTGCGGGGCCAATTTTGCGTGTTGCCATTCCGGCTGGGAAATTCCACGGTGTAATAAGAATGGAGAGACCGATTGGTTGGTGGGTAACTAAAATTCTTTTATCACCACTTGGTGCCATTCGAAAATCACCAGAAATACGAACTGCTTCTTCAGAGAACCAGCGGAAAAATTCTGCAGCATAGGCAACTTCACCTTTTGCATCAGGAAGTGCTTTTCCATTTTCTTTTGATATTAATTCAGCTAGATAATCAGCTTCTGCGCTCATTAATTCAAATGCTTTGCGGAGAATTTCACCACGGACACGGGGAGCAGTTTTTGCCCACGATGAGGCGGCGCGATCAGCGGCGGCAAGAGCGGCTTCGATTTCGGCATCTCCTGCTGTGGCAACTTTGGCAATAACTGAGCCATCGCTGGGATCAATTACATCCATAGTTCCGTTGCCATCGACCCATTGGCCATCGATATATAACTGAGTGCGCATAAGATCAGCATACTGAAAAGGTAAATCGACGCGCTAGCCGCGCTTTCTGAAGGAGTTTTAAGTGCCAAAGTCGTGGACCGATGGTGCCCCACAGCCCGTTGTACTTGCAGATCATGCTCATCTTAAAGATCCGCTTCGATACAAAATTAAACGGAGACTTCTAGGTGGAGCACTCAACCGGCATTCACTTGGTCACCAACGGTTATCTAAGCGCTATGGATTAGGAATTCTTTCTTCAGACTGTATTTCATCTTCCGCTTATGGAAGCGAACAAATTTTAATTGCTCTTTTGCCCGCTTTTGGACTTGCTGCTTTTGCGATTTTGATGCCGATGACTGCAATCGTTTTAGTAATTTTAATAATTATTACACTTTCATATCGCAACGTTATTGATGTTTATACAAAAACAGGTGGCGCCTATATTGTCTCGCGCGATAACTTCGGGCCCGTTGTCGCACAAATAGCTGCCGTTGCTCTGATGCTTGATTACATCGTGACTCTAGCAATTCAAGCAGCAGCAGGTGTGGCTGCGATTATTTCAACTTTCCCTTCATTGCAACCATGGAAAATGCCGATGATTTTTGCGGTAATTATTCTTTTAACTTACGGGAATTTACGTGGTGTTAAAGAAGCCGGAAAAGCATTTGCACTTCCTACTTACTTCTTCGTCTTTTGTATGCTCATTGTTTTCGGAATGGGGCTATGGAGACTATCTCGAGGGACTCTTCCTGTTCTAGCAACAGATCTCCCTGGCGCTATTGAACTTGGACAAGAACAAGGTTTATTAACTGCCGCCGCCATTTTTATTTTATTGCGAGCATTCGCTAACGGTGGTTCTTCACTCACCGGCTTAGAGGCGATCTCTGATGGTGTGGCTCTCTTTAAAACTCCTGAGCATGTAAATGCAAAGAGAACTTTGGTAATCATGAGTTGCATTCTTGGAACACTCGTTCTTGGAGTCTCTTACTTTGCTCATCATATTCAAGCAATGCCCTATGAATCAGGCACGCCAACGGTTATTTCGCAGATTGCAAAAGCCGCGGTCGGTGAAGGAACTTTTGGAACCATCATGTTTATTATGGTTCAACTGGCAACAATGCTTATCCTCTTTGCTGGTGCTAACACCACATACAGCGCATTTCCTTTGCTTTGTAACTTCGTTGCCTCCGACGGGTATCTCCCCCGTCAACTAACAAAGCGTGGACACCGTTTAGCGTTCTCAAATGGAATTTTATTACTGGCTGGTGGTGGTCTATTCCTAGTAGTGATTACTGCTGGCTCAGTTGAACACTTAGTTGCATTTTATGCACTCGGTGTATTCACCGGTTTCGCATTAGCAGGTTTTGGAATGACAAAATATTTCCTTCGCACCAAACCAAAAGGCTGGAAACTTAAAGTTTTCATTAACGGACTAGCTGGTTCAATTTCTTTCATTATTGTTATTATTTTCTCTGTTGTTAAATTTACACAAGGCGCGTGGTTAGTTCTTGTAGTTGCCCCAATAATGGTTGCATCATTTCTTCACTTGCGACGTCAATACACTCGTGAACAAGAAGCGCTATTAGTGCGAGAAGAGCAAGAACGCGCCACAACTATCGTTCGCCACAACGTTACGGTTTTGGTAGATAACGTTGATATTGCAACTGTTGGTGCGATTCGCTATGCGAGAAGTTTAAAGCCACGTAATTTGAGTGCTGTTCACTTTGTAATAGATGATCTGCGTGCGGAGAAGATTCAAAAAGCCTGGGCAAGTTCTGAGGCACTCGATGATGTAACTCTTGAATTAATTGATTGCCCAGATCGTCGTTTAGCAAATGCTGCAGTGGATTATGCAATTCGAATGACAGAAAAGAGTGACGTTGAATTAACACTGCTACTGCCACGTCGCGCATACTCAGGATTCTTGGGACGATTGCTTCACGATCAAACTGCTGAAGAAATTGCAGCGCCAATTTCGCAATTGCAACGTGTGGTTGCAACCATTGTTCCTTTCGATGTTGAGCGAATTACATCTGGAGCACCGTTGGTTGTTCAACCTGTCCATAAAGTTATGGCTACCCCAAAAGTGGTTGCTGAATTTAAGCCGATTCAAGAAGTTATGAAAATTGCGGAGCCAACTAGCCACTATGCGGAAAATATGACACCAATTGATCAAATTCAGTGGCGCAAACGCGCACATGTTCAAGGACAAGTAACTGCAATTAAGAATGCTCCTCGTGGTTCAGCGCCATTGCTGCAGGTAGAAGTTTGGGATCAAACTGGTGGAGTAACACTGCAATTCTTGGGCCGCCGCGAGATTGCAGGCTTGGACGTTGGTTCACAGATTCGTGCTGAAGGAATGGTTGGAGAAGAAGAAGGCGCACTTACGATATTAAATCCATCGTATGAGTTGCTTGTTTAAAACTACCTCTGATCTTCAAAAAAATCAGTCAATAGTTTCGCGCACTCATTTTCCATAATTCCTGCTGTTACCTCTACTTTATAAATTGATCTCGGGTCACGAAGTACATCCCAAACTGACCCGACTGCCCCTGCTTTCTGATCCCAAGCACCGAATATCAAGTTTGAAATTCTTGATTGTGCAATTGCGCCAGCACACATTGCACAAGGTTCAAGAGTTACAACTAGCGTGCAACCATCTAGTCGCGGCTGTTGAATTTGAGATGTTGCCTTACGAATAGCAACTATTTCGGCATGAGCAGTTGGATCATTATTTGCTTCACGTTCATTTGAACCTCTACCGATTATTGTGCCTTCAGAGCTAATAACTAAAGCGCCGACCGGTACATCGCCAGTGATTGTTGCTTTACGGGCTATGGAAATTGCTTCTTCCATAAAAGATTGCGGTGTTTGAATAGAAATTCTTATAACTCCAATAGTTCAGTAAATTCTTCAGCAAATCCTAGGCGACTAGCGATCGCTTCGAGTTGTTCATCAGGAAAAAGTTCAGCATCATCACACAAGGCAGAAATTTCCATGTGATTCATTCCAAGGTCGGCCAAAATATCTAGGTGACCAACTGGAAGTGGTTCGTCTTCTTCATCTGGCATATCTAAATCGCATAACTCTAAAAATTCGGCAGCAACTTCATAGTCGAGGGCACATGTCACATCACTCAGGAACATGCTTATATGAGAACCAAGCACTCTAATTATTATAAAAAATTCTTCATCGATTGATAGCATCGCAATTGCTCCGCCATTAGTTTGCTGTGACTTTAGGCGATCAATTATGTGAGGTAAATCCTGTGCGTCAGGTAACAAAGCCAAATTCCAACGACCATCTTCATGCCAAGCTGCTACTGCAATATCTGCCTCGTTCACAATTGCATCTTTCACATCGCACATATTGGCACTCATTTGCCCGGTTGGAAACCCCTGTAAGGTATGAGTCATGAAAGTTCATGTCGCAAACCATCCGCTTATTTCTCACAAACTCACAGTTCTGCGTGATGAAAAAACCGATTCTCCAACTTTCCGCCACTTGGTTGAAGAGCTCGTAACTCTCCTTGCTTATGAAGCAACTCGTGATGTGCGAACCAAATCTGTCTCGGTTAAAACACCTGTAACAACAACTACCGGTCAAAAACTCTCATCGCCAGCACCTGTCGTCGTGCCAATTCTTCGCGCCGGACTCGGAATGCTCGAGGGGATGACGCGCTTGATTCCAACCGCTGAAGTTGGATTTCTTGGAATGGTAAGAGATGAAAAAACTTTACAGGCAAGCACTTACGCAAATCGACTTCCAGATAATTTAGCGGGGCGCCAATGTTTCATACTGGATCCGATGCTGGCCACAGGAGGAACGCTAGTCGCTGCAATTAATTTTTTAATTGAACGTGGGGCTGATGACATAACTGCGATCTGTATTCTCTCTGCTCCTGAAGGTATAAAAGTCTTAGAAGATGCATTCGCAGATTCTGGTGTGCCAATTACATTAGTAACAGGCGCTCTCGACGAAAGATTAAATGAGCATGGATACATTGTTCCAGGATTAGGTGATGCTGGTGATCGCCTCTACGGTGTTGTTTAAATGGCCTCAACTTCCCCCGGATATGGGATCACTATTCGAATCGAAGGCGCACCAGAACTTCAACCCGTAGCAATCATCACTGCAACAATGACATCTGCGGGTGCAACTATTACTGCTCTCGATGTTGTTGAATCATTACTGGAAAAAGTAGTCATAGATGTCACTTGTGACACGATAGACGCTAACCATGCAGAAGAAATTACCAAAGCCCTCACCTTAAATTCTGGGTTAACTGTTCGTAAAGTAAGCGATCGCACATTCTTATTACATCTTGGTGGAAAATTAGAAGTCCGCTCTAAGGTCCCACTAAAAACACGAGACGACCTATCTCGTGCTTACACACCTGGCGTTGCACGCATTTGTCAGGCAATTGTTGAAGACCCAACAGATGTTCGCCGCCTAACGATGAAACGTAATACGGTCGCAGTTGTAACAGATGGTTCAGCAGTTTTAGGTTTGGGAAATATTGGACCAGCTGCGGCACTTCCCGTGATGGAGGGGAAGGCGGCGCTTTTTAAAAGATTTGCCGATGTTGATGCTTGGCCGGTCTGTTTAGATACTCAAGATGTTGATGAGATTGTTCGTACGGTTCAACTTATCGCTCCAGTTTATGGAGGTATAAATTTAGAGGATATTTCAGCGCCACGTTGTTTTGAGATTGAAGCACGACTACGCGAATTACTAGATATTCCAGTTTTTCATGACGATCAACATGGAACTGCGATTGTAGTTCTCGCGGCTCTAACAAATTCATTAAAACTTGTAGATAAAAAATTATCAGATGTGAAGATAGTTATGAGTGGTGCTGGTGCTGCTGGCACTGCAATTGCACGACTACTCACTAAAAGTGGTGCAACAAATATCATCACTTTCGATAAAGATGGATGCGTTACTCCCAGCTTCAAAGGAAGCATTTCGGAGGCCATGCAGAGTGCCGATATATTTATTGGTGTCAGCGCTCCAAATGTATTAACTGAATCTGACGTGGCAAGTATGGCCAAGGGTTCGATTGTTTTCGCTCTGGCAAATCCAGATCCAGAGATTGATCCAGTAATCGCTAGAAAGTACGCAACCGTTGTTGCAACTGGCCGTAGTGATCAGCCGAATCAAATCAATAACGTTCTGGCTTTCCCCGGAGTTTTTCGAGGTTTGCTCGATGCTAATGCCAATAAAATTACAGATGAACTTCTCATCGCGGCGGCTGAAGCAATTGCTTCATGCGTATCCACATCACAACTAAACGCATCATTTATTGTCCCAAGCGTCTTTGATCCTGAAGTTGTTCTGAAAGTAGCCGCTGCTGTGAAGAAGAGCGTTTAAGTGGAATTAGCAGCATCATTTGATACCCAGTTAGCAACTCTGGCACCATTTTTCTTTTATCTGATAGTTGCTGCAATAGTTTTCGTTGAAACTGGTTTGCTCTTTGGTTTCTTTCTTCCGGGAGATTCAATCCTCTTCAGCGCCGGGCTGGTAGCAGCTACTTATGGCAATATTAATATTGTCATTCTTGTAACAGCAATCTTCTTAGCTGCTTTTTTTGGTGATCAAGTAGGATTCGTAATCGGGCGCGTAATCGGACGCCCATATTTAGATAAACGAACATCGCCACGAATGCAGCGCATGATCGTAAGCGCCGAAGCTTTCTATGAAAAAACAGGTTGGTGGGCAGTTGTTACCGCGCGATTCTTTCCCTGGATTCGAACATTTGTCCCACCAATTGCTGGTGCCGCAAAAATGAATTACTACAAATTTTTATCAGCCAATATTTTTGGTGCCCTACTTTGGGGAGTTGGAATCACTCTCTCTGGTTACTTCGCAGCAACGATTCCGTGGGTGAAAAATTCTGCATATGCCATCGCCGCTTTCTTTATTTGCGCTTCATTAATTTCCGCTTGGGTAAATTACCGACGCCGCCAACAATAACTCCGAGATAAGTCATAAGAATTCCAGTTACTAGGTAGCCACTTACCTGTACGCCTTTAGTTGGAGAATACAAATCGATTAGTAGCGATCCAACCAACTGTCCACCCACACTAATTAAGGTAAAAGTAAGCACTCCTAGCCGTTGCACAATCGTTGAAGTAAAGGCGATGTAGATGACGCCAATCGTTCCTCCCGTGTACATCCACCATGGTCCAGCTGGAAGCGGAACAACCTCAGATCGATTTACCAAGACCCCAATTGAAAGAAAGATAACCAAGAAAGTTGTTCCCATTATGAAGTTTAGAAAAGATGTTGCAAAACTTTGATTCGTGCTTGCATTTATCTGCCCATTGAGCGCGCGCTGTAATCCAACAACGGCACCAGCAATTAGTCCAAAAAACACCGCTAGTAAAGAAACATTTCGCGCGTCAATTCGATCAATTACAGAAACTAAGACTGCCAAAACAGTAATTCCAGCCGCCGCAACGCGTTTAGTTGTTATCTGTTTTTTACCACCGCCCGTAAGACCTATTCGATCCACTGCCAATGAGGCGGCAGTTTGACCGGCAATCGATGCGACAGAATAAATGGCAACACCGATTACAGGAACAATCTGAGTTTGAACAGCGACAAAACTCCCACCAAGCATTCCTGCAAATAGTGTCCACACTGGAATTTCTTTCCGAGACACAGCAGTTCTTAAGTTAGACATCCCTTTTCTTATGGAAGGCGTGAAAATTGTTATTATTGAAATGATAATTAGACCAGAACCAAATGAAACCAGAGCCGCTTCAATCGGATTACCCATTTGATGAGAAAGTTCACCATTAGCGCGCGCTTGAAGCGCAATCATTAATCCAGAAAGTGCAGCTAAAGCATTTAAGCGGGGGTCACTCTTATTCACTTCGAATATGTGCCGTGAAATTCACGCTTATCTGCGATCCAATCCATTAGCGCAAAAAGAACTCCTGAAGCCACAAAAGTTAAGTGAATAAAGATTCGCCAGATCGTACCTTCGCCCACTTCTGCCTCGCCTGAAAGGCTAATGAAATCTTTCAAAAGTTCAATGACAGAGATCGCGACAAGTGATCCGATTAATTTTATTTTCAGACCGCTGAAATCGATTGTGCCCATCCAATGCGGACGATCTTTGGATTCAGTTGCAATATCAATTCTGGACACAAAGTTTTCGTAGCCAGCAAAGATAACCATCAAAATTAAATTAGCTAAGAGAGTTAAGTCAAGGAGCGCAAGGAGCGCAAGGGTGAATTCGCTGGCAGACATACTTGGTGTCTTTTCTGCAAGATGCCAGAATTCCACTATAAATCGGTAGGCCAACAAAAATAGCGCGCCAACTAAACCTAAATACAGTGGTGCTAGTAAAAATCGGCTGCGGAATAATATGGATTCAATGCCATTAGTAATTCGACTCATAAAGCATATTTTAACTTACGGTTCTAATAGAAGGGTAATTCCGAGCCATTCTTCTTCGCGAGTCTCCGCTTCCACACGAGATTTCGCTAGTTCCTCACTAATCCGTATTAATTCATTAGGTTCAAAAGCTGCAGCATCTTGAGCAACAAGCAATTCAGAAATTCGATCTTTAGCTTTCTGAATTTGTCTTTCTACTCTGACAAGATCTTTTTTAAGTTGTCGTTGCTCGGCTGCGCTCGAAACTGTTTTGACTTGATCGGTTTCTACTGTTTTCTGTAGCGAATCAGATCTTTGTTCTAAGTATTGATCAACACCGCGCGGCAAATCGCGCAGTGCTCCATCGCCGAGTAATCCTACAAATTTATCGCAGACACGTTCCAGAAAATATCTGTCGTGCGAAATCACAATTAGTGTTCCACCATAACTATCTAAGAGATCTTCCAGTTCTGTCAGAGTTTCAATATCAAAATCATTTGTTGGTTCATCTAGTAAAAGTACATTTGGAGAATCCATGAGTAGGCGAGTTAGTTGTAGGCGTCGTTTTTCGCCACCAGAAAGATCACGAACTGGCGTCCATTGTGAATCTTTATCAAAACCAAGTCGCTCGCAGAGTTGAGATGCAGATAGCGACTTACCGTTTCCAAGTTCAATATGTGCGGCTACTTTTTCTACCGCTTCTAAGACTCTCCATGTTGGATCTAATTCATCAAGATGTTGTGTAAGGAAAGCGGCTTTTACTGTAACTCCAGTAACCAGTTTTCCAGCAAATGGTTGTACTTGGCCGGCGAGAGTACGCATGAGCGTTGTTTTTCCAGCACCATTAACTCCAACAATTCCAACTCTGTCTCCGGGTCCAACGTTCCAATACAAATCGTCAATTAACTCCTTCTCGCCTGCACGAATTTGTACATGGTGAGCCTCATAAACTGTGTTACCAAGTCTGTTGCGGGCAAACTTTAAAAGTTCTCCTTGATCACGTGGTGCCGGCTCTTCAGCGATCAGCACATTTGCAGCATCTACTCGAAACTTTGGTTTCGTTGTTCGAGCAGGTGCACCACGACGTAGCCACGCTAATTCTTTACGAATTAAGTTATTTCGGCGCGCATCCATGGCACTTGATTGGCGTGCTCGTTCGGCTTTGGCTAATACAAAGGCTGAATAACCGCCTTCATACTCTTCAACTTTTCCACCAACGACTTCCCATGTGCGATCGGTGACTGCATCAAGAAACCAACGATCGTGAGTGATGACCAAAACTGCTAAATTTTTTCTTTGATTCAAATGTTTGGCAAGCCAATCTACGCCTTCAACATCAAGGTGGTTTGTAGGTTCATCAAGAAGTATCAGATCAAGATCATCAATTAATAACTTCGCTAATCCAACTCGTCGCTTTTCGCCACCCGATAAAGTTGAGAATGTACGCTCAAAGAGGTGATCATCGAAGCCACCAAAAAGTCCAGTAAAGACTTCACGGATCCCAGAATCACTAGCCCATTCATGTTTTGCTTTTTCTCCTAAAACAACATCACCTACTGTTGCATTTGGATCTGCTTTATCAACTTGTGAAAGTAATCCAATTTTTACACTATTTGCTTTTGTAACTCGTCCCGAATCTGGATTTTCAACAGCTGCAATTACTTTCATTAAAGTACTTTTTCCAGAACCGTTACAGCCCACAACTCCAATGCGATCACCTTCAGAAACACCAAGTGAAACTCTTTCCAGCAGGGCTCTAATATCAAAGGCTTTTGAGACCTCTTCGATATTTACAAGATTGCGTGTCACGATGGGAGAGCGTACCTTTGAACTATGAAAGCTACTGACCGCCAATTCGCCCTTGATCTAGATTCTCGAGATCCACTTGCAAAATTCCGTTCTCAGTTCGTGATTAGTGATCCAAATATCTGTTATTTAGATGGAAACTCCCTTGGGCGACTTCCTAAAAATACAATTGAAGCAGTTAATACTTTTATGGAAAATGAGTGGGGCCCAGAAGTTGTCACTGGTTGGGGTCATTGGGTTGATGAGGCTCAACCAACTGGGGATTTGATCGGAAGTTCGACGTTAGGAGCAGGGCCAGGACAAGTTTTAGCTTGCGATACAACATCAATTAATTTCTACCAGCTAGCTCTTGCCGCAATTAGTGCTCGCCCCGGAAGAAAAACAATCATCACTGATGCGGCTAATTTCCCAACCGATCGTTACATTCTTGATGGAATTGCAAAACAACTAGGGCTTAATTTAGTAATGATTGATAATGAATCAGCTGGTGAATCTAAATTTGAAAGAATTACCCCTGAAATACTTTCCAAGTATCTAAATGACGATGTAGCTCTCGTTACTCTCGAAGTTATTCAATATCGATCTGGCGCACGTAATGACATTAAATCTTTAACTAACTTAGTCCGTAAACATGGTGCATTTTTGTTGTGGGATGCCAGCCATGCAGTTGGTGCCATTGAAATGGATTTTGATGCTAACGGAGTTGATATTGCAGTCGGTTGTACATACAAATATGGAAATTCTGGACCAGGTGCTCCTGCTTGGCTATATGTAAATAAGAAAGTTCAAACTGAGCTTCAAGTTCCGATCCAAGGTTGGTTCGCACAAGGAGAACAATTTGAGATGGGACCACTTTTTGATCGCGCCTCAGGTATTCGAGGATTCCAGATTGCAAGTCCTTCAATAATTGGATTGCGTTGCATTCAAAGTGCCTTCAACATGATTAAAGATGCTGGCATCGGTGCAATTTCTGAGAAGGCAGCAATTGGAACTGAGATGATGATTCAACTTTATGACGCTTGGTTATCTGAACTTGGTTTCACACTATTAACTTCTAGAGATCCGCAAATGCGTGGTGGGCATATCTCATTAGGACATCCTGAGGCGGCACGTATTTGTGTGGCGCTGCGCCAGTTTGCAGATGTAATTCCTGACTATCGAACACCCAACTCAATTCGATTAGCCATATCTCCATTGCCAACATCGTATATTGAAGTTTGGGATGGATTCGAGCGAATCAGAAATTTAGTTGCTACTAAAAAATATGAAGAGATATCAACTTCTGATTCACGCGTGACTTGAGAAATTACTTAAAGTTTTCCAGCTGAATGAAGATAGAGAATTACAATTATTGAAATAACTGCGCCAATCGCAACTAGTGCTAATTGCGCCCATTTAGGAATTCCGGCTTTATCGGCCGCTTTCTGCGCATATGTTCGCGTGTGAACCATTACTTGTGCTGCCCATGCAAATTCTGTTGCCAAAATTCCGAGTCCTGCCAAGACAATTAAAATTCCAGGACCAGGGCCAACCAGAGCAACTGCACCAACAACTGTAATAATTCCGCCGACTGCGCCAATAATGAGACGCCAAACTAATCGCCCCACCGGCGTTTTTTTAATCCAGTCCCGGAATTTCATTTTCTTTTAATCACCTCTATTAGTTCACCATACGCTGCTTCTGCTATTTCAGCGCGACGACGTTTATAGTTTTCTGAGGCACCTGCGATTAAATGTTCAAAGCGCTGATCACCTTTAATAAGTAAGTGTAAATCTTTCGCGATGATTTGTTCACCCCATACTGGCGGTGCCTGCCGTGTCACTTGAACAACAATATGGGGATGTATCCATCTATAAACTAAACCAAGCCGACGCAATCCAAGATAAGCAACATGACGAAGGCCACGATTAATGTGTTCTTGTATGTTTAGGCATAAATATGTAATACGTGAGGGTCTTACTGGATCTTTTGCAGTGGCTAAATCAAAGAGAATTTTTGCAATTTCTACTCCACCTATTGCGGGCGCCAATTCTCCACATTTTTTTGCGAGGCGAAGACGAACTTCAGGATCTTGTAATTGGCGAACTTTTGCTGTGATGTCTTCTAAGTCAGATTGATCGGCACGTAGTGCGAATCCAAAATCATGACACCATTTCGCACGCGCCTCTTGGTCATCGGTACCTCTGATGTTCGAGACGAAAACTGTTGGTATCTGGGAGGGCAATAGTTCATGAACCCCGTTGTAACCAGTTGCACAAACACCGGCATCAAATGCGTGGAGCACATTTGCTAGAGGGAAATATCGAACCACTCGAATATCTAAGCCTTCCGGAACCAGAGATTCGCCATTTTTGTCGAGTGGGTGCTTTGTCAAAATTATTTGAAGATCTTTCCAGCCGAGCAAGCCACTTAGTGCAGCCGTCATTTTCTCATTTACATCACTATCTCCAGTACCTAATTGAACAAGCACTGCAGGTCGTTCAAGATCTAGACCTAACGCAACGCGAGCAGCCTCTCGACTTAGCGCACTCTCCTTCTGGAATAGTGAAACAGGAGAAGTAAGCGTTGCATCATTTCTCTTCGCCGTCGGACCAAAATCATATGCGCGAGCAATATCTCCCGGTTCAATAATTAAATCCATCATTTTAGATTGCAGACCTAAAACAAATCGTTGTGGTTTTTTCTGCCATAAACCTCGTCGTACCCAAACTAAAGAAAGTGTTTTATGACCAAATTTTGCCGCAATAACTCCTGGGTATGGAACAACTCCATCAAAAGATAGGACTTTTGCATTTGTTTCATCAACTAAAGCTAATAAGCGATCACGCAAATATGCATCCCATTTTTCGCGTGACATCCATAAACGATCTCGTCCAGGTATGTACTCACACCGAATCCCTAATTGTTCTGGTATTTCAGCGATTCCACCTGCCATAGAAACAATAATTGGATTGGCATGATCTTTTAAAGCTAAAGCGATAGCCGATGCCCTTGCAAGGTGACCCATGCCAACGCCATTACTTGTTGCAAGAATTATTGTTGGTTTTTCCATAACGCGCGATAGTTTATGAGACACGCCCGAACTTCTCGCACAAAAAAGGGTTGGGGTTGCAAGTTTTTTTGACTTCGGAGATAATTAGGACTTATTCGAAAGAATAAAAAAAGACTGGAGAGTACTTCTCAAACGAGTTTCTAAATCAGAAACCTTTGCCGTACAGCTTTAAAATGATTACCCAATCGCATCATAAGCAGACATTTAGATCACTACCTACAACATCAACGCCAATTTCTCCTGAGAAAGTAGCTTCATTACTGGCCTCGGAGTGGGAACTATTTAAAAAGAACACCAAAGGTTCAGAGGCCGAGAGCGCACGCTCCTTTGCTTCATTGCCTCTAGGTGTCACATCGAGTTTTCAACATTGGGATCCATATCCAATCTCAATCGTCTCGGCTAAAGGAGCCTGGATGACCGATGTCGATGGTCGCCAACTTCTAGATTTATCTATGGGATTCGGTGCGATGCTCGCCGGCCATCTCAATCCAGAAGTTGTAGCTGAAGCCAAGGTTGCTCTAGAAACTGGAATGCTCTTCGTAACGCCTTCTCCGATCTCAACTGACGCTGCTGAACGCATCTGTCGTCGCTTTGGAATTGATCAAGTTCGTTTTACAAATTCTGGTACTGAATCAACAATGTATGCCATTCGTGTAGCTCGCTCTATTACGAAGAAGTTAGATGTCGTAAAAGTTGAAGGCGGATATCACGGAAGTTACGACCCATTAGTTGTTTCAAGCAAGCCCCCGGTTGATAAGGCTGGCGATCCTGAGAATCCAACTGCAGTTGCAGATTCGAATTTAGTTACAGGAAACGTACATGTAGTTCCCTTTAACAACGCTGATTCACTCGAGCGTACCTTTGAAAAATTTGGCAAAGATATCGCCTGTTTTATTGTTGAACCAGTTCTAGAAAATATTGGAATCGTCCTTCCAGATGCGGGTTATCTCGAGAGAGTTCGTGAGCTCTGTGATCAGTTTGGAATTATTTTAATTTTTGATGAAGTTAAAACTGGCCTAACTGCCGGACATCAAGGAGCCGCACAACGCCTTGGTGTACAACCAGATTTAATTACACTTGCAAAATCAATTGGTGGTGGACTTCCACTTGCTGCTTTTGGTGGTAAGAAAAAGTACATGGATTACGTATCAAATGGTCAAATGGCGCACTTCGGTACTTTTAACGGTAACCCATTAGCAATGTCTGGAATCCGCGCGATAGATAAAATCTGTAACGCAGAAACGTTGGCGGCAGCAGAAGCACTGAACCAGCAAGCACTGGAACGCATCTCAGAGATTATTGATGAGTATCAACTTCCTGCACATACTGTTGGTTTTGGCGTTAAAGGATGTATTACGTGGTCAGTTGATCCGGTTCGTAACTTCCGTGATTACAAGAACACAGACTTTGCTGTGGCAGAACTTTCATGGCTATGGTCACTTAACCGCGGAATCATTACGCCTCCGGGTCTTGATGAGCAATGGCTAATTAGTTTGGCACACGGTCAGAAGGAAATCGACATATTAGTTGAAGATTTTCGTTCGCTTGCTGTTGCTCTGCGCAGTTAATCTGTCTGAATAATAAAGTCTGCACGTGGGCGACCTCGTTCAATTAATTGTGCGTTGGCTTCGTCGGTTCCTTTTGCCCAAGCTTTAGCCGCAACAGGATCTTTCCCAAATGCAATATGACGTTGAATTAACCTTGCAATTCGCTTGTCATCGTCCACATCGACCAACCAACTTTCATCAAGCAAATCATTTAATATTTCCCAGCCACCAGAATCATGCAGCAAATAATTACCTTCGATGATTACAACTTTCGTCGCAGAAGTAACAACTCCCTGTGCCGCTATCGATTCCTCAATTGCACGATCAAAAATTGGATAATAGATATCTTGAGTCTGCTCAGAACGAATTCGCTTTACCAGTGAAACAAATCCCAAAACATCAAATGTATCTGGAGCCCCTTTGCGTTCAGATCGTCCCAAATCCTTTAGGACCTTATTACTTAGGTGATAACCATCCATCGGCACAACTGTTACAAATTCCTTAGGAAATTTACTTGTCAGAAATTTAGAAAGAGTTGATTTTCCTGCACCCGGTTTTCCAATAATCCCAATAAGCACTCGTTCGCTAGATTTCTCAAGATAATCCTGCACTCGCGCTAAAGCTGCGCTTTGATTTGGAAGCGTCTCAGACATATTTAAAGTTTAGCCCCTTATTTTGAAATTAAGTCGAAATTAATTTCCTCTATCGCTGGATAAGAAGATTGTGCGCCTTTTCTCGTAACACTTTTAGTCGCACAATCGATTCCAAACTGAACTGCGCTCTCTTCATTGGCACCTGATGCAAGCGCTGCCGCAAATGCGCCAATAAAACAATCTCCTGCTCCAGTTGTATCGGTTGCAGTCACTTTATCTGCCTGAAATCGCTTAACTTTTTTATCTAAACAAACTAGTGCAGCACCGTCACTGCCTAAAGTAACTATTGTCCGACCCGTTGATCTGAGTGACGCGATTACATCATCGGAATCGGGTTGGCGATGGGCGCTATCAAGTTCTGCAAACTCAATTTCGTTTGGAATTAACCAGTCAGTTAGATTTAATAATTCGTCAGTAAGTGGTTGATAAGGAGCAGGGTTCAAAATCGTAATGATGCCAAGTTTTTGAGCAGTTCTAAACGCTGCAAGTGTTACTTCTTGAGGAATTTCACATTGGCCAATCAGCACACTGACGCTCTGTAACTTATTTACTTGTTCTACTGCATCTTGTGGAGTCAGCGCAAAGTTAGCTCCCGGAACAATTGAAATTCGATTCTGGCCAGTTCCATCAACCCAAATATGAGCAACCCCTGTATGGAGATCAAATCGCAAGACTGAGGAAGTATCCATTTGGTTATTTTTGAAGTTCTGAAGGCTCTCGTCTCCAAAACCATCTCTTCCAATTCCAGTAATCATTGTGACTCTCGCGCCAGTGTGTGCTGCAATTACCGCTTGGTTGGCTCCCTTGCCACCAAAACCAGTTGTGAAACTTTCACCAAAGCGAGTTTCACCTGCAGAAGGAAGGATGTCGGCATAGACAGTTAAATCCATCATCGTGCTACCGATTACTGCAATGTTAGTGCCAGTGAAACCAATCATCTTTAAAGTACAACCTCTGAACGCAGTGAATGAGATTGCATGGCAGCTGCAAATACCTTATGAGAGTGAATTACTTCATCAACTGAAGCACAAGCGAATCGATCCCCTAGCTTTCCCTCTCGTTCTGCAAAGAATGCTGCCCACATCTGCAGAAGTGCATCTGGGAATCCAAATTCAAAAATATGCCCTGTGATGACAGGCCAATTGGTTACATGTCCTGGTTGAATTTCTGACCAAACTTGTTCACCATTTCGAATTGCGAAGGTGTGATAAACGGCAGGGTTTTTAGTGCTAAATCGCACTCCCCCTTCCATCCCGATCGCACTAAAGAAAAATGTATTACTTTCTCCTGGGGCTATTCGTTTCATCTCCCAAAACATTGGAAACTCACGGCTACTTTCTGAATTACCTACTCGTAAAGCAAGCACTGCATTATCAAAAGTATCGCAGGCCACTGAATCGCCAGAAGCGCTCTCGCGATGAGTAACGATGTCATCTAGTAATGCAAAAACTTTTGTTGGCATATAGCCGAGTCGAAGCGGAATATGCGCCGCATGCATTCCAAGGTCACCCAGAACTCCAATATCGCCACAGAATTTACGTTGGCGCTTCCAATTTATTTTTTTCTTGCGATCAATATCTGATGAATGGAGAAGCCCCGAGCGAACTTCCACGATTTCACCTAAGTTGCCGCTCCGCGCTTCACGAATCGCTGCTTGAGCACCGGGATAAAAAGGTAGTTCACTTGAAACACGGACAAAATTATTTTTTCCTACTAGCGCAGCCGCTATTTTCTCAGCAGCTTCTAAATCTATTCCAAATGGTTTTTCCCCAAGAAAATCTTTTCCAGATTCGATTGTTGCAAGATAAATTTCTTCATGAAGGTTATGTGGCACTGCGATATAGACAACATCAACATTTTCACTTGCAAGAAGTTCTTTATAGTCACCATAAGACTCAGCAACACCAGCGTTAGTGAAGAATTCACGCACGGATTCGGATGTGTCGGCAATAGCGGTTACTTGAGGCCGCACAGGATGATCAATGAGCGCATCCCAGCGACCAACCAGCGCCAGTAGTTCGCGACCCATAAGGCCACCGCCAATGATTCCTACTTTTACAATCTTTTTCGCAGTCATATTATGAATTAACGATTTTCAAAGCTTCAGCAGCTGATGTTCCCTTATGAAGCATCGACATTAGTGCTTGGGTCATTTTTGCTGGTTTTGGGTGGGCAATTATATTTCTGCCATACACAATACCAGCAGCTCCTTGTTTCAAAACTTCTGCTGTTCGATTTAACAGTTCTTCATCTGAAACACGTCCACCACCACGAACTAATACAGGGACACTTCCGGCAGTTTGAATAACGTGATGGTAATCAGCTGCAATATCAGTTGGATCTGCCTTAATTACATCAGCACCAAGCTCAATCGCTTGTCGCACTAAAGCTACAACTTTTTCAAGTTCGCCATCAGATGTATATCCACCAGCGGTTGCATCTTTCATGACTAGTGGCTCCACCATAAGTGGCATTCCATAATGTTCACATTGCGCTTTTAGCTTCATGACATTTCTGATGCAGGCATCACGCAATTCTGGGCGCCCAGGAAGATCGAGTAGATTAACAACCACAATTACGGCATCAAGTCGTACTGCCTGAAGTACCGGATCTTCCAACAAAATACTAAATAAATGATCTGGAATTACTTTCCCATAAACATTTGCAACATCTGTTCGTAAGACCAAGGCTGGTTTATGTGGATTTGGGTGGTTCTGTAACAACTTGGCTTGTCCGATTGTTAATTGGATTGCATCGGGAGCGGCGGCGATCAGAGTATCTACAGCAGCGCTCATATTTTCGATTCCTGCTAGAAAAGTTGCCTCGCCGAAGAAGCCATGGTCGACGGCAATATCAAAACAACGTCCATTATTGAAGAGGCGTTTTAGGCGAATTGATACATCAGACATTTAAATTCTCCACTTTCGTTCGCTGGTCAATTTATTGACCCTACAAGTAGTCTAGAACCATGTCCCAGAATTCAACTACACCGTCAAAATTACCTTCAAATCAATTCGACCATTTTTATCGCGGTGGAAATCGCATCGGTGCACTTCGCCATGGTCCGGGCGGTCCGATGCGTCCTGAAGAATGGATTGGCTCGGTTACAACGAGATTTGGTGAACCCGAACAAGGTCTCTCTCGTTTAAGTGACGGGACTCTTTTACGTGATGCGATTAAAGCAGATTCCAATGGATGGCTTGGCGAAGAACATGTAAAGAATTTTGGATTAAGTACAGAAATCTTAATTAAATTATTGGATCCAGATCAACGACTTCCAGTTCACTATCACCCAAATAAAGCGTTTGCAAAGATCCATCTCGGCTTAGATCACGGTAAGACAGAAGCTTGGATTATTTTAGAAGCACCAGCTGGCTCAGGAGTTGGATTGGGTTTTGCAGAAAAACAAAATAAAGAAGATCTGCTGAAATTAGTTCGCGCCCAAGATTCTGCAGCGCTGTTAGCATCTTTGCGGCGATCAGAAGTAAAGGTTGGTGATGCGGTTTTGGTTCCAGCGGGAGTTGCTCATGCCATTGATGCCGGAATTTTTGTTCTGGAACTTCAAGAACCGACTGATCTTTCAGCGCTTCTAGAATGGGAAGGCTTCGCAGTTGATGGGATAAAAGATGGCCATCTTGGATTGGGTTTTGAAACTGTCACCGATGCTCTAAAACTTGATCCATTAACAGATGCTGAATTTGAATCGCTGATTACGCAAAACGTTTTTTCAGGTGGTGCGTTACGTTCAATATTGCCACTTAAATCGGATGGTTATTTCCGCGCGCATCTAGCACCAGGAGTTGGTGAATTTCCTGCAGGTTTTGCTGTAACGCTCGTCCTAGATGGCTCAGGAACAATCACTTTCGCAAATGCCCCTGAAATGTCAATCACTAAAGGAGATGCCATAGTTATTCCACATAGCGCTGGCGCTTTCACTTTTAGTGGTGCCAATGCCATTGTTTGTCGACCACCTCTTGCTGAATTGGCACGTGTTGCAGAGTAAATGTCCAATCAAATTCTTATTGGCGTTGATATCGGTACATCACGAATCAAAGCTGTTGCCACCAACACTGACTTAAAAGTTTTAGCAGAACACTCTGAAATAACGCCTTGGAAGCAAGAGAAGAACACCAGCGAAATAGATATGGCGTTGCTCGCAAAAATAGTCATTGGGGTTGCATCAAAAGCTGCCGAACTGGCTAGCGGGCAGGTAGTTGCGATTGGATTTACCGGATTCAGTGAAACTGGTGTGTTAATCGATGAACACGGAACCCCCCTTGCTCCCGGACTGGCGTGGCACGATCCTCGCGGATTAACTGAACCCATAATAAAAGAGTTAGGCGATTTCGAGTTTCGCGCACGTGCAGGCGCTCTAGTAAATGAGATCGCATCAATCTCGAAAACACTTTGGTTGAATAAGGAATATCCCGGAACTCGCAAAGCGAAACACTTTTTATCAGCACCTGAATGGGTGGCCTATTGTTTAGGAGCTGAATTAGTAAACGAGTTATCTTTAGTTAGTCGTACTGGTTTTTTTGATGTTGAAGCGCGTAAACCTTGGAAAGAGGCGATTGAGTTAGTTGGGGGCGGAGATAATTTTCTTGCACGATTAGTTATCGCTGGCGAACCAATCGGATTTGTAAATAATAACGCTCCTGAAAATTTACGTGGTGCTGTAATAACAATTGCTGGTCACGATCACTTCACTGCAGCATATTACTGTGATGCGATTGATGAGGGTGCTCTCTTTGACTCTATGGGAACGGCTGAAGCTCTGCTTAGAACATTTAAAAAACCTTTATTGCGAGAAGCAATTGCTGAACTTGCTGCAGCAAATGTGGGACTTAGCTGCTCAGTCTTAGCCGATCACTACACCTTGCTTGGCGCCTTACCAACTGGGCTAACTTTAGAGAGAATCTGCTCATTACTCGGGGTTTCAACTCGTGAAGAGAAAATTGCGCTAGGTGAGTCTGCACTTAAAGTAAATCCTGTTGCCAGCGCGATGCGGGTGGTAAATGATTACCACGGACTATCCATTACTAATCTTGATGGAGCATCTTCACCGGGGGCGCTCTTTCGTGCAGCTACCGAACATTTAATTGATGACTCGGCTCAGATGGTTAACTTGATTGAAAAATTTACGGGTAAAGCAAGTAATGTTGTAATTGCCGGCGGCTGGATTAAAAATCCTATGATTGCAAGTGCCAAGAAAGCACAATTTGGAAGTTATCGAGTTTCGGAGGCGACGGAAGCGGGCGCAACCGGTGCCGCGCAATTCGCTGGAATAGCAGCCGGAATTCTTACTCTAAAAAATTAATTACTTATATTGATCGAGCGTCCAAGCCCGCACTCCACCAGAAACACCTGCTGCATTTGGAACAATAACAATCTCGTCGCCCATTCTGTCTAAATCAGTTTGGCGGATACAACGAGCATTTCCGCCACCAATGTAAAGTCGATCCCACATAAATACCGGACGTAATTCATCAATCATAGTTCGGATACGTCGAGACCAAAATGCATTTCCCAATCTGCGGCGTTCGTGCTCACCTATCCATGTGTCATAAGTGGTGGCGCGACGAACTGGCGCATGTGAAAATTCAATATGTGGAGAGAGTGATCCACCATAAAAAATCGCAAAACCTAGCCCTGTTCCTAGAGTAATTACGACTTCATACCCAGATCCTGAAATAATTCCGGCTCCATGCACCTCGGCGTCATTTAATACTCGCGTAGGCATTTCCAGTTTTTTAGTTAGCGCACTCTGCATATCAAACCCGCTCCACTGTTCTTGGAGATCTGGATCAATACGTGTGCGTGGTCCGCTTTTTGTCATGTAATGCGGAGTAGAAATTACAACGCCATGGCGAATCATGCCTGGCATTCCAATTGTCGCTCTATAAGTTGCAGGCAATGAATCCGCAATCCCCTTAATAGTTTCCATAAAACGTTCTGGAGATAGCGGGTAGGGGGTCTCAATTCGGCTAGGTTTAGAGTGCATTGTTCCCGACTCGTCAAGCACGCAACTCTTTAGAAAGAGTCCACCGCAATCAACGGAGAGTGTTAAGCGGTCATCGTTATTCACGAACTAATTCTCCCATAGCTTATTAGTTTCGTTGACCGTAAATATTCTGATATCGATCGAATAATTTATCTATATTTTCCTGATCAATCAGTTGCAAGGTCCCCATAGTTTTAGCAATCCAAGTTGTCTTTGCTACATCTTCACACATCACTGCAGATTTCACGGCTGCGGTTGCATCTTTGCCAATAGAGAATACGCCGTGATTCTTCATGATTACAGCAGAGGATCGGTGCCCCGTTAGCGTTTCTACAACTCCCTTACCAATTGCATCATTACCAATTAGCGCAAATGGACCAAGCGGAATTTCACCACCAAACTCATCAGCCATTGCTGTCAACGCACAAGGAATGGAACTGTGAATTGCGCTCCAAGCTGCTGCATAATTCGAATGAGTGTGAACTACTCCGCCAACATCTGACATATTTCGGTAAATGTATGCGTGTGTATGCGTGTCACTGGATGGAGAGAGATCGCCTTCCAAAACATTTCCATCTAGATCACAAATAATTATTTGCGATGGAGCTAAATCTTCATAACTAACACCACTCGGCTTGATCATAAATCTTTTTCCATCAGACATTTTTTCGGAAACGTTTCCGGCAGTCCAAGCTACTAAACCATACCTTTGTAGATCAATATTTAATTTGCATACTTTTTCTCTCAACTCTTTATCGTTACTCATTATTGTCCCATCTCCGCAGTAAGTGCACGATCGCGGATTGCGCGTAACGAATGCATCGCGCCATTATGACCAAAATCTTCATAAAGGCGGTTGTAATGGTCATAGAGCTCGTTATAGACCTTCGCGTTTTCGGCAATTGGTTGATAGCGATCTTGGGCTACGCCTCCCATTGCTGCGGATGCACTTTGTACATCTTTGTAGGCACCAGCAGCAACCGCCGCATGAATTGCAGATCCAAGTGCTGGACCTTGAGCAGATTTAATAATCGTTATTGGCATATTTAATACATCGGCGTAAATCTGCATTACAAATTTATTTTTAATTAGTCCACCAGCGGCAATGAATTCTTTAACTGGAACACCAGATTCATTAAAAGTTTGCACAATCTTGCGAGCGCCATAAGCAGTTGATTCTACGATTGCTCTATAGATCTCTTCAGGCTTAGTGGAGAGCGTTAACCCCATTATTAACCCTGAAAGTTGGTGGTCGACCAAAGTTGAGCGATTTCCGCTCTGCCAATCCAGTGCAACCAAACCGTGAGCCCCTACTTTTTGAACAGTTGCTAAATCAGATAGATAAGTATGTATATCAACGCCTTTGGCTGCCGCAGCCGCAACGTACTCAGCGGGTGCGTAGTTATTTGCAAACCAACCAAAAATATCTCCAACACCAGATTGACCAGCTTCATATCCAAGGGCTCCGGCGATAATTCCGCCGTCAACAACGCCACACATTCCGGGAACTTCGGCAAACTTCGCAGAGACCATCACGTGACAAGTTGAAGTACCCATAATCGCAACCATTTGTCCTGGGTTTACCGCATTAGCCGCAGCAGCGGTAACGTGCGCATCCACATTTCCAACTGCAACTGCAATGCCTTCAGATAACCCTGTCCACGATGCAGCTTCTGCACTCAACGCTCCGGCCACTTCACCGAGTTGTCCAATTTCATGTTCAAGTTTTTCAGTGACAAAGTTTTCGAATTTTGGATTAAGCGCTGCTAAATAATCGTTCGTTGGATATTTTCCATCTTGATAAATTCCTTTGTAGCCAGCGGTGCAAACGTTACGCACATATTTTCCACACAACTGCCAAATAATCCAATCAGCTGCTTCGACCCAATGATCCATGGCGGCATATATTTCTGGGGCATCTTCTAGGACTTGTAGCGCCTTGGCAAATTCCCATTCAGAAGAGATTTTTCCACCATAGCGAGAAATCCAAGGTTCTTTTCGATCGTGCGCTAATTTATTGATTCGATCTGCATGTGGTTGCGCTGCATGATGTTTCCAAAGTTTCACATATGCATGCGGATTTTTAGAAAACTCAGGCAATTCATTAAGGGGTGTGCCATTACTTTTAACTGGAAGAACTGTGCATGCGGTGAAATCAGTTGTAATTCCAATTACTAATTTTGGATCGATTCCAGATTCTTTAAGCACTGCTGGAACTGTAATTTTCAAGACATCGACATAATCTGAAGGGACCTGAAGCGCCCAGTCCGGAGGTAATTTCGCGCCAGAAGCTGGCAAAATTTCTTCGATAACTGCATTTGGGTATTCATAAACGGCAGTCGCTATTTCAGCACCGTCTGAGACTCGAACTAATAATGCGCGTCCAGAAAGAGTTCCATAATCAACGCCTATTACATATTTATTAGCAGCAGAATCACTCACTCGGGCAGCCTACCGCAGTAGATATTGCAACTGCTAGAGTTCGAAAAAACTTTAAAGGAGTTCTCATGACTGTTATTACTATTCTCGGCGCTGGTGGCAAAATGGGCGGGCGAATTACCAAGCCGCTTAGCGAGAATAAGAGTTATGAACTTCGCTTCGTTGAAAAATCAGAGGCCGGAAACGCACGTTTAGTTGCTGCAGGATTAAATGTAATGGACCTCGAAGCGGCACTTAAAGGAACTGATGTAGTTATTTTCACAACGCCTGATGCCCTTGTTCGTCAGATTTCTGACGAAGTTGTTCCGATGTTAGATCCCGGTACGAAAATTCTCTTTTTAGATCCAGCAGCGATAGCCGCCAGCCGCGTAAAAAAACGTGAAGATATAAGTTGCTTTGTCTGTCATCCAACCCATCCTCCAGTTTTTAGTTTGTTGAGCGAGAGCGATCCAGCGGCGCGAAAAGATTATTGGGGCGGAGGTCTTGCAACACAAGCGTTGGTTTTCGCAATTGCTTGGGGCACCAATGAAGAGGCAGATCTTGTCGAAACAATCGCTACTGAAATGTTTGCACCTATCAGTCAGAGCCATCGAATAACGGTGGAACAGATGGCACTTCTAGAGCCGGCATTGAGCGAAACTTTGATCAACGGTTGCGTAGAAGTTATTACACAAGGGCTTCAAAAAGTCATTGATCTCGGAGTGCCAGAAGCAGCTGCCAAAGATTTCTGTATGGGACATCTCCAAATAAGTATCGCCCTTCTCTTTGAAGAGTTAAATTGGAAGTTATCCGATGGCGCTCTAATGGCGCTGAAGAATGCCCAAGGGTCTCTCTTTCGCGAAGATTGGGCATCTATATTTGAACCGGAAAATGTTTTAGCAAGTGTTAAACAAATTACTGGTGGAGATAAGTAAGGCCAGTCATGAAGTTAGGTATCTCTAGTTTTACCTTTCCGTGGGCGATTGGTGGCATTGAATCGGAATTTCCCATCAACATGACCGCTCTCGATCTTTTGGAGCGCGCCCATCAACTTGGCGCTGATGTTTTGCAGATTGCAGATAACTTACCCATCGGCGGTTACAGCGAAGAACAACTGAGAGATCTTAGGGATGCAGCACAATCATATGGGATTTCCTTAGAAGTTGGAACCCGTGGAATTAAGCCAGAAAATATTGAGAGATTTTTATACATCGCGCAATTTCTAGGGTCACCTATTTTACGCGTTGTAATCGATAGTAAAGATTATGAGCCATCAATTGATGAAATTTGTGACCTGCTGATTCCTTTCTCTGAAAAATTCCGAGGCGCCAAAATTAAATTAGCGATTGAAAATCACGACCGACTTACTTGTGCAGAATTTAATGAAATTATCGATCGAGTTGGCGCTGATTGGGTTGGAATTTGTCTAGACACCGTCAACTCTTTGGGTGCAGTTGAAGCCCCGAGTACAGTAATTCCAGCGCTGGCACCACGAGCGATCAATCTCCATATGAAGGATTTTGAAATAATCAGAACAAATGGGCAAATGGGGTTTACGGTACGTGGAACTGCTCTCGGCGAAGGAAGATTAGATGTCATTGAAGTGATTGCAGCAGTTGGGGGAACTTCAAGTGATATAACAGCAGTAATTGAACTTTGGACTCCGCGGCAAGAAAGTTATGAAGCGACTGTAGCTTTGGAAAATGATTGGGCAATTTCTAGCAACAAATTCTTAAGAAATGCGATCAAACAATGAATCTAAATAATTACACGGTCGCAGTAACTGGTGGAAGTGGTGGAATCGGTTCTGCTTTAACCAAAGGGTTGTTTACTGCAGGTGCAAAAGTCTTTAACCTTGATCAAACTGATGTAAGCAATGATTCCTCCACCTTTATCAAGGTTGATTTAAAAAGTGAAGTTAGCGTAAAAGATGCGTTCTCTCGGATAGAAGAACTAGATGCAATTATTGTGTGTGCTGGAATCCAGTTAGTTGGTGAAGATTCAAAAATCGGTGATCTCTCACTTCAAACCTGGCAGCGCACTCTAGATATAAATATGACCGGCGCTTTCTTAAGTGTTAAGCATGCAATTCCACTATTAATACCCTCTGGTCACGGTTCAGTTATTTTGATTGGTTCCCCGACTGCCATGACCATGGAGGGTGCTGGTTACACCGCTTACGGTTCTTCAAAAGCAGGAATGATGGGACTTTCCCGAATCATTGCCGCTGATTATAAAGAAGTTGGGATACGTTCCAACGTAGTTGTTCCCGGAACCATGTCTACGCCACTTATTAAAAAAATTATGGACGATCCCGAAAAGGGGCCAGCTCTAATTCATGGAACCCCACTTGGGAGAATGGGAAAACCAACTGACCTAGTGGGAATAATTAATTGGCTTGTTTCTGTTGAATCTTCATTTGCAACAGGAGCATCATTCGTAGTCGATGGTGGAATGACCGCCCGATGACGAAAAATTTTTGGCCAGATACAACACGTGTTGAGCACGAGGGTTTTACTCTCGACATTGCCAAGGCTGCAATTCGAAATATTACTTATCAAGGAAGTCAGATAATTGATTTGCTCTACACAGCGATTCGACCTGTGGATTGGTCAACGTTGGAAGCTGCCGAACATTTTGAAGAAATAAATAACTCTGGTGAAAATTGCATTATCAAAATAACCGATATTTTTAATGAAGGACTAAAAGCCACGTCAATAATTACTCTAAAATCTAATGGCCGATTTAATATCGCCTACGAATTAGTAGGTTCAGTTGAAACAAAACTGAATCGTTGGGGAATTTGTTTCTGTTTAAATAGTGCGGATTGGATTGGCGCAACGATCTCTTACGCAGAAAGTAAATTCGTCCTGTCAAATGACATTTCTCCTCAAGTATTTATCAACGGAATTACGCAAGGGTTATTTCCTGCTGCGAATGAAATGAAATTTGAGGCGAGAGACGGCCGCTCAATTTTTGCTAAATCATCTGGAAAAGTACTAGAGGCGGAAGACCAACGAAATTGGACCGATAACTCATATAAAATCTATAGCGGGTCTTTAAGTGAACCGCTACCAATTGCAATTGCGGTAGGACATAAATTCACTCAAGAGATTGAATTTGAACTAACATCACAACAAGGCCAAATCGTTGATGGATCAAAAATCCTGGTTAAGGAAATTGATTCACTACCTCGGATCGGTGTGCAATTCAATGCTGAATCCACACTTACAAATGAGGATTTAGATCGTGCTTTAACAATTCTAGATATTGACCATATACGCATAAATGAAGAATCTTTAACCACGCAAAAGATGGCATTCATTAGCAGCCATGGCCTGCTTTTAGAAGCTGCTCTTCTTTCATCACATTCTGAAGAAGAATTAGGTTACGAGATTGAACATTTGAGTGCAAGAGTTCCTGCAGGTTCTCGATTATTAGTACAGCGCGAAGGTCGCCAACTGGTGGAGGCTAAAGACTTGCCCAAAAATAATTCGCTTAATTCGATAATTCCCGGAACCGATGGTTATTTGGTAGATCTACATCGAGATAAACGAGATTTTGGAAACTCGGTCTCGTATTCAATTACTCCAAGTGTTCACACATCAGATCTTGAATCCATCTTTAAAACTTTGCAAACCCAATCTAAAACGATTGAATTCGCAAAACGTCGAATCGCTCCACAGGTTTCAATTTCTCCAATCACGTTATCAACGCGCGGGAATCCTGAAACTGGGCACTTGCGAGAAAATCGAAACAACTTTTCACAACCAGATTTGGCCGGTCGTATTAAAACAATTGAAGCTGCATCATGGACGCTGGGTTCAATCTTTGCGCTAGCGAGCGCAGATGCTTTCTCTGGAACATGGCATGAACTCTTTGGTGAATTCGGAATTATTTATAGTGAAAATGGCGCAACAAAATTCTCGACAACTTTCCACGCACTTGCCGCGCTGGGCGCACATCACGCACACGAAATAACAATTGCAACTTGTGTCGATCAATCTTGGGTTGGTTTTGAAGATCGCGAATCTGGAAAAATGATTGTCGCTTCAAAGAGACCTTGGAATATCAAGATTTCCGAAAAAGTATTAGCCGGATATAAATCGATGCAAAGTCTGCGCGCAGACGACTGTGAAAAAGCGAGCCAAATTATGGATTGGTGGTCATATTCAGAGATCAGCGCTATTTCCTCTGAATTTCCCTTGGCTCTAACCCCTTTTGAAATAGCGCTTTTACGCAGATAAATCACCCAAATAACGGTTAGATAACAATAAAAATTTCGCCTTAAAACCCTTCTAATCCATGGGGTGGGTATGTAGTATCGGACTGGCTAGATCCCACTTATAGGAGGAAATACATATGGCAAAGCTTTTCTCACGCCGCACTGCAGCAGTCGTTGCTGTCGCCGCAGCGTCAATGCTCGTGCTCTCTGCATGTTCAAACAGCGATAGCGGAAGCGGCGACACAGTCGCAGTTTCACTTATTACAAAAGATCAATCAAACCCATTCTTCGTTGCGATGATCAAGGGTGCTACCGAAAAGGCAGCGACACTTGGCGTAGAACTAACTGTTACATCTGGTGTAGATGAGTCAGATTACGCAGGACAAATTGCAGCGATCGAAAACGCAATCTCTGCAAAGCACGCTGGTATCTTGATCGTTCCAGTATCAACAGAGGTCAACGCAGCAATCACTAAAGCCCGCGATGCAGGTCTATACGTGATTGCTCTCGACACAGCACCAGATCCTTCTGACATCGTAGACATCACTTTCGCAACAGATAACCGCGAAGCTGGTCTCCTAATCGGTCAGTGGACAGCTGCAAAGCTTGCTGGCAAGAAGGCAACAATTGCACTTCTCGACATCTTCGATGACCGCATTGTCTCTGTTGACTACATGCGCGACAACGGATTCCTTGCAGGTATGGGAATTGATGTTAAAGATCCGAACAAAATGGGTGACGAAGCCAAGACTGGCAAGTACTCAGGCGGAGATTACGAGATCGTTGGAAACGTAGCAACAGGTGCTAACGAAGAAGGCGGCCGTACAGGTCTAGAACAACTTCTTGCCAAGAACAAGAAGATCAACGTTGTTTACACAATCAATGAGCCAACAGCAATCGGTGCTTGTGCTGCAGCAAAGGCTGCTGGCATAAAGCTCGATGTAATGGTTTCTGTTGACGGTGGCGGCGCTGGTATCAACGCTGTTAAGACAGGTTGCATCAATGCAACTTCACAGCAGTACCCATTGTTGATGGCTGACCTTGGTGTTCAAGCAATTTTCGACCTATTGAAGAATGGTGTAAAGCCAACAACTTCAGAAGGTCTTGATTTCTTCAACACTGGCGTTAAGTTGATTACTGATGACCCACAAGAGGGTGTTGCATCAGAGACAACTGAATACGGTCTAGCAAACGCTTGGGGTTAATCCCAGCTCTTTAGTTAATAACTAAAGAAGATTGTCTAATGAGGGCGGCTGCTTCGGCAGTCGCCCTCATTAACTAAATACGCGTAAGATAAAAATAAATTATTACCTTCGAAAGGACCATAAGTGAGCCAAGATACGGCCGTCTACGACGCAGCTGCAGAATTTCAAGATCGCGTCTCGTTTAGCCAAAAAATGCAAGCTCTGCTCCATAAATATCCATGGCTGAGCTCAACAATGGTGCTGGTTGTAGCATCGATAATTTTTAGTTTTTTTAATGAAAACTTTTTAACACCATCTAACTTCTCACTAATCCTGCAGCAAGTAGCGATCGTTGGTGCAGTTGCTGCCGGACAGACGCTAATTATCTTGACTGCCGGCATCGACCTTTCTTGTGGAGCAATTGCAATCTTCGCATCTATGACTATGGCTAAATTGGTTCAGGGAACACCCGGCGAAGGCGTACCCGTTGGCTGGTCTATCTGGTTGGCATTTCCCGCCGGACTGCTAGTCGGAATGCTTGCTGGTGCAATTAACGGCTTCTTAGTAACAAAGGTTAAATTGCCGCCATTTATCGTTACCTTGGGTACTTTCAATGTATTCCTTGCCCTCACTCTGACTTTCACAAAGGGAACTGTTCCTTCAATTGAGATGGATCCATTCTTATTAACGCTCGGAACATATGTAAATATCGGACCTTTCCGAGTCACAACTGGTGTTCTATTCATGTTCCTTATGTATATGGTCTTGGCCTTTTCCTTGCGCTACACCGCTTGGGGACGCCACGTATATGCAGTTGGCGATGATATTGATGCAGCACGTCTTGCAGGTATCTCAGTTAACCGCGTTCTAATGAGTGTTTATATTGTTGCCGGCCTTACCTTTGCACTAGCAGCTTGGATCGTTATCGGCCGCGTTACTGTCGCAAGCCCTAATACGGGTGGTGATCTAAACCTTGATGCGATCACTGCGGTGGTTATTGGAGGTACTTCACTATTTGGTGGCCGCGGCACCATCTTCGGAACGCTAATTGGAGCGATAATCGTGGGTGTTTTCCGTAATGGTCTAACGCTTGCCGGTGTTGACTTGTACTTCCAGCTATTGGCTATCGGACTTCTAATTATCTTCGCGGTCTCTGTTGACCAGTGGATCAGAAAGGCACGCAAATGAGTAAGCAACCAATTCTTCAAGCAGTTGGACTTACCAAAGCCTATGGTCGCGTTATTGCGCTCGATGGCTCGAACTTGGAACTATTTCCAGGTGAAGTTCTCGCAGTAGTTGGCGATAACGGAGCTGGTAAGTCAACAATGATCAAATGCTTATCAGGCGCTGAATCTCCTGATGAAGGTCAGATCATTCTTGATGGTGTTGAAATGTCATTTAAGCGCCCACAAGATGGACGCATTGCCGGAATCGAAACTGTTTATCAAACACTTGCTGTTGCACCGGCTCTAGATATCGCCGCAAACCTCTTCCTCGGCCGTGAGATGCGCAAGAAAGGTCCACTTGGATCTGTTCTTCGTATGATAGATACCTCTGGAATGCGTAAGGCTGCGAAAGAGCATATTTCAGCACTTGGCATTGGAACAATTCAAAACATTGCACAGGCTGTTGAAACACTCTCCGGTGGTCAGCGTCAGGCAGTTGCGGTAGCTCGCGCTGCTGCATTCGGCCAGAGGGTAATCATTCTAGATGAGCCAACTGCAGCACTTGGGGTCCGTGAATCACGTCAGGTTCTCAAACTAATTGAGTCTCTGCGCGAACGCGGTATGCCAGTTATCTTGATCTCACACAATATGCCTCAGGTCTTTGAGGTTGCAGATCGCATCCAGATACAACGTCTTGGTAAGCGCGCTGGAGTCGTTACTCCAAAGAGCCACAACATGAACGATGTTGTTGCCATCATGACTGGTGCTATGAAGGTCGATGAGAAAGACCAAGCGCTAACCTCAGTTCGATAACCACAAAATAAAAACAAAGTAAAAGCAGACCTAAAACAATGACCACTTCGATTCGTATTGATTCGGATGTGGTCATTGTTGGTTCTGGAATGGGTGGCGCGACCACCGCATACGCTCTCGCTCAAAAGGGAGTAAAAACTTTAGTTTTAGAGCGCGGCGAAAGAATGCCACGGGAACCCGAAAATTGGTCTCCTTCGGAAATTTTTATGAAGTCCCGTTACAAGCCAGATGAAAAATGGGTTGATGAAAGTGATAAAAAGTTTGTTCCGGGAGTTCACTACTTTGTTGGCGGCAATAGCAAGGTTTATGGAGCATCGCTCCCCCGCTTTAGCCAATTTGATTTTGGAGTAATCAAACATCAAGAAGGTATATCTCCTGCTTGGCCATTTACATATGATGATTTAGAGCCGTACTACTACAAAGCAGAAGAGCTATATCGAGTTCATGGTGATGCCCAAAATATTTATGGCAATGACCGCAAAGTTCCATTTCCTTATCCTGCGATGAAACATGAGCCCTACGTGGAGGAACTCAGTGGGCGGTTACGTAAGGCTGGAGTAGCTCCACATTCAAATTCAATGGGAATTGATTTAGGGCCAAATGGTAAATGTATACGTTGTAAGACTTGCGATGGTTTCGTATGCAAAGTTGATGCTAAAAGTGATGCCGAAATAAATGCACTAAATCCCGCTATTGCTACCGGGAATGTAACTTTAATGACTTCGGTTCATGTGACTCGAATAGTTTTGACTGATGATGGAAAGTCCGTAAGCCATTTAGAGGCCACACAAAAAGGTGAAGCGCTCGAAATATACGGAAAGAATTTTGTTATTTCGGCAGGATCGGTGAATACTGCAGCGCTGCTACTTCGTTCAGGTGTAGCAAATTCATCCGATCAGGTCGGTCGAAACTTTATGATGCATAACAACAGTCATATTGCTGCCGTTGATATGCGTCGAAAAAATGACGTTACATTCCAAAAGACTCTCTCTTTCACTGATTGGTATTTAGATGGTGGAAAAGGTTATCCACTTGGTGCAGTTCAGTTAATTGGAAAAGTTCAAGGAATAATGATGAAATCATTTGCCAAACTTGTTCCACTTCCAATTTTGAATTTGGTTTCAGATCACAGCGTTGAATTTGTTGTAATGAGTGAAGATTTACCACATCCTGACAACCGAGTAACCATTACAAAAAGTGGTGACATCAAGTTAGTTAGAAATTCAGTTGGAATGAAGACTCATATGGAACTGCTAAGAAGAGCCAAAAAGACTCTGCGTAAAGCCGGTTATCAAGCAATCTTTAGACAACCTTTTGATATTTCTATGAATTCACATCAATGCGGAACCACGGTGGCGGGCAATGATCCTCGCACGAGCGTTGTTGATGGATACTGCCGAAGCCACGACCATAAAAATCTATATCTTCTAGATGGTGGGTTCTTTCCTTCATCGGCAGCAATGAATCCAGCGCTTACTATTGCAGCTCAGGCGCTTCGGGTTGTCGCAGAATCTGACCTCGCTAAAGTTTAAGAAAGTCCTAGAACTCGCAACAACTCTTGGTGGAGATCTTTAGAATCGACATCAGCACCCGTCCAGTACTTGATGCCAATTACTGCTTGATTAACTACCATTCCAAGTCCCTGCAACGTTACTGCGCCTCGCTTAGCGGCCTCATCTAAGAAGTAAGTCTGTGGTGGATTTACGATCACATCTGCCGCAAACATTTCAGGGCGTATCGAATCAAAATTAATATCTTGCTTACCTTCAGTATTGACCATTCCCATTGAGGTTGAATTGATTACTACTTGAGCATCAGCCGGAATCGAATATGTCGAGCTCCATTCGATGAATTCTGCAGTTGAATTGGTTCTGGTATTAAGCAACTCAGTTAACTCTTCACCGCGAGCGCGCGAGCGATTTACGATATAAAACTTCGCCGCACCTGCCAACGCTAACTCAACCGCAATAGCGCGGGCGGCGCCCCCTGCGCCAAGCAAGACAATTATTTTGCCTGTTGCTGGCGTGATTTCAAGGAATGATTTCAGAAATCCTTTGCCATCAGTATTTTCGCCTATTAATTTGCCATCGCGGTTAACGGCGCAGTTAACGGCGCCTATCAAGGCGGCTGATTCACCTAGTCCATCTAAATACTTAATGACTTCAACCTTGTGTGGAATAGAGCAGTTAAAACCCTTCCAATTCATAGCTCGAGCGCCCGCTACTGCCGCCTCAAGTTGATCGGGGTTTACTTCACAATTTATATATCGATAGTGCAGATCATTAGCCCTAAATGAGGCCTCAACCATCGCAACTGTAGGATTAGAGTCTGAGCCTTGCGAAAAACAGCCGATAAGTTCGTGGCGAAATGAGCCTCCAATATCCATGGTCATGTGCAGACCTTACCTCTCAAGTTATGATCCGCCAATGGTTATTTCCTTCTTAGAACGCATCGCATCGGCTCCAATTTCATGGGGAATTTGTGAAGTACCCGGCTGGGGCGCAATGCTTCCCACTAAACGTGTGCTCTCAGAGATGACAAGTTTGGGATTGCCCGCCACAGAACTTGGTGCTCCCGGATTCTTTTCAGATGATTCAGCCGAATTGAAGGATCAATTAGCAGAATTTAATATGTCAATGATTGGTGGCTTCACCCCCGTTGTATTGCACGATAAGTCACAAGAAGAGGCCACTATCAAAAATGCGCTTAAATCCAGTAAGAAATTCCAAGAAATTGGTGCAACTCACTTCGTTTCATGCCCAGTACAAACTTGGGATTGGGCGAACCCTGAAGAACTAAATAATGATGAAGTCACTCAATTTTTCAAAATGCTCGCTGAAGTAGATAAAATTTGTAATGATCACGGGCTTGTACAAGTAGTACACCCTCATCTACAGACGGTTGTCGAAACAAAACGTGACATTGACCGTGTAGTAGAAAATTCAAACGTTATGTGGTGTCTAGACACTGGCCACATGACAATTGGTGGTCAGGACACTGTCGAGTTTGCTAAAAAATATGCGAGCCGTGTTGGCCATGTCCACCTAAAAGATGTAAATATGAAATCGGTTCCACCAGTGCTTGCACGTAAGCAGAGCATCATGGAAGGTGTACAGCAAGGTCTATTTACACCTCTTGGGCAAGGTGATGTTCCAATCCTTGAAACAATTCTCGCCCTAGAGAGTGCTGGATATCAAGGTTGGTATGTGATTGAACAGGATGTAGCAATCACTGGCGCAATGCCAGAAGTCGGTGAGGGACCAATAACTGGGATGAAACAGTCAGTGGATTATCTGCACAAAGTTGTAGCACCCGCGCTGGCAAAAATCGGAAAATAATGTCCGAAGTTAAAATACTCGCCGATGATGAAGAAGTTGGTAACTACGCTGCCCGTTTAATATTTGATGAGATTGTAAAAACTGCACACGAAAAAAAACCATTCGTTTTAGGTTGTCCTGGTGGACGTACGCCACGGAGTACTTATAAGGCTTTAGCGCGCATGGTTAAAGAAAATCAACTGGATATTAGCCATGTAAAAATTGTAATGATGGATGAGTATTTGATTGAGAACAGTGATGGCACTCTTTCAAATTGTGATCCATCTGCGCATTACAGTTGTGCTGGGTTTGCAAAGAATGAGATTTGGGAGATCCTAAATTCTGGCGTGCCAGTTACAAGCCAAATTGACCTCCATAACGTATTTCATCCAGAGGCGCAGAATCCTGATTTATATGAAGAATTCCTTAAAAATAATCGGGTTAATATTTTTTTAATGGCTACCGGTGGATCAGATGGTCATGTTGCCTTCAACCCTCCAGGAACGCCGCGCGAGGCACGTACTCGAATTGCAAAATTAGCAGATGAAACTCGTCAAGATAACTTGGGAACTTTTCCCGATTTCAAAAATATTGATGAAGTTCCGCGATTTGGTGTAACCGTTGGTCCAGCAACTATGGTCGACTACTCAGAATTAGTAATAATGGAAATTATCGGTTCACATAAACATTTGGCATTTGAGCACATCACTTCTGCAAAAAGTTATCAATCTGATTGGCCTTCAACGATTGTGCGAGACTGTACAAACTACTTAATTCTTGCTGATGTTGATGCGGCGGAAGGTTAATTTGCCGCTAGCGCTGCGCCAATTAGCGCCGCATTTTTCCCTGAGTTAGAACTCTTTATTTCTGGTGCTGCACGACGTTTAGTTACATTTCTTTTATAACTTTCAAGCACTAAATCTCGATAAAGTGCGCTACCTAGCCAAAGTCCTCCGCCAATAATAATTTCACTTGGATCAAAAAAATCAACCAGGGTTGCAATCGACTTACCTAAAACATCCGCTGCTGAATTTACAACTTTTTGTGCTTGTAAATCATTTTCATAAATTTCAAATACATTGATAGCACTTTTGATTTCAGATTCAGTTTCCCTTTGAAATCTTCGAGCAATCCCTAAACCTGATGAGAACTGTTCAAGTGTGGGACTTTCTTGAGAATTATCGATCTGATTGACTCCGAAACCGATCGCTTCGCCAGTTGCTCCAGCCCATGGTTTTCCGTCAATGACAAAAGCGTGTGAAATTCCAGAACTAACCGTTATAAAAATAAAATTATTTAAGTCTCTATTGATATCTGCCTCAGCAAGAGCCATCGCCCTGACGTCAGATTCGATTATCCAGTTAAATCCTGTCAGTGCACTAAAATCCTCCTTGGGTTGAATTTTCCACTCAATTTGGTCGTTACTATTCAAATATTGATCCGGGGTTACGTATTCGGCGAAACACGCCCCACCGTTAGCAACCGAAATATTGTTCTCTTTAGCAATTTCTAGCAGTTCCAGAATAATTGATTTAGTTATATCTAGATTGGGATCTGCCTTCGAATATAGATCGTTTCGAGAACTTTTTGATACCTCATGCAGAATTCTCATTTTCGAATCAAATAGCGCACCAGCAATTTTGGATGCACCCACATCAATTGCTAGCGTCGCAGAGATAATTACCATAGAGGTAAAGAATAGTCCCTATCCAATCCAAAACCTTTTTAGTAGACTTCCGATAAGAAATTTACTCAGAGATCAATGGGGTTTAAAAGTGTCAGATATTCGTGTCGGAATTATTGGAGTTGGAATTATGGGCGCAGGACATGCCCGTTACTTAACCGATTCGGTTGATGGTGCCGTTGTCACCGCTATCTTCGACTTAGACGCAGCACGAATGGATTCATTAGCAACTGAACTATCAGCCAAATCTGGTGCAACGATAAATAAGCACTCATCGGTATCTGAATTAATAAATGACGTGACAGTTGATGCAGTGATCATTTGCTCACCTGATGGACTGCATCCTGAACATTTAGAACTATGTGTTAAAGCTGGAAAGCCAACGCTCTGCGAAAAACCACTAGCACCGCGTTTGGAAGATGCCAAAAGGATTGCAGAAATCGTTAAGGCATCCGGAGTTCCCGTCGCCCTTGGATTTATGCGTCGTTTTGATCCAGGATATATCCAAATGAAGAAGGAAATTGATTCTGGAAAATACGGAGAAGTCGTTCAAATTCGCTCAGTCAGTCGCAACGTATCAACTCCGGGTGCAACTACTGCTGGGATGATTTCAAATTCAGCGGTACACGAATTTGATATTGGTCGTTGGCTTCTTGGAGAAGAATTTACTGATGTTTCGACGGCAGTTGGAAAAAGAACTTCGCATGCTAATCCGGATATTGACGATGTCCTGAGTATTTTGACGCATAGCGAATCAGGTGTACTAATGACTATGGATAATTGCGCCAACAGTACTTATGGATATGACGTTCGCGTGGAAGTACTAATGCAGAACGGTTCACTTGAATTAAATAATCTAGGAGATCTGACAATTAGTTTTGGGTTTGAACTTCCACCTAGAAAATCAGGCAGACTGCACGATAACTGGATCGGTCGATTTACTGAAGCCTACATCGGTGAATTGCGAGCATGGATTACTTCAATCAAAGATGGCATAGTAAATCCAAATCTAGCAACCGTTGATGATGGAATCGCTGCCAGCATCGCCTGTGAAAAAGGAATTACTTCCTTAAAATAACTAAAATTTCTTTAAAGTGAGTCCATAATTGTGATTGTTTCGCCAAAGACATAGCTGGGGCCAATCGCTTGCCATGCTTTGCTATTCTCATTAACCATATGAGCATCCCAAGAAGGTCGATCGCTCCAAATTTCCCAGACATTGACCACATCTGGTTTTAAAGTATCGCGATAAATTTCAATAAATTCACATCCAGCTTCGGTTCTGATCACCGCAATGTGACTCTTAAGTTTGGAAACAAACTCATCGAATAGGCCGGGCTTCACGTTCACTTCTACAAAAAGAAATACTTTGCTCATAAGTCCAAAGGTATCCCTTATTAGGAATAATAAAAAGAAAAGCCCTCGGTGTGAAAGGCAGCAAGGGCTCATCTCGTGCGCGCGATAAATTCTCGCGTGAGTGACTGTAGAAATTGTAGATATTACCTTCCGCCTTAAGAATCGGTTAGGGATCCTTGCTCTCTTAACGGGCAGATTATCAACTGGAGTTTAGACACAATAACAATCCTGGTTAGATTTGTTCCTCTATTCCTTGCCCAACAATGCGTCCACCATCTCCTCCACCAAAGTGTCCACTTCCTGCTTGGTCATTTCCTTGGCTGGTTTTGGCAACTTGATTATCACGGGTCTTGTTGACTTACCTTTTATCTCTACTTTTTTATCTTTTTTAGTCATTTTGTCCTCCTATCGGGAAAAAGTTGCATACTCAATCCTTACTTCTTCTACGTTTACACAGCAATTAATAAAGCAGCCTTCGCCCACACCTCTGGCGTTCGCGTATCTGGAAGATACCCACCCGCGCCACCCATCAATATCGGCGTGGTAGAAAAAGATTCGCGCACCTTCGCACACGCCGCAACAATTCCATCAACAGAATAGGCAAGCCTCGTTAACGGATCTTCCTCATGCCCATCTGCCCCGCATGCGATAAAGACCATTTCAGGGTGAAATCTCTTAGCCAATTCAATAAAGCGATCTACGCCTTTCATTAACTTCTCATCGCCATCACCATTTAGTAGTGCCTCGTTATAGACGCCAAATTCTTCCTCATCGGATGCGCCAGTACCTGGGAATATTCCGTATTGATGAATCGAAAAGGTCATCACCATCGGGCTATCTTTCGTTAAGTTCTCTGTTCCATCTCCGTGATGTCCATCAATATCTAAGATGGCAACTTTTAGCCCGTGATCTTTCGTTGCAATATCAACAGCAATTGCAAAATCATTAAAGATACAAAATCCTGATGACCAATCTTTTTGTGCATGATGTTTCGCACCAGGGAAGTGGATGGCAGTTTTTGTCGCACCCGTTAATAGTAAATCCAGCGCCACTAGAGTCCCACCCGCAAAGATGGATGCAAGGCGTGCCATATCGGGGCGAACGCCTTCCCACTCACTCGAGAGCCCTTCATTTAGAACAGAATCCACATAGTAAGCCGAGTGCACTCTTTCAAGTTCAGATTCTGTTGCAATCCGTGGTGTTGCCTCAACGATCTCCACATCGCATGTTTTGGCAAGGGATAATAATTTCTCATAGGCATTGATATATCGACGCCCCTGTGTTGGATGGGCAGCATCGAATATCCACCCTGCATGCTCAGGGCTATGAATGAGATGAAGTGACTTCTTTGCTTTCATTTATTTCTCCTCGCTCTTCTCGAGATGAGATTCCTCGAGCAGGTCTTCCTCTAGTTCCACCGTGCGGTAGCGCGGTTGGCACCAAACAAGCCAGAGGGCTTAACGCTTGGTCTTCTTTACCTATTTATGATGGTATCAGGTTGCACCGACACCCTGGCGGTATCGTTAACAAGATTATTAAAGACGAACTCGACTAAAGAAGGCGTTAGTTGAGCAAGATTCTACAAAAGGCGGAGAAGGTCGGCGTACGGTTCAACTCGACTTCGAAACGGTTCGCCTTATGAAAGAGCATAAGCGCCGACAATCAGAAGAGCGCATGAAGGCAGGTTCGCTATGGCAGGAAACGAACTACATCTTTACACGCGAGGACGGCGTACCGATAGATCCTTCTACCGTCTATCACCTTTTTAAAAAGACCTGCAAGGAACTCGGGCTTCGATCCGAGCCTCTTCATGTCACCCGCCATGGAGTCGCTACCGAATTACTTAATAAGGGCGTAAGTGCTCACTTAGTCAAAGAACAACTAGGACACTCGGATATAGCGACAACACTTCGAGCCTATGCGCATATTCGACCCGAGCAAAAGCAAGAGGTAGCCGATCTCTTTGCAAGAGCTATAGAGAGCGGTTGAAAGCAAAATGAAAGCAAAAGAGCGAAGTTCGAAACTATAAAGAATTGTAGATAGTTAAAAGTGCAGGTCAGAACCGTAACGCGAGTGCGCGCGAAGGGATTCGAACCCCCAACCTTCTGATCCGTAGTCAGATGCTCTATCCGTTGAGCTACGCACGCTTATTTACTTATATCGGTATCTCTACCAATTAATGAATAGTACAGGCTTTTTAATGGCCACCCAAACCTAGTAATTCCTCGCGCTTAACTGCCTTTTTGCGTGGCTTACCGAAAGGTTCTCCATTTGCAACTTCAGCGGCGTTAATCATCTCCCATCGTTCTTGTGAAATGAATTTTTTCTCACTTAATATTTCAGAGATATCTTGCTTATTTTTTGGAACTTTTAATTCTGCAACTAATAACTTCATGACCTCAGCAGCATCTGATTTATTTGTTCCGATAACGCCAGAAGGCCCGCGTTTAGCCCAACCAACTACATAAATATTTTCTTTTACATGACCTTCTGAATTAACTACCTTGCCATTGGCGTAAGGAACCCCAGCAATGCTGGCTGCCTCATACCCAATGGCTGTTATGACTAAACTTGTTTTGATAGAAAAAGTTTCTGTTCCACCAGTTTTTTGAAAAATGACTTCTTCTACATGACCATTGCCTTTAATCTCCACTGGGGTTGCAAGAAACTGAAATCTCATAGTTCTTTCATGTTTAGTTGGTTCTTGCTCGGAAATCAAAAGCATGGCATCAAGATTACTTTTTACATCTTTCTCGATTTCAGATCCAACGCGTGAAATCGCGGCTTCAATATCTTTTTTCTCAATAATCACATTTGTGTGTTCTAGCTTCGGTAATTCACGAAGTTCGGGAGATGTAAATGCCGCATTTTCTGGACCTCGACGGGCGCTGATTATCACTTCTCGAATAGAACTTGATTTAAAGATTTCAATTGCATGGTCAGCGGTGTCTGTTGGATCAAGCTCACTTGGTTCTAGCGCCAACATGCGTGCAACATCCATCGCCACATTTCCGGCCCCGATAACCACCGCCGTTTGGTTATTAAGTTCAACGGGAAAATCTGCAAAGTCAGGGTGTGAGTTATACCAAGGGACAAACTCTGCCGCTGAAATAGATCCGGGCAGATCCTCACCCGGGATTCCTAATTTTTTACCAAGGGCTGATCCTGTTGCAATGATCACTGCATCATAGGTTTCCTGTAACTGTTCTACCAAAATATCAGTTCCTAATTCAACGTTTCCGAAGAGTCGAAAACTTCCTGCTGTGGCAACTTTTTCGAAGACTTTTGCAACAGTTTTTATTTTTGGATGATCGGGCGCTACCCCACTACGAACTAAACCCCATGGCGTTGGAAGACGCTCAATCATGTCGATTGAAAATTGCAGCTCTTCGCTCTGCAAATTCTGAAGCGCTAAGGCGGCAAAATAACCAGCCGGTCCTGCACCGACTATAGCTATTTTGTACTTTGCCAATTTATATCCTTTGCTCTGTACTTACTAAAACCGTATCTTATAGAATGTGGCTTATGAATCGCCACCGCGAGTTGCGAAATGTTAATGGAACTCAGTTAGAAATTAGCCGACTTGGTTTAGGAACTGCCCCTCTCGGTGGCCTATTTACCTCAGTGACTGACGAGGCTGCAACAGAAGTGGTTACTACCGCTTTAAATGAGGGAATTAATCTCTTTGATACGGCGCCACTCTACGGGCATGGCCGATCTGAAATCCGACTGGGCCGCGCTTTATCGCTATCCGGGAAACCCTTCGTAATCTCAACCAAAGTTGGAAGAGTTTTGGATCCCACTGATGTTGCTGACACTTCGCGCTTTGCAGATGCAAATCCAACTTTGGCACCAATCTATGACTGGACTCCCACAGGAATTAAAAGATCTATCCATGAAAGTTTAGAAAGATTAGGTATTGATCACATTGATATTGCTTTCATGCATGATGCACAAGATTATGTGAAAGAGGCTATTCATTCGGCTTATCCAGTATTGGATGAACTTCGTGATCAGGGAGTAATCAAGGCGGTCGGTATTGGAATCGACTTCTGCGCACAAGCAGTTGAGATTATTAGCTCTACTGATTTAAATATCGCACTAATTGCTGGACGTTATACATTGCTAGATCAAGAAGCCCAGGATCAAGTATTTCCACTTGCTCTGAAAAAAAACGTGTCAATTATGATCGGTGGAGTTTATAACTCTGGAATTTTAGTTAATCCGGTTGCAGGTGCGACTTATAACTATCTTCCAGCAGCAACAGATTTAATTGAGAAAGCGGTGAAAATCAAGGTCTTTCTTGCTGAACGGGGCGTTTCCTTAACTGCTGCAGCAATTCAGTTTCCCTTGCGCCACAAAGCAGTGACTACTGTATTAACCGGATCGCGAAGTAGCCAAGAACTAAAATCTAATATTGCTGACTTTAATTTTGAGATTCCAGAAAATGTTTGGGATGAACTAGAGACATCAGGGCTAATCGCGCCCTTAAGGAGATGAATTAACTAAATGAAAATTGATTCGCATCATCACGTTTGGGATCTCGCCATTCATCCGCAAGATTGGATGCAAGGCCCAGAATTTGATCCGATTAGGCAGAACTTCTCCATGCAAGATCTTCGCGAACAATCTTCTGGCACGGGCGTCGAAAAGTTCGTGGTTGTTCAAACAGTCATAAATTACAAAGAAACCCCAGATCTGCTTGATCTAGCGCTTCAGGATTCAATGATTGCGGGCGTTGTTGGTTTTCTTCGTATGGATTCTGCAGATGCGATATCTCATCTTGATATATTCCAAGCCCATCCAGGTGCAAAGTACTTAGTTGGTATCAGGGATGCTGCTCATCACTATCCGGATCCAGAGTATTTGGAAATTCCACAAGTAATAAAAAACTGCCAAGAATTAGGCAAACGCGGTATCGCTTATGACTTACTCACCAAAACGCTGCAACTCCCCTCAGCAATAGCTTTGGTTGCTGCGTGTCCGGATACGGTTTTTGTGATGGACCATATTTCTAAACCTTACATCGCAGCAGGAACCATTGAACCTTGGGCAAAGTTGATGCGTGAATTAGCATCATTTCCAAATGTTTATTGCAAAGTTTCTGGATTGGTTACAGAGGCAGATTTACAAAAATGGAAAGTCTCTGATTTTGTTCCATATATAAATTTAGTTCTAGAAACATTCGGTGCATCTAGATCAATGTTCGGTTCAGATTGGCCAGTTTGCCGCATGGGCGGTTCATATAAAGAGATCGTCAAACTTGTTGAAGATTTGACTACTTCACTTTCGGATAGCGAAAAAGAAAATCTCTGGCGTCATACTGTTACGAAGGCCTATGGTTTATCGTTGACTATATGAAACCAATTGTTCAAGTCTCGCTAGATATTATCAACATGGATGAAGCCATGGAGATGGCGCATATCGCAATGCGCGCAGGTGTCGATTGGTTAGAAGCAGGAACACCAATGATTCTGGCTCATGGTCTACATGGAGTTCGTGCTCTTCGCAAAGAGTTTCCTAACGTTCCCATCGTTGCTGATTTGAAAACTATGGATGGTGGATATCTAGAGGCAGAGATGATGGCAAAAGCTGGTGCAACTCATGTTGTAGTTATGGCGCGTGCTCATGCTGAAACAATCAAATGTGTTGTGCAAGCCGGACGTGATTACGGTGTAAAAGTTATGGGCGATAATTTAGGTTGCCCAGATATGGTGCAAGGTGCGCGTGAGTTAGAAGAGCTTGGATGCGACATGGTTATTCACCACATTGGTTTTGATGAGCGCCGTGGAATCGCTGCGCGCGGTGAAGTTGCACCAAATCCCATGGATCAACTAAAAGCGGTAGTTGATGCGGTTTCAGTACCAGTTCAAGCCGTTGGCGGACTCACATTGCAACAAGCGATTGATTGTCCAAGTTACGGTGCACCACTGGTTGTCATAGGTGCGCCTCTCGCGGTTGATGCGGATTCCTTTTCACGTGGTGCAGGAAATGTTGAAGAAGTACTTCGTAAAATTTCAGAACGAGTACATGCTTTTGGTGATGTCGCAGTGAAAGGCGAAAAATGAGTAGCGAGATGAATTTAGGCGTAGTTCACTATGCCATTGAGCCCGGCTCAGTTGAACTTCGTGAAATCCAACGTCCTACTCCGGGCGCAGATGACATCATTATGGAAGTTAAAGCAGTCTCTGTCTGTGGATCTGATCTTCACCAATGGCATGGAACTCAGAGCTGGCCAGTTAATTTCCCTGTAGCTCTTGGTCATGAATTTTGTGGCGTAGTTGCTGAGGTGGGCTCAAACGTCTCTAACTGGAAAGTTGGTGACCGTGTAGTTTCAGAGACTGCTGCAGTTTGTGACATGTACTCACCAATGTCTCGCCAAGGTTTATATAACTTAGATCCTTCCCGAAAGGGTTTTGGGTACGGTGTCTCTGGCGCTATGACTAAGTATGTAAAGGTTGCCTCTCGTTTATTGCACGCGATTCCCAAAAATTTATCTTTTGAACACGCAGCGATGACCGAACCTTGCGCGGTTGCATACAGCGCAACAATTGCACCGGGTCGAGTTCGTCCCGGTGATCGCATAGTAGTTATGGGACCCGGACCTATTGGAGTTCTTTGTGCAGCGATGGCGCGAATTGCTGGTGCTGAAGTTGCGTTAGTTGGTTTAGAGCGTGATCGAAAGCGTTTAGAAATTGCCAAAGGTTATGGCTGCGAAGTAATTATTGGTGACCCTACTGAGTGGGCGAAAGCAGTTGATGGACTTGGAGCAGATGGTGTTGTTGATGCTGCAGGAGTTTCAGCAAGTTTAAAAATTGCGATGAACGTTGTTCGCCCAAACGGCTGGATATCCAAAGTCGGCTGGGGACCACAACCACTTGATTTCTCAATTGATCCACTAGTTCAAAAAAATGTAACCCTGCAAGGATCTTTTTCGCATAACTGGCCAATGTGGGAGCGCACGCTGCGCTTGATGGCTACAGGTACGTTAGATGTGGCGCCGATTTTAGGTGGAGTTTGGAAAATTCAAGATTGGAAAGAAGCATTTGAAAAAATGCATTCTGGTGAAATTCTTAAATCTGTAATTGTTCCGGAATAAATATGAAACTTAAAGATAACGCAATAATTGTTACTGGTGGGACTTCTGGAATCGGCGCTGCAATAGCTCGAAAAATTGTTGTTGAAGGTGGAAAAGTTCTGATTCATGGTCGCGATAAATCTGATGGCGAGAAGGTGGTTGCCGAACTCGGTGAAAAAGCAGTGCTCTGTATTATCGATTTAGAAGATTTAAGTGCACCCGAAGTCATCGCGAACGCGTGCGTCTCGGCCTTTGGCAAGATTGATGGACTAGTAAATAACGCTGCAAACTTGAGTAGAGCAAATTTAGATGAGTTAACACCTGAGCGGTTTGATTCTTACATTGCAGTAAATATAAAGGCTCCTTTATTTCTTATAAAAGCCTGCCATAGTGAATTAAAAAAGACTCGTGGTTCTGTATTAAATATTGGTTCTACCAATGCCTATGCTGGGGAAACATCACTTATTGGATACAGCGTTAGTAAAGGCGCACTTGCAACAATGACACGAAATCTTGCCAATGCTCATGGAATCCATGGAATCCGTATCAATCAAATTAATCCGGGTTGGATTCTTACCGATAACGAACGCGAACTTCAGATAAGCCGTGGTGGAAGTAAAGATTGGTTTGATCACTTAACTCGCGAACAAATTCCATTTGGCAAGATGTCTACCCCCGAAGATGTTGCTGCTGCCAGCATTTACTGGCTCTCTGATGACTCAAAGACTTTTTCTGGAACTATTCTAGAACTTGAGCAATTTTCTGTAATAGGTAGAAATCCGGAGAAACTTTAATGCCAAAAGTCGCTGCATTTCCAAAGGGTTGGATTAAACCGCTCGTCTCGGGCGAGCTATCAATTTATAAATGGATTGATATGGCAACTGAGATGAAAATACCCGGACTTGAAATGTATAACAATTTTGCAGATTTTAAAGATCCAAATCAGTGGGCGAAGATTCGCGATTACGCGTTATCTGCAGGAATGGAAATTCCAATGATGTGCTGTAGCCCTGACTTCACAATTCCTGATCAAGCGTTGCGTCAAAAACAAATTGATCATGAGATACACAGCATTCAAATGTCTGCTCAATTAGGCGCCAAATTTTGTCGTGTTTTATCTGGACAGCGACGTCCTGAAATCACTCGTGAAGAAGGAATGGGTTATGTAGTTGATGCAATTGAACAGTGTTTAGTCGTTGCTGAAAAAGAAGGTATTACTTTAGTGATTGAGAACCATTACAAGGATGATTTCTGGACCGAACCAGAGTTTGCACAGATGTCAGATGTATTTATCGAATTAGTATCACGTATTGATTCCCCAATATTTGGAGTGCAGTTTGATCCATCAAATGCGATTGCTGCTGGCGAAGAACCTCTAGAACTGCTAGAAGCAGTAAAACATAGGGTTCTTACCGTCGGAGCTAGTGACCGCTATTTGGCAGGCGGTTCAATTGAAGAACTGCGTAGTAAAGAAGGTGGCAGTGCAGGTTATGTTTCCTTCTTTAAGCATGGAGTCATTGGCAAAGGACTTAATGATTACGATGCAATATTTACAATTCTTAAATCAGTGGGATTTGATGGCTGGGTTTCAATCGAAGATGGCGTTGATGGCATGGAACAAATGGTCGCTAGCGCAAACTTTCTAAAAGACCGTATCGCACATCATTGGCCTAACTAGGCAAAGCGCGAACTAAAACCACCATCTACAACCCAATCAGCACCAGAAACAAAAGATGCATCTTCTGAAAGCAGGAATGTAACGACCTTAGCAACTTCAGCAGGTTGTGCCATTCGTCCCAAAGGTTGATTAGCAACAGCTGCTTCTCGTGTTCCTGGATTTTTTGCAAAGTGGCCCTCAACCATTTCGGTTAATACATATCCGGGAAGTATCGAATTAACGCGAATGTTATGTTTACCTTCGTCTAAGGCAAGGCTACGAGTTAAGCCAATAATTCCCGCTTTTGCTCCGGCATAAGGAAAATAATTTGGATAAGTTAAGCGAGCATGAATCGAAGACAGATTAACTATTGAGCCACTCTTAGCGTTACGCATCCCAGTTAAAACTAATTTTGCACCAAACCAGACTGATTTGTAATCCACTGCCATGAAATCATCAAACTCAACTTCAGTCATTTCAACAGCATCAGCAAAACTTGTACGCCCAGCATTATTTACTAAGCCTGTAACGTCCCCAAATTCTTTTACTGCCGCTGCATGTGCAGCACTGAGTGATTCAAAATTTCCTACATTCCCAACATGAAATAAAACTTCAAAACCTTCATCTTTTAAAGAGTTCGCAAACTTTTCACCAGTACTTACATCGATATCGCAGAAAGATACACGGGCACCATTTTCAGCAGCCTCACGAACAATTGCCGCTCCAATGCCCGATGCTCCACCAGTTACAAATATATGTTCATTCTGTAGTTTCATTAAAGTCGCCACCCATTACTTATCTCTAAGGACTGCGCCAATTTCTTGGGCTTCTTTTATATTTCGGGCTCCGCAGAGAGCCATAACATTTAGAAAATCCCGGCGCATTAATTCAATAACGCGTTCAACTCCAACCTGACCACCAGCCATTACACCGTATAAATAGGCACGCCCGATTAGAACTGCTTTCGCTCCCATGGCAACGGCTGCATAGGCATCTTGGCCAGACATAACACCACCGTCTATATATATATCTATCTTCTTTCCAACTGCAGCGACTACATCAGGCAGCAGTTCAAGCGGAGTAGGCCCAAGATCTAACTGACGACCACCATGGTTCGAAAGAATGATTCCTTGCACGCCAAGTTTTGCCAATTGTTTTGCGTCTTCAACGTTTTGAACGCCTTTAACAATAATTGGGCCATCCCAAACAGATTGCAACCATTGCACATCTTTAAATTCGGTTGCCGGATCAAAAATTGCAGCAGCGAGTTCCGATAATGGCTTATCCCATCCGCGAAAAGCAGCAAATTCCAACTTCTTTGTAGTTATTAAATTAATCCACCACATAGGTTTGCGGGCAATTGCCGCCACGGTGCCTAGGCTGATTCTTGGCGGAATAGTTAAACCATTTCTTAAATCGCGTAATCGATATCCTGATACTGGAGTATCTACAGTCAAAATCAGCGCTTCAAATCCGTTTTCTTTCGCCTGCTGAATAATTCCCAAACTATCGGCGCGATTTTGCATCACATAGAGCTGAAACCAACGACGCACATTTGGAACCGCCACAGCGAGTTCGGCTGGGCTAGTTGTTCCCATTGTAGAGAGTGAATAAATTAAATTATTTGCATCAGCAACTTCAGCAACCGCTGGTTCACCAACGTGATACATAAAGCGGGTGTATCCAGTAGGAGCAAAAATAATTGGTAGATCAACTTTCTTCCCAAATATTTCAACACTGGGATCTACCTTTGAAACATCTCGCAATATTCGAGCGTTGCACTGAACTCGGCTATAAGCGTTTCGTGAACGCACATAACCTTGTTCAGTATGGGCTCCACCTTCAACATAATCAAAAACCACCTGTGGCACATTACTTTTTGCGATGGTAGCTAAATCTTCAATATTTTGAGCGCTTGCAACTTTACTTGAAGTTCTGTGAACTGACGGGAGTTTCCAGTCAATGAGTGAAAAAAAATACTTCACATCTGGAAACTGCCGCTTACTTTTTGCCATAGGAAACTGTATCTAGTAATTTTTATTTAGCAATATATATGGTCACTAAATGGTAAATTTTGACTATGAAAATCATTGCTTGGTCTCAATGGCCGGATTTGAAAGTTCCCAGTGGCGTAGAGCTTAGATCTGAATCAACTCACCCACTTGCGACATCAGATTTGTCTGAAATTAATTTTTACGCACCTACTTATTTTGGTGGCAGAAAAGCACTGGAATATGTAAATAAGATGCCGAATTTAAAATACTTACAAATGCCTAATGCTGGATATGAAGATGCACTTGAATTCATGCGCGGAGGATTGATTCTCGCTAACGCATCTGGAGTTCATGATGATTCAACTGCTGAGTTAGCTGTAGGACTAGCGATCGCCTCGCGCCGCGGCTTTGTGGATTTTATTCGCGCCCAAGATAAAAGCGAATGGGCGCATCAGCGCTATACCTCCTTTAGCGATAGCAAAATTGGCTTAATTGGCTACGGTTCAATTGGAAAAACGGTTGCAAAAAATCTTTCTGGCTTTGCTGTTGAAGTGATTCCTTTTACTCGTTCTGGGTCAGATGGATCGATAAAGATCTCTGAGTTAGATACTCATTTGCCATCACTCGATATCGTTATTTTAATTCTGCCTCTCAATGCAGATAGTAAGAAACTTTTCAATAAAGAACGTCTAGCTCTGATGAAAGATGGGGCGTTAATCGTTAACGTCGCCCGCGGTGGGATCATTGATACCGAGGCCCTACTGGCGGAGTTAAATTCAAAGCGCATCTATGCCGCACTTGATGTGACCGATCCGGAACCGCTACCGCAGGATCATCCACTATGGAAGGCGCCGAATCTTTTGATTGCCCCTCACGTGGGCGGAGATAGCACCGCATTTGAACCTCGCTGCCGAGGACTAATCGAGGCGCAATTAGATAAATTATCCAGAGGTGAAGGAATTTCCAACGTAGTTGCCCGCGGAGCGGAATAAGAAACTATAATTAACTATGACTGAAAAGAGATTCCGTAGTTCACACTGGTATCAAGGAGATCCGAAGAATAGTTTTATTCATAGATCTTGGATGCGCCGAGGTAATCCTGATTCAGCGTTCACTGGCGAGAAGCCACAGATTGCAGTAATTAATACTGCTTCTGACTTTAATCCCTGCAATATGCATTTGGGTGAATTAGCACAGAGTGTAAAAAATGGTATTTGGGAATCTGGTGGAGTTCCTCTTGATATGCCAATGATTGGTTTAGGCGAGGTTTTAATGCGTCCAACAGCAATGTTGTGGCGAAACATGGCAGCGATGGCAACTGAAGAATTAATTCGTGCCAACCCAATTGATGGCGTAGTCCTTCTCGGTGGTTGCGACAAAACAATCCCCGCACTTCTCATGGGTGCAATATCTGCAGGCCTTCCAGCAATTATTGTTCCGGGCGGTCCGATGCTAAACGGCGCATTCCGTGGTCAAAATATGGGTTGTGGTACCGACGTTTGGAAATATAGCGAAGATGTTCGTGCCGGAAAGATGACTCAAGAAGATTTTGATTCTGCCGATAAGGCAATGGTTCGAAGTAAAGGTCACTGCAACACAATGGGTACCGCTTCAACAATGGCTTCGATGGCCGAAGCGCTAGGTATGACACTTCCCGGTGTTGCCGGAACACCCGCACCCGATGCACGCTTACTTGAATATTCACACTTAACTGGGCGTCGCATCATTCAAATGGTTTCTGAAGATCTCACGCCAGCAAAGATTATTAATATGTCTTCTTTCCACAATGCGATTGTCACGCTCGCTGGAATTGGTGGTTCAACGAACGCCGTTGTTCACTTAACTGCAATCGCGGGTCGACTCGGCATTGATTTAACACTGGAAGATTTTGATCGCATTGGCGGCAAAGTGCCTCTGCTCGTAAACCTAAAGCCCGCTGGTGAATTTTTGATGGAAGATCTCTTTAAAGCTGGTGGCCTGCGTGCAGTATTAAATGAACTAAAGCCACTTTTAGATCACACTGCAATCGATGTTACTGGAAAGCCGTTGGTCTCTAATTTAGAGAGTGCAACTAACTGGGATACCAATATTATTCGTAAACTTGCCACACCTCTCCAAGAAGAAGCGGGGATAGCAGTTCTACGCGGGAACCTTGCGCCAACTGGAGCGGTAATCAAACCCGCCGCAGCTAGTCCGCATTTATTAAAGCACCGTGGTCCTGCAGTTGTCTTTGAAAATGTTGAAGATCTACATGCTCGACTCGATGATCCAAATTTAGATATCACAAAGGATTCAGTAATGGTTCTTCGTGGCTGTGGTCCTAAGGGTTATCCCGGAATGGCTGAAGTTTCAAATATGCCGCTTCCAAGAAAAATATTGGAACAAGGAATTACTGACATGGTTCGCGTCTGCGATGGTCGAATGAGTGGAACTGCTTACGGAACTGTTGTGCTCCATGTTTCTCCAGAGGCAGCGGCCGGTGGACCACTAGCGCTTGTGCAAAATGGCGACATAATTATTTTAGATGTGGAAGCACGTTTAATTTCTCTAGATGTCTCTGACGAAGAGTTAGCCAAACGCAAGCCGCTTACCGCGGAGCAAGCAAACTATGCGAGACCTCTACGTGGTTATGAAAAACTATATGTGGATCATGTTCTTCAAGCGCCACAGGGTGCAGATTTTGATTTCTTACAGGGTTCTTCCGGAGCACCGATTCCGCGAGACTCACACTAATTTAAATTTAGAAACAGGAACTCCGCGCGTATTTGTTGCTACCGCAAATAATGAACCAGCAAGTGGCCGTGCAATAATGTCCGCTTCGCTTAATCCTTGTCTTGCCGATGTGATGTAAAGCGTTCCATCGGGTCCAAATGCACAACTCGAAGGTTGAGTCACAGGCATTTCAATTTCGGCAATCACTTCACCTGCTGGTGAAATCCGAATAACTTTTGAGCCACTCCATACTGCTAACCAAATACAGTCTTCAACGTCGACTGCCAAACCATCAGGGAAACCAAAAGTGACACTGGTTAGTAGTTCAAACTTTTCGATTTGGGCGCTAGCTAAATCAAACTTACTTTTATAAATCTCATGTTTCATACTGTCTACGAAATACATCACCTTATTATCCTCTCTCCATCCCAGCCCATTTGGCAGATCAAAACCAGTGGCTGCAATTGAACTCGGCAATTTTTTATCCAAGATATGAAGGATTCCTTCTCCACTGGCAAAAGTGCGATCGCAACTTCCGGCCCATAATCTGCCTAAAGCATCACACTTTGCATCATTCATGCGATGAGTTATCCCATTTAAAATGTTGTCGATTACTTTAAATGAACCACCCTCAGCAATCGCAAATCCTTCTTGCATCGCCATCATAAAATTGGAAGATCCTTCGATCTCAACTGCTGCACCAATAACCGCGTCATGATGAACCGTTGAAGTCTTCCCTGATGAAACTTGCGTTGTATGAATATTGCCACGCGGAATGTCAACCCAAATTACTTTTCCATCACTCCAAACTGGGCCTTCTCCAGTATCAGCATCAGATTGAAATAAAAGTTCTGGCTTCGCAAGTTTTTCAATCATATTTTTGCTTAATTCGGTATTGGACTTTACTGGATACGCTACCAACAGAATCATAAAGAATTCTGGCCTGAGAATTAAAAGTTGGGTCTAAAAGTCTTGACCAAGTTAACTCTGTTACTTCATCGGGGAGTGACTCTTTATAAAAAACTAGATACCTATTCCAAAGCGCTAGCCATCGATCTTTATCGGCGCTTTCGAGCGGTCTAATTTTGTTCATGGTAAAACTGTATCTAGATTTTGCCTAATAGTCGCACGTGTTTAGGCTCTAACTCTTCTAGCGAATTAAGTCCAAGCAATTTAAGATTACGAATCATCTGCGACTGCATAATCGTTAATGCTCTCTCGACTCCATCCTGACCACCAGCCATTAGGCCATAGAGATAGGCGCGGCCTATGTAAGTGAAATTGGCACCATGGGCAATAGCGGCAAGCACATCAACACCATGTGTGATTCCAGTATCAACGTGGATTTCATAATCTTTCTTAAACTCCTTCTTTATATCCGATAGCAAATGTAGTGGGATTGGCGCGCGGTCTAACTGTCTTCCCCCATGATTTGAAAGTAGTACCGCATCAGCACCGAGCTCTGCGGCCAACTTTGCATCTTCTAAATTCTGAATTCCCTTAACTATCAAATTACCTTTCCACTCTTGCCTAATCCATTTTAGATCTTCGAAAGTCATTGTGGGATCGAACATATAATCCAAAAGTTCAGCAACAGTGCCATTCCAGGATGACAACGAGGCAAATTCAATCGCCGGTGTAGTTAAGAAATTCATCCACCAAGCGGGCCGCGGCAGAGCATTTAAAAGTGTCTTAACAGTTAGCGAAGGCGGAATCGTTAACCCGTTATACGAATCACGAAGGCGATGTCCAGCAACTGGAACATCGACGGTAAGTTGGAGAGTCTTGACTCCCGCATTACGCGCCCTCTCAACTAATGCCATACTTCCTTCACGGTCTTTCCACATGTAAAGTTGAAACCAGTTATCTCCAAGCGGAGCAGCTTTCACGACGTTTTCAATAGATGTGGTGCCCAGGGTTGAAAGAGTAAATGGAATTCCAAACTTTTCGGCTGCTCTTGCCCCAGCAATTTCACCCTCAGTTTGCATTAGGCGGGTAAATCCAGTGGGAGCGATTCCAATTGGCATCTGGTAGGTCTTATCAAAAACTTTTCTTGAAATATCAACTCTAGATACATCACGCAAAATATTTGGCACAAGTTCTATATCTTTATATGCTTGACGAGCCCGCTCTAGTGAAATTTCAAATTCTGCAGCACCATCTGTGTAATCAAATGGCCCTTGTGGTGTGCGACGTTTTGCAATATTCCGAAGATCCCAAATAGTCTGCGCATCTTGTAAGCGCCTTTTCTTGAACTTGAGAGTTGGCATGCGAAAGCGAACCAACTTTGCCAGTGCAACCGGGTTAGGGATTTGGCGCTTTACGTTTTTTGACATGGCTGGATTATAGGAGAGAGTCTTGGCCAATCCACTCTTTACCAGTTGGAAAAGTAAAATCTGCAAGACTCTGAGCGTACATTTCTCCGCTAGCACCAGGCTGAGTTGGTGCCATATAACGAGCTCGCACAATATTTGTGGGTTCAACAAAATGCTCATGAAGATGATCGACAAATTCGACCACCCGATCAGGATGTTCTCCCGCAACGGCTACAAAATCGAACATTGGAAGATGCTGCACCAACTCGCAGAGTCCGACGCCACCAGCGTGAGGACAGACTGGAATACCCGCCTTTGCTGCCATCAAAATTATGGCGATATTTTCATTAACACCAGCAACGCGCGTTGCATCAATTTGCAAAAAGGAAAGTGACTTAGATTGCAACATCTGCTTAAAAATTATTCGGTTTTGAACATGTTCTCCAGTTGCTACACGAATCGGTGCAATCGCCTTTGCAATCGTGGCATGTCCAAGAACGTCATCTGGGCTAGTTGGTTCTTCAATCCAATGAATATTGACATCTTGTAATTCATTTAGCCATTCGATTGCCTCATCAACATTCCAAACTTGATTAGCATCAATTGCGATTCGTACGTTGGGGCCAACCGCTTCGCGAGCAAGACGCAAACGGCGCTTGTCATCTTCAACGCTCACACCACATTTCAATTTAATCAGTGTAAATCCACTAGCAACTGCTTCCTTTGCGAGATTCACCATTTTCTCATCACTGTAGCCAAGCCAACCCGGTGTTGTTGTGTAAGCAGGCAGCCCGTTAGCTAATAAAAGTTCTTTGTTTTTAGCGCGATTTGGTTCTGCTTTTCGCAGCATTTCTAACGCTTCTGATTCATTCAAATAATCTGCGATATACCTAAAATCGACAAGTTCAACAATTTCTTCTGGGCTCATATCTGAAAGTACTTCCCAAAGTGGTTTGCCCGCACTCTTTGCAACCAAATCCCAAGCGGCATTGATTACCGCTCCAGTTGCCATGTGAACTAGACCTTTTTCTGGTCCCAACCAACGCATCTGTGAATCACGAACTAGCTCACGTGCAAACTCACCCATAGAATTCATAAGATCTGAGACTTCGCGTCCAACAGCATATGGTGCCAATAGTTCAATCGCATCGCATTGCAATTCATTTCCTCGGCCGCATGTGAATACAAAACCATGACCAGAAAGATTTGGGTCATCGGTTTCAAGAATTAAATAAGCAGCTGAATAATCTGGATCCTTATTCATGGCATCAGAACCATCTAAACCACGAGACGTAGGAAACCGCACATCTATTGTTTTAAATCCAGTTATTTTTGCCACAAAAAACACAACCTTCCAAGTTAAGAATTGAGACTTTCTTTGTAAGTCAGAATACTCTACGCAGATCTCGCCATGGGTTCAGAAGATGCAATGAGTCACCTTGATCATTATCAATCTCTTCCCAATAGTAATAAGTTGGTTGGAATTCGTGACCTTGCGCATGATTATTCTGATCCCGATATTCTGACAAGAACACCTCAGCTACGAGCGGGAATTGAATTAGCAAAATCCTGTCCTGAGATGACTTTCGTTTTGGACCATATCTCAAAACCAGATATTGCCCAAGGTATAACCGAACCGTGGAAAGAAATGATTACTGTAACTCCACTTGTTTACCCAATTTTAGTATGTCGCACGACCTCCAGAAGCATCGAAAGTGAATCCTGTCGTGAAAGAGCAAGCTTCTGATGCAATAAATGCGAGTAATTCTGCAACTTCCTCAGATTGACCTAAACGTCCCATTGGAATTCTTGAAATCATATATTTTAGCGTTTCTTCGCTGGTATCTGCATTCATTGGAGTCGCAATTACAGCTGGCGCAACTGCATTAATTGTTATTCCTTCAGATGCAACTTCTTTCGCTACTCCTTTTATAAATCCAATCATTCCTGATTTTGAAGTATTGTACGGTGACATCCCAGGATTTCCTTCTTTGCCGGCGATAGATGCCACATGAACAATGCGACCATATTTTGCCTTCTTCATATAACCCAAAACAGACTGCGTTAGCCAAATTGTTCCAAATAAATTTATAGTAAGAACTTTTTGATAGTCATCCCAATTAACATCCTCAGCTTTTACATTTGTAGGACCTACAATCCCAGCACAGTTGATTACAGCATCAATTCTTTGGTGCTTCTGAAAAATTCGATCGACTGTTGATTGGATGGACTTTTGATCTCCCATATCAATATTGTTATCTGCAGGTAATGAGATATCGAGCGGATAAACAATTCCACCACGAGATTTAATCAACGTAGCCGCTGCGGCTCCAATACCTCTTGCACCACCAACCACAAGTACAACTTGATCGGTGAAATCTGTCTTCTGAGCACCCATTTTCTTATCCTCTTCTATTTTGATTCGTTTGGTGAAGCTATGAAATTAGCCCAGCACTTCGAAGATCGGTCCACAAATCTGCTGGAAGATCTTGATCAAAAGCCTCTAGGTTTGCATCTAATTCTGTAATAGAACGAATCCCTACGAGAACAGTCGTTACAGCTGGATGGCTTAAGGGAAATTGAAGGGCTGCGGAAGTGAGTGAGATGTCGCGTTCTTTTAAGAAAGCCGCTATTTTTCTTGCTTTATTCAGCATTTCATCGCTCGCCGGTTCATAATCAAAATACGCTCCTGTGACTGGATTCGCCAGGATGCCAGAGTTGAAAACACCAGCTGCCACTATAGAAACATTCTTTTCTACCGCTAACGGTAGAAGTTCTTCAGCTGCACTCTGATCAAGCAAGGTATAGCGACCGGCCATTAGCGCAACGTTTAAATCTGTATTTTTCATTATTTTGATTGATGGCTCACAATAATTCATTCCTATACCTACAGCTTTAATTACGCCTTGACTTCGCAAATCAGCTAATAGCGGAAATACAACATCAATTGCCTCCTCCAGCCAGGTGTAAGCATCGTGAATAAGGGCTATCTCAATATAATCACGCCCAAGTCTCTTAAGACTTGCCTCTAAAGATTTCATAATTCCATCTGTTGATGAATCAAAATATACGTCAATATTTGGATCAGAATTAGGCCACTTATCAAGTTCATTATTAACGCCTTCACGTAATAAGCGACCAACTTTTGTGGAGATTACAACTTCATCGCTCATGCTCTTTATGCCACGGCCAACACGCAACTCGCCAAGGCCATGTGCATATAACGGGGCTGTATCGAAATAACGAATTCCTGATTCTAAAACTCTTTTAAAAAGTGCGGCGCATTCTTCTTCACTTACCGGTGTGTATAAACCAGCGGAGGGAGCCGAACCTAATCCAAATTTTGTAACACTAACTGAAGTTCCCTTTATGAAAGATTTTTCTGAGTGACGTGACATTCTTATACGATATCACTTTGAGGAATAAATTCTTGTCGTTTAATTGAATTTGCAATGAAAGATCTACCTTCTTCTAGCGATGTAACTAATCCTGAACTGAGCATTTGAACAATTAAATTTCCCAGTACCGTAGCTTCGACCGGTCCCGCAATAACTCGCTTTCCTGTGGAATTAGCAATGAGTTGATTTAAAAGTGAATTTGAAGAACCACCGCCAACAATATTTATTTCTTCTACCTTAACTCCAGCTGCTTCCTGTAACTGTTCCAACACAAGTGCACAAGTTTTTGCCAAACTATCAAAGATGCACCGAGCAAATTCTGCCGGTGTTACAGGTGGTGACTGATTAGTTTCTTTGCAGTATTGCGCAATTAATTCGGGCATAGGCCCGGGTTTTGAAAATCGAGGATCATTCGCATCAATAATTTGACTCTTGGGAAGTGCTGATGCCGCGACCACTAACTCCTTTGCTGAGGTATTTAAGCCTCTTTCTGTCCAATATCTAATCGATTCTTCTAGGAGCCACAGACCGGTGACGTTGCGGATAAATCGGACCCTATTTCCAACACCAACTTCATTCGTAATATTGAAACCACGTGCAACCTCATCTGTTACTGGTTCCCCAAGTTCTAGCCCAACCAGCGACCAAGTACCGCTTGAGATGTAAGCACTTTTTTTATTTGGTGAAAGCGGAATTCCTGCAACAGCCGATGCGGTGTCGTGAGAGCCAACAGATACGACACTTGTTCCATCAAGGGTTCCGTGACCTTTTATTTTGCCAAGTACGATTCCTGGCGGGTGCAATTTAGTGAAAATTTTTCTCGGGATCTCCAATCGATCAATTAACTCCCAGTCCCATTCGCGAGTTACTGCATTTAATAATTGGGTTGAAGAGGCATTTGTTACTTCCGTGCTCTCTACTCCACATAGAAAGAAATTTAGTAAATCTGGCAGCATTAACATACTTTTTGCTTGTGATAATTCAAGGTTACGTTTTGCCGCAGTTAGCTGATACGCAGTATTAAAGAAAATGAATTGAATTCCTGTTTTAGCATAAATATACTCGGCGCTGAATTTTTCAATTAATTCTGCCATTATATTATCTGTGCGAGCATCACGATAGCTATATGGATCATGTAGTAAATTTCCATTTGAATCAATTAATCCGTAATCAACGGCCCAAGAATCAATTCCGATGGATTCCAGCACGCCACCTGCTCGTGCTTTCTCTAATCCTTCAATCACACCTTGGAAAATTTTTTGCCATGGCCAATGAAGTCCACCATCTACCAAATCGGCTTGATAGGAAAATCGGTGAACTTCATTAACCTCAATACATCCTTCTTCTAAAGTCCCGACAGCAACACGTCCACTCGATGCCCCTAAATCAACGGCAGCGAATTTTTTTACTGACTTAACTTCTTCCATGATTATCGTAAGAAGGCTGCGGCCACGCCACCATCAACAGGAATATGCATTCCCGTTGTAAGTGAAAGTTCTCCGCCAACTAAGGTAAATACAGCAGCGGCTATATGTTCTGGAAGTACCTCTCGTTTTAGAATCGTGCGCTTTGCGTAAAACTCACCGAGCTTTAATTCTTCAACTCCATAGAGAGCGGCGCGATTGGCACCCCAACCTGATGAGAAAATTCCTGAACCTTTAACGACTCCATCCGGGTTAATGCCATTAACTCGAATTCCACGATCTCCCAACTCGGCTGCGAGCAAACGCACTTGATGAGCTTGATCTGCTTTGGTGGCACCATAGGCAACGTTATTTGGGCCAGCGAAGACTGAATTTTTTGATGAAATATAAATAATGTCACCACCCATATTCTGAGCAATCATTACCTTTGCACTTTCTCGCGAAACTAGAAACGAACCGCGCGACATGATGTTGTGCTGCCTATCCCAATCTTCTACTGAGGTTTCAACGAGTGGTCTACTTATTGAAATCCCTGCATTATTGATGACAATATCAATTCCGCCAAAAGCAAGAGAAGCCGACTTGATTGCCGCACTAATTTCATTCTCATCGGTAACATCAACAGAAAGTGCAATCGCTTTATCTGGGCCACCAAGCTCATCAACTATTGTTTGTGCACCAACAAGGTCGCGATCAGCTATTACAACACAGGCACCCTCTTGGGAAAGTCTTATAGCGGTTGCTCTACCGAGACCAGATGCGCCACCAGTAACAAAGGCAACTCGACTTGCAAGAGCCTTAGCCTTAGGTGCGCGCTTGAGTTTGGCCTCTTCGAGATTCCAATATTCAATTCTGAACTTCTCTGATTCTGGAATTGGCGCATATGTTGATATCGCTTCCGAACCGCGCATAACATTTATTGCATTGATATAAAACTCACTTGCAACTCGGGCTGTCTGCTTATCTTTTCCAAAAGAGAACATTCCAATACCTGGAATTAAAATAATGGCAGGATCAGCGCCACGCATTGCCGGTGAATCAGCAAGTGCATGTTTTGCGTAATAAGCCTCATATTTAGCGCGATACTCGCCATGAAGTTCGTGAGCACGTATTAGAACTTCTTCGATCGGTGCGTTTGGCGAAAGGTCTATTACCATTGGTGAAATTTTAGTTCTTAAAAAATGATCAGGGCAAGAAGTTCCCAGCGCCGCTAACCTTTGAAGTTCAGAGCTTTGCAAAAAATCAAGAACAACCTGTGCATCTGTAAAATGGCCAACTGTTGCATGATCTTTAGATGCTATTCCGCGCATGTGCGGTGCTAAATCGGCGGCACGTTCTTTTCGCAAATCTGGAGAAAGTGGCATATTTGCTTTAATTACAGCTCCAAATGGATCTTTCTTCCCATTCTTTTTTATAAATTCTTCTGCTTTCGTGATTGCGTCCTTAGATCGGTCTTCACACTCTTGGCTAGTTTTTCCCCACGTGGTTAGACCATGCCCTCCAAGTACACATCCTTTTGCATTTGGATTATCTCGAGCTATTTTCTGCATATCTAAACCAAGTTGAAAACCTGGTCGCCTCCAGTCAACCCACAAAATTTCATCACCAAAACATTGGCGAGTAAATTTTTCTCCGTTTTCAGCCGTTGCTAGCGCAATAATCGAGTCAGGATGTAAGTGATCTACATGGTCATATTCAACAAGAGCGTGCATCGATGTATCAATGCTGGGTGCAGCTCCTCCTAATCCAAAACGACAGAAATCAAAGAGTGGAACCATCTCATCTTCGCGATTAACTCCTGGATAAACATTTACCAAGTTACGAAAGCTTTTTAGATCAACTGCTGCAAGGCCCCCTTCTTTAAGAGTTCCTAAGTCTCCACCAGACCCTTTAACCCAGAGCACCTCGGCATCTTCACCCGTGGCAGGGTTTAAAGCCAAGCCCTTGCTAGATGTGTTGCCACCTGCAAAATTTGTATAGCGCGGCTCTGCACCCAACCTATTACTACGTGCCAAAAGATCTTCTACAGTTTTGTGTTTCATCTAAATTTAAGCTCCCCATCCCGCTTGATTGCCACCAATTCGATCTACCGCGATCTTTTGTGCATATCCACTCGCCGCGTAGGCGGCTTTTGGATCTGGAGCTAAACCTTTTTCGGTTCGAAGTTCCGCAAGAAGTTCGCGGACATCAGTGTTGTATGCATCCATTAAAATATCATTTCCGCCTAGCACGTCACCGAGAGTTTGTGCTTTCTTAAGTGCAACCGTATCAACCAATAACGCTTTTGCAACAGCTTCTTGCACATTTGTAATCGAACGAATTTGTGCAGGAATCTTAGGTTCAATGTTATGGCACTGATCTAGAACATAGGAGACCGATGTTCCCTCATCAAAGCCCCCACCTTGATTAACTTCATGCATGATTCTAAATAACTGGAACGGATCTGCCGCACCAACAATTAAATCATCATCTGCATAGAACCTTGAGTTAAAGTCAAAAGCGCCCAAGCGCTTCTTGCGCAGTAAAAATGCCACAATATATTCAATATTTGTTCCAGGAGCATGGTGACCAGTATCTACACAGACTGATGCTTTTGGACCAAGATCTAAACAATGGGAATATGAAGTTCCCCAATCAGGAACATCAGTTGAATAAAAAGCTGGCTCAAAAAACTTATACTCAAGGAGCATGCGCTGATCTGGTCCAAGCCGGTTGTAACACTTCTTGAGTGACTCAGCCAATCGATCTTGGCGCTCCGCTAAATTATCTTGTCCCGGGTAATTTGTTCCGTCAGCAAACCAGAGTTTGAGATCTTTCGCTCCCGTCTTATACATAATTTCAATACATTCGTAGAGGTGATCTACCGCCTTTTGACGAATCTTTGCATCTGGATGACAGACCGAACCTAACTTGTAGTCATCGTCTTGAAAGGTATTTGAGTTAATAGTTCCAAGTCGCACCCCTAAATCTTTTGCATGGTTGGCGAGGTGGGAATAATCCTCGACTCGATCCCATGGAATATGCATTGCTACGACTGGAGCTGCGCCTGTAAATTTTTGAACTTGTGCAGCATCAGCGATCTTTTCATATGGATCGCGAGGCACTCCCTCTTGAGCAAAGACTTTAAAACGTGTACCTGAATTACCGTATGCCCACGAAGGAGTTTCTATATAGAAACGATTAAGAACCTTCTTTACTTCATCTTTGCTGGCCATTAGCTGCTCCTTCTTGATTGGTCTGATAAGTCTGATTAAATAAAATTAAGCTAAATGAAAAACCTCTTCTAACTGCAGAAAACCTTCATCAGGATTTCTGCCTTCCAGAGCCACAAAAAATTGTGCCATCTCTGACTGCCATCGCGCATTGACTTTAGTCTCTGCCATGGCCGCTTTAGCTTTTTCGATATCTGGAGTCTCTACATATCCAAAGAGCGTCCCGTCGTTTCGATCAAGATAAAGTGAATAGTTAGTCCAGCCAGTGGCACTCAAGGCCGCCAACATCTCTGGCCACACCTGAGCATGGCGGCGAACGTACTCATCCATCATTGATTTCTTTACTTGTAAGCGGAATCCGACTCTCTTCATCGATTCCAATGATCCTTCATAAACGTTAAAGCAGTAGATGCCAAATCATCTGAATCTGACCAAAGGTTGCGCCAAACACAGAGCGTATTTGAAAGCGCTGGGTCTACAACGGCCGAAGAGAAAGATTCAAAAGTAATTGGACCTGAATAATTAATTTTACGAAGTGCCGCAAAAAATGTGGTGAAGTCAACGTTGCCGGTTCCTAAATAACCACGATGGCTTTCACCAATATGCACATAACCCAAACGATCACCAGCGGCTAGAACAGATTTAGCCATTCCGTCTTCCTCAATATTCATATGGTAGGTATCGAGGTGTAAATGGGCATTCTCGCGATTTACTTCATCAAGAAATGCTAAACCTTCAATGCCTGTATTCATAATATTTGATTCGTAACGATTGACAACTTCAAGACTAATATTAATTCCTTTATCGGCAGCGTAGTCTGCAAGCCGTTGCATAGCCATCACAGAATTAGAGCGGTTCTCTTTCGAAGCTGGTCCTGGATATTTACCTAAATTACAATATAAAACTCCGCAAAGTTCAGTTCCACCGATACCATGAAGAACATCTGTGGCTTTCTTTAGTAATTCATCTCCTTTTGCAACAATCGAAGAATCTCTACTTGTTACATCGGTACTTGGTGAAAGGCCTAAAGAGGCAGTTGCTTTGACGCCATATTCAGCCAAAAGATCTTTCGACATTGCTATATCTACTCGCCATGGATCTAGTAGCGCTATCTCAATAAAATCATAACCTGCACGAGCGGCGCCGCTGATTGCCTTACGTGCTTCGCTCGGAGTCCAATCACCGGACCAGACAAGTGCATGTCCGCCGAATTCAAGTGGTTTCATACTTCTCATCTATTTCCCCAAATAATTAGTTTCACCGGTTTTTAAAAATAGCTTGGGGCAGATCCGATTAAGGAACTGCCCCAAACGTTGAGAATTAACTTCTAATTAGAAGTTGAATTGATCAACATTGTCTTTTGTGAAGACAGTTGCTGGTCCGAGGATGATTTCGTTTCCTACTGCACCCTTTGTAACTGTACGAGACTTCAAGCCCTTGTCAGTCTTACCACTCTTGATGGTAGCGCCGACCTTGACTGAAGCCTTGCCATTACGAATTGCGTTAGCAACCTGAACTGCTACATAACCGAAGTTCTCAACATCCCAAAGTGATGCCTGAGCTCCTGATCCATCCTTGATGTATGTCTTCATATCGTTTGGAAGACCCAAACCGGTTACGAAAACTTTACCCTTGGATGCAGATCCGCTGATGTACTTAGCTGCTGCAACAATGCCTACTGATGTAGGTGCAACTATCGCTTTGATTGTTGGGTACTTTTGGATTAAGCCCTGAGTCTCAGTTGTTGACTCCTCTGGCTTATCAAGACCATAAGCGGTTGCAACAACTTTGATTCCTGGATACTTGGCAGCGAGTTCTTCTTTCATGAATTCAATCCAAACATTTTGATTTGTAGCATCTGGAGTTGTTGAAAGAATTGCGATATCTCCAGTACCACCAGCAAGGTCACTCGCAGACTTCGCTAATGCTTGTCCGATTCCCTTTGATGATGCCTGGTTAATAAAGACTGAACGTCCTGCTTTTGCAACATCAGAGTCGTACGTAACAACAGTTACGCCTCTCTTGCGTGCTGCTTTAAGCGCTGGAACTAGTGCGTCTTTATCGTTTGCTGCAACAATAAGCACGTTGTAGCCACTCTGAACAGCTGCGTTAATTTCCTTAACTTGGGCTGCTGCTGTGATTTCTGTTGGTCCCTTGTAAGCACAGGTTGCCTTCAGCTCCTTACATGCACGCTTCACGCCTTTATCAGCAGCCTGGAAGTATCCAATTGTGCCAAGTTTTGGAATGTGAGCAATCTTCAGTGGTGTCGCGGCGGACGCTGACGATGGACTTAAAGCAATAAGTGCAGTGGCAAATAATGCAGCTGCAGCGATTGATGAGAGAACTTTTTTCAAAGAACTTCCTTTCGTAGTTACCATTTACAAATTCCAAACCAGAATTTGTGTCGGCGCCTAGCAACACCATTTGTCACCTAACAGCCGATTCCCAATATTAGAGCAATTTATTAAAAGAAACTAGAGGTTATCTATAACGATTTCAAAGCGCTGAAACTAAAAAAGTTAGCATGAAAAATTGCTGCAATCTATAGGAATTTTTGAGTATTTTGGCGTGACTGGAAGTAAAAAGTTAGATCTTTCCTGCCTTCGCTTTGTACTTACCAACCAATACTGGGGCGGCCACCGAAATAAGCAGAAGTAGCCCGGTCACGATTGTTCGCCATTGGGCATTAATTTCACGAAGTGTCAGCCAAGATTCAACGCTACCCGCAAGAAGCACGCCAGCGACGACTCCCCACATTGTTCCTACTCCGCCAAAAATTGAGACACCACCAAGTAGGCAGGCAGAGATAACTAAGAGTTCAAGTCCGACGCCATTGTCGGCTTGGGCAGTTGAAAATCGGAAAGTGTAGACAACGCCTGCAACACCCGACATGAAACCAGTAAATGTGAAAACTATAATCTTATGTCTTACGACATTGATACCAGCAAAGCGTGCCGCCTCAGGACTCAGACCAATAGCCAGAGTGCGACGACCAAATGGAGTGTTGTGTAGAAGTAAAGCAAAAACGATTCCCAAAAATATAATTGCAGGCAGAGTCTTGGGAATCGCCGATGTTCCGATAGTGTCAAATCCAAAACTTGTCCAGAAATCTGGAAATTCATTCACAGTGTTTGTGCCAAGAATTCCATTGGCTATACCCCGATAAAGTGCTAGCGCCCCAATTGTTACCGCTAATGACCCTAGCCCAACTTTTGTCACCAAGAAGCCATTAAAGAAACCGCATAGCGATCCAACAGCTAATGCAATAAGAATTGCCAACCAAATTGGCGCTCCTTGTGAATAAGACCACCCTAGAAGTGAACTACTCAGGGCCAAGATTGAGGCAACTGAAAGATCGATCTCACCAGTAATGATTAAGAACGTCAAAGCAAATCCAATAATTAGGATTTCACTCGAGTTTGAAAAAATCTGTGAAATATTAATTGCACTAAGGAAGTTATCAGTTGTAAGCGAAGCTAGCACGCAGACTAAGAGCAAAAGTAATAAAATCGAGGTATCCCAGGTGAAAGTAAATCTTCTTCGCTTTGCAGTTTTATCTACGGTGTTCACACTCATTTTATTCTCGCTCTCTGATTCTCTGGGCTAGCAACGCTCGTTCGCTTCTTGCAGCTAATCTTCTATCGGCAAAAATTGCGACGATCAAAAGGAAACCGTTGATTGCTGACTTCCAAAATGCATCAACTCCCAAGGCTGCAAGCCCACCCTGAATAGTCTGCACAAGAAGGGCGCCGATGAGTGCTCCTGTTACGGTGCCAGATCCACCAAGAATAGTTACTCCACCAATTACACAAGCGGCAACCACTGCAAGTTCCTGACCATAAAAAGCAGTTGAATCGACTTGGGCAAATCTCATGAGATAGAAAACTCCACCAATTCCGGACATAAATCCTGAAAAAACAAATGCTAAAAAAGTTCTCCGAAAGACTTTGAGCCCGACTAGATCGGCAGCATGCGGGTTGCTACCAATTGCATAACAATCACGACCTGGTTTTGTGTACTTCATACACCAAGCAGTAACGATCGTTGCGATGATAACTAAAAGAAATGGAAAAGGAAGAACTGAGAAAAATACTTTCTGTCCTAAATTTAAAAGGCTGGGTGGCATTTCTTGTGCGTTGTAATCAACTGAATTTGATACAACATAAACTCCGCCTCTTACTATGTAAAGAGTTCCAAGAGTTACTACAAGTGACGGCAATCTAAGCCCGGCTACAAGCAGACCATTTAGTGCGCCCACCATGATCCCAATTACTCCACCAATTATGAAACATTGAACCCAAGTGAAGCCTGGATTTTTTGCGCAGAAATCGGCTATAACCCATGCTGAAAGTCCCACGGTAGATGCGATCGAAAGATCAATGTGGCGCATGATGATGATTGGTGCTATTCCAATTGCTAAAAGTGCAACAGTGGCAGTTGAGGTTAGAAGATCGCGAGTGCCATCACCAGTTAAAAAGCGAGGGTTAATGAATCCAGTTAACCCAACAGAAAAAATCAGAATGATTCCAAGGCTTGTCTCACGGCTAATCTGCCTAGACTTAAATATGGTTGCCAAGTGACTATCCCTTCTTTCCAGTAGTTGCTGCTTCAATAATTTTCTCTTGCGTCGCTTCCTTACGACTAAATTCAGCGACTTGGTGGCCTTCTCGCATCACGATAATTCGATCAGCCATTCCTAACACTTCTGGAAGTTCACTTGAAATCATCAAAATTGCTTTCCCTTCACCTGCTGCTTTATCAATCAACCTATGAACTTCGGATTTTGTTCCAACATCAATACCGCGAGTTGGTTCATCAACAATTAGAAAATCTGGGTCGGTGGCGAGCCATTTAGCCAAAACGGTTTTTTGCTGGTTACCGCCCGAGAGTCGATCTACGGGATCAGATTGATTTACAAATTTAATGCTCAATTTATCGCGCCAGATATCTGTCAAGGCGCGCTCTTTTTTGAAGTTTAGGAAAACTTTTCCTTTCAATTGATCAAAAGACTCCATTGAAATATTTTGATTTACACCAGCCGCCATAAAGAGCCCCTGTTGACGGCGATCTTCGGGGACAAGGGCAATCTTTTGTGCCATGGCTTCAACTGGCGAACCTTTTTTAAGGTTTATATTTTTTATTTTTACAGTTCCAGTTTCATATTGGTCAACTCCGAAAATGGCCCGTGCCACTTCTGATCTTCCGCTACCGACTAGCCCAGCCAAAGCCACGATTTCTCCTGCGCGTACCTTGAAGGAGATATTGCGGAAATAGGCAGGGTTGGTAAGGCCATCAACTTCTAGTACTACATCACCAATCGGATGCTCGTTTTTTGGATAAAGCTCCGTAAGTTCACGTCCGACCATTTCACGAATTACACGCTGCAGGTCAGTGCTCGTAGTTCTAGATTCACTAACAGTTGCACCATCACGCAAAACTGTTATGTGATCTGAGATTGCAAATACTTCGTCAAGGCGATGGCTAACGAAAATAACTGCCTTATTTGCACTGCGAAGACTGCGCATAACTGTCATCAGACGTTCAACCTCAGAGGCAGAGAGAGCCGCAGTTGGCTCATCCATTAGAATTATATTTGCATTCATAGAAAGTGCTTTAGCAATTTCAACTACTTGCTGGTCTGCGATCGAAAGCCCGCGAGCTTGACGTTTAGGATCGAGATGAACTCCTAACTCATCAAAAAGTCTTGCTGCTTCTTCTTCCGCAAAGGCCCAATCAATGGCGATGCCCTTTTTCGGTTGGCGACCAATAAATACATTTTCTGCCAACGACAAATCCAAAAATAAAGACGGCTCCTGATAAATAACGGCAATTCCTTGATTGATGGATTCTTGAGGAGATCCTGTAATGAAATCTTTCTCGCCAATCTGAATTATGCCTTCATCGTTAACATGTACGCCAGCAAGAATTTTCAGCATCGTAGATTTGCCGGCACCATTTTCCCCAAGCAACGCATGAATTTCGCCTGCACGAATCGAAAGATCTGTTCCTTGAAGTGCTATCGCGCCACCAAATCTCTTGTGAACGCCTTTCATTTCAAGAAGTAGATCTCCTTTGATGGCCACCTTTACTCCTAAACAAATCACTCATTAACAAGCCAATGTGGCTATGAGAATTAAACACTGAAAATCGATTCAAGAGTAGGGTTTTAGCCAAAATCTACTCTAGGTATCGGGCTTTTTTTGAATATCTCAAAATGTAGGATTCACTTCAGATAACTTTTTGTTAGGAAATTGAATTCTCAAAGCCTAAAACTCGTGCAAGAATTGTTAGATGGGTATATCGAGTGCGGAAGCTGCAAAACGAAAAGTTTTACTTCTTGATGTCAGAGACAATATCCTGGTCTGCCTTGAAGATTTAGCTGTGGGATCAATTGTTAATCAAGAGAATCTCGAAATAACTGTAAAAGATCAAATCGTTAGAGGACATAAAATTGCCAGTCGTGATATCGCAAAAGGAGAAGGAATAATTAAATATGGAGAACGCATGGGGCATGCCATCAAAGATATAGCGGCTGGCGAACATGTTCATGTTCATAATATTCTGGGTGATCGATTGTCGACGGATGCATAATGGGTTTACTCAATAACATTGCTGGTTACTCTCATGGAAATCGCGGGGTTGGAATAAGGGATCATCAATTAATACTTCCCTCTGTTATATGTTCGACCCACGTCGCCCGTCGAATTGCAAAGGAACTCTCAGCAGTCACTTTTGCTCACCAACATGGATGTGGAATTATCGGTGAAGACGTAGCTGGAATCGATGACTTCTTTGCTGAACTTGCAGATCATCTAAATATTTCTTCGGTCCTAATAGTTTCCCTTGGCTGTGAAACTATTCAAGGACAAGAACTTGGCGCGCGGTTAGTTGCACGCAATGCGTCTACGCGATATCAAATTATTCAAGAAAGTGGTGGCGTGGAAGGAACGATTACCAGCGGCGTGGCTTCGGCTCGTAAATTGAGTCAGGATTTCCCAAAAACTTCAGCAAGCATTGACTCGTTGCGAATTGGTTTCGATAACAGTCGAAACTTTGATGAAGCAAATAATTGGATAGAAGCCCTTGAACGTGATGGTGCAGAAATAATAAAATCTGAAAATCACCGAAGCTCTACTGAAAGCTTTGCTGAATTAATGACTAAAAAAGTTCATCTTGTAATTAGTTTTCCAGATGATCTGCAACCTGCTTCCGGATTTCCCCTGTTTCCTGTGTTAAATGTTCAAGGAAATAGCTCTCTACATAATGCGATTAGTAAAGACTTTGACCTTCATGAAAATAGTTCTACAAGGGCAGTCATAGAAATGGTTGGTTCTATTGCCAATGGCGCGCTAACCATTGCCGAAGCGACAAATAGCGGCGAAATTCGGGCGCCTCGAATTGTGCGGAGCGTGTAATGGTCGCCGAACTCACAGGTTATCTACGTGCAAATGGGGAGTGGGGGCTTCGCAACCACGTTTTCATTATGCCCCTTCACTCTGTGCTCTGTTCAGCAGGACGCAAAATTGCAGAAGAGGCAGAAGGAGCGGTCTCAATAAGCCACGATTGGTCTGGTGAAGTGGACTCTGATTTAGAAAGAATTATTTTGACTCTTTCTGGTTTTGCTTCTAACCCAAATAATTTTGCAGTAATTTTCTTAACTCTTGCATCTGAAAATGAAAACAGAATAATAAAACTCGCTCAGGATTTAGGTTTAAATAATTTCACAGAAATTTCACTAGCTGATGCTGGATCGATACAAGGTCTCATTGATCTTGGAATCCAAGTTGCCGCTCCTTACTTAATAGCCGCCACTCAAGAAAAGCGTTCGCCTGCCCCTTGGAGTGCAATCAAACTCGGCTTGGAATGCGGTGGTTCTGATGCCCTTTCTGGAATTACCGCCAACCCCGCTCTTGGAGTAGCCAGCGATAGATTGGTAAGACTCGGATCAACTTCTGTACTAGGTGAAACCACTGAAATTCTTGGCGCTGAGCATCTCTTAGCGGCCAGAGCAATAGATCCTAACGTTGGTAAAAAAATTGTTGAGATGGTCGCTCGTTATGAAGCATCTATAAATTATGAAGGAATAGATATCCGTGGGGCGCAACCTTCGCGCGGAAATATCGAAGGTGGGCTTTCAACTCTCGAAGAGAAATCTCTTGGCGCGGCTAAAAAAGCTGGGAATGAAAAATTTATTGGTGTTCTCGAATTTGGTGAAGTACCAACAAATGCTGGTCTTTATTTTATGGATACTCCTGGCCATGATATTGAACAGCTCGCTGGATTTGGTGCCGGCCATATAAATATTGTTGTATTTACAACAGGCCGTGGAACACCGACTGGTTCAGCAATCATGCCGACAATTAAAGTTTCAACGAACACGCCAATGTTTGAAGCGATACCGGATTTGATAGATCTCAACGCCGGATCAATTGCAGATGGTACGGAGACTCTCGAAGAAGTTGGCACACGTATCTTTGATGAAATTCTTAGAGTTGCTTGCGGCGAACTCACTAAAGCTGAGCGCGGTGGACACCATGAATTCTCCCTCTCTCGAATGTATCAAACTGTTGTCCGCGGGTAAGAGGCAATGGCTAATGCAATTATCGATGGAAACATTTTGCTATGACTTCCCTGCTTCTTGGAATTGATATTGGAACTACTGCAACTAAAGCAGTCCTAATTGATGAAAAAGGGAAAGTACTTTCACAAGGTAGAGCTGAACATCCGATCTCTCATCTAAAAGATAACTGGGTAGAGCAAAACCCTCTTGATTGGTGGCAAAGCCTCACAGTTGCAACAAATATCGCTCTCAAAGATCTTAATGGGCGCTCCATTGCAGGAGTTGCAGTTAGCGCACAAGCGCCCACTTTAATTGCGGTTGACGCAATGGGAATTCCATTGCGCCCGGCCATGATTTGGATGGATCGCAGAGCAGATAAGGAGGCAGTTGATCTTTTACAAAAAGTTCCGAATATTTTTGAATTGACTGGTAATCGTTCTGACCCTTTTTACTTAGCTTCCAAAATTTCATGGTTTATTAAAAACGAAAATGAACTTTACAAAAATACTAAATATTTTTTGCAGATCACAGGCTTTGTTAATTTTAAACTGACTGGAAAATTTGGACTTGATAGAGCTCATGCTTCGCTGCTTCAACTTCTAAACACCAATCAAGAAGGTTGGAACAAGGAAGTTTGCGAGGCTGTTGGAGTAGATGTTTCGAAATTTCCAGAAATCCAAAATTGTGATGCTTTACTTGGCGAAGTCACTCCTGCGGCGCAAACCACTACTGGTATTCCTTCTGGGACACCTGTTTTCTTTGGATCTGTAGATGGCGCATCGGCCGCCCTTGAATCTGGAGCAATCGATCCGGGAACCGTTGCAGAAATGACTGGTACCTCGACTGTTTTAATTATTCCAACTGATGGCAATATTAGATGTAAATCTTTTATTTCCATGTCACATTCAGTTTTGGGCCGCCACTTACAACTTGGCGCTATGGTCTCTTCTGGCGCAAGCATTCAGTGGTTTCAAGAGAAAATTTTGGGTAACTCAATTAGTATCGAAGATTTAGTTTCGGGAGCTAAGGAAATTGAACCTGGGAGTGGAGGAGTTATTTTTCTTCCTTACATGATGGGAGAACGTGCTCCAATTTGGAACTCAAATGCGCGTGGTGTTTTCTTTGGGTTATCACTGACGACAACGCCATTTTCCTTATTTCGTGCGATTTTAGAAGGAACCTCTTTTGCTCTTGCGCACAATGTTGAAGTGGCACGAGAAGCTGGTCTAGTTATAGAAGAAATTCGGAGCATCGGTGGCGGGAGCAAAAATATGCTTTGGAACCAAATTAAGGCCGATATTGTTGGAGTACCAATTCTTACTCTTGCGGAATCAGCTGGTGCGCCAATTGGAAATGCATTTATTGCAGGATATGGGGCAGGAATTATCACAGATATTCGAAGGGCTATCGAAAAGTCAATAATTATTGATAAGCGATTTGAGCCGAACCCACAAACTCACTCATTTTATACGGCTCGATATAAGGAGTTTAGAAATCTTTATGAAAGTTTGAAAGATGGATTTGTAAATTCAGCTCTAACCGCTTCATTTGATGGTGTACGTTGAAAACACTAGTAACCGCTCGATTACTTCCCAATCATCTCAACTTACTCGGAAAAATGGGTTTTGATGTTAAAACTTCTGGTTACGGAGTGTTGGGTAGAAAACTTTCAGAAGAAGAACTTATTGCTGCGTTAATTGGCGTTGAAATTGCAATTGTGGAGTTTGAGCCACTAAATGCAAAAGTGATGGATGCGGCTCGAGACTTAAAACTGATTGTTGCCTGTCGTAACGAGCCTGCTGCGAATGTTGATCTGGAATATGCGACGCAGAAGGGTATTCCCGTAATCTTTACACCTGGTCGAAATGCAAACGCAGTTGCCGAATACACCATTGGTTTAATGCTTTCAGTTGCGCGAAATATTTCCACCGCCCATCATTTTTTGAGGTACACCGATGAACTCACTTCAGTCTCATACAGTGATAAAAGTGGGGATAGAAAATCCATAACTTCTGAGTGGAGCTTGGAACCGGGAGCTCCATTTCAGAGATTTCAAGGAGTGGAACTTTTGGGTAAGAACTTTGGATTAGTGGGTTTCGGTGCCATCGGACAATCAATCGCTAGATTGGCATCGGCATTTGGAATGAAAGTTTTAGCTTACGATCCCTTTCAAAATTTAGAAGTTTTTAATAGTTTCTCTACGAAACAATCCTCGCTCAAAGAAATTGCCATTAATTCGGACTTTATTGCGATGGCTGCAAAAGTTACTCCAGAAACTACTGGAATATTCTCTGCCGAACTCTTTGAGATGATGAAGCCCAGTGCCTACTTTATTAATACAGCTCGAGCCGCACTGGTTGACTACGATGCTTTGCTTCACGCACTTCAAGAGAAAAGAATTCAAGGTGCTGCTCTCGATGTTTACCCGCGTGAACCACTTGAGAACAACTCTTTATTTAGGGATCTCGATAACCTCGTCTTAAGCCCTCACTTAGCCGGTGCAACCTTAGAAGTGGTTCATCACCATGGTGAAATGGTTCTAGCTGACCTCGCCGAAATCGGTGAAGGTAAAATTCCACGACGAGCTGCAAATCCAGAATCATTCGAAGACTTTTTTAGCCGTGGTGGTTTGAGATGAAAGTAGCCCTCGTAACCGGAGCTTCAAAAGGAATTGGGTACGCCACCGCAGAAGCTCTCGCAAAACAACATATTGCTGTTGCTATTCATTACAACTCTGATCAGGCTGGTGCTGCCAATCTACAAAAAAAAATACTTGCAGGCGGGGGGCAGGCGGTTCTCATTCAAGGAAATTTGAGTGATCCAACAACTCCTCAGTTGATCGTAGCGAAGACAGTTGAAGAATTGGGCAGTATAGATATTTTAGTTAACAATGCTGCAATTCTCACAGATTCTAAAGTGACTGATTTATCAGATCAAATGTGGGATGACATTATCGCAGTAAATTTAACTGCAGCCTTTAAGTTAACGCGTGAATCGCTTCCCTATATGATTAAAAATAATTGGGGCAGAATTATTTCAATTTCGTCTCAAGCAGCAAAAGCGGGATCAAAGAACCATGCCCACTATGCCGCATCAAAATCTGGACTTATTGGTTTTACAAATTCAGTTGCTAAAGAAGTTGGTACCCATGGAATCACTGCTAACGTAATTATTCCCGGCCGAATTGAAACTGAAATGATAGCCGTGCGCTCTGCAGGTCGTATGGATGAGTGGCTGGAGCAAACACCTCTAAAACGTTTAGGTAAGCCTGAAGAAGTTGCCGCGCTGGTTGCATTTATTGCGAGTGAAACAGCGGGGTATATAACCGGGGCGAGCCTAAATGTCACCGGTGGGTTATTGATGTAAATCAAAACAAGTTGGAACTTATGAGCGGAGACGAGGAGATTTGAACTCCTGAAGGCTTTAACACCTTACCTCGTTAGCAGTGAGGCGCACTCGACCGGGCTATGCGACGTCTCCAAGTGGTATCAATAGTTTACAGGTATCCGGTAAGTGAGCGAAACACCTATTAAGCATCGGCTCCCGTGTAGTGATGAGCAATAGTGGCAAAAGCTTGATCCAGAATGGCGATACCCGCGAGGGCTTCTTCCTTTGAAATATTGCATGCTGGAACAACGTGTATGCGATTGAAATTAGCGAATGGAAATACTCCTAATTTCTTTGTGGCGGCGATCAATTCGTTCATCGCTGGACTTGAAGCACCGTAAGGAGCAAGCGGTTCACGCGTTGTGCGATCACTTACTAGATCCAACGCCCAGAAAACACCAAGTCCACGAACTTCACCTATAACTTTATGTTTCTTTGCTAATTCATGAAGTGCTGGACCGATTACTTTCTCACCAATTTCTGCAGCATTCTCAACCATTTTTTCTTCGGCCATTACTTCGAGTGTTGCCACTGCCGCGGCACAAGCTAGCGGGTGGCCAGAATAAGTTAGTCCCCCCGGAAATACTTTCTGATCAAATGTTGCGGCTATTTCATCAGAAATAACTACTCCACCCAGTGGGACGTATCCTGAGTTAACTCCCTTAGCAAAAACGATTAAATCCGGTGAAACTGTTGAGTGTTGGTAGGCAAACCATTTACCAGTACGACCAAAGCCAGCCATTACTTCATCGGCGATCCACATAATTCCATATTTATCACAGAGCGCTCGAACACCTTCTAGATATCCCATAGGTGGAATCAATACTCCAGAGGTGCCAACAACTGACTCAATTAAAATAGCAGCAACTGTATTAGGGCCTTCAAATTTAATTGTTTCTTCAAGATGTTCTAGTGCGCGCTGGCATTCTTCTTCTTCACTCTTTGCCCAAAAGGCAGTGCGGTATAAATACGGACCAAAGAAGTGAACATGTCCATAAGCAAATTCATTTGGCCAACGACGTGGGTCACCGGTTGCAGTAATCGCTGAAGTTGTATTGCCGTGATACGAGCGATAGAAAGATAAAACTTTATGGCGGTGAGTATGAATACGAGCCATACGAATGGCATTTTCAACGCCGTCTGCACCACCGTTGGTAAAGAAAACTTTATTAAGGTGCGACTCTGCTCGTTCAGTAATTAACTTTGCCGCTTTGCCACGAGCTTCGTTGGCGTGCTGTGGGGCGACTGTCGTGAGTAATTCCGCTTGATCTTGAATTGCTTTGACGACTTTAGGATGCTGAAAACCAATATTTGTAAAAACTAGCTGTGAAGAAAAATCGAGAAACTTATTGCCATCGAAATCCCAAAAATAACATCCTTTTCCACCTTGTACGGGTAGTGGAGAAATTAACCCTTGCGCAGACCAAGAGTGGAAAACGTGAGCTTTATCGAGCGCTGCAACTTCGGCGCCACGTGCTGGATCTGCTTGATTCATAAGTGCATTTAACCAGTTTTTCAGTATCAAAGAAAGTGCAAACTATGTACTCTTAGAACATGAATGAAAATTCGTCTGCTGAAGTAAATACTGTCCGGCCTTACGATGTTGCACCGCCCGAACAATTTACTGAATTTATGCGAAGTGGTTGGGCATCTTCGGCTCTTGAAGGCTTAGAGCCACTTGAAGTCGTCACTTATGCATTTACTCGTCGACAAGTTTTATCAGCTGCATTTCCTGGAATCCGAATCGTGATTCCTTCTGGAAATTTTAAAACTCGATCAAATGACACTGAATACACTTATCGTCCGCACAGTGCATTCGCTTATTACAGCGGTGTTCAAGGTTCGGATGCAGTAGCTGATTCAGTACTTATTCTGGAACCAAATACTGAAGGTGGACATGACTCAGCTCTTTATTTGCATCCTCGATCAACCCGCGAGACAGATGCTTTCTACACAGATCGTAAATATGGTGAACTCTGGGTAGGTCGTCATTTCACTTTGGAGGAAGCAGCGACTGTTTATCAAGTAGATACAAAAAATGTAGATAAAATTGAAGATCTGTTGCGTTTTAGTAAAGAGACGCTTTTAATCCGCGGCGAAGATGCGCTCATGGATAAATTAATTTCAGTTCATCCTCGTGAAGCAGAATTTAATTCATTTACATCTGAACAACGTTTAGTAAAAGACTCCTACGAAGTAGCCCAGTTGCAGGCTGCCGTAGATGCCACTGGACGTGGGTTTTTAGACGTTATTGCCGCGATGCCCGCTGCTGCTGATCATCCAAGAGGTGAGCGAATCGTTGAAGCTGCTTTCTTTGGTCGCGCACGACTTGAAGGAAATGACATTGGCTACACAACAATTGCTGCCGCTGGTTCGCATGCCTGTGTATTGCACTGGATTCGCAATGACGGCGCTGTGCGCAATGGCGAACTTTTATTGTTAGATGCTGGCGTTGAAATGGATTCTTATTACACTGCAGATATAACTCGTACATTGCCAGTAAATGGGAAATTTACTCCTGCTCAAAGGGCCCTATATATGTTGGTTTATGAGGCGCAATTAGCAGGTTTTGCCGCAGTAAAGCCTGGCGCTAATTTCTTAGATGTGAATCGCGCCGCACAACAAGTTCTTGCGCAAGGCCTTGCTGACATGGGCGTTCTAACTATTAGCGCCGAAGAATCAATGCAGCCTGAAGTTGGTTTACATAGACGTTGGACTTTGCATGGAGTCAGCCACCATTTAGGTCTCGATGTTCACGATTGCGAACATGCGCGTCAAGAAATGTATCGCGATGGCATTTTGCGTGAAGGAATGGTTTTAACAGTTGAGCCCGGTCTTTATATTCAACCAGATGATGAACTTTTCGCACCTGAATATCGAGGTATTGGAATCCGAATTGAAGATGACGTCATGGTTACCGCTGATGGATATCTCAACTTGAGTGAGAATATTCCACGCCACCCTGATGCAGTTGAAGCATGGATGGCTTCAATTCTCGGCTAATTAACTTGCGATCTGGATTCCTAAGTACGCAGCGAGTAGCCCAAAGCCAAGTGACATAGCTAGATTTATTGATATTTCTCGATAGCGTTTTAATTCAAAACCTAAATAAATATCTAACATAAAAGTTGACCATGTTGTAAATGCACCAGCAAAACCAACGGCAAATAGATCATAAATATGATCAGTTTTATTAAATATAAGCCCAATAATAAATGAGCCCACAACATTAACTAAGAAAATGCCGTACGGCTTTGACGAAAATTTACGGATGTATTGGTCTATTGCAAATCTAGTTGGCGCCCCAATAGCTGCTCCAATAACAATGAATAAGGTTTCCATTATTTAGCCAGAATCAGTTTTCGGGTCAGTGGCAAAATAAACATTATTATTAATAAACTTAAAAATACATTTTCAAGCAAAAATAGGAAGCCACCGCTGCTCGGTTCCAATACATTGACTGTAACTGCTGAAAATGTAGTCATGCCGGCACAAAATCCAGGCAGAAGTAGGTGGCGAAGTTTGGTAACTCCGCGACGCTCCATGAGAACAAGCAAGGCGGTGGCTAAGGCAACACCTAAAAGATTGGCCGCCAAAGTTCCATTACGGTCGTTTGGAATTAAGACTGAAAGCCCAAACCGAACTAAGGTTCCCGCTACTCCGCCAATGGCGACGAGTAGCAGTGATTTCATATGTTAAACGATACCTTCGCGCTTGCGAATCTTGGAGCCTAACCAGCTCACTGGATCGTATTTAATGTCAGCAACGCGTTCCTTCATAGGAATAATTGCGTTATCGGTGATCTTTATTCCAACGGGGCAAACCTCAGTACAGCACTTAGTGATGTTACACATTCCCAGACCGTGCTCTTCTTGCGCAGTTTTCTTACGATTTTTTAGAGTGTCGAGTGGGTGCATATCTAGTTCAGCAATGCGAATAAAGAATCGTGGTCCGGCAAATGACTTTTTATTTTCTTCGTGATCTCGGACAACGTGACACACATCCTGGCAAAGGAAGCATTCGATGCATTCACGGAATTCTTGCGAACGTTCGACATCGATTTGTTCCATACGAGCCTCACCCGGAGCAAGATTTTTAGGATGCTCATAGGCAGGAATTTCCATAGCTTTTTTATAATTAAACGAAACATCCGTAACGAGGTCTTTAATAATTGGAAAGGCGCGCAAAGGAGTAACTGTGATTACTTCTTCTTCGCCAAAGGAGGCAACCTGAGTCATGCAGGCTAAACGAGGCTTGCCATTGATTTCCATTGAGCAAGATCCGCATTTTCCGGCCTTGCAATTCCAGCGAACAGCTAAATCTCCCATTTGTGTCGCCTGAACACGGTGAATCACATCAAGAACTACTTCTCCCGGATTCGCCTCAACCGTCACATCTTTTAACCCACCATCAGTTGAGTCACCGCGCCAGATACGTAGTTTCACATTACGTGTCATTAGTTGGTTCCACCTTTCAAGGTTTCCTCTTGTGACATATATTTTTCTAACTCATGAATATCAAAGAGATCAAAAAGTTCTTTTGGATACTCTGGTAAAGCTTGTTCTCGAACATTTACTTTCTCACCATCATAAGATGAAATCAAGTTAATCTGTCTCCACTTAGTGTCCATGGTTGGGAAATCATCGCGCGTATGACCACCGCGAGATTCCTTGCGAACGACAGCAGATTTAGCTGTGGCTTCTGCGACAAGCAACATATTGTCTAGATCAAAAGCGAGGTGGAATCCCGGGTTAAAGACGCGACCCCCGGCAACGGCAACATTTGCGCTACGTTTTCTGATTTCCGCAATTTTTACAATTGCTTCTTCCAACTCGCTGCCCGTACGAATAATTCCAACCAAATTCTGAGCCACTTCTTGCAATTCATTATGCAATGAATATGAATTCTCGCCACCTTCACGATCAAATGGTGCTTGAATTTTTTCGCGTGCTTTTGTAATAGCTGATTCACTGACTGGATTTTCACCGTTGTGCTTCAAATATTCAACTGCGCCCATACCTGCGCGGCGGCCGAAGACTAATAAGTCTGAAAGTGAGTTTCCACCGAGCCGATTTGACCCGTGCATTCCACCAGCAACTTCACCAGCTGCAAAAAGCCCCGGAACCCCGATTGCAGCAGCAGTATCTGGTTCAACTTCAACGCCTCCCATTATGTAATGGCACGTTGGTCCAACCTCCATCGCTTCCTTTGTAATATCAACGCCAGCTAACTCAAAGAATTGATGGAACATAGATGGAAGTCGTTTTTTAATTATCTCGGCTGATATTCGTTTGGAAACATCAAGATAAACGCCACCATGTTCGGATCCACGCCCTGACTTCACCTCAGTATTAATGGCACGCGCAACCTCATCGCGTGGAAGTAGTTCTGGTGGGCGACGATTATTGTCCTGATCTTCATACCAACGATCGGCTTCAGCCTCAGTGTCAGCATACTTATCTTTAAATACATCTGGAATGTAATTGAACATAAAGCGCTCACCGAGATTATTGGTCAGCACTCCACCTTCTCCACGAACTGATTCAGTAACCAAAATTCCACGAACAGATGGTGGCCAGACCATTCCAGTTGGATGAAATTGCAAAAATTCCATATCCACTAAATTAGCGCCAGCTTTTAGAGCGAGAGCGTGGCCATCGCCAGTTCCTTCCCATGAATTAGAAGTAATCTTGAAAGTTTTTCCAACGCCACCGGTTGCAATTACGACTGCTGGTCCTTCAAATAAAACTTCTTTGCCACTTTCACGCCAATAACCATAGGCACCAGCGATCTTTCCATTCTCCTTGAGAATATCTGTGATTGTTAATTCAGCAAAAACTTTTATTCCACTTTCCATATCGCCGGTATCGCGACCATCTTTTTGTTGCAGCGCAACGATTTTTTGCTGCATTGTGCGAATTAGTTCTAGGCCAGTTCGGTCACCAATATGAGCTAGACGTGGATACTCATGTCCACCAAAGTTACGTTGTGAAATCTTTCCCTCTTTAGTGCGATCAAAGAGCGCACCCCAAGTTTCAAGTTCCCAGATGCGATCTGGGGCCTCCTTGGCGTGAAGTTCTGCCATGCGATAGTGGCTTAAGAATTTGCCTCCGCGCATAGTGTCACGAAAGTGCACCATCCAACTATCTTTATCGTTCACGTTTCCCATTGATGCAGCAGCGCCACCTTCAGCCATAACCGTGTGTGCTTTACCAAATAGTGATTTACAAATAATTGCTACGCGAAGTCCAGCTTCACGCGCTTCAACTGCAGCACGCAATCCAGCGCCACCGGCACCAATTACCAGGACATCGTATTTATGGCGTTCTAGAGTCATATTCGATTTTCCTTTTAGAAGAAGTAGAAGTTAGTCCATGCGCCAGTTGCTACTTGGCGAACATAGATGTCGGAGAAAGCAACAGCGGCAAGTGAGTACCAGGCATAATTTTGATGTTTAGCATTTAGAACTGTTGTCATAGACCATAACTTGTAACGCACCGGATGCTTTGAGAAGTGCTTTAGGCGACCACCGATTGTGTGGCGGCAAGAGTGACAAGAGAGTGAGTAGACCCACAACAAAGTAGAACTCACCAAAAGCACGACCGAGCCAACACTTAAGTGACCCCATTCTCCCTCTTTATTGCGCAGAGAAATTATTGCGTCATAGGTAAGAATTACATTGAGAACAAGTCCTGCATAGAAAAAGTAGCGATGTGAATTTTGGATTATCAACGGGAAGCGGGTTTCACCTGTGTATTTTTTATGTGGCTCGGCTACTCCGCAAGCAGGTGGAGATAGCCAAAATGCACGGTAATAAGACTTGCGATAGTAATAACAAGTCATTCGGAACCCAAGTGGAAAGATCAAAATAATTAGCGCCGGTGATAAAGCAAAATTGAAAATCTGGGCACTTACTGGAGTCCAACCAAAGAGCGTGGCGCCTGCTTCACAAGCTTGCGATAAACACGGTGAGTAGAAAGGTGAAATCAGATGTGAATCTTTAACAAAGTAATTTGCATTTTCAAATGCTCTGAAAGTTGCATAAATTACAAATGAAAAAAGCACCATAAATGTAAGAAGTGGTTGTACCCACCACTTATCGGTGCGCAGCGTGCGTTCTTTAATCTTGGCGCGCGTTGGTGAGAAAACACCCGACATTTCTACCCCTTTTAAGGTTGGACAATCACTAGGTGAAGTGTGCGCTTTTAAAGGAAAACTCGCTAGGTGGGATCACGCACAAAGGCTATGAAGTCAGCCACAGCTTTAAAAAATGGCGGAGAGCGTGGGATTTGAACCCACGATACTTTCGTATGCCGGTTTTCAAGACCGGTGCACTCGGCCGCTATGCGAGCCCTCCGTGGGGAAGGTTACCCGAAGATCTCTTTCAGTAAAAATCAGACGCTATTGCGGCTCAAGTTCCAATAATTTTTCAATGATGATTGCGACACCATCTTCATTGTGTGGTGGGGCGACATCTTTCGCATTCTTAGGGCCCATGTGGTGGCCATCGATCATCGCATATGAACGTCCTGCCCATTGCAGCATAGAAAAATCATTTGGGTTATCACCAAAAGTTACGCAATCTTCAGCTGTAATTCCAATACGCGCTGCCATCATCGACAAAGTTTCACCTTTAGACACACCTTGCGCAGAGATTTCAAGCAAAGAATCATTATTTGCTGAGTGAGTAACGGTTACGACTCCACTTAATATCGGCGTTGCAATTTCTAACATTTCATCTGCTGATAATTCTTGTTGTGAAAGGCGCGCCAATAATTTTAGCACTGGCCGGTTAGTAACTGCATCAATTTTTTCGACACTAATATCATCCATACCGATATCCCATCTTGGAATATAAGCATTCTCGCGATGGAAATGATCATTAGATTCGACAGCAAAAGAAACATTTGGAATAGCGACTCTTAGCAAATCAACTGCCTTTTGAAGTTCAGTGGGTTGAATCATCCACTGCTCTAAAACTTTATCGTTATGTAAATCGTATAAAAGCCCACCGTTGCAACAAATTATAGTTCCAAAATCAAATGCTTCGCGTATATCCCCCATCCAACGTGGCGGTCGGCCTGTTACAAAAAATATTTCAACTCCAAGATCTCGCGCTTTTGTAAATGCGGCGATGGTTCGATGAGAGATCGCTTCATCGTGAGGAACTATCGTTCCATCTAGATCTGTTGCTATTAGCCTTGGGCGGTAATTAATCACACAAGCTCAAATCGGTTTGTCCCAAGAAATGGTTGAAGCGCTGCAGGAACATTCACGGTGCCATCAGCATTTTGATGGTTTTCAAGTATCGCGACAATCATTCGTGGAATAGCAACCAAAGTTCCATTTAGTGTTGCTACTGCTTTTGTTTTATCAGTATCTTTGTAGCGAATATTTAAACGGCGAGCCTGATACTCCGTGCAGTTAGAAGTACTTGTAACTTCTCGATACGCATTTTGAGTCGGTATCCACGCTTCGATATCAAATTTTCTAGTTGCGCTAGAACCCAAATCTCCAGATGCAACATCAATAACTCGATATGGAATTTCCATCGCATTAAGGAAATCTTTTTCCCATTGCAATAGGCGCTTATGTTCTTCTTTTGCATCCTCTGGCTTACAGAATGAGAACATTTCTACTTTATCAAATTGGTGCACTCTGATAATTCCGCGGGTATCTTTTCCATAACTTCCTGCTTCGCGACGGAAACAAGATGAATATCCGGCATATCGCATTGGTAATTTCTCGGCTGGCAAAATTTCATCCATATGAAAGGCGGCTAATGGAACTTCGCTTGTTCCTACTAAGTAATAGTCATCTTTCTCTAAATGATAAACATTCTCTGCTGCCTGACCTAAAAATCCAGTTCCTTCCATCGCTGCTGGCTTCACCAGCACTGGTGGAATTACCGGTGTAAATCCGGCTTTCAAAGCGCTTTGGATCGCAAAGTTAACCAGTGCGAATTCCAACATCGCACCAGTTCCAGTCAAATAATAAGAGCGTGAACCCGAAACTTTAGCTCCTCGCTCTGTATCGATTGCCCCAAGAAGTTTGCCCAGTTCCACATGATCTTTAGGTTCAAATCCATCTTTAGAAAAATCTCTTGGTGTTCCAACGTGCTCAATTGTTACAAAGTCTGCTTCACCACCAATCGGTGCTTCCGGATCTAATAAATTTGAAAGCTGCATGACCAGAGCATTTGCCTGAGCTTCAATCTCTGCGCGAGCTGCATCAGCAACTTTTACTTTCTCCGCTAAAGCCTTTGCGTTCTCTAGAAGAGCCGCTTTCTCGTCGCCTTTTGCAGATCCAACTGACTTTGAAAGAACATTTTGTTCAGCACGAACAGTTTCAAAATCAGTGACAGCCTTACGGCGTACTTCATCAATCGTCAGCACTTGATCAACAAGAGTTGTGTCTTCGCCTCGTCCTTTTTGAGAAGCACGAACTACATCGGGGTTCTCACGTAAAAACTTAATATCAATCATTTTTACTGAGCCTCTCTTGGGTATGAACCTAGGAATCTAATGTCATCGCAAATTCCACGGAGCTCAGCAATACTGCTGCCTACCGCTTCGTCATTGATATGACCTTCCACATCAATAATGAAATGGTAGTGACCAAGTTCGCGACCCGTAGGGCGACTTTGAATAAAAGTTAAATTAACATTTCGTTTTGCAAAGACTTGAAGAATTTCAAGCAATGCTCCCGCGTGATCTATATCAATGAAAATTGCCATTGAGGTGCGATCTTTGCCGGTTGGTTCTGGAATCCAACCCGGCTTCTGAGCACAAATAAATCGAGTTACCGCTCCTGAATTGTCGCCAATATCTTCGGCAATAACTTCTAAACCAAAATGTTCTGCTGCAACGTTAGAGGCAATCGCGGCATCAAGCTCACCTTTTGACACTAATTCAGCGGCGGCGGCGGTCGAGTTAGTTGGAACTATTTCAGCGTTTGGATAATTTTTAGCGATGTAAGAGCGACACTGTGATTCAGCATGTGGATGTGTCCCAATTCGATTAATTATTTTATTTCCAGACTTGGCTAGTAAAGCAAAAACGACTGGCAAGATGACTTCAGCGGCTATTGTCAACGCATCGCCAGTTGCGAGTTCATCAAGTGTGCGAGCAACAACACCTTCCACTGAATTTTCAATTGGAACTAAGGCGTAATCAGCATCTCCAGAACGGACAGCATTTAGAGCAGCCGTTACGTTTGCAAAGGGAATTAGAACATCCGAATCACAAGTTATTTTTTTAAGAGCGGCTTCCGTAAAAGTGCCCACAGGTCCTAAGTAGGCAAATCTATGGATCTCGCAAGTACTCACTCGCTAAGGATACCTGCTTTAACGTACTGCCCGATCATTAATTACTTACCCTGTAATACCTCCCGCACAAAGGCTGGACGATTGGTTATTAAATTATCGACTCCTAGATGTCTGCAAAGAATGATGTCATCTGCTTGATCAACTGTCCAAACATTGACTTTGCGGCCCGCTGATTTTATTCGTTGCGCAAGTGCTGGTGCTTTTCGAAGGTGATCAATCCCAGGTCCAATTGAGTGCGCAGAAGTAAATCGAACTGAAACCCCTGGCGTGCTCTCCCTAATTAAATATGTCGATTGAATTTCTGGATTTAATTTCTTTACTCTCTCAATTGCAAACCAAGAGAAAGACATAACATTTACTTCTATCCCAGACTTTTTTATTCGATTCTTTTCGTTCTCTAATTTAGTAACAACGAAATCCTCAATTACGGTTCGAGTTGGAACGGGATGCTTCGTTTCGAGTAGTAAAGATTTTTTTTCATTAATTGCGAAATCAATAAATTCATCCAGAGTCACAATCTGCGGATACACCGATGCAAGTTCTTTGTAATTTGAATCTGCGATTACTAAATCACTATTTGCCCGTCGCTTAAAATCGGCATCATGCCAAAGCACCACAACGCCGTCACGGGTTAAACGAAGGTCGCATTCAAAACCATCTGCGCCTTGCTTTACTGCGTTTTCGTAGGCAACCAAAGTCATTTCTGGAAAGTCATGAGAGGCCCCACGGTGAGCGTAAATCTTCATAGTTCGAGATTAACACCATTAGTCTTACTCCCATGAAGCCTCTCTACTTCCAAAGCGCTGCGCGTTCGGTGCTTGGTTTGGTCCGTGAGGGAAATGAAGATTCTGCACTAAACGGTTCGCAAGTAATTGCGGTCGCAGATGGAATGGGTGGCCATGCCGGAGGCGAAGTCGCATCTTCTGTTGCGATAAATACTCTGCATGTAATTTCAAATATTTTTACAAAACCAGATATTGATGCAGAGTCTGCGAGTGATTTATTCCTAAATTCACTTGATGATATTGATTTACAAATACGGGCTGCTGTAAGTGATTCGCCAGAACTTTCTGGAATGGGAACGACTTTAACTGCGCTATTTATTAACGGTACAGAAGTATCTCTGCTGCATGTTGGAGATTCTCGTGCTTACCGCTTACGTGGAAATACCTTTGAGCAACTAAGCGCCGATCACACTGTTTTACATGAACTCCTATCAAAGGGCGTGATCTCTGAGGCAGAGGCACTCGTACATCCGCAGCGTTCAATGTTGACACAGGCACTTATGGGCGAAGGAAATCTTGAGCCATCACTGCAGGTATTCGAAGGAAAAATTCAGGATAGGTACCTACTTTGTAGTGATGGACTTACTGGTGTGTTGAGCGATAAAGAAATTAAATCTCTAATCAAAGGTAAGGATGCATCTCTAGCGATTGATGCACTTATCGACGCAATATATATAAATGGTGCACCCGATAATGTAACCATAATTATTGCTGACGTTGTTCAAGCAAGTACCACTTTGATCCAACCATTAGGAGCTGCAAAACCATGATGAACAAAATCTTGGGTGCTCGCTACCAACTAGGCGAAATGATCGGCACTGGCGGAATGGCTGATGTTTATATTGCTAAAGACCAACGATTATCACGTGAAGTAGCGGTAAAAATTCTGCGCAGCGATCTTGCAAAAGATCCTTCATTTGTTTCGCGATTTCGCAAAGAAGCAAAGGCAGCTGCGGGGCTAAATCATCCGCGCGTAGTAGCGGTTTATGACTCGGGTGAAGAACCCGCCCCTTACATCGTAATGGAATTAGTTTCTGGACATACTTTGCGTGAATTAATTCAAGGTGGAACTCGAATTCCACTTGATCGCGCACTCGAAATTGGCGCAGGAATATTAGAAGCAGTTGATTATTCACATCAACGCGGAATCATTCACCGCGATATTAAGCCAGCAAACGTCATGATTACCGATACCGGTGATGTAAAAGTTATGGACTTTGGCATTGCACGTGCGATGGATGATTTAGGCGCAACCCTAACAAGTACTTGGAATGTAGTCGGTACTGCGCAATATTTATCACCTGAACAAGCACTCGGTGAAATTGCTGGCGCACCAACGGATATTTATTCATCTGGGTGCCTGCTTTATGAACTTCTAACAGGACAACCACCTTTCACGGGTGAAACACCTGTATCGATTGCATATCAACATGTATCTGGTGTTTTAACTCCTGCTCGCCAAATACAACGCGACCTTCCTGAAAGTGTTGAAGTTATGTTGGAAATTGCAATGGCGAAAAAACCAGAAGATCGGTATGTATCTGCGCGCGCCATGTTGGATGATTTAAATCGGATTCGGAGCGGTGAAAATATTTCCACAAAGCCAGTTCGGCCTCCGCTAATGACTCGTCGTACTGCGCTAATTACTGGAATCTCAGCACTTCTTATCGGAGCGATAGCGATTATCGGACTCTCACTATCTGGAGGATCTACGACTTCGATTGGAAATGAAATTCCAAATGTCGTTGGGCTTACCGAAAGTCAGGCGCGGGCGCTATTAGATGGTTACACCGTAACTATTCAGCGTGCACCAGACCCACGGATTCCAACTGATCGAGTCGCTAGCCAAATACCTCTTGCTACAACTCAGGTGAGTAAAGGCTCAGCGGTAACGTTAACAATTTCTGATGGTCCCGGCGATGCGATTGTTCCCGATAATTTAATTGGAATGTCACTAATTGATGCGCGCACCGCACTGGCCGCAGCAGGTCTAGTTATTTCAAAAACCGAAGCCACACCATCTGATCAAGCACAAGGAACTGTATTAGGAGTCGTCCCTGAACCAGGATCCAAAATTACCGCGGGCTCTGGTGTAGTTCTAAGTATTGCTAGTGGTGAAGTTGTGGTTCCAGATTTAATTGGGATTGAGGCAATTCAAGCAAAAACGCTTTTAATCCAAGCAGGCTTTCTGGTTCGCGAATTCAATGATTACGATTCAACCCAAGTCGAAGGTGTCGTAATTCGCCAAGCACCTGATGCTGGAACAACTCAAACTATTGGAAAGCCAGTAACAATTACAATTAACAAAACACCTTAATTTAAGCGCGACGTCCAACAACCGGTGAAAGTCCAATTGATTTCTGCAGCGCTTCTTTATCGCCACATTCAGTTAACCAGTTAGCTAACATCTGATGTCCATGTTCGGTCAGTACAGATTCGGGATGGAATTGCACTCCTTCAATGGGAAGAGATTTGTGGCGCACAGACATAATCACACCAGATTCAGTAGCGCCCGTAATTTCCAAAACATCTGTAACGCTATCTTGCTCAACTGCGAGTGAGTGATAGCGAGTTGCAATAAATGGCGAAGGTAAATTGGTTAATACGCCTTTTCCTTGATGAATAACTTGCGAAGTTTTACCATGTAATAATTCTGGTGCGCGCGAAACTTTCGCACCGAAAGCCACCCCAATTGCTTGGTGTCCTAAGCAAACTCCAAATAGCGGAATCTTTTTCTCCGCACAATATTTAATCATTTCAATACTGACGCCCGCTTCTTCTGGCGTTCCAGGTCCCGGAGAAATTAATACGCCGTCGTATTCGCTGGCTTCTTCTACATCTACTTCATCGTTTCGCTTGACTGTGCAATTGGCACCAAGTTGGCCTAAGTATTGGACCAAGTTAAATACGAACGAGTCGTAGTTATCGACTACGAGAATTCTGGTCATGGGGCAATTCTTACAGAGTTATTCAGAGCGAGGATCGGCAATTTCCTGTTTCCAGTATTGGATTTAGGATGTAACCTTTACCTCATGCCTAAGTCAAAATTACGTAAAAAAGTTGCAGAACAGCACGCTCACGAAGAGCAACTCCACGAGGTAGAGGCCCACGGTCCCCTCGAGAGTCCAAGCTGGCTCGCACCTGTGATGGTCGCAAACTTCCTAATCGGGCTCTTTTGGATTGTTATTTTTTACGTTAGCCAGACTCAGTACCCAATTCCGGGTATCGGGGCTTGGAACATGATCATTGGCTTCAGTTTTGTAGGCGTGGGTTTCAGCCTCGCAACTAAATGGCGATAGAGCGATAGCGTCTTCGCCCGAGTAAATGGCGATAGAGCGATAG
>Ga0335396_10000052_pt1 | contig 116768 bp, 90 predicted proteins | sample FRY02_FD_205743 | JGI IMG/M metagenome (GOLD analysis project Ga0335396, IMG submission 205743) | Freshwater microbial communities from Lake Fryxell liftoff mats and glacier meltwater in Antarctica - FRY-02 (spades assembly) (version 2) | ecosystem: Environmental > Aquatic > Freshwater > Ice >...
AAATAGGTTTAAATTCTCCTGCGCCCTCAGAATCAGGTTTTAGATCGAATGTGTCTTTATGGCTTGGGCCCCCGCTCATATACAAAAGGATGCACGATTTATGTTTTGCTTGAATTTCGGCAGAGTGACCTGCAAGAACATTCATCCAGCCCGAAGCAGAGACTCCTCCAACGCCCAAGGCGCCCAATTTCATAAGGTCTCTGCGATATAATCCGCCTATCATTTCCGTATTCATAGCAATTGTTCCTTAAAATAGTTAGTGTGAAAAAAGTTAGTTTAGTGGTTCAAGGTGAATTCACTAGTGTTTAGTAAAACCCAAAGCATGTCTGCAAAACCTTTCTTTTGATCGGAAGCCTTTGCAAGGAAGTTAACCATGCGGGCTAATTCCTCATCTGTAGGTTTTCGATTGAGAACAGAAAGATATATTTTTTCGATAGATGTTTTTGCATCAGCGGTTTTATCAATGATCCTAAAAACCCCGGCTTCAGCATTCATTTGCGGTGAATTCATCAGGCGAAGGACTTGAGGAATACCCGTTTCATAGCTAAGTGCAGAGGCACCCTCTTCAGCTTGAAAGAAGGTTACAAATTGAGCCCTAGCTCCCTTGGGTTGGTTCTTTTGTGGTTTGTTTGCAGGTTGTTTTTGATTACCTCTGCTAGGGGAACCTAGCACGATGGTTAAACTGTCGAACAGTTGTTCGGGGCTCATATTCTTAATTGGCATATGCGAAAGAAGTGCAATATTAGTTTCTTTATTAGAAGCATTAGGCTTGCTGCTTCTTTGGTAGGTTTCACTATTGCAGATGGCCCTGATGAAAAACTTAATATCAAAATTCGATGCGGAAAATTGACTTGCAAGGCTCGCAAGAAGTTCGGGATGCGTAGCAGGATTTCCATCGTGCATATCATCCAGCGGGTCTACAAGGCCTTTGCCAAAATACTGGGCCCAAAGCCTGTTTGCCATCGCATTGCTAAAGAATGGGTTAGACTTCGAAGTAAGCCAGTTTGCAAGAACAGGCCGGAAAGGTTCTTCGTTATTTAGTTTTGGTTCTTCGGAAGCGAGGAATTTTGCATTTACAAACTTTGCAGCTTCGGGAAGGTTGTTCTTTTTCTTGTTGATTACCTTACCTTCCGTTACGGTAGGGGAAGACATATCTTTATTTCTTGGTGGTGCGGCCTGAACTTTCATAAAGAATGCTGCAACGCCCCAGTAATCCTTCTGCTTCCATTCAACAAATGGATGGTCATGGCATTGAGCACACTGAAGTTGAACTCCCAAGAAAAGCTTGGTAACAGAGTCGGTTATTTTATCGACTGAATTATTAGAGACAAAATAAGTGATCGAGCCGTTTTCATCCTGACTGCCTGTAGAAGTTAGAAGTTCTTTAGTAACCTGATCCCAGCCGGTGTTGGCGTTGAAATGCTTTTCGAGCCAAACGACAAGAGGCTCAGAATTTACCCGACGATTGTCAGAAATTTTGGGCAAAAGCAGGGCCTGCCAAATATCAGCCATATGCTTGCCAAATCCATCATTTGCAAGCAAATCATCGATCAGCTTTTCTCTTTTGTTTGCTACGGTATTTTCAAGGAAAGCCTTGGTTTCATCTGAGGTGGGAATTCGACCTATGATATCGAGGTAAGCCCTGCGATGAAATTCGGAGTCGGTGCTTTTCGCAGATGGGTTAACTTTTTCTTCTTTAAGCTTTTTCAAAATCTCGACATCAATAAGCCGAGATAAAGCCTTAACCAACATGAGTGGCTTTGCAATAATAGGTTTTGCAGAAGTTTTAGATAACTTCTTTTCTTCCTTGGTTTTTGCAGGGACTGTATCCTTGACTTCGGGTGGTGCTGCATCTGCGATTTCAATAATTGCAAACACCAAGGCAATAATTGCAACCTTAGATCCGATTGTTTTCCATGAAATTTGCATGATTGATTTCCTGAGGCAAGCGTTGGTATTTAAGCAGGTATACACACCTATCACTTAAGTACTGAACACGATTTCGTTCTCAATGTTTCGCATTTATTAAAATATTTTTAATTATTATTAAAACTAAAGTATTCTATTCAAGTTGTTTTATATCATACACTTACGGAATTTTATTTTGATTTGAGAGTCTTTTGCAAAGGTCTAAAAATCGAATTTTTAAGGCTTCGGGCAATTCCGATAGCTCTAGCTTGGTTTTATCCCCTTCCAAGCAATGAAGTAGTGCCTCAAAAAAGGGTACCGCTGTTTCTATTAATTCTTGGATGCTTGGAGCCCCAGAGAAACCAAGTGGTTCCTTGGGTTGCACCCAGTTTTTAGCCTGCTCCAGAAATTCCTGCCCCTGACTCGATTCCCATTCCAACGGATCTTCCGCTTTTCCAAAAAGATTCTCGAATAGTTGTTTTTTCTTCTCCTGGGATTGCAGCACTTTTTCTTCGATGCTTCCCCCCATGATAAAATGAAAAGCCTGAACGGTTTTCTTCTGCCCCATACGAAGAACTCGAGCAAGGCGCTGCGCCAACACTGCTGGGTTCCAAGGCGTATCTAAGTTGATGAGTGTATTTGCAAATTGTAAATTCAACCCGGTACTGCCTGCATCGGTACTGAGGAAGATCATGAAAGCGGGATCGTCGCGAAATTGTTTAACAATATTGGCCCTGTTGGTGCCTGAAAGTTGGCCATGCAAAAAGACATGGCCAATGGAATGAAGGTTTAATTTAACTTGAAGTTGATTCAGGAAGTCTTTTGATTCGCAAAAGATGACGATTTTTTTTGTGCCCGATGCTATTAGGTCTTTAATCCTAATAATCAGTTCAATAATTTTTGGGGAATCATCAGGGCTAATTTTTTCATCCACCAAAGAGGCGCAGTTGCAAACAAGCCTTAGTCGAGACAAAATCTTAAGCAATCGATTGCGGTCGACATCGGTAAGAGTTTTTTTTGAAACGACTTTTGCGAGTTGCTCCATAAGTTCGGAATGCAGTTTTTGTTGATTTGGAGATAACTCTAGCCTAATAGGGACATCTATTTTTGGGGGTAGCTCTGCCTGGATTTTATCGGTTGACCTGCGCAGTAAAATTGGTTTTAATTTTTCTCGAATCTGATCTAGGTTATGGTACCCGATAGTTTTTCCTGCAGCATTGGTTTTCCGATGATCATTGAGAAATTGAAACGCTGGGCCAAGCCTTCTTGCATCGACAAATTGCACAATGCTATAAAGTTCTTCTAGTCGATTTTCTAGCGGAGTTCCTGTTAAAACGAAGGCAAATTTGCTTTTTAATTTTTTAACCTCTCTTGTGGTTTCGGCTTCCCAGTTCTTAATTCGCTGGGCCTCATCAAGGATTACCAAATCGGGTTCCCAAGCATTAATTTTCATCAGATCGGATCGGACAAGGTCATAATTGACAATGCGATAAAAAGTAGGGGTTGCGTAAAGTTTTTCTCTTTCAGTTTCAGACCCTTCAATGACTTGCACTTGTCTGTCGGTAAATTTACAAATTTCTTCAAGCCATTGGAATTTGAGCGAAGCAGGGGTAACGATTAAAACGCGTTCTAAGTTGCGTTCGGCTGCCATCAATTCTACCGCAGCAAGGGCTTGAATGGTTTTTCCAAGCCCCATATCATCAGCAAGAATACACCGAGACCGGAAAGCTAGGAATAATGCCCCTTCAACCTGATAGGGAAGAAGTTCGGTTTTCAAAAGGTTGGGAAACCATTGTTCGTTGGCGTAAAGGGTTCGAAGTTCATTCTCTCGAAGAGCCATTTTTTTCGATTCAAGTTCATCATTGATAAAATCTAGAGCATCTGAATAGACTGTAACTTCCTCGGGGGTTTTTTCAATTTGCTTCATCAACTCTTCGAGGTTTGCATCCTGCTTTAGATCAGCATTTTGATCAAAAAACGCAAGGGCTAGGCTTTCTAAGGTGGGGGAAGGTCTGGGGGGCAAGAGAATACCAAGCCTTAATTTAGTATCGTAGCGCAGGACAATTTCGGGCCTAGTGATTTGCGCATGCTTTCGTTTAGGTAATCCCTGACTGGCTTTCTGAAGTGTTTCAAGCACAGCTTCAATATGTTTGCAGGTTCCCAGAGTATTTGTTTTGAAGTCCGGGCATTCGCAGAAATTATTGCCCGGGTGGAAACCTCGAATGCTGACCCTATAACTGGAGTTTCGTTGTTTATTAAACACCCGATAATCACTAAATACCTTGTTTCTTCCCTGATTTTCAATGCGAAAATCGGATTGACTCGCCCGCAATCTTCTTAAATCTATTTGCTCTTCTCGCAACATAGTGGCACCTAGGAAAAAGTTTATTCCCTTATTCTAGCTTGAATCTGCTTATCAGAGTTTAAATAAGTTGTTGTGTTTACTCAAATTTGTAAATTATAATAAAGCTTTGAGTGCCATCCGTTTGGCACAGTGGCTAAATAGAATCGTTTGCGCTTCTCAAGGTGAGATGAACTTGAAATCAAATAGTAACCAACAACCTGACAAAGTCCGTGTTGAACTGGGCCCAAGAAGTTATGACATTATTATAGGCGAAGGTTTTCTCCCTCATATTTCCTCTCTAAATTTGGCGATATCAAACGCCAATTCTCTTTTTGTCGTTTGTGACCAAAAGGTTGAACCTGCTGCCTCTGAACTTATTAAAGGGCTGCAAGATTCAAATAGAATAATAACGAAAGTGGTTTTGCCTTCTGGTGAAAATCAGAAATGCCTCGAATCCACTGCCAAGCTTTATGATGAACTAGTAAAAGTTCGGGCCGACCGTAAAGCCATGGTGGTTGCTATGGGAGGCGGTGTGGTGGGAGACCTAGCAGGGTTTGTCGCTGCAACTTTTAATCGTGGAATTCCACTTTTTATGATACCTACCACCTTGCTTTCCATGGTGGATAGTTCTGTTGGTGGAAAAGTTGGCATCAATCACCCAAAAGGCAAAAACCTGATAGGCGCATTTCATCAACCCTCTGGAGTTGCTATCGATATCAACATGTTAAATACCCTTCCTGAGCGTGAATTTCACAGCGGACTTGCTGAGATTGTAAAGTATGGCATGATCCTTGACCCCGAGTTCTTTTCTTTCCTAGAAACCAATGCCCAAGCTATTCTCGACAGGCAACCCCATACCCTCAGGCAAATTATCAAGCGATCTTGCGAGCTGAAAGCTTTCGTTGTTTCACAAGATGAGAGGGAAGAAACAGGGTTGAGGGCTGTATTAAATTTTGGCCATACTTTTGCTCATGCTTTTGAAACCATAGGCGGTTACGGCACATGGTTGCATGGCGAAGCAGTGGCTGCAGGCATGGTTTGTGCTAATAAACTTGCTCTTAAGCGAGGTATGATTGATGCAAATCTTGATCGTAGATTGGTGGATTTACTCAATGTATTTAAGCTACCAACGAAGCCTCCTTTACTTTCTTCTAAAGCTTTGATCGATGTGATGCGAAATGATAAGAAGTCGGTGAATGGCAAACTGAGATTCATTCTACCCACCAAACTGGGCGAGGTTTCTCTTTTTGATGATGTCTCGGAAGATGATGTTAAAGGAGTTTTGTCACCCCAAACCTGAGTAGTTCCAACGCCCATGTATGAACCATCAGACGAAGAATTAAAGCCTTGGTTACTTTTAAATCTAGTTCCCGGCCTTGGACCAAGGCTGACTCAGGCACTCGTTGATAAGTTTAAAACACCCGAGGCCATCTTGCTTGCTAAGCCTGAAGCCTTAGCAAGCGTGCCTCATCTTGGCCATAATATCGCACTAAAACTTTACGATTCTTTTAGGAAATACGATGCGGAAATTGAACTTTCCAACATGCGCCTGCACGGTGTGAAAGCGCTGCTTAAAGATAAGCCCGATTACCCCGAATCGCTTGCTAATATTTATGACCCGCCTCGGGTGCTTTATTATAAAGGAACGATTCTCCCCACCGATTCTAAGGCCGTTGCCATTGTAGGATCCAGAGCTTGCACCGAGTATGGGAAACGAATTGCAAGAAAATTCGCCAAGGGGTTGGCTCAGGCAGGGTACACTATTGTAAGCGGCTTGGCCCGTGGGATAGATGCAGAAGCTCATCTTGGAGCATTAGAAGCGGGGGGAAGAACCATTGCAGTCCTTGCGGGCGGGTTATCCAAAATTTATCCACCCGAACATCTAAAGCTTGCGCAGGAAGTGGCACAAGCAGGTGCACTTATTGTAGAAGCCCCGATGATGCAAGATCCTCTGCCTGGAATGTTTCCTGCACGAAATCGTATCATCAGCGGCTTAAGCAAAGCCGTTATTATTATAGAAGCAGCCGAGAAAAGTGGCGCTCTTATTTCTGCTGTTCATGCTTCAGAACAAGGTAAACCTGTTTTGGCTGTTCCGGGTAGTATTGAATCTTCCGCAAGTGGTGGCACCAATGCTCTGATTCGGAAAGGGGCAATTTTAGTTCGCTCTGTTGATGATATACTCGACGAACTAAGGGATTGGGCACCTTCTTTTAGTCAAAAGCTTTTACCCGGAATTACAGATGCACCTAAAGAAAAACCCAATAAAGCGGAAACTAATACCTTGGCTATTTTACCCACCGGACTCGACGATATTGAATCCAAAATTTGGCACTTACTTGTAGTTAATGAAATTTACATGGATGAAATCATTAGGCAAACCAGTCAAAGTGCCTCTGTTATTGCAGGCAAATTGATAGGTATGGAAATGAAGCGCCTGATCAAACGACTACCCGGAAACAAGTTTACTATCCGCTAATAAATCTTTTGGATTCACTTCCATTTCATAATAGAATCTCTCTTCTGGCCCTTTAACATTCCTCATCTCGGAGTATCTTTCATGAATCTTTTTCCTGTTTCCTTACGCAAACCTTTTGCTGCTTCCCTGGTCGCATTGTTGCTTTCAGGTGCTTCTGCCTTGGCTCAAAAAGAATTTAAAAGTGGTATTGAATGGCCCGAACCGAAAGTGGTTACACCTGGGGTAGCGGGCGGACCTCCTTCCGATGCTATTATTCTTTTCGATGGCAAAGACCTTTCTAGCTGGAAGAACGGCGAAAATTGGAAAATCAGCGACGGCATAGCCACTGCTTTCAAATCAGGCATCTCTACTAAACAAGCCTTTGGCGATGTCCAATTACACCTCGAATGGGCCTCTCCTGAAAAAGTTGAAGGTAATGGCCAAGGGCGTGGCAACAGCGGCGTTTACTTTATGGGCAAATACGAAATCCAAATCCTCGATTCCTTCCAAAATAAAACCTACTTCGATGGCCAAGCTGCTTCCATCTACAAGCAGTATCCACCCCTTGTTAATGCTTCCAATAAACCTGGCGATTGGCAAACTTACGATATTATCTTTAATACCCCAAGATTTGATAAAGAGGGCAAAGTCTTAAAACCTGGGAACTTTACCGTACTTCATAACGGCGTACTCGTGCAAAACCATTCCGAACTTCAAGGCGGCACTATGTACGATCGGCCACCAGAATTCAAAGCTCACCCCGAGAAGCTTCCCATCGATATCCAGTTTCACGGCAACCCAGTCAAGTTCCGTAATATCTGGGTCAGAGAATTCAAAGAACTGCTTTCACCAGAAAAAGCAAGCGTCGCAAATAAACTTAAAGAGCTAAATAAAATCAAAGACTCTAAGTAAGTAATTGTTAAATAAAAAGAACCCCAAGGTAGCTATACCTTGGGGTTCTTTTTTGCTTTCTACTCTTACTTGATAAAGAGCATTTCGCGGTAGGTTGGTAATGGCCAATGATCATCAGCAACGATGGTTTCAAGTTTATCTGCAACGGTTCGCAGTTTGACAAGGCTGATTAAAATATGGTCACGAGCATGAACTGCGTGTGCAAGGTCATCGCCCATTGCGTGTTCGCCAAGCACCTTTTCTAAATGGGCAATAGCTTTCTGGAATTCGGTGATTAATGCGGTGAGGGATTTTAAGAACTCAAGTTGAGCGCCGTTTTCAACCCCTGCAGCTTTGGTGGCATTTACCGAAATCGCAACTTCACCTTGGAAGCGAATCGCAGCGGGAAGAATCATACCTTTTGCCATAAACAACCCTGTTTTACCTTCGATTTTGATGGTTTTAACATAGTTTTCGCAGAGGATGACAAATCGGCTATGAAGTTCTTTCTCGGTGTAGACCTTGTACTTGGTGAAAAGATCAATGCTATCTTTTCGGATGATTACTGGTAGTGCCTCGGTGGTGGTACGAAGGTTTGGCAACCCACGCTTCTCGGCTTCTTTATGCCATTCTTCCGAATAGCCATCGCCATTGAACAGAACCTTTTTGCTTTCCTTGAGGATTCCTGGAAGTAAATCTTGGATAGCTTTATGAAGGTCTTTTCCACCCTTCACAGCTTTTTCAAGGTCGGTTGCGATGTAGTCAAGCGATTCAGCAACGATGGTGTTAAGAACCGAGTTTGGCCCAGAAACTGATTGGGAAGATCCCACAGCTCGGAACTCGAACTTATTACCTGTGAAGGCAAAAGGACTGGTTCGGTTGCGGTCGCCTGCATCGCGTGGAAGTTTTGGCAATACGGTTGCACCAATTGCCATTTCCCCACCTTGCTTGGTACTCTTTGCACCACCCGCTTCAATTTGATCCATAATATCTTGGAGCTGGTCGCCCAAGAAAATCGACATAATTGCAGGGGGAGCTTCATTTGCGCCAAGTCGGTGATCATTCGCTGCGCCACTTACCACAACGCGAAGAAGTTCTGGATACTTTGCAACAGCTCGAATAACTGCAACACAGAATACAAGGAACTGAGCGTTTTCGTGGGGAGTATCGCCTGGGTTAAGCAGGTTTTCGCCAGAGTCAGTAGACATTGACCAGTTGTTGTGCTTACCAGATCCATTGATACCTGCAAAAGGTTTTTCGTGGAACAAACACGCCATGCCGTAATTAGGCGCTGTCTTACGCAGGATTTCCATCAACAGATTTTGATGATCGGTCGCAAGATTTGAATCTTCAAAAATAGGAGCGATTTCGTACTGACTAGGAGCAACTTCATTGTGCCTAGTTTTGACAGGCACACCTAGTTTGAACAATTGCGCTTCGCAATCTGCCATATAGGCAATCACACGGTCGGGGATATGGCCGAAGTATTGGTCTTCTAGTTCCTGCCCCTTGGGAGAAGCAGCACCCATAAGCGTTCTGCCTGTATGAAGCAGATCAGGGCGGGCTAAATAAAAGCTGCGGTCGATTAAAAAATATTCCTGCTCGGGGCCAACAGTCGTAAAGACTTTCTTGGCATCTTTGTTGCCAAAAAGCCGAACAATTCGAAGCGCCTGATGAGAAAGAACTTCCATAGATTTAAGTAGCGGAGTTTTCTTATCGAGAATATCGCCTGTCCAGCTAAGGAAAACAGTTGGAATAACCAGAGTAGTTCCATTGGGGTTTTCAAGGATATAAGCAGGGCTTGTTGGATCCCAACCTGTATAACCACGAGCTTCAAAAGTAGCTCGAATACCACCCGAAGGGAAAGAACTGGCATCGGGTTCGCCTTTGACAAGTTCCTTGCCGCTGAATTCTACTAAAGCTCGACCTGAACTATCTACTTGTAAAAAGCTATCGTGCTTTTCAGCAGTTAGGCCGGTCATTGGCTGGAAAATATGAGTGTAATGAGTTGCGCCTTTTTCTATAGCCCAATCCTTCATCGCACTTGCGACGCTTTCTGCTATATCGGGGTCAAGAGGGGCACCCTGCTTAATTGTCTTTTGTAATGCTTTGAAAACAGATTTTGGCAAGCGTTCTCGCTGCACATTTTCATTAAACACATTACATCCAAAAAGCTCTTTCAATTGTTTTGATTGAAAGTCTACTCTTTCTAGTAGATGCTTAGCGTTGGCAATAGCCTGAACAGCTTGGGAACGAGAGTTGGGTGAATTCATATTAAAAATCCTCTAAAGCTAAATAAAGTAACGCGGGAATTCGCACCAGTCATAGGCATTGTGAAGGCCGCGCACTCCTTCTCTTGCCGACTCGTACTAGAGAGTCACATTATAAATCATAATAAAGCGCAAATTCGTAAGGGTGAGGCCTCATTCTAATTGCCTCTACCTCGTTCTCACGCTTATATTGAATCCAAGTACGGATTACATCTTCCGTAAAAACATCGCCTTGTAAAAGAAATTCGTGATCTTGCTCTAAATTATTTAACGATTCTTCAAGTGAACTAGGCGTTCCCGGCAACTTTAAGCGTTCTTCTGGCCCTAGATCATAGATGTTTCTATCCATCGGGTCGCCCGGATGAATCTTATTCTTAATGCCATCCAGCATTGCCATCAACATTCCTGCAAACGCCAGATAAGGGTTGCTCGATCCATCTGGGCAGCGGTATTCAATGCGCTTGGAATTCGCCTTGTGCGAATGCACCGGTATTCTAATTGCAGCAGAGCGGTTCCTACTGCTATACGCCAACCGTGTTGGCGCATCATAGCCAGGTACCAATCGTTTATAACTGTTCGTGGTTGGATTAGTGATAGCGCATAAAGATGGCGCGTGCTTTAATAATCCACCTATCGCATACATTGCGGTATCGCTAAGCCCAGCGTAGCCTGTTCCTGCAAAGAGGTTTTTACCACCCTTCCATAAGGAACAATGAATGTGCATACCACTTCCGTGATCTTGAAACAAAGGCTTAGGCATAAAGGTCGCAGATTTATTATGCTTTCGAGCAACATTTTTAACAATGTACTTATACTTAAGCACACTGTCTGCCATTTCAACCAAGGTCGAAAACCGAATATCAATTTCACCCTGCCCCGCAGTCGATCCTTCGTGATGATGCGATTCAATTTCAATTCCGCAATCTAGCATCGTAAGCATCATTTCGCTGCGTAAATCGTGGTTAGAATCAGAAGGCGGGCAATTCAGATAACCTTCCTTATAGCGAATTTTATGACCCAAATTTGGCTCTTCTTTCCTACCCGTGTTCCAAGCGCCCTCTGCACTTTCTATAAAGTAGTAGCCACTATGTTCGTTTTGGTTGTAGCGGATTTCATCAAAGACGAAGAATTCAATTTTCGGACCAAAGTAGGCGGTATCACAAATCCCCGATGCCTTCATATAATTCGTCGCTTTCCTTGCGACATTTCGCGGATCCCTGGTGTAATCTTCTCGGGTTAACGGGTCTTGAATATTGCATATCATTGTCAGCGTCTTTTCCTTTGCAAATGGATCAAGAAACGCTGTCTCGGGTACAGGCATTACAACCATGTCGGATTCATTAATGGTTTGCCAACCTCGCATACTTGCACCATCGAACCCAAGACCTTCTTCGAAAGTCGATTCGCATAGAGCAGTTGCTGGGATGGTAAAATGCTTCCAAAGACCGGGGAAGTCCATAAATCTTAGATCTATTGCTCTCACTTCTTTTTCACGGATGTGAGCTAAGATCTCGCGGGGAGTCACGGGTATAAAACTCCAATTAAGGTTGGCGGCTGAATGCCTTCCTTATTGTGCTTTGGGAGAGTAGAAAGAACCTTATTAATATCCTATAGGTGGTCCTAGGCAAAGGCAAATAAAACCTTTCTCAGTTCCTAACTTAATCTTTAAATTAATCTTAATCCCCCAATTCTTTTATAGCTTAACATCACAACCTTGATAAAAATACCTTTTGATTTAACGGCGCTTTTGGTAACTAAAATGGCTAGAAACATCGAGATTAAAGCACGAATATCAAATTTCAATGACCTTGCTATTCAAGTTGCAGCCCTTGCAGATTCCGGCCCTTTCCTACTCTTTCAGCAAGATACCTTCTTTAATTGCACCACTGGTTTTCTTAAACTTCGTACTTTTTCGCAATCAAAGGGTGAATTAATTTACTATCAAAGGCCTAGCCTTGCTGGCCCCAAACTTTCCAACTATAATATCTCTCCTACTCCGAATCCCGATTCTCTTAAGCTGGTTCTTGACTCTGCCTTTGGCATTCTTGGCACCGTTATTAAGAAGCGAACTCTTTATCTTTCTGGGCAAACTCGAATTCATTTAGATCAGGTAGAGGGATTAGGGGACTTCCTTGAAATCGAAGTCGTGCTAGGTGAAAATGAAACGGCAGCCTTGGGCGAAACTATTGCTCAAAACCTTTTAGATAGATTAAAGCTTTTGCCAGATCAATTAGTTTCAGCTTCATATTTAGAACTGCTGAAAAGTTGATAGTACAATCATTTAGGACTTACGCAGTTGGCCAAAACGGGGCCTGCCTTAGCTATTCAATCTGGCACTTTTTGTCATCTGTGAACACCAGGTGTCTAATCTTAGGAGCGCCAATCTCCTTGGTTGGCAAATTTAATTTCGCCAATCAGGTAATCATCAAGCCCAGTTGAATTCGCTTTTTAGCACCGGTACTTCGCCGACCAGACTCAATCCAGACTCAATAATGTGCGGCCAATAGTATTTGCCACCGTTTCCATTTTTAGATTAAATCGCATTTGGTTTGGGTAGGCAACACCCCCGCCATAGCTATTGGGCATTACCTCCAAGTTACAGATACTCACTTTGCCAAGGCAGTTGGGGTTACTTGTACACCTAACCTTATTAATAAACCCGATATCGACTCATTAGGGGTTAAAAAAAACAACGCAAAATCCGACGCACACGATGTAAAAACAACGCAAAATCCGACGCATCGGGGCGGTTCAGAAATGTTCGCAGAAGTTCAAGAATTGATTGAAATTGAGGGTAATATTGAGGTTTTAGCGGGAATTGTCGAGGAATTGCAGAAACAACGAATGCCCCGAGTAGGGATCGAACCTACGACAAGCTGATTAAGAGTCAGCTGCTCTACCGACTGAGCTACCGGGGCCAATTCTCTTACTTTCTTCTTATCCCTTAACCCCAGCCAATGGCAAAAAGCAAGGAATAGGAAAGAACTTTCTTTCCAAGAAAATAAAAGAAGTATTTATGTTTTATCGGCAAGAACTGCCATTCGCATTAGCCACAACGCCAAAGCACTAATCCGCCCCGCCACTTGTCCGCCCCAAAGCGATATCAAATTCGCTTAATAAAGGGACTAACATAGCAGCAATCGTAAAGGCAAAGGCCCCACCTAAAACCATAAAAGATAAAACAGGATCCGCAGATTCCTGAGAACCAGGCTTGGCAACCAATGCATTTGCGATTCCATAAAAAACACTTAAAGGGCTTAACCAACTAGCAAGAGTAAGTGCAGGGGAAGGCCGGTCGCCATTCAAAACCCACCAAAGACCGCCGATGCCAGCCGCAAGGAAAAAGATAAAACTAGCCCACTGATATTCGAACTTGCCATTAATCAAGATCAAGGAAATAGTAATAAGCGTGCCAGCAGTCAGGAAAAAAATAGTTCCCAAGGTGTTTAATATTGCAAGCCTACTGTTTTGATTACGAAGGGCAACATGAATACCCAGCACCATCGCAAAGGATTGCAATACAGCAAAGCCAGCAATTAAACAAATAAAAGAAGTAAGGTTCATCATAGGTGCAAGTTGTTGTTGGTTCGCCGGTGGTGTAGCAAGGAAACCATAGTAGCCATAAAGAGCAGCAAGCAGAAAAGGTGGAACGATATATTCTTTGGTATTCCAAAGAATGCCACCAAGTTTGCCAAAGATAAACTCTTGGGGGGAAAGATCGGTAACCAAGAGTAAATCTAAAGCGCCTGTATCGCGTTCGGAAGTAATCGAGGTAGCAGCCTGAGCAGCGATTAGCAAAAGACTAAGAACGGTAACTGGAATTAAGCCATAAGCGGCAAAGAAAACAGCTTTTTCCTGATCGAGGAACAAAGGCCTAAGGGCAGCGAAGCAAATAAGAGATAGGGCAAAAGCATAGGCAAGTTTAATAAGGATAGGTTTTCTGCCATAGGCCCGAGTAAAGACTTCGCGCCAAAAGATAGGGTTCCCTTGTACCCTACGGGTGTGGCCTGGGGCGGCGTGAGCTTGAGCGCGGTCCGATTCTTCGAGGGAAGCGTTATCGGGTGCTTCGCATTGCATAATAGGCTCGCCACTCGGATTCCAAATGCGGAGTTTAAACATTCCATAAGTATTTATAAAAAGGGAAAAGATAACCATAAGAATAGCGTAAGCATAAGGAGCAGAAAGCGAAGATTGAGAAGAGGAAAGAGGATCTAGTACGGTACCAAGCGCAAGAAAAGGATCAAGCCTTTCTTGGAGGAAGATAGCAGCATCTGAATTTAAACCTGGGAGAAAAGCAATGACCCGAATCAAACCAAGGTAGAGGACAAGGATAAGTGTAGTAAGGGCAAGGGCCTGAAAAGTTTTCTCGCGCCAAAGTGCAACAAGGCCACCTATTGAGCCAGAAACAAGAGAGGTGGCGGCAAGAATAACGAGAGATTGAAGAACTTGAAAAGGTGCAATACCACCAAGGAGTAAAAGCGAAGCAAGAATAGGAGCAGAGCCCGCAAGGAGAAAAACGATGGGAAGGAGGCTGCCAAAAATTTTGCCTAGAACGATTTCGCGGTCTCGTAGGTCGGTAATGAGGAGAAGAATAAAAGTGCGTCGATCTTTTTCGAGGGCAACCGCACTCGCAGAAGAAAGGGCACTAAAAAAGAGTAGGAAGGTAAGTTGAACAATGGAAATAATCTGAAAAAGAAGAGGGCCTAGCCTAGCAGTTTCGCCTAGAGTGGCAGGTTTTTGCCACAGCCCCGTAGAAAGCCAAGCGGTGACAGCAATGACCCAAAGAATGCCAAGGTAGGCAATTCGAGTGGGAATGTGCCTTGGCCGACGGGGTAAAATATACCATTCACGATCAAAAATTGGTCCAAGCACAAAAACCCCCAAGCTAAATCCAAAGGACTATCGACTACTTCCCTGCACGATGGGACTTATAAAAGTTGATCAAGCCATTAGTCGAAGAATCATGGCTGGCAATTTTGTTATCGCCTGAAAGTTCGGGAAGAATAGCCTTGGCAAGTTGCTTACCAAGTTCCACACCCCATTGATCAAAACTATTAATTCCCCAAATAACACCCTGAGTAAAGATTTTATGTTCATACATAGCAATAAGAGAGCCCAAAGTTCTGGGGTTAAGCTTTTGCAGGAAGATAGAGTTGGTGGGTTTGTTACCTTGAAACATTTTTTGTGGCACAAGCTTTTCGAGTTCTTCTTTTGAAAGCTTGGTGCTGCCAAGTTCCTTCCTAACTTCCTGTTCATTTTTGCCCTTCATCAAAGCTTCGGGCTGAGCAAAGAAATTGGAAAGTAGGATGGGATGATGTTCTCCAAGTGGGTTGTGAGTTTCAATAGGTGCGATAAAATCGCAAGGTATAAGCTTGGTGCCTTGATGAATCAATTGGTAGAAAGCGTGCTGGCCATTGGTACCGGGTTCGCCCCAAATGACGGGGCCAGTAGACCAAGTACAAGGCTCGCCATCCTTGGTAACACTTTTGCCATCCGATTCCATATCACCTTGTTGAAAATAAGCGCTGAAACGATGCATATATTGATCATAAGGAAGAATAGCGTGCGTCTGAGCACCAAAGAAATTGTTATACCAAACCCCTACTAGCCCCATAATTACCGGTATGTTTTTTTCAAGCGGGGTGTTGATGAAATGATCATCAACCATATGAGCCCCGGTCAGCATATCTTCAAAGTTATCCATACCGATGGAAAGAATGATTGAAAGGCCGATTGCAGACCATAAGGAATAGCGACCACCGACCCAATCCCAAAACCCAAACATATTTTTAACATCGATACCAAACTTAGAAACTTCTTCGGTGTTGGTGGAAAGCGCAACAAAATGCTTGGCAACAAAAGCAACATCTTTAGCACTTTTCAAGAACCAATCCTTAGCAGAATGAGCATTGGTCAGGGTTTCTTGTGTGGTAAAAGTTTTAGAAGCGATGATAAAAATAGTGGTTTCTGGGTTGAGATGCTTAAGCGTTTCAACAATATGTGTGCCATCAATGTTGGAAACAAAATGGACTTTAAGATCGCGCTTAGAATAGGGCTTAAGTGCTTCGGTAACCATAACGGGCCCAAGGTCGGATCCACCAATACCAATGTTAACAACATCGGTAATAGTTTTGCCTGTATAACCTTTCCAAGCACCAGAACGAACGGCGTTGCTAAATTCTTTCATATGAGCAAGGACGGAATTTACTTCTGGCATAACATCTTTGCCATCCACAAGGATTGGCCTGTTGGAACGATTGCGTAAAGCGATATGAAGAACGGCACGATCTTCGGTGGTATTAATTTTTTCGCCGTTAAACATTTGTTTTGCAACGCCCATAACATTGGCCTCTTTAGCGAGGTCAAAGAGAAGGGCCATTGTTTTTTCGGTGATTCTGTTTTTGGAGTAATCAAGAAGAATAGATTGAAATTGAAGGTGAAACTTATCAAATCGAGATGGATCTTGGGCGAATAGGTCTCGCATTTGCACATTCTCGATTTCGAGCTTGTGGTTTTCTAAGGCTTTCCAAGATGCTAATTTAGTTGGGTTACTCATAGCCTATCTTCTTTCAGAATGGGACTTTCAAATTAAATAGAAAACTGTAAAGGGAGTATAAAGTTTTCGAGGAGGAAAAAAACACAAAAATAGAAGAACATCAAATTTTCGCAATTGGTGAGAGTTAGGAAAACGATAAGAAAAGGGGCAAAAGTTCCGATGGAAAACAAATATCAACCATTTCAACAAAAGATAGTTTAGGATAAATAGGCAAGAAGCTTTCTTGTCTTTAAGCTTTAAAAAGTACTTAGCTTGCTTATTTAACTTGCAAATCCTTTATTTCTACGCATTTTTCCCTTTCTCGTTTCAGATTCACCTCTCAAATTTCGATAACAAGAAGTGTGAGGTTTTGTTCCTCGACCGAGAATTCTTATGAATGGACTTATTACCCTAGTTTTTCTGCTCTCAAATCAAACAGCAATGGGAACTATTACCCCTGCAACTTCACCCTATACTGCACGAATTACTCTACCCAATGCCGAAGTAAGATCTGGCCCCGGTTCCGATTCGAAATTGTATGGCACCAATAATCTAAAAGCAGGCGACCTAATCACCGTGATTCAAGAACGCAACGACGGATGGCTTGCGATTCGCCCGCCCGAAGGTTCTTTCTCTTGGGTTCAAAGCAAATACTTGCAACGCATTGTTGCAAACCAGCCCAATTATTTAGTTCAAATCAATGATGGAAATAAAGTGCCTGTGTATATTGGTAGTGCCTTATTAAATACCAAACCAACGGTAGAAAGTGCAAAGCTTGCAAGGGGAACGCAGGTGAAAGCCCTTGGATCGCCCCAAGTTGATAACCAAGAGACTTGGATTCCGATCGTGCCTCCCGAAAACGAATTGCGATATATTCGATGCGAAGCGATAGGGAAACAATCGGCGCAAGTAAAACCTGCATTGCCAGTAAATCAAGTGCCCGTAACCTCGGTAAGCAATCCAGTAGGGACAACGAGCAGCGTGATAAACGCAAATGCAAGCGTACCAAATTGTGATCCTAATTTGAGATGGAATCAGGCGGTAGCCGCAGAGACTGCCGGTCAGACAACCGAGGCGATTCGCCAGTATACACAAATAAGTCAAGATTTTGCTTGCAGCCAGCCTATGTTTTCGAATCAATGCTATAGCAGGGCAGCTTGGCTAAGAGATTGCACTGCACGAGGAAAAACGAATACAGTATTGGCATGTGCGCCTGGTCAACCCAAGCTAATCAACAAGCCATTAGTGCAAGCGATATCCAATGCACCAATAAACAGTACGGTTAATAATCCCGTAAGCAATAATATGCAAGAAGCACCAAGCCCGAGTCCGAATACTGTGCCACAAAACAATTATCAAGCGGTGGTAAGTGGCCCAACGCCTGCGCCGGTGAAGCCGATCAATTCGGGTTCAGGCACGGGGGTAGGGCCGGGTTACCTTCGAAAAGGTGGAAGGCCTCAAAGTCAAGATCCTTCTTACTACATTGAATCACAGCAAGGAAGACCTTTGATTTATTTAATTCCAGCGCCTGGCCAGAATCTAGATCTATTTTTAAATCAAAGGGTTGAAGTGTCTGGTCCTTCGTCGTATCGAAGCGATATGCGGGCCTATGTAATGACAGTGTACCAAATACAACCACGGTAGAAGTGCTAAGAGTGCATAATTGTTAATCAAATTATCCAGCTAGCTTTAAATGGTTTGTTTGAATAATTTGAGGGCGAGCAATATTTAAAACTTTTTCATAAGCCAAGAATGTTTTAAGCGCACAATGATGCCAAGAAAATTTGGAAGCGGCTTCCACTGCACCTCTGCGTAAACTTCTATGCCATTCATCGTCCCAAGCAATTTGCATCAGTGCATCGCGCCAAGAATCCTTATCATCGGGGTGACAAAAAGCAGCAGAAGAACCACAAACCTCTTGATGAGTTCCAATTCTGGAAGCAATCACGGCCCCGCCACAAGCCATCATTTCAGCGGGAGGCAAACCAAATCCCTCGTAATGGGAAGGAGCAAGCAAAGCACGGGCCCCATTATAAACCGCAGAAATTTTATCATCTGGAATGTAGCCCGACAGGATCACCTGATTATGCTTTGCGGTTTCTTCGTAATAACGATATTCTGCCTCGGCCCTCCAACCCCATCCGCCCACCAATAACAAAGGGTATTGCTCACGGATTTTTAAAGGAAGGCTGCAATAAACTTGCATAAGGAACAATAGATTTTTTCTAGGTTCGATGGTGCCTAGGTGTAAGAAATACTTTTGCGGAAGATTCAATTCACGAAGGACGGCCCTAGCTTCGGGCATTGCAATAGGAGACAAGCCATTTCGGATGCCCAAAAGTGTTGCAGTGATTTTATCGGCAGGAAGGTTAAATTCTTTAACGAGTTCCTGTTTGACAAATTCTGAATCGGTAAGAAAGTGAGAGCCGTTTCGTATCGTTTTTTCAAATCGCTTTTCAAATTCAATGACGCGATCAACTGGATGCCATTGTGGATAACGAATGACGGAGAGATCGTGAATGGTAGCAATAGTAGGGAGGTCAAGATCGAAGGGCAAAAAATTGGGCTCGTGATGCAAATCACAACCACTTTTCCGAGCCCGATCTGCAAACAGATAATTCAATCCATTCCTCGCCAGGCTTTTTAAATTCTTTTTAACAATGGATGAAATCGAAACTGCCTGAGATGCATTTTCGCTACTAACCTTCGGCACCACTTCTTTAAACCTTGATTCGATACTCTTTATCCAAGGGGCCCACTGAGGATCGGGAAATAAATCTAACTCGAGTGGATAATTCGAGCCACTTAGCGCAGCACAAAGTTCTGCAGTGTAATGACCTATTCCGCTGCGCTGTTTCAGTGCAGGAAGATAATTAACAAGAACTTTCATATTGACCCCAAGCTTTGAATTAATGCTCACTTTTACCCTGTTTTAAAACTTTAATGCAAGTTCAATATTTACTTTCAACTTTCCAAAATCTACAATGAGTTTAGCTCTATTTTTTAAGGATCCAAAAATGAAGACTGTTTAACCAATGAAACACCATCAAAAACAGGGTTTTACTCTAATCGAACTGCTTGTAGTCATTGCAATTATTGCAATATTAATCGGGCTTCTACTTCCTGCAGTGCAGAAAGTCCGAGAAGCAGCCAGTCGTATGAGTTGCAGTAACAACCTAAAGCAGTTAGGCCTTGCAATGCATAACTATCAGTCCACTTTTTCCTGCTTTACCAATAGCAGGCGAGATGCTGATTACACTTGGATGGTTCAGCTCTTTGATTACTTGGAGCAAGGTGCATTAAGAAACCAATGGAATTTTAGTACGAATTATTACAATCAAAGTGCCCAAGTTCAGCAAACGACGATTAAAGGTTTGTTTTGCCCCGCAAGAAGAGCAGCTTCAAAGCAAGATGCTAATAATGGAGATCAGGCAGATGGTTCTGCCGCTACTAGCACCCGGTACCCAGGTGCCTTAGCAGACTACGCTGCGAATGTGGGAACAACGGGCAGTGATTACTGGTGGGACGGTATCACCGCTGGCGGAACAGTGGCAAATACTCCAACCAATGGCGTTTTTCCACTCGCCAACGATTGGAATACCGGCGGTACTGGATATAGAAATGGCTACAGAATTGCTGATATCACTGATGGTTTAAGTAACACCCTAATGATTGGCGAAAAACATATTCCCAACACCCTTTATGGTGATGTCAATGCTCGAGATGGTGCGGCATATAATGGAGACAAGGGAAGTAGCTTTTTTGGCGCTTCTGCTACCAACCTGCCGGCCAAAGGGCCTACCGATACAAGAACAGGGTGTTTTGGCAGTAGTCATTCGGGTGTGGTTCTTTTTGTCTTCTGCGATGGAGCGGTAAAAGCTATTAACAATTCAATCCAAGGAACTACCTACGCAAACCTTGCTAATCGTATGGATGGAAATGTGATTGATGGCAGCCAATACTAAGAGTTACAGGTTAAAAAGCGTTTAGTTAAACTTTTAATTGAAGTGGAAATTCGATTCTAAAAGTGGTACCGGTTTCTATAATACTATTTACTTTGATCACCCCTTGATGCTTTTCCACAAGAGCTTTACAAATAGAAAGGCCCAAGCCACTGCCCCCAGTTAGCCTTGATCTAGCCTTATCAACCCTGTAAAAACGTTCAAAAAGGTGTGTTAATTGGTCTTGTGAAATTCCGATTCCGGTATCGGTTATTTCCAAAATTGCAATTCCTTTCTCATAAATAAGCTTCAGATTAATTTCACCGCCAACCTTATTATAAATAATTGCGTTGGTAATGAGGTTATCCAGAACTTGGGTCAAACTCGCCTTATGCCCGTTTATTTTAACGGGGTTTAAATCGTGCGTAATACTGATTTGTTTTTCTGTAGCCATCGGAGTTAAAAGTAAAATAGATTCTAAAACCAGACAATCAAATTCAATTTCTTGCACTGTAAACTCTTCACTGTAGGAATCCACTCTGGCAAGTGCAAGCAAACCGTTTACCAATTTAGTCATCCGATGTACCGCTTTAAGCGAAATTTCAATTGCTTCTTGATATTCTTTCGGAGTGCGCGTTTGAGATAAAGTTAATTCCGAGATAGAACGAATAACCGCAAGGGGTGTACGAAGTTCATGAGAGGCATCCGCAGTAAACTGTTTTTGTCTGTTAAGGGATGCGTCAAGTCGGGCGAACAAATTATTAAGCACCTTAACGAGGCCAGAAAGCTCGGAATTGACCTGGGTGATATCCAAAGGTGTACTCAGATTTTTTTCTGAGATTTGTTCTGCTGCTGCAGACATCTGGGCAAGTGGTTTAGAGATTCGGCTTGCGATAGCGAAAGAAAAAAAGATACCAACCGCCATGAAAAAGGAACCTACCAAAATAATCCGAAAAGCAAATGTACCCAATCTTTCTTTTATATAAATCAGAGATTTTCCAACAATTATTCTGGTGTTCCTTGGACCTCGCATATAGGTTTCCCGCTTATTATTGAAAACCGTTTTTAAAGTCGGCCGTTCTGTAAAAATCTCATCTCCAACCTCCTGAACCAAATAACCCTCTGGAAGGTTTTCCTGCTTTAACAATTCACCCTGATTCGAATAAATTAAAAAGTAATGTTTAGAGATTTTAAGATCAGGTACAGGCATCGACAAAGGTGATGACTGTTGGTATAAATTCAGTTCCTCAGGCAACTTTATTCCTTTTAAAAATTGCTCTTGGGTCCTAGGGGGCGGAGGCCGGCTTCCATCTGGCCTAGGTGGCGGAGCCATTACTCTGCCTGGTTCAGCGGGCATTGGTCGCAAAGCTAAATCTAAATACAACGCTGCTGCTATTAACCTTTGGTCAAACTCATCGTAAACGGCGTGCCAAACCTGAAAATACAAAAGCGAGCCTATTGAAACAATAAGGAATGCCAGTAAGCCTGCATAAAAAAACTCTAATTTCCAGCGCAGCGATTTAATCACAAATAATGTATCCCAACCCTCGTCTTGTTTCGATGATATCTTTTTCCAGCTTTTTTCTTAAATTAAAAATATGTACATCGACTAAATTGCTCATAGTATCATCATCGGAGTCATAAATATGTTCATAAATTGCGGTTCGACTCACCACTTTATTTCGATTTAACACCATTAATTCAAGCAGCGAAAATTCTTTTGGAGTCAGGTCTATCTTACGGCCTGCATACCCGGCAATCTTCGTGCCAAGGTCTATTGTTAACTCCCCTACACTTATAATATTTGCGGTGACACCGGCTGCTCTTCGAATCAAAGCTTGAAGCCTTGCAAATAGTTCCACCATTGAAAATGGTTTAACTAAGTAATCATCTGCCCCGATATTTAGCCCCTCGACTCTATCCCCAACCGTATCTAAAGCGCTAAGAATTAGAATAGGAGTTGCTTTCGATTTTCGAACCTTTTTGATAAATTCGATGCCCCCCATTTCGGGTAGCATCAAATCAAGCACGATGGCGTCATAGGAATTTGAAAAAGCATTGAAGAAGGCATTTTTTCCATCGCAAGCTTCGTCTACCGCATACCCTTGTTCGCGCAAGGCCCTAGCAATGGTGCTAAGTAGATCTGGCTCATCTTCTACCACTAGAATACGCATAACATTCCAGTTTCATACAAAACTATTTTGAACTACTTTTCGAGCGAAATCGTTCACGGGCACTGAGTTCTTGCTTATCTGTAACAGGTAATTTTGTTTCCCAAAAAACTCCTTTTTGATGGCCTTGCTGTACATGATTCCAAAAGGTAAGGGCAGGCCACTGGCCCTTCAAAATACCTTCACTAAAAACCGCCCCAAGTTTCAATTCCGAAACTTCAGAAGTCTGAAACAAAACCTCACCTTTTAAACCAAAATTATCAGGTTGAACCACTAAAACTTTCGATTCATCTTCTGCGCCTTGAAGTAGCTCTAAGTCTTTTTTATTTGAAATGCTTACATAGATAAACTTCCCAATAAATTCGGGCGACCAAGCAACTTTACTGATCTTTTCTTCTAAATCATTTGTTGGATTTTTTGTCGTTTTAAAAACCACTACCAAAGGCAATTTATCACAACTTGCGACATTAAGAGCAAGCCGCAAGTTAGCAACATAAGGAATCGCAAGCTTAGTCGTTGCAGCAGAATTTATTGGGTTTTGAAGAGCAATCTTACCCATAGATTCTGCCATTGCTTTTGCGGAAGAATACACCTGCCCCGTCCCCCGGGCTGGCCTAACCAAACGGTTTTTCCCATCAGAGGAAAGAATGCAAAAAACCGTATTCTCCGCATCACCAGAACGACCTACATTAAAACTTTTCAAGAACTCAGCTTCTTCCTTGTCTTCGTAGCTAAGAAGCCTAATGCAGACAAAATTTCTAGATTGAGCAATGACTTCGGGATTAGACAAGAAACTCTTATCCATCTCGGATTTACCCGGTCACCAAGTTCCAGAGACGCCAGCACAATGGGGTGCAGCCGAAAGGAATAAAATAGGAAGACCAGATTTTTGAGCTTCTATCAATCCGCGATCAAGGGAAGCAAACCATTGAATTTGGGATGGTTTTTTGAGGTTAGAATCCATATCGGGTCTGGGTTGGCCAGCTTTTTTCTCAGTTGTGCCATCTTTATCTTTACCATCTTTTCCATCATCTTTTCCTTTTCCTTTATCTTTTCCATCCATCTTACCTTTATCTTTATAAGCTTCAATTTTCTTAACTTGGTCTTCTTTAAGAATCTTAGTCAATTTAGATTTTACTTCTTTTTCAAGATCCGCAATCTGAGCTTTCTGATCTTGGGTTAGTTCAAGCATGTCGTAAAGGTGTAGGGGTAAAACCTTTCCTATTTCAAATGGCATTGGAGGTCCTTTTTTATCAAAGCCACCACCTTTTTTATCACCCTCTTTACCTACGCCACCTTTTCCTGCTCCGCCTTTTCCATCTTGGGGTTGTGACCAGACACTTAAAACCAAAATTCCCACCAAACCTAGGCTAGCGATTCCAGCAAGGAATTTCTGCATCGTTATTTTCCTTTTAAACGGTACACCGACAGATAATAAAAACTTTTACTTTTATTAATTTAACAGAAGTAACCTTAAGAAATGATTAAGATAAAGTTTTAAAACAAATATTTCTGAAATATTTATGAGTTGAGGTTTAACACTCATTTTCGCATTATTAAATGGTAGACCAATCTTCCAAAGCTTTATCCCCCTAAATCAGTTTCACTTTGTCACAGGTTAAGAAAATAAATCTGCAAAAATTATAAGACTATTTCGGCATTTATCGAAGAATTGATTTATGGGGCAAGTGCCCTTGACTGGATTCGAACCAGTGACCGACGGATTAGAAATCCGTTGCTCTATCCAACTGAGCTACAAGGGCATCTTAAAACATTATATTCAACAATCATAAGTTGCCCAAGGTGTTAGTAAATTTCATTCTAGGAATATTTTTAGCATCCCAATGCCAGGTTAAAGCGTGGATGTTATTGGTAGACAAAGCCGCGGCGCCCAAAAAGCCTATACCCGGCTCTAAGTGCAGTAAAGTCCAGCGCAGCGCCTCATTTGGACACCCATCGACCAGCCTAATTCTGGGGGCTTCATCACGCCCAAGGGCAACTTCAACTCGGTCGAGGCCGTAGCCCAAGCCGTGGCCATTTGCCTTTAAAAATGCCTCTTTCCGAGTCCAAGCCTGAAAAAAAATTGCTTGCATTTCTTGAGGAGGTTGGCTCGAAAGGGTTTTTGACTCCCAAGGCGAAAAAAACCTTTCCGCAAGAAACAAACTATTCTCCATCGGGCGAATTTTTTCAACATCGACCCCAACTTCTGAACTGCTTGAAATAGCAATCAACCCCAGCCCGTGAGAATGCGAAAGGTTAAAATGAAGGTTTCCCGAATCAGCCAGTACGGGTTTTCCCATTCCAGTGCTGGCAAAATCGATGTCTTGAGGTTCACAGTTTAAATACCCTGCGAGAAAAATCCGTAAAACAGCCCTACTAACTAGGGCCTGTTCCCGAACTTCAAGCGACCGCATACGCATAGCTCGGTCAATTTCTTTGGGGGATAAAAGGGTGGATAAAGATTCCACATCGGAAGAAGGTCGAGAAGTATGAAACGACCAAATATGAACACAATCAGGCTCAAGTGGGCTTAAATGATTACAAACCGGCCAAGAAGGCTGAACAGGATTACCCACAGCGCCCACCTTTAAATCATTTTTGAAGTGGCTTTAACAACCCTTCGTGAACCAACTCGAACGATCAATTCACCCTCAATGGTGATTTTATGATTTGGGTCAGAAATTTTGGTTTTATCAAGCCCAACAGTAACCCCGCCCCCTTGCACCAACCTTCGAGCTTCGTTATTACTTTTTGCAAGGTCAAGAAGAACTAATAATTTAGAAATAGTTAAGTCTTGGGTTAGAAGTTCAGGGGAAAGCAGAACCGAAGGAATATCGGTAGGGTCTTGGCGCTGAGAAAAGCGTTTGGCCCATTCTTCTGAAGCAGCAACCCCGGCGATTTCGCCGTGGTAAAAACCAACGATATCTTTAGCTAAAGATTTTTTCGCTTCCAAAGGATGAGTTATAGCTGCATTTAGAAAGTTAGAAATTTCAGAAGCGTCTCGATTAGTAAGAAGCTCGAACCATTCCTTCATCAGTTCATCAGGGATGCTCATAATTTTAGCAAATTGCTCGTAGGAGGATTCGCCAACGCCGACATAGTTACCTAAACTTTTGCCCATCCGCTTGACGCCATCGAGTCCCCGAAGAATAGGAAGGGTGAGGCAAATTTGGGGTTCTTGCCCTGCACTTTTCTGAAGATCTCTTGCCATCATAAATGTAAAAAGCTGCTCACTTCCACCTAACTCGACATCTGCTCGAACCTCAACACTGTCGTGCCCTTGCATCAACGGGTAAAGGCATTCGTGCATATAAATAGGGGTTCCTTCTTTTATGCGCTTAGTAAAATCATCTCTCTCAAGCATTCGCTGGATGGTGGATTGCCCTGCAAGAGAAAGAACATCAAGGAATTTGTATTTAGAAAACCATTCGCCATTATAACGAATCTCAGTTGTAGCAAGATCGATCACCTTACCAACTTGAACTAAGTAGTCGCGGGCATTTTTTTCAACTTGCTCTTCGGTAAGCCTTTGCCTTGCTTGATCTCGGCCGCTCGGGTCGCCAACTAAAGCAGTGTAATTACCAATAATAAGGACGGCTTGGTGACCTAGTTCTTGAAAAAGGCGAAGTTTTCGGAGCGGCACCGTATGGCCTAGATGAACATCAATCCCAGTTGGGTCGATACCATATTTAATACGGAGGGGTTTCTTCTGGGCGATAGATCGCTCAAGTTTCTTGACAAAGTCATCGGGTGGAGTGATTTGCTCAACGCCCCGTTTGATCAATTCCAGTTGTTCGCTAGAGGTTTTCAAGAAAGTCCTGCTTAGTTTAAATATTTGGAGTTAAAAGCAAGCGGTCAAGAATGATAATCAAAAGCGTGTTCATAATGGGAGATAACAGGGTTGGGAATATTTTTTTTCCAAGCAATTGCAATAACATCAAACCTGCAAAGAACATTATGGAGCCTATGTTTTCTTATAAAAGCCGCTGCAGTTCTACAAAGTTTGAGTTGCTTGGTCCTGCCAACCGATTCAGCAGGGATAACAGTATCATCACAAGAACGAGAGCGAACTTCAACAAAAACAAGTGTATCTTTAAAACGGGCGACAATATCTAGTTCGCCAAACTTACAGCTCCAGTTTTTGGCAAGGATATTAAAACCTTTGTCAAGAAGCAATGAAGCAGCAAGGAGTTCGGATTTATTGCCAAGCAATTTGCGTGCTGGTAATAACCAATTAGGAAACAACCAACCAGGTAATAACCAGTCCAGAAATCGCATGGGCTTGCGTCGTGGATAAAGAAAAAACTACCTAGTTACAGCAACTTTGCTAGGCTGCAACAGTTTTACTTAGCGGCGGCAGCAGCGGCGGCAGCGGCGGCAGCAGCAGCTTTTGTTGGTCGTGGATTTCGTTCTTTTAGACGGGTAGATTTACCAGAACGATCGCGCATATAATAAAGTTTTGCACGGCGTACCTTGCCTGTTTTCTTAACTTCAACCTTAGCAACGCGTGGAGAAAACACTGGAAAAGTCTTTTCAACCCCTTCGCCTTGCACGATGCGCCTAACCGTGAACATCTCACCCATACCGTGGCCACGCATACTCGTGACAAGGCCGTTAAATACCTGAACGCGTTCTTTAGTTCCTTCAAGAATACGCAAGTGAACATCAACGGAGTCACCTACTTCAAATTTAGGAATAGAGCGCTTGGTTTCAGACTTTTCAGCATGGTCGCTAACCTGCTTTTTAGCAAAGTCTTCAACAATCTGGAGGAGGCGATGTTTCATAGTAAAATTCCTTAGCAATTAAATTATTTAATGAAGTCTTGGCTTCTTAACCGAGACTGTTCTTCCCGCCAAGAAGCTATCGCAGCATGATTGCCACCAAGCAAAACATGTGGAACTTCCATACCCCTGAACACCCTAGGTCGAGTAAACTGGGGATATTCAACTTTTCCAAGATCGTTATGAGATTCTTCCGCAAGGCTATCGGGATCACCGAGAAAGCCAGGAATCAGACGAATCACCGAATCGATCAGAACCATAGCTGGAACTTCGCCGCCATTGCAGATGAAGTCGCCGATGGATATTTCTCTTGGTTTAAGCCCAAGACGAATGCGTTCATCAAACCCTTCGTACCGCCCACATAAGAACAAAAGTCTTTTATAGGATGAAAGTTCGACCACAATTTTTTGGTTAAGTTTCTCCCCTGCGGGAGTAAGCATAACCAATAAGCCAAGGTCTTCAGGAACTTTCAAGCGAACTTCTTCGACACAGTCAAAAATAGGCTCGGGCATCATAACCATTCCTGGCCCTCCGCCAAACGGCCTATCATCAACATTAGCGTGTTTTCCTTTGGCCCAATTACGGATATTCCAAAGATGAATAGCAACCTTATCAGTCTGAATAGCCGTTTTAAGAAGGCTTTGAGAAAGATACCCCTGAAATAAATCGGGGAACAAGGTTAGCACATCAAAACGCATTGTCTAGGAACCAGTACTTGCTGCTGCCTCAGCCTTCTCGAATTTATCCATATACTTTTCGAGAAAAATAGCAACGCGATCAGAGGGCTTAGCGCCTACACTTTTCCAGTACTTGATCCTAGAAGGCCTAAGAATTACCCTAGCCTCTTTGTCCTTAACGGAAGGATCGTAAGTGCCTAAAATTTCAAGGACATCACCATCTCGTGCCCTGCGTTTATCGATGGCTACGATTCGGTAAAAATGTCTACCGTGTCTTCCAAACTGTTTCATTCTAATGCTTACTGCCACGATTATTCCTTTCCAAAGTATGCCAGTAGATTATTTTATGAAAGTTTGAGGCAGAACCCACCACCTTTTGCATTCATTTTAAAAAACTACCGTTTTTTCTTATTTTTTCTTTCTTTAGCTCTTTCCTTAGGTGTTTTTCTATGACCTGTGTCGCCCTTTGTCTTAAGTTTTGCCCCCGGCTGAAAAGCACCCATTTTACTCATCCCCGTCACCATCTTTATTCGCTCCCAAGTACTCATCCGAGACATCGATCTCATTAGATTGCGAACTTGCTCGAAATGATTCAGAAACTGTTTAACATCTTGGGGTTGCATTCCACTACCTTCTGCCACCCGACGCCTTCTATTCTGGTCCAAAATATCGGGATTCACTCGCTCTTCCCGAGTCATTGAATCGATCATTCCTTTGATTCTGCGAAAAGCTACTTCGGGGTCTTCCCCCGCCGGGATCATTTCAGACATACCGGGCATAGCCCCGATCAAATCCTTCATGGGGCCCATTTTGGCAATTTGTTCAAATTGTTTACGAAAATCATTAAGATTGAAGTCGCCTTGCTGCAATTTCTTCTGCTGCGCTTCTAATTCTTCCTTCGAGACTTCGGATTGAACTTTGCTAACTTTTTCAACCAAGGAAAGAATATCACCCTGCCCTAAAATCCTTTGCGCCATTCCTTCGGGTCGAAACTCTTCCAACCGATCCAGCTTTTCTCCAACACCAATAAACTTAATCGGTACTTTCGTAACTTCCTTAATAGATAAGGCTGCACCACCCCGAGCATCGCCATCCAACTTTGTCAAAATTACGCCATTAAGCTCTAAGGCTTCATTAAAAGCAGCAGCACTGTTGACAGCATCTTGGCCAGTCATCGCATCGCAAACCAAATAAACTTGATCTGGTTTTGCTTGGCGGTCGATTTGCTTAAGTTCTTCCATCGGCATTTCTGCAATGTGCAATCGACCTGCGGTATCGATAATGACGGTATCAAACGAGGTTTTTTTTGCGTATGCAATTGCATTGGCGCAAACTTGAACGGGCGTAGGGATTGGTTTTCCTGCCTCTGCCAACTCATAATAAACTGGAACTTGAATTTGTTCGCCTAATACCCGTAATTGTTCGATTGCAGCGGGGCGCTGTAAATCTGCTGCGACTAATAAAGGCTTACGGCCACGCCCTTTTAGCGTAAGCGCAAGTTTTCCTGCGGTTGTTGTTTTTCCCTGACCTTGCAATCCACAAAGCATCAGTATGGTAGGCCGGTCCTTGGCGAAAGGAATTGCGGTATCAACAGGCCCCATCAACGCAACCAGTTCATCATAAACAATTTTTACAATTTGCTCACTTGGATCGAGGCTACGAAGAACCGTTTGACCTATTGATTTTTCTGTAATGCGCTGAATGAAATTTTCTGCTGCGGTGAAATTAACATCGGCATCAAGAAGAACGGTTCGGATCGCCCCCATCGCATCGCGGATATTCGCCTCGGAAAGGCGACCTTTACCCCGCAAGCTTTTTAATGCAGCGGTTAATCCTTTTGTTAATCCGTCAAACATAACAAACCCATTAGCTAAAACCTGCAACGCTAGAAATCAGCGCATTAAGGTAAGTAAATATTGTAAAAGGAAAAGGGTTAAGGTGCAACTGTTGGAATAAAAGTAGGTAAAATCGAATAAAATGCCTGTTTAAGATAAATCGATTATTCTGTTTAACCACTTGTTAGGCTTTAACCACCTTGTGTATACAAAAGTACACATAAGGTTAACCTTTTTATTTTTTTAATTCGTTGACACCCGTTCCCCAAAAAGATTACTCTACTTCCTCACGGCCTCTTCTCTGTTCCGGCCCCGCTGAAGTGCTCACGCGTTTTAGCGGGGTTTTTTATTCCCTTTCACTATTATTCCTTTCCTCTGCCTATTCTTTTTCCCTTATATTAACTTGTTCTAATACCTTGCAAACCCTTTTACAGAGTTCAGCGACCTTTATGACCGCCTTACACCGAATTCTTGAACCCGAGGTTATGGACTCCCCTGAAGATGCCTACGAATACGACTTGATGGATCATCGTGAGGTAAACCAAATATTCTGCACTGATTTTTTTAACGCCTTAAATAACGCCCCTACTTCTTTAAACCTAAAAGCCGCTTCAATTATTTTAGATATAGGCACAGGCACAGCCCAAATACCGATTGCATTATGCAAAGATGCCAAAGAGTTAAATATCAAGGCAATAGACTTAGCAGGTTCGATGTTAGAAATAGCAAGGAAAAACATTGATGAAGCAGGGCTACAAGGGCAGATCAAAATTGAACAAGTCGATTCTAAAAATTTGCCTTACCTCGATGAATCGTTCCACCAAGTAATCTCTAATAGTATTATTCATCACATTCCTAGGCCTATGGAATGTTTTCGAGAAATGATTCGGGTGACAAAAAAAGGTGGGTTACTTTTTGTACGCGATTTGCTTCGCCCTAAGTCTCTTATTATTTTGCAAGAAATTGTTGAACTTCATACACAAGGTGCCACCCCCAAACAACGAGCCTTGTTCACAGATTCTCTTCATGCGGCTCTTACCCAAGAGGAAGTAGCCCAAATGGTAGAATCCTTCGGGTTTGACCAAGCTACCGTAAAACAAACCTCGAACAGGCACTGGACTTGGAGTGCGATAAAATCGTGAAAGGACTTCAATGCAATTTCTAAACACTTTGGGAAAAGGCTTAGTTTTCACTTGCTTAGTGATGCTTGCAATGCCCTCTGCTTTTAAAGACCCACAAGAATTGCTTAGGCAAACCTACCGAACTTTGATGGGCGCCTTGCCCCTTGGAATCGTCGCAGGGCTTGCTATTGGTATTGTCGTATGGATTCATCTTCGAGATGCCTTGGTAAATGTTGCAGGTCCTTCTGCAATTTCATACTTACCGCAAGCGTTGTCTTTGGCGGTGGTAGTAGAGTTTGCCCCTTTATGCTCGGCCTTAATTCTTGCGGGTCGATCTGGAGCAAGCCTAGGGGCAGAAATTGGCTCGATGAAACAAACCGAACAAATCGATGCGCTTGAATTACTTGGCATACGGCCTCTACAAGCCTTAGTAGCGCCTCGGGTTTTTGCCTGTATGGTTGCGTTACCCATCCTTACAATTTTTACCGCATACTTGGCTATTTACTCCGGCTTTCTTACAGAATCTTTAACTGGCTCGATGACTTTTTCTCAATACCAAAGCGAAGTACTTCGTGTTCTTACATTAAAAGAAGCACTTCCTGCTTTTGGAAAAACCCTATTCTTTGGCCTTGCGATCGGAATTTCTGGGTGCTTCTACGGCATGGAAACCGAAGGCGGAACCGAAGGCGTAGGCAAAGCTGCAACTCAGGGGGTGGTTAGCTCTATCCTTTTAGTGCTGGTCTTGAATGTATTTTTGGTCAAAACAATCCATCTATTTACAAACTAAAACCCTTCTTAGGAAAGCTTAAAAGCTGCTACAAAGTCCAACCGGGTTTATATTCACGAAACAAGAATTTATCAGCATCCTTATTACCAGTAGTGCCCGCAGCATCGTCCCAAGTAATTTTCATACCACTTCGCAGGGCAACATTACCAAGTAAAACAGTTTCAGCAAGGGCGCCGCTGTAATCAAAATTACAAGTCGTGATGGTTTTCTTGCGAATAGATTCGAGCCATTCCTGATGATGGCCAATGGAATTAGGAATCGTAGCAGCAGGCGGGGTAAACCCTTGGAACTTATCTTCGGGCAACAGTTTATATTTCGAGTAATCGGATATCAACTGCCCTTTGGTTCCTTCAAACATAACTGCAGAAGCAAAACCATGGTAAGGCTTTTCGTGATCCCACCCTGGCCCTTTAACTCCGTTATACCAAGTAAGTTCGACCTCAGATTTATTACTTCTTTTAGGGTATTTATAATCTGCTTTAACTAGATCAGGAACCGTTTGATCCCCTGCTTGAATTCTTTTAGAAGTTGCTTCTACAGTAAGCGGTTTGCGCAAGTCTAAAGCCCAATGAACAAGATCCATATAATGGCAAGCCATATCAGCAAACACTCCACCACCAAACTCCCAGAAGTATCTCCAATGAAAATGCGTAAACGCAGGGTCATAAGCCTTGGCAGCAACAGGCCCAAGCCAAAGGTCGTAGTTAAAACTTGCAGGCACAGGCAGAGGGGTTTTTGAAAGATTACGAATCGAAGGCAATGAACTTACCCAAACCTGAACTTTTTTAACCTCACCAATGACCCCTGCTTGAATAATCTCTACCACCCTGCGATAGTTATTTCCAGCGTGAATCTGGGTTCCCATCTGAGTAACTAGGCCGTTTTCCTTTGCAGTTTTCACCATCTTGCGAACTTCGCGAACCGAATGGGCCAAGGGTTTTTCGCAGTAAATATGTTTCCCTGCCTGCATTGCTGCAATCGCTTGCACAGCGTGAACATGGTCAGGTGTACTAACCACAATAGCATCGATACCTTTATGTTCGAGCAACTTGCGGTAATCCTGATAGAAACTAGCTTTGGGGTGTTCGGATCTTGCTTTAGCTGCCCTTTCTTCATCGACATCGCAAAGGGCAACGATGTTTTCACCAACAACGCCAGCAAGGTTAGAAGCGGCTTTGCCTGATAAACCGATCAGCCCGATATTAAGTTTGTGGTTTTTTTCCTGAGCCCGAATAATGCCCGGGGCATTAATAAAGCCGGGTACAACGAAAAAGCCCGCTGTAAGAGTTGCACTTTTCTTAATAAACTTTCGACGCTGGTTTCTAAGATTCATAGGTAACTCCTGCAAAAGAATCAGGGTTAAGGGCAGGGAAAATTATTTCTATTTCCAAGATCGCACAGATTTATTCCTTAGTCAACCACTTAAATATGCTCAATCTAAGCTATTATCATCTCCAAAATAGGCAAAAACCTTGCATCCTTTCTGTCTAAACAGTATAATATATATTAATTATGAAGCAAATTTCGCTACTCCTTGAGCTACCTTTAAATCTTCCCCAAAAGGGATGATTCCGGGAATGTTCTCGAACTAGTCAGAATTAAACACGAGAAACCCGGAACCACCTAAGGTTCCGGGTTTTTTTTCAGTCAAGCTTTTTGTTTGGAGACTTTTTATGAGCCTAGATAAAATTATCATCTTTGATACCACCCTCCGCGACGGCGAGCAATCGCCCGGTGCTAGTATGAATCTTGCTGAAAAACTTGAAGTTGGTATGGCGCTTCGTGACCTTGGGGTCGATATCATCGAGGCTGGTTTTCCTATTGCTTCACCAGGCGACTTTGAAGCAGTGCAGGAAATAGCCAGACAAATTCACGGGCCCACCATCTGCGGCTTAGCCCGTTGTAATAATGCTGATATCGACCGAGCTTGGGAAGCTCTTAAAGATAACCCTAAGCCCAGAATTCATGTTTTCCTTGCCACTAGCGCAATTCACCGTGAATTTAAATTGCGGATGGCAAAAGAAGAAATCGTAAAAAGGGCCATCGAAGGAATCAAACGCGCCAAAGGACATACTCACGATGTTGAATTTTCACCCGAAGATGCCGCTCGAACCGAACTCGATTTTTTAACCGAAGTTGTTGAAAAAGCAATTGAAGCTGGCGCTACTACCATCAACATTCCAGATACCGTGGGCTATGCAATGCCTGAGCAATATGCCCAAGTGATTGCCCACCTTAAAAAAAATGTTCGAGGCATCGAAAAAGCTGTCCTTAGTGTTCATTGCCACGATGATCTTGGCTTGGCAGTTGCAAACACTTTAGCCGCCGTGCTTCAGGGTGCTAGGCAAATTGAATGCACCATTAATGGCATTGGCGAAAGAGCTGGAAATTGCGCTTTAGAAGAAGTGGTGATGGCTTTAAAAACACGACAAGACTACTTTAAGCTTGATACCAACATCAACACTAAAAAAATCTTCCCCACCAGCAAACTTGTCTCCCATGTTACTGGAATTCAAGTGCAACGAAACAAAGCCATCGTTGGGCAAAATGCCTTCGCACACGAAGCTGGTATCCATCAAGATGGTATGCTTAAAGAAAGATCCACCTACGAAATTATGAACCCTACCGACATTGGGTTAGCTAGAACCGATCTTGTTTTGGGAAAACACAGTGGCAGGCACGCTCTCAAGCAAAGGGTTCTAGAACTTGGTTATCACCTTGATGAAACCCAATTTCAAGGGCTGTTCGAAGACTTCAAAATTCTTGCAGATCGAAAAAAAGTTATTTACGATGCAGATATCGAAGCCCTTGCTGAATCGCGTATCCATACTGGGCCTACTGTTTGGACTCTCCAAGCTGTTACCTGTAATGCAGGCACCGGAACTATTCCTTCCGCAGTCGTTGCACTTTGGCATAAGGATGGGCATATTGTTCGAGATGCTTGCATTGGCGACGGCCCTATTGATGCTGTTTTTAAAGTGATTTCCAAACTTACGGGTGTGGAAGTTACTTTGAAAGATTACCGTTTAAGAAATGTTACCGTTGGAGAAGATGCCTTAGGTGAAGCCCAGATCGAAGCTGTTTTTGATGGCAAACCTTTAAATGGCAGAGCCGTAAGTACCGATGTTATTGAAGCAAGCGCTGTTGCGTTCCTTCAGGTTATCAATCGAGTTCTAATGCGACAGGCCTTAGGCGACCGCATCAAGCCAACCGAAAACCTTCCTCACTAAAAGTTTAGTAAGTTCCCTTTTACTGTAATGGCAGCATTCGTAATACAAAGGGGACATCCACCGCCTTGATTACACTTCCATCATAAATGATGGAGGCAGGGGATTTTGAAGAAGCAGGGAATCCTATTTTCATTTCTCGTTTGGTGATTCCGGTTGGGCCAGAAGATGAACTTGATGAAGTAGAATTTGGGGTAAGGGCTTTCCCTTCTTCGTCAAGGATTTTGAAGCCTGATAAATTTCGAGCAGCAGCGCCAGCAAAAACAAAGTTCACCTGCCCATTTAAAATGATGACATTTCTTCCAGGGTTTTGAAGGTTATTTAAGGGTTCATTTGCCCCTGCGATTTCAGATGGAATATCAAATTCAAAGCTAATCCGGTGCGAGCCATTTTTATCTTTTTCAAACTCATTTAGCTTGATCCAAGCACCAGACTTTCCCTCGATTTTTTTCCCAACTTCTTTCCCAAGATTTTTCACTTCTAGCACAGGCCCCGTTTCATTCATCACTTGTAACACTAATTTTCCTTCTAAAACCTGAATCGTTTTTGAAGCTTTGTTACCTTTCAAAAAGCGAATCGGAACTTTAGCATCGATTGCCCCAATAGACCCTTCCATGCCAATCTCGGGCACTGCCCTGCCTATAATCCGACCCGGCCTTGGAGGTGCTGGCGGATCATTATTCGTATTGGAAGCATCCAATTCCAAAACTTGACCTTCATCATCTATAGCTTTTGAAATTTTAATCGAGCTTATTTCTTTTAACCTTATTCGAGGTTCTGGGGTCACCTCTAGGCCCACGAGTATTTGTTTATCCGATGGTTTTCCAAACAAACTTTCAGGCGCTTTTATCATTCGTATACGATAAGCAGAACCAGTGTCCGCGGGTAGAACTTCGACTTTTCCTTCTTTAAGAATAATTGCATTATCTTTAGTTGGAATGCCTCTCCCGTCAGGAAATTGTCCAATAGCAGGAAACTGCCCAGCAGGAAGTTGCCCAATAGCTTGAATCTGGCCAGGAAGAATAGCGCCAATTGGCCCTATAGGTAAAATTTGAATTTGTACTTGGGGAAAAATCCCCTTGGGAACCTCAGGGGGTTGTTCTTTTTCCTGCGGGGAAAACATTACCCGCACCACACCCTCATTCGATAAACCCGCTCCCTTTTTAGGTGCGAGTTTCTTTTCTTCGATTTCTCTGCGTTCTGGAAGAGGATTCACAGGTTTTGCAAGGCCAGGGCCAACTGGCAGAAGATTTCTAAAGGGAAGCGCTTCAATTATAGAACTTCTTTTACCACTTGGTGCCACTACTATTTCTACTAAGTTTGCCTTAACCTCAATGAGTTGCAAAGCTTCCCAAAATGGCATATCTTTCACTTGGACCGTTATTTTTTTAACCTCTGCAGCACCGCTTTTATCTTGTAGTATAATTCGATACCCCGTTTGCTTCACAAGGTCTGCAATTACATCAGAAACAGAAGTTTCTAAATGATTCATCGTAATTTTTTTAGGATTGATAAGTTTTTTGTTTTCGACTTCTGATTCGATTTTCTTCACCAGGCCATCTGCTCTGCGTCTGACTTCTGCATCTTCACTTTTTAATACTTTTCGCAATTGAGCTAAAGTTGGTTCACCTATTAATTCTAATTCCTTCTGCGATTTTTCACGGATTTCAAAAGACGCATTACCCAACCCCTGCACCAATTCAGCAATACTAGATTCGCTTACTTGAAAAGCAGTAAGAGTGGTAAAAGGAATAATAAGAATTAATAAAACCACATAAAACATTTTGGGGAACATAATAGGTACTCCTAATCACAAGAATCTTCAGCAAGGAATTATTATCTCACAAAGAAGCAACTATGTCTAGAATCTGAAAAGGAATAAGAGTTGAATGCATAAAAAAAGACCCCCAGTGATTTGCTGGGGGTCTTTGAATACTGAACCGATTAGGCAAGTAACTTATCAATAACGGTTCCTTCGCGGAACATCTGAACATTTCGACCCGTTGCTGTAGGCAGTTCGGTCTTGGGATCAATTCCCAAGTTGCGGAAGATGGTTGCGGAAATATCATCAGGAAGGCAAGGATCGGTTGCAGGTGCCATACCCTGACCATCGGTAGTACCGTGAGCATAACCACGCTTAAAGCCACCCCCTGCAAGGACAACCGCCATCGACCTAGCCCAGTGATCACGGCCAACATTTTTGTTAACCTTAGGGGTTCTACCAAATTCGCCAGCACAATAAACCATCGTCTTTTCCAGCATTCCGCGATCAGAAAGATCGGCAATAAGTGCGGAAAGAGTATTATCTAATGTAGGTTGCAACTTCTTCGAATGCGATTCAAAGGTTTTGCTATGGGTATCCCAACCACCAATGCTGATGGTGACGAAGCGCACCCCAGACTCTACTAACCTGCGGGCAGCAAGTGCACTTTGGCCGAAGTTATCGGTACCATAGCGAGTTCTGGTTTCTGGTTTTTCCTGCGACAGATCAAATGCCTTGCGGGTTTTGTCAGAACGAAGGATATCAAGGGCTTGCTGATGAAAAGCATCGAAGCCTTGAATCAGGTCAGCAGATTTATCTGCTTCTCGGAATGTTGTATCAAAGCCTGAAAGCAATTTGTCACGATTACTTAGTTCATCAAGCGTAAAGTCGGTAGGAAGTTGAATTCCACGAACTTTAAGCGTGCCTTTACTTTTACCATCTGCCCCAGCACTTCCTTCAACAAGGAAAGGATTGTAGGCGGTTCCCAAATAGCCTGAGGAACCAGCAGTGCCCCCGCGGATATCGGAGAATGAAACATAAGAAGGAACACCTTCTTCACCTTTTACCAACTTGCTTACCAACGAACCCATTGCAGGGTACTGAAGGGCAGGAGTTGGCTTGTTGCCGGTGGTCATAAACACGGTAGCAGGGCCATGCGATGGGATCGAGTGATAGATCGAGCGAACGATGGTAGTTTTATCAGCAACTTTAGCCATTTTAGGCATATATTCGCTGATAGAAATACCAGGGGCAGAGGTACTAATAGGTTTGAATTCACCACGAATGCCTTCGGGCGCATCGGGTTTAAGATCCCACATATCGATGGTAGCGGGGCCACCACCAAGCCAAACCATAATCACAGCATCGGCTTTTTTGGAGGTAGACACGCCATTGTTTTTGGCGGCAGCGTTTGCTTCAAGTTTTAATATTTGGGGAAGGCTAAGCCCTAGTAGGCCAGCTCCTGCCCCTATTCTTAAAAAGTCACGGCGATAAAAACCTTCGCAATCGGAAGAAAATCTAGAAGCCATTGTCATTCCCCTTTACATTCTTACTTTTCTATTTTGTCTTAAGTTCCAAAAAACAATTTTAGAACTTCACCCCTCTCAAAGGCAGACAAAACTTAGTGATTAAAAATAAACTCTTTGGTATTCAACAATGCCCATAGGGTATCAGTGAATGCCTTTTTTCTATCTTTGCCCGTAGCAATATAGGATTCAAAATGCTTGAACTCTTTTTCGTTGGGCAACCGACTTAAGGTCGAAAGAAACATTTCTTCCAACGCTTTTCGATCATCCTTATAATCTGCAAGAATCTTTTTAATGATGTTGGCTTGTGACTCGATCTTCGCTTGAAGATTGGTGTCGGCCATTAGATATAACTTTTGCGGTAGGGCAGGTTCCATCGACCTTTCACAGTCGCAAGCAGCGGTACGAGGTGGCCTTCCAAAAATTCTAAATGCATAGCTAATCGAACTACTGACTCGGCTAGCACCAACCTCAATGGCGCGGGCATCTTTTGGCGCATCTGCTCCAAAATTTTCTACCATCCCTGTTGCAGCACATAGCACATCCACCACAACCTCGGCCATCATCGATCGAATGAAACTATGCGAGTAATTATTATCATCTAGCCGATTTGTCGCATTAGGAATATAGGTCAATTGGTAAACTCGAGTTTCTAAAATTTTTCTTTCCAATCGGCGAATATCGTAGCCACTTTCAACAAAATCTTTTGCAAGGGCATCGAGTAATTGCGGGTTAGAAGGTGGGTTGGCGATTGAAAAATCGTCAAGCGGGTCAACAATACCAACACCAAAATAATGGCCCCAAACACGGTTTACAAAGCTGCGAGCAAAATAAGGGTTATCAGGTGTTTTCAACCATTCAAATAGTTTCTTGCGCGCATCTACCCCTGCTTCCATTTTGATTTCTGGACCACCCAAGGCCTTAGGGGCCAAAGGCAAATTAGTTTCGGGGTGGGTTAATCCTTGTCGAGCTCCGCCTTTGCCATTTGAAGCACTTGCTAAATAAACTTCCTTCACAGGATTAACCAGATTATTATTCGTTGCATTTTTCTTTCTTTCAGCGTTTTCTGCATCTATAACCTTTTTAGCTTCAGGCGAAACACCATAACTTAACTGGGTAAAAACATTCGCATAAGAACGGTAGTCGGCTTGGGTCCAACGGTCAAAAGGATGTTTATGGCATTGAGCGCATTCAAGACGAACGCCCATAAAAGCGGCAGCGGTTTTTTCGCCCCATTGGTCTAAAGCAACAGCGGCTTGCTTGCGCCAAAACAAATCTAAGGATGGCTTTTCAGCGTAGGTAGTAGAAAAACCTACTTTAAGTTCTTCATCTAATTTATTAGTCTTTTCTAAAAAGATTTCGGGGGATTCTCCATCTCGACTTGTAGAACAAAGCACGCCTTCGACTATTTTGTCGTACGACATATTATCCGCAACCCTTTTTCTAAGCCAATCGTGCCACATCTGGCTACGCTTGATCCTTAAATTTGCAGGGTTTTCCATTGCATCGGTATTATTCCCCGTGATATCACTTAGCTTTGTTGCCCAAAGTGCTGCGTGCATTGGATGCTTCAGAAGTTCATCTATTTTTTTAGAGCGCTTATCACCCGACTTATCAGCTACAAACGAGCGAATTTCATTTGGAGATGGCAAGGTTCCAATCGTATCGATGGTAATTCTGCGAAGAAACTCAGCATCTGGGGAAAGGCCAGAAGGCTCAATATTCAACCTCTTCAGCTTTGAAAAAACAATCTTATCTATGTAATTTACTTCCGGAACCGAAGGATATTTATAGCCAGGCTTAACTTCTAATGGAACCATCGCCCGTACCGGAACAACCGTTCCTCGGTAAGCTATGATTATCGAAGTATCGCCCGCACGATTACTTGTTACGGTTCCAGAAATATCAACTTCAGCAACGCCATCATCTAGGGTGCGATATTCGCAAAGAGAGGTGATATTTTCAGAAGTACCATCTTCAAATTGAACCATAGCTTTGAGGTTAATTTTTTGCCCAGGCTTATTAAATGGAATTTCTTTGGGGGTTACTTCAAGAGATTTGATTGCGCCACTACCTTTAGCCAATGGCGCACCTTGCTCGATCCATTCTTTAATTAACTTGTGCTGCCAAGATCCGGGGGAAAACCTTCTGCCACCAGCGTGTTCGGTCAAGCCCATCGATTTAATCAGAAGGAGGCTGTTATCTGGGTTTTGTAAATCGATGCGCCTGCCGTTGCTTTCTCTGCTAACAGTAACGCCATCTTTTTCAGCTTCATAACCAAAAAGAGAAAGCCTGAACCCGCCCTTACCTTGGAAGGACCCATGACAAGAACCAAGATTACAACCAGACCTGCCAAATAAACCGACAAGATGTTTTTCAAAATCGACTTTTTTGATAACAGTACCATCGGGGAGTTGAACTTCAGCCCGAAGTGTGGAGGATGAAGAAAACAAAAGAATCGCGCAAACAGCGTAAAACTGTTTCCAACTAAAGCACGATTTCATAGGAACTCTCCAAATTGCCGAACCACAAGGAGGGATTTAAAAGGTGTCCATATAACTAGGCTTGAACTAAATCAAATTAGTCACTTATAATAAAATATCGGCGTTTTTGAATGTTTGCAACAAAATAAACACTTTTATTACAATTTACTTGGTTATTTTGGCAGAGTGAGTGCCACTACAACCCTAAAAACAAAAAGAAGCCTCCCAGAATGATTCTGGGAAGCTTCTTTTTACTTAAAATACGACCAGATACTTAATCACGGCTACTAAAAGCCATTAGGATTCTCAAGATGTAATAAAAGAGGGTTGCTATGGAAGAAAAAAGCATTAAAGCAGCTGCAACATGCTTGTCCGTAGGAAAATGTAACATCACTTGAGAGGTTTCATACAGAATGTAACCGCTCAACAATGCCACCATCGCAAAAGAAAAAATCAATCCTAAGGAGAAACCAAAGATCATAGAGCAAATAATCAAGCCAAATACAATCATGCTTCCAACCGAAAGAGCTGGTGCCAAGAATGAATAATCTTTGCCCGTGGTGAAAACCGAAATCGTTAACCCTGCAAAAACGCACAAGGTCATCGCCCCTGCTGCGGGAATTAAATTTGGATCTTTAATGTAATGCGTTGCGACATACAAAATGGGCAAAAAGATAAAGCTCTCCGCCACAACATAAAGGCCCAAACCCATATACTGCATAGCAGGAGAACTATCAGACTGAGCCCATTGGGTAGCAACCCAACTAGCGCCCCAAAACGCCAGCATCACGATGAGAAGAGACCAAGGTGAGGCCCCAAATATCGACATTATTTGCTGTTCTGTTATTGATTTCAACAAAACAGTTTCTAATGCAACGAAAGCCAAAATTGCGCCCGCAAGGTGGGCATAAGTTTTACGAATAAAAGTTAACCGAGCCGTGTTAGATCCTTCGTATGCTAGATCTTGAACCCCAGAATCATATTGCATAGTTGTCTCCTTAAAAATATGTACGCTAAGTTCCTATGATTATTGTAACAAATTAAATTAGAAAAAATCCAGTGTTAAGCCAATAAGATTAAAAAGAAATGAAAACAATTAGCAATGGTATCGATAATGGTTTCTAGAAGGTTACTTAGATGCAGGTAAGTTTTTTTCTTCAATTTTAGGTTCTAGCTTAGCTTCAGTAGGCGCGTTCAATTTAGCATCACTTTTTGGATCGGTAGGCCAATTTCTTACCTTCGGAATCAAACACGATTCCTGCTCTTTACAACAAAGAGGATTAGGCCCCTTTGCCATTGGCGATTTATCTTTCCAAAAATCTTTCGCTGGAATAAATACCCTATCCCCAGGGGCTAGTTGATAATTAGTCGTGGTATCGCCCAGTTGAACAATTTCCTTAAAGCAAACAGGCAAAACAATCCTACAGCTACCAGGAGGAGTTGGCCTTGCGACCACAATATTTTGCCTAGATGCTTTATCATTCAAGCCACCCGCTTGCAAAATTGCGTCAAGAACTGTTTCCCTACCGGTAAGAGGAAAAGAGCCGGGGGCATTCACCTCCCCGACAACATAAAAAACCTTACTTTGTCTATTTACAAGTCTAATGGTAATTGGCCCAGCCTCTTTAGTCACCTGACTGATTTGCGCCTTCACCATAGATTCAACTTCATCCAGATTTCTACCTGCAACAGGCAACCTGCCATACTTACCCAAACTAATCGTACCATCTTGAAGAACAGGTTGATCGCCTGGAAGTCGAATTGGGGAGTCTAAATCTGCAGGTTGGATTAAAAGAACATCGCCCGGCTCTACAGTCAAAGAAGAGGTTAAACCTTTATCGAGTTCTCTGGGAACTTGAGGGATTTCAGTAACAGAATTTTTGATATTGCGAGTGGAATCAAGCAGAGTATTGCCATCTTGGCAAATTGAAAAAATAGACATAGGACTCTGGCAACCTGAAAGAGAGGTAGCAAGGGCCAAGCCCCAAAGTAATTTCATTATTTCAGATGATTTATTTTTCATTCCTAGTTGACTTACTTGCCCCAAATTAACTAAAAGTTTCTAACTGAAAGTGGAATACCAGAAATAAAAATGTGTGCAATAGGAGTTAGCGAATAGAAATTGCACAACTTATTATTGGCCCGACGAGCTTAGTCTGCCAAAAAAGAAGCGTATTGCTTCTTCAGTAAGCAAAGTAAGTGCGACGCTTTTAACAATAGGGCTACGGTAAGTGCCTGTGATTTTGAAATGGAGAATTCCTGCAGCAATTGCGCCAGTGGCTTGAGATAAAAGATCTAAAGGAACAGCACCAACTGCGGGTATTTTTAATCCTAGATTTCGCATCGCCTCCGGTAATACCGAGAAACTTCCCGTCCGAGCAGTAGCTTCAAGATCTAACTTTCCTTGCGTAGTAATATTGCCTTCGATAAGCACCATCATAAGGGAATTAGAAATCGCAAGTCGCTGGACCCGAATAATGCCTCGATCCATCCGAGCTTTTAATTCTCCCTTTTCGAAAAATGTTCCAGTCGCAGCAACGGGTAAAAAAGGAATTAGATCCCGCACGATAGGAATCCCTTGAGCCCGACTTTGAGTCAGTGTTCCTTCTAAATTTGCGGTGATATTATCCATCGACTTGATGTCTCTTCCAGCGAAGGCAAGTTTTCCTTGAAGGATGCCAGAACCTTGTGTTCGGGAATCACTAAATTGCGCCTGAACTGCTTTCATTTCGAGAGATTGAAAACGGAAATTACCATTAAGTGAATTGCCAACACCCCAGCGATATTCGTTAGAGCCATAAACTTTACCGCCTGCGAAAGAACCTGCGATGTCGCGCATAATAAAAGTACCTGCGCCTCTGGCTTGGGCGGCAGAGTAATCGAAGGGAGAACGCCAATCGCCAAAATCTGCGCCATAAAATTTCAACCCTGAAACAAAAGTTTCGCCAGTGGCAGTAAGTTCGTGCCCCAATTTTCCACTGAATCTGAGATCCATTTTTCCCGAGGGTTTCCAACTTGCAAACCACGGAGCGAAAAGCTTCGCAATCTCCGCTTGGTTAAGAGTGCCACGATAAAAACTCTTTTCCATATTTTCAAAATTTAAAAAAACCAATCCACGCAACTGACCCTCTGCAACATTCCCCGAAATGTCTTTAATGTTAACTTCATTCTTTTCGATGAAGACATTGGCTTGCAACTGGTCGCTTAAAATCACATTAGAATGCGAAAGCCTATTCAGAACCAGTTTGCCATTAGCTGCGACTAAAAAACTATCGATATCAAGTTCATAAGGGAGGTCGAGGTTACAAATTGCATCTAACTTTTTAAGCTGTTCACCAGCATCAAAGGCGAGAAGAATTTGATTAGCTTTAGCCCCTTTTATCGAAAAAACTCCCTTCATTTTCGCAGAAGAACCAGAACCAATATTAAAATCAACTTTTCCTCTTCCATCTGCAAAATCTGTTTCAACCAAGCCGTTAATACCTCCACGCTTCCAATACACCTGAGCTTTCGTTTGGCGCAATGGAATACCAAGAATTTCGTATCCAGCGGTATTTAAATCAGCATTAAAAAGAACCTCTCTTTCACCCATTTTATCTTGAGGAGAAAAATTAGTTTGAATAACCCCACCTATTTTACCTTTAACGGGAAGTTCTCGGTTAGATGCAGTTCGTACCAACAAACCCGCATCGATATCCTTAATAGTAAATTTAACATTACCAGCGTTAGCAGAAGAAAGAGGGATTTCGGCATCGGCATTCCAACTGCCTCCCATCGTGGTTCCCCCAGCATCATTGAAGACAAGCTTATTAGCATTAATTAGCCACTTGGTATGATTTTTTTCAAGAATTAAACGGCCTGCCTTAAACTTTTCAAGCCTAAGATCACCAGATGCAAGCCAAGCTAAAGGCTTTAAATTACCCGTGGCAAGTGCATCAACTTCACCTAAGCCCTCGGGGTCAAAGAATAGTTTTTCCCTGCCCAAGATTAAATAAGCGTTGCTAAAATCGAGGGCCTTTGCACTTAAATTGACCTGAAATGGGAAGGATTGCCCAAGATGCAAAGTAGCATTACCTGCAAACTTTCCCAACTGACTAGCGGTTTTAAAATCAAAAAGATCAAGCCGGCCTAAAGATAAATTTAACTTTCCATCAATCGCTGGGAAAGCCAAAGCCTCGTAGGCAAAGTTATCGAAGCGAAAGAGGGCACCGGCATCCCAGTTGCTTATATCAAAAACCTTGGTAACAGAAGATTTTAGGTCTAAACCAAAAGAGAGAAATCCTTTTACCTTTGAAATCTCCTCGGGCAACCAAAGCGAAAAAAGCTCCAATGGAATCGAGAAAGCCTGCGCCTTACAATGAATTATTCCATCTTCTTTAAGATCCATTCTTGCAGCAGCATTGATTTCCCCAACCAAGATTTTTTCATTTTGATTCAAAGTTTTTTTACTTACTTTGGCCTTTAATTCTCGCAGCACAATAGCTCCATCTTGCATATCTAAAAATGCATGAAGGTCGGGAATATGAACCCCCGCCAACCTTGCATTTTTAAATTGAACCTTAGCTTGCCCCAGATAAGAATCCCGATCTAGAATTTTGTCAAATGGAATTCCTATCTGCACATCTAGGCTCATTGTTCCCGAAATATCATCGGGTAATTTAGTGCTGGTGTGAGTTAATAAATCACGGACGGGAATATTTTCCAGATGCAGTTCTGTCTGAAAGAAAAGCAAATTATTGCTAGGCACTTCAACTGGTTTTTTTTCTTTCTTAATTTCAGGCGGCAACAAACTTGGAATCCCAGATACCGGAGTAATTTTAAATTTCGCCCCATCAGATTGTAGTTCTAGGGGAATTGACTTTGCAGGAAAACCAAAGATTTTCGCTTCCCCTATCATCCCCATTCCATTCCCCGAAGTTTGCAAACCTTTCAAAGGATCGTATAGAAATTTTAACTTTGCGTAACCATCCAAGATCCCTTGAATAAAAGATTTTCCATTTTTGTCTTTCAGTCCCCAAGCCTCTGGGAGTTCTTGAACCTTCATATTTTTAACCTTCAGGTCGTAATCCATCTGATAATTAGGGCTACGAAAATCAAGATCCGCGGTGCGAAGCTCGATGGTGCCGTGCGCTGAACGCCCTTGCACTTCGCGAATTTGAATAAGACCATTATCGATTTGAATTTTCCCGCTAGCATCATTGGCTTCTAAATTAATGATTGCGATTTTTACTGAAGTGTTTTTAGGAGCCATTCCAATTTTGTAATCAATGGTATCTTTCTTTCCATCGAAAAATAAATCCATTTCAACCGATGATGTCCCGTTTAATTTAATGTGATTCCAAGTAACTTTAGGGACAAAAGGTAGGCTTTCGAGTAACTCGCGTGAAAGGTAAACTTCATTGGTGGTAAGTTTGAGTTCGGAATCTCCAACCCCGGGTTCAACCCTCGAAGTAAGATTCCAAGACTTCCAAGTATCATCCTGAAAGTTGGCGTGAATGATCATATCATTATTTTCATTACGCCAAATTTCGGCTTCAATTCCTTTAATAATTAAAGGGGGCCTACCCTCCTGTTTTAAACAGAAGTCGGAGTTTTTCAAAAAAAATCTGGGCATTTTTGGCGGGTTCTGATTCTCACTTTTTGGCAACTTCGTTTGCAAATCACCATTAATATCAAAATGCAAGGTCACCGAGGCGTTATCCACAAAAACCGTTTCAGGCACCACCAACCCGCGAACCAAGCGCCAAAGCGAAATATCCGTTTCAAATGAATTAATCTTTAACCAAGGCTCTGGCTTAGACAAATCAGTTTCAAATACATCTACTTTTCGAACCGACGAATTTCCAAATAATCCTAACTCGCAAACCTTCACTCGAATCGGAAAGTTTGCTATTCCACTAACCGTTTGGTCTAACCAAGGGCGCAACATACCAACCGCGAGTAAAAATTTAACCCCGCCAAGCAATAGAACTACAAGCAATAAAGTGATTGCAAGAAATTTAAAAGTGAATCGCAGTAAACGACCTAACAATCGAAAGATGAATCTTCCTATTTTTTCTTTTTTCGGGACTTCAATTTCTTTTTTTTGACCCGTTGCATCCATCACTATGTATCAACCTCACCTTTTTCTATTCAAACTACTTTAAATCTTAACTAGTTTCATTTATTATGCGAAGACGACTAGTTGTATACTTACTTGGCAGGTGGGCAAAATAGGAAGACGGGGCGAAATATTCTTGCCTCTTCCTTACTCTTTTTTAAGGATTCGCTTTATGAATACGAAAATTCAATGGCTTGGGCACTCTTCCTTCTTCATCGAATCCGCTAATTACAAAATCCTTATTGACCCGTTCCTTTCCAATAATCCCATCGCAACTTTCAAACCTTCAGATTTTCAAGCAGATTTTATTCTGATTTCACACGGTCACAGCGACCATGTAGGCGACACCATCGAAATTGCTAAGCGTTGTAATTCAACGGTGATATGCAATTATGAAATCAGCGGTTGGATGGAATCAAAAGGCCTTAAAGCTCACGGTATGCAGCACGGTGGTGCTTTTCGTTTCCCCTTCGGCAAGGTCAAACTCACACTCGCCTTCCACGGTTCTGCTTTGCCCGATGGAAGCTATGGCGGTAACCCGTGTGGCTTTCTCATTCGCTTTAACGACAACTTTACTTTTTACGATGCCGCAGATACTGGCTTATTTGGCGATATGAAATTAATTGGCGAGGAAGGAGTCGACTTAGCCGCTCTTCCCATAGGCGACAACTATACCATGGGGCCCGAAGATGCTTTAAAAGCAGTTAGGTTTATCAAACCCAAAAAAGTGATTCCTATCCATTACAATACATTTGATTTGATCAAGCAAGATGCTTTTGCTTGGGCAGAGCAGGTTAAAGAGCAAACAGGTGTTAATGCTTTGGTTCCAAAACCAGGCGACTGGCTTGATCTTAAATAGTCGAGATTATTACCAACCAAGGGTTGATCTAAATACTTCGAGGCCGCCTAGGCAAGCTTCCTCTGCGGTATCAAAAGTTTTATCACAGGGATATTGTTTACCATTAATAGTCTGCATTACCTTGACGCCATTTTTCCCTTTCGATGGAGAAAGAGCAATCACATAAGAAAGCTCTTTACCAAAATAAATCATCCAAGATTTTCCATTCTCGCTTGCAACAAGCGAGGCATTATGATTAGCCAACCAATCTGGTGTACTGACAGTCATTAAAAAACCCTCCAGGAAATTGCGATTATAAAAATTATTCTATCACTCCGGTAAAGGCTTGCCTTTAGTTTCCGGAAGGAAAGGTAAAGCAATCAAGCCAAGTAAGAAGACCGAGCACATAGCTAAACCAGCGTAACGGAAGGGTTCATCGTACCCCTTGTCACGGGTGAAAACCATAGTTGTCAACATTCCTAAAATAACAGGCCCACCCGCTGCTACCAGTCTGCCGAAGTTATAACAAAAAGAGATACCAGTGCTTCGCAGTTTTGTTGGGAACAACTCGGGGAAGTAAATGGCATAGCCACCAAAGAGTGCCAATTGGCAAAAGCCCATCAAAGGCACCATCCAGAAGATTTGGTTAAACTCTTTGAGAAACATAAAAACCATAGCGGTACTTAAAGCAGCAGCAACAAAGAACATAGCAAAAGTAGGCTTTCTGCCCAATTTACTGGTAAGCCAAGTGAAGCCATAAATGCCAAAGAAAGCGCCCAGATTTTGCACAAGAGAAGTGATTCCACCCCAAAAAGCTTTGTTTCCTGCAACATAAGTTTTAACATCGTCGCCAGTTTTTCCAAGTTCAAGTGCTTCTTTTTCAAATTGCTTGTTAAAAACGGTGCCTGTTAGATCAACCGCAAAAAAACCAATGCTCCAAAGACCAACCACACCTGCAAAGGCAAGAAGAAGGCCAAGCATAGCGTGCCTGCCCCAAGGGGTTTGGCCAAATAGATCAGCAAAGGAACCTGCTTTGTCGCCCCGAGTTCTGGCTTCAATCCATTTTACAGGTTCTTTTAATCGCCCTTGAATTAAAATCGTCAAAATAGCAGGTATCACGCCGATCATAAACATAATCCGCCACGGTGTTACATCAAAGCCCGCAAATTTCATCCCAGCAAAGAATTTATCTTGTTGCAGACTGCCTAAGTAGATCGATATTAGGGCAGCAGCACAATTACCAAAAACGCTCGAAGCTTGCAGTAAGCCTAAGGCAAATGGCCGCGAATGGGCGGGCACCGTCTCTGCTAGAAGCGATACCGCAACGCCAAACACACCTCCTACCCCCATACCGGTAAGAAAGCGATAAAACATAAAGTCGTTAATTCCAACAGAAAATGAACTTAGGCCAGTAAACACCGAATAAATAAGAATGGTTGCCATCAAGGTTTTAACACGCCCCTTGCGGTCACCCATAACCCCAAAGCCTAAGCCACCGATGGCCCAACCAACAAGAAAAAGGGAGGTAGAATAGGTGCCATACAGTTTAATATTGTCCGCGATTTGATTAGGTTGTAAGCCATCGGGTTTACCATAAAGTTCGGTAACAGCGGGGACTCGTGCCAGAACAAAAAGCTGCTGATCCATGCAATCCAGATCCCAAGCCAAACAGCAAACAATAAAGACAAACCAGTGGTAGGGGGTTAAATCCAACAAACTGGACCAACCACTACGAAGTGGGGGCAAGTTGAGGTCAGCAGTGGCCATCGGGCGTCTCCTGTAACGATAAAACCATTAAAACAATGAACTTGTTATAAGGTTTCAAGTGAAGTAATTCCAGTTTCATTGCGTAAAACCATAAAAAGAAATAGAATAAGTTTCTGTTTTGACAAAAATCGGCTGGGGGTCAGGGAAATGGGAATAGGATTTTTAGGCGCAGGAAAAATGGCAACCGCCTTGGCTTCTGGCTGGAGGGATGCCAAACTTGCTAATCAAACCGATTGCCTTGCAACCGATATTTCAGAACCAGCAAAAAAAGCCTTTACCGATGCCACCGGCTTTAAAACCGTTTCTACCTGCAAAGAGGTGCTTGCACATTGCAATACGATCATTCTTGCAGTTAAACCTCAAGGAATGGCAGCGCTTTTACAAGAAATTAAACCGCTTCTCACCTCCGAACACCTTGTGATTTCTATTGCCGCTGGAATTAATATTGAAACCCTTTCGAAAAGTATGGGGTCAACTCGTTTGATTCGAGTTATGCCAAACACCCCAGCCTTGGTGCGAGAATCTGCAACTGCATACGCCTGCGCAAGTGGCGTTAAACCTGCGGATCAAGAACTAGCAGCAAAGCTATTCGATTCTGTAGGTCGTTCTTACTGTGTGCCTGAAACATTTCTCGATGCAGTGACCGGGTTAAGTGGCAGTGGGCCAGCTTTTATTTATTTAATGATTGAAGCATTAAGCGATGGCGGTGTAAAAGTGGGATTGCCAAGAGAAATGGCAACATCGTTAGCAGCGCAAACGGTACTTGGCGCAGCCAAGATGGTGCTCGAAACAGGCCTTCACCCTGCTCAACTCAAAGATATGGTAACAAGCCCGGGTGGCACCACCATTGCAGGGATTCACGCACTTGAAGACAAAGGTGTTCGAGGCGCGTTCATCGATGCAGTGGTGGCCGCAACCCAGCGATCTAGGGAACTAGGCAAGAGTCAGGTCTTTTCTGCCAAATAATATGAATAATGACATTACCCTTTTCTAAATGCTCTATAAAATTAGCTTTTTAAATTATGGTGAAAACGAATGGCTGACATCAAAAATCGTGAATCGGTATTAATCTTAGACTTTGGCTCGCAATACGGGCAATTGATAGCTCGCAGGGTGCGAGAATTAAATGTATTTTGCCAAGTTGTACGACACGATCTTACCGCAAAGCGAATCAAAGAACTAAACCCCAAAGGGATTATTTTGAGCGGCGGGCCGGCTAGTGTTTATGAAACAAACGCCCCTAAGTGTGACCCTGAAATCTTCAAGCTTGGCATCCCTATTCTTGGCATTTGCTACGGTATGCAAATATCTTGCAAATCGCTGGGCACCGAGGTCAAGCGCGCGCCCTCTAGAGAATTTGGTAGGGCTAGTTGCAAAACTAATAATTCCGAACTTCTCTTCAAAAACATCCCTAGTGAAATTACGGTTTGGATGAGCCATGGTGATCAGGTCGATCAGCATAGTAACGATTTCGTTTCCATAGCGTCTACCGATACTTGCCCGATGGCTGCAACGAAGCATAAAATCCTTCCGGTTTACGGGTTGCAGTTTCATCCGGAAGTTAGTCATACGCCTCAGGGAACCATCATTCTCAAGAACTTTCTAAATGAGATATGTGGCTGCAAGGGGCTTTGGGAGATAGGAAGTTTTCTAGAAGAGACCGTAAAAAATCTGCATGCGACTGTAGGCAATCACCGTGTGATTTGTGGGCTTTCAGGCGGGGTAGATTCGTCGGTAGTTGCCGCCCTTTTAGTTAAAGCTATCGGGAAACAAGTTGCCTGCATTTTTGTCGATAATGGTTTACTCAGGCAAGGCGAATCGGATATGGTTCGAAAAACCTTCCGGGATAACTTCCAAGCAGATCTCCATGTGGTGGATGCATCCGACAGATTTCTAACAGCACTTTGCGGCGTAACCGATCCGCAGCAGAAGCGAAAAATCATCGGCCATGTGTTCATTGATGTCTTTAAAGATGAAGCAAAAAACATTAAAGATGCTAAATTTCTAGCTCAGGGAACCCTTTACCCAGATGTGATTGAAAGTGGGGGTAGCCCTGATGGTCCCGCTGCTGTCATTAAAACGCATCATAATGTCGGGGGACTTCCTGCAGAACTAGGCTTCGAATTGATCGAACCCTTGAAAGATTTATTTAAAGATGAAGTCCGCAGGTTGGGCCTACAACTGGGCCTACCTGAAAACACAGTATGGCGACACCCTTTCCCCGGCCCCGGCCTTGCTGTAAGGTGCCTTGGCGATATCGATAAGGCTAAGTTAGATATTCTCAGACAGGCAGATTTTATCGTTCTTGATGAACTAAAAAAATCAGGATGGTATAAGAAAACCAGCCAAGCTTTTGCAGTCTTACTGCCTGTTCAATCTGTTGGCGTTATGGGGGATGGTAGAACCTACGAAAATGTTGTTGCGGTCAGGGCCGTTGAAACCGATGATTTTATGACTGCAGATTGGTCTCACCTCCCCTATGAACTTCTTGCCACGATATCAACCAGAATCATTAATCAGGTTAAAGGTGTGAATCGTGTTGTTTATGATATTAGCAGCAAACCACCTGCAACCATCGAATGGGAATAAAGGATAAATTATATGCGCTTTGTTAAAATGCAAGGTATTGGCAACGACTATATCTACATCGACTGTTTCAGACAGTCGATACCTCAAGACCCCGCTGCACTAGCTATCAAAATCAGTGACAGGCACTTTGGAGTGGGTGGCGATGGGCTCATCCTTATTTGTCCTTCCGAGAACGCTGATGCGCGTATGCGTATGTTTAATAGCGACGGGAGCGAATCGGAGATGTGTGGCAATGGTGTGCGCTGCGTAGCAAAGTTTATATACGATCACCGCATTTTTCGTAAAAGAAACCTTACCATAGAAACGGGTAGAGGCGTGCTTCAGCTAACTTTGGACATTGAAAACGGCAAATGCCAAAGCATAAAGGTGAATATGGGGGAGCCGATTTTAATTCCTGAAACGATCCCTACCACCTTTGTAGGATCTCCGCCTTTGGAAGTTCCCTTAGTAATCGATGGGGTTGAATTTAAGGTTACTTGTATTTCGATGGGAAACCCCCATTGCATTATTTTTGTTGATGAACTCTCAGACGCTTTGGTGCTTGGAATTGGTCCTAAGATAGAAACACACTTGGCTTTTCCCAAAAAGACCAATGTCGAATTTGTTCGAGTTGATAACCGTGAAGAAATCACCATGCGGGTTTGGGAACGCGGCTCCGGAGAAACCTTGGCCTGTGGCACAGGGGCCTGCGCTGTTGCTGTTGCTGGTTTTCTTACAGGTAAAACTAATCGCTCGATTACTGCTCATTTGCTGGGCGGAGACCTAAGACTGGACTGGTCTGAAACCGATAATCATGTTTTTATGACGGGGCCCGCAGTTGAAGTCTTCGAAGGAGAATGGCCCGACTGCTGATTTTTATTTACTGCGGAAAGGGTTCCCATGAAAATAAGACATCCATTACTTTTGAAAACAATCGGCTTCTTCATTGCCTGTTTCGTCCGGTCTTGGATCAGGACCATCTTTTTTGACTATCGACCCGAAACTAAAAACTACGACCCTAGTCGGCCTCATTTTCAAGGTAGATTCATTTACATCATGTGGCATGAAAATCTGCTCATGCCTATTTACCACTATCGAAAATCCAATATCAGCGTTCTGGTCAGCAACCATTCCGATGGAGAAATGATTGCCCAAGCGATCCAGCATTTGGGATTTGGTCTGGTTCGGGGTTCGAGCACCCGAGGCGGTGTAGAAGCTTTTCGAACCATGATAAAATTAAGCAAAAAGGGACATATCACCATTACTCCAGACGGTCCCAAAGGCCCGCGTGGAGTGATCCAACCTGGGGCTATTTACCTCGCATCCAAAACCGGCCTTCCGATCATTACCATGGGCTTTGCTTATTCTTCCGTCAAGCGCGCTAAAAGTTGGGATTGTTTCGCTATTCCTAACCCATTTAGCAAGGTCGTAATGGTTTCCACCGATGAAATACACATTCCCAAAGGTGTCAATAAAACCAACCTAGAGCAGCACTTAAACTTTGTTCAAAACGAATTAGACCGTGCTACCGCATTGGCAGAGTCTATCCTTTTGGGTAATATAAACAAAGTAGCTTAACTCTTTTCCATCTGCTATTGCACTTTGGTACACACATCGTTATGAGCACCAACCCAAGACTATCTCCCGGCCTTGCTAGAAATAAATATTCGGGCAAGCCCCTAGATACTTGGCTTCGAAGTGCTCTAGTTGGCTTAGTGTTGGGAATTACGGTGGTCTTTGGTATTGCCTTCTGGCTTAATCCTTATGAAGCCAAGGGTAACCCTAAAACGATGGGAACTCACGAACAACTTGGGTTTCCTCCCTGCAATTTTCTGATATTTACAGGCAAGCCCTGCCCTTCCTGCGGAATGACCACAAGCTTTGCTTTAGTGGTAAGGGGGGATTTAGGAAATGCCTTAGAGGCTAATTGGGCTGGAACCGCACTTGCATTGTTTTTAATGCTTGTTCTCCCTTGGGGATTGGCAAGCTTATGGTTCGGAAAAACTTTGTTTATCCGCTCCATTGAACTGACTGGCCTTATTGTTCTTGCTTTGTTTGTTGGTATTGCATTATTGCGCTGGGGGATTATTATCGCCCCCACTTATTATAAATAAAACGACCGGCTCTTTGCCGGTTGCAAGGAGCCTTCAATGATTCTCTTGAAAACCTCTTGTCGCAGCTTTGCCCTTATGGCGCTGGCTTTCCTCATTTCGGGTTGCAACCCTTTTTCTATAGCAAATTTTCTTTTAATGGATGACCCCAGACATCAGGCGGAATTACAAGGCCTTGCTTCCAAAGATAAAAAAATCGAAAAGAAAGTCATCATCCTTACCTATGGCAAATTAGACCTAAGACCCGAATTAATAAATTCAGATCGTGAAATCGCCTTCAATACCGAAAAACATATTAAAGCACTTACCAAAGCCAATGATGAGAAAATCAGCATTGTTCCCAACCGCAAAGTGGAAGAATACAAAAGCACTCATCCTGATTGGCTAGACCGAGACCCCACTGAAATAGGAAAACACTTTAGTGCAGACTATGTCATTTACCTCGAAATTAACTCTCTGGGAATTTATGAACTAGGAAGCGGTGGCACGCTTTACCGCGGCAGAGCCGACATCAACATCAGCCTTATCGATGTTAAAAACCCCGATGAATCGCAACCCTCGCGCAACTTCACTTGCCAGTACCCTAGGGAATCAAGAATGCAAGTAACTTCCACAGATCAATCTCCTATGGAGTTTAGGCAAACCTTCCTTGATTATGTTGGGAAAAGAGTTTCCTGGAAATTCGCAGCAAGGCCTACCCGTGATGACTTCTACGCTGATTAATTCTCATAGAATAGTAGAGTGTGTGGGTTTTTATTTAAATTATGCAATCTATAAAGGAAACTGTAATGTCTGAACCAATAGTAATTCGTTGTCGGGATAATGGCCCCTTTGTCATCAAGGGTGCCCTTCAATTAGCAGCAATTCAAATCGTTGACCACGATGGCAACGCTTTTAAGATACCCGAAGGAAAAGAATCGATTGCGATTTGTAGGTGTGGTGCATCCAAGAATAAACCATTCTGCGATGGCGCCCATAATGGGTGTGGCTTTCAGGCGGGTGAAAAAGCCCCCATCCCTGCCCCTGCATAAGATCAAGTTATTAAAGATCAAGTTATTGAAGATCACTTTGTATCAAGGTGATCTTTTATTTTTTTTTAACAGCTTTAGAAATATCTAAGTCTAAATCAGAAATTGCAGCATCAACCTTAAGGTCCTTGGAAACCATCCCTATGCCTTTTGCATTACTATCCGCCCTAAAGCCTGCACTGCCTGTAACTTTATAGTTCCCCGGGGCTAAATCAGCGGTAAAAGTACCATCATCCCCCACCTTGGCCTGAGTCTGAGCTTGATTTTCTTTTGCTTCAAATTTAACCATTGGCCGTTCACCGGGAGGCAACCCAACGATGGGGGCGCCACCCGAATGAATTTTACCCGTAACTTTGAAGGTATTTGTTTTAACTTCTCCGCCACAACCTATTACAAAAACCAACATTATTGAAGCGGTTAAAATTTTCTTAATCATTATTTAAGTCGCCTTTTCCTACGGTTCCTAGCGCCTGAAAGGAAGCCAATGTAACGCTGTAATTAATAAAGCGAACTGCACCATCAACCATCACATAATTGGCCCCACCAGAATGAGAAGAACCAAAAATATTTCCTCCCGCCCCTGTTCCAAGCAATCCATCAGGCTGGGGAACAGCATTAGTCGTTCTTGATACATCGTGATCCCAAGCACAGGCATACCCCTCGTTATCATCACTTTGATATTGACCAATACTTGTAATATCCATTCTTTTCTCACCAAACATCAAAGTATTGCTTGTACCATCGGTGATGTGAGTAAGCTTTAAGCCGTCATAGCCATAGGGAATCGCACCATTAGTACCATCTGAAGCAGCGGTATTGTTATTGGAAGAAGCGTAATCAGTAGGGCCGTGGGCATAAGTACCCGCAGGGCCATACCAACTAGGCGTAGGAGGTAACGCCTTAGGTGATCTTCTACTAGGGCAAAAATAGACCTTAATAACACCCGAGATAATATTAATTTGACAATCTGCAATAGTAGCACCGCCAGCACCCTTCCAGAGCGCTTCTTGTTCAAGGAAAGGTAAAATCTGATAGCCCCAACCAGCTCTTTGACCCGTCCCACCAACAGGGTTACCAGGTGCAGTAAACGTTGGGACCGCATCGGTCCAACCAATTCCACCAGATGGCAGCATATTATAAACATTATGTAGGTTATGTGCAGCAAGCCCCATTTGCTTAAGCCCATTGGCACATTGAGCCCGTGCCGCTGCTTCTCGAACTTTTTGAACCGCAGGTAACAATAACCCTATTAATATAGCTATGATTGCAATAACAACCAATAACTCGATGAGAGTGAAGGCCCGTGTTTTCTCCCTGAGTTTAATATTCATAAGAATCTCCTAAAAAATAAAAGAATGATGATAATTTAAATCCTAGTCTACAAAGCTAGGTTTGTAAACAAATAAAGCTCCGTTTTAGTTAAAAAAGGAGCTTTATTTGACACTAACTAAATAGCTTACTTCTTATTCTTTTCTTCCAGCACAGCTTGCGCTGCTGCAAGACGAGCAATCGGCACTCGGAACGGGCTGCAACTTACATAGTTTAAACCAAGTCGATGACAGAATTTCACCGAATCAGGTTCGCCACCATGCTCGCCACAAATACCAATCTTTAAATCAGGTTTCACAGAGCGGCCTTTTTCAACACCAATTCTCATCAGCGATCCCACGCCATCAAAATCGATCACTTGGAATGGATCCTTCTTAACAAGATCGTTTTCGATGTAATGGCGGATAAAGCTGCCGTAATCATCACGACTGATCCCCAAAGTAGTCTGGGTAAGATCGTTAGTACCAAAGCTAAAGAACTGGGCTTCTGTTGCGATTTCAGCAGCAGCCACGCAAGCGCGGGGCAACTCGATCATCGTGCCAACGAGGTAATTAACCCTCATACCTTTTTCAACAAAAACTTTTTCAGCAATAGCGTGAACCAATTTAGCCTGAGCTTTTAATTCAGGCAAGAAACCCACAAGAGGAATCATGATTTCGGGCTCAACAGCAATACCTTCCTTGGCGACATCACAAGCAGCTTCGATAATTGCACGAGCCTGCATTTCAGTAATCTCGGGAAATACATTGCCCAACCTGCAACCACGGAAACCAAGCATGGGGTTTAGCTCATGCAGTTCCTTAATGCGCTTCTCAATAGATTTAGGGCTAACACCAATCATCTTGGCAACTTCCTTCTGCTTATCTTTTTGGTCAAGCGCAGGAAGGAATTCGTGAAGCGGTGGATCCAAAGTTCTGATAGTTACAGGCTTGCCCTTCATGGCTTTGAATATGCCTGCAAAATCACTTCTTTGGAATTCCAAAAGCTTTTCTAAAGCAACCTTCCTTTGTTCCGTAGTGGTCGAAAGAATCATCTCTCGCATTGTAAGAATATGATCAAAAAACATATGCTCGGTTCGACATAGCCCGATACCTTCTGCACCAAAAGCAATTGCAGCAGCAGCTTGGTCTGGTTGATCAGCATTGGTACGAACTTTCAATGTTCGCACTTCATCAGCCCAACTCATAAGCTCTGCAAACTGCTGGTAAACCTTGGATTCTTCAGGCTTCAGAGTCTTCGAAATCAAAACCTGAACGACTTCACTAGGCTTGGTTGCAACTTTGCCTTCCATCACTTCGCCCGAAAAACCATCGATTGCAATCCAATCGCCTTCTTTCAAGGTTTTGCCACCTGCCGTTACCGTGCGCTTCTTGTAATCGATCTTAAGATCTCCACAGCCTACGATACAAACCTTACCCATTTGGCGACTTACCAAAGCAGCATGGCTTGAAGCACCACCAAAGGCAGTAAGAATCCCAGTTGCAACCTGCATGCCACGGATATCTTCGGGGCTTGTTTCTTGACGAACAAGAACCACCTGTGCATCTTCGGGAAGCTTGCCGTTTGCATCGCGACTGAAGCTATTTACATAAGCTTCAGCATCATCGGCATAGAACTTAATTTTACCAGTAGCAGCACCAGGGCCGGCATTGATACCAGTAGCAAGCAATCGGCCTTCTTCAACCGCTTTGCGTTTGGCTTCTGGGTCAAAAATGGGCTGGAGAAGTTGATTTAAATCATCAGGTGGAATACGGCCAGCAGAAATAGCCTCTTCTTTAGAAATCAAACCTTCGTGAACCATATCAACAGCAAAACGAACACCAGCAAAACCAGTACGCTTGCCATTACGAGTTTGCAGCATCCAGAGCTTACCTTTTTGGACAGTGAATTCAATATCTTGAACATCTCTGTAATGTTTTTCAAGCTTGCCACGAATTTCGTCAAGTTGAGCATAAACTTCAGGCATTTCGACCTGAAGTTCCGCAATTTTCTTGGGTGTACGGATACCCGCAACAACATCTTCACCCTGAGCATTGATTAAATATTCACCGTAGAAAACTTTTTCACCGGTGGCAGGGTCTCGCGTAAATGCGACCCCGGTAGCACAGTCGTCACCCATATTCCCAAAAACCATGGCGCAAATATTTGCAGCAGTGCCCCAGTTATGTGGATAGTTATACTGCCTACGATAAACCACCGCACGATCATTACCCCAAGACTTAAATACAGCGCCTACAGCTTCAAGCAACTGTTCCATCGGGTCATCTGTAAATTCTTTACCCGTTCGTTCAAGCACAGCTTTTTTGAACTGCTTAACCAATTTTTTCAGATCATCAGTATCTAATTCATTATCGAGTGCAACACCTTTTTTCTTCTTCATTTTATGAAGAAGATGTTCAAAGGGATCTTCCTCTTCCTTTGATTCAGGCTTCATGCCTAAAACAACATCGCCATACATTTGTACAAATCTGCGGTAACTATCCCAAGCAAAGCGTTCGTTACCTGTTTTTTTAATCAAACCTTTAAGGGTTAGTTCATTCAGACCGATGTTCAAAACGGTATCCATCATACCGGGCATAGAAACCCTAGCCCCGCTACGGCAAGAAACAAGCAAGGGATTTTCAGGGTCGCCGAACTTTGCACCCATCTCAACTTCAGTTTTATGCAGCGCTTCTAAGATCTGAGCGTTTAAAGTTTCGGGGTATTTATGATGATTATCATAAAAATGAGTACAAACTTCAGTGGTGATGGTAAAACCAGCGGGAACAGGAAGTCCAATATTGCTCATTTCAGCAAGATTAGCACCTTTGCCGCCCAGCAGATTTTTCATATCTGTGCGGCCTTCAGAACTGGTACCACCAAAATAATAGACATACTTAATGCTCATAAATCAATTCCCCTGTGTTTCTTAAGCGTTATTGCCCAAGGTAAAATGGCCATAATTTGTCAACTTACAAAATAATCAAAACAATCGCTTATTTCATTATTTATGAAGTTAACTTGGGTAAGTCAAAAGGAAATGGGATTGGTTTAACGATTATAAGGACTAAAAAGTGGTGTCAATCTACTAGACAAACGCCAATAGTTAACAAAAAGCAATGAATCTAGCAAGAAACTAGCATCAAATCAGATTAGAACTTGAATCCCTCTAAAACCTTAAAAAATCGAGCTAATGTAACTTTTTTAAAAAATATTCCAACCTTTAACCCCTTAACAACAACTGAATGAGTTTAGGCCAACATTCTTAATAATTTAAATCCCATAACCTCCATTTTTAAACCCTAGTTTTATTCCTTTGCGGTAATAGCAACCTTCAAAGGTTCAACCCAATGTTTAAGTTCGGGATTATAATAAAGGTATGCACGAGAAGCCTGACCAGAATAATTACCGGGCACCCTACAAACCAGATCAAGCTTTAATTCTATATTCTGATTAGGGGCAAGGTCACGCCAGTAAAGCACAAGTTCCCTACCCAAAACTTCAAATGCACTTAGGACAGGTTTTGACCCATCTTCAGGATTCAGGCAAAACTGTTTCAATTGTTTGAAATCTTCAGGAAGAGAAAGCCCCGCTGGAATGCCAACAATGGCAACCGCCATCCCCTGCCCCTTATCCAGATTATTCTTTAAATTAAGTTTTAGTTGCAGGGTATCACCCTCGCTGGCTTTGAGGTTGCTAAGGCTGGTTTCAATTTTAAGTGGCAGGTTATTAATATTAGCAGGCTTGATCGAGTTAAAAGACCAACTTAAAGTAGCTGGAAAGGTGTTTTTTCCTGTAACTTGGATGCGAATTTCATTATCACCAGGCTTCAAATTCTTTTCAGGTTCGGGAAGCTTTAGCTCCATAACTTCGGAAGCTCCCTGAGCAAAAGCGAATTTGGCCATCTCTTGATCACCAAGGAACAATCGCACTTCGCCCGCCTCCGCAGTTTTTTTATTTGCCTTGGTGAAAGCAATAAGCGCCTTCAATGCCAAGATAGTAGATTGCGTAGACCCAAAAGCCCCTTCGCCACTTCTGTTTTTAGAAACCCAAGTAATTGCATTTCGAATAGGAAGATTGAACTGCGGTTCATTAGCTTTTAACAAGGCAAGTATGACCAAAGCGGTGGCTTCGATCTGCAGGCTAACCCCACCCGAACCAGTAATACTTGTGCTTTCAGCATTAAAGAAGCCTTCTTCTTTTTGCAAAGCTAGCATTTTCTTAAGCAAGTTTAAAGCAGTAGGACGGTCATCCCGATTCAAAAGCGAGTTGGCAACCAAGGCAAGAAAATAAGGGTCTTTAGAGTCTGCTGCCTTTAATTTTAAAGCTGCAAGTTCAGTAGCAACATCATCATCTTTACCCGATTCAGTAAGGGCCCAAACTATGTAAGCATTAGTAATATCATCTGAAGCTCTGCCAAAGGAATCGAGAGCCCGGGCATTGCGCTTGAACCCACCTTTGCCATCTTTTTGGCCAAGCAAATAATCCTGAGTACGCTTAAGCATAGCTTGGTCAATATTCATAACCCGAGTTAAATCGCGGAACTGCAACAACCCATAGGCGGTCAATGCCTCGTGAGCAGGTGCAGAGCCACCAAACCATTCATACCCCTGCCTCGTATTACTTTGATTATTCATACACTCGAACGAGACCAGTTTTTTATAACCGTTATCTAGGAGTGCAAGGGCACGCTTTTCCACCGCAGGATCACTCAAATTACTTTCACGCAAATAATCGAGCACCAAAAGATTAGGATAATTGGTTGTAGAAGTTTGCTCGAAGCAGCCGTGGGGCTCTCTTAGTAGCCCTTCAAGCCCTTTTTGAAGATCTGCAAGCACAGAGGGATAAACCCTTGCATTCACTTTTAAAGTTCCAGGGATAATCGATTCAGGCATGGTGATTTTAGTAACCATCGTGCCTTCTAGGGTATCACTGAAAGCATTTGCAATAGGAAAACCAGAAGATGAAACCTTAATGGTTTGACGAATCGCATCTTCCGCAAAACCTTGCGATTTACCTTTAAACCCAAGAGAAATCTCTCCTTCAACAATGGTAGGCTTAAATTTATAAAGCTTACGAATAGTTTCATTAGGGTTCAATTCGAGGGCAAGGTTCGGCTGCCCCTCTAAAAGTTGTAAGCCATCAAATCGTTCTAAAGTTATGTTTGCATTTTTTTTGGAAGTAGCGTTACTCGTGATAGCAAGAGGAACAAAAATTTCATCGCCTGCATTAATTTCGAGAGGAATTTTTGGCTGAAGAACTAAAGGAATTCTAGACTCGATTACCACTTTTGCAGCACCAAGCCTTCCATCCAAGGTATTAGCAAAAGCAGTTGCGGTAAAACTAGTGACAGAATCACTGAGGTCAAAGATAGCTTCCGCTTTACCATCTTCGGTGATGATAAAAGGTTTCCAACAAACTGTTTCAGTAAAATCGGTACGAAGTTCAGATCGTTCACCTTGGGTTCGTTCGTGAGCATACTCACGAACTAGCATTGGAGGGAAAACCCTCTGTGCCTGCATTTTGGCAAAGGGCCCAGCAAACCTTGCATTTTTTTCAAGTTGTTCCCTATCATTAAATATTGGTTGAGCTGCACCAAATCCTTGCGGAGCTAAATCGGCCTGAATACCATCCGCCAGATTTTGTTTTCTTCTATCTGCAAGTCCGAAGAAGGGAGGCATCTGCTTACGATTTTCACCATCTTGCAAATCTCTTTGTTGCACCCGACCAAGGTTTGCAACTGCCCCAAGCCTCGGCGCAAGATTTTTATCACCAGCACCTCCAGCAATATTGCCGGCAATATTATCGTTAGCCAACCCTAAGTTGTTATTAGCTGCTAAAGCAGGGCCCTTGAAAGCGAGGACAGGGGGCAAATTCGGCATCTCATCTTTCATCATCATTAATTTTTCCATTTTCATTTCCATCATTGGCGCACTATCGACTGCAGCGTCTTCTCTTACACCAGCAACCTGTGCCATTTTCATCACCACTGGGTTTAAAGCTTCCTTCGTTTGTACATAGACTAAAGCCAATCCAGCAACAGAAATTAGAGCGCCAAATGTAAACCTACCCACCTTCTTAAAAACCAATCCGTTGATTACAAATCCAGCGGCCATTACTAGAAATAAAGCACCAACAAGTTTGAACAAATTACGGCTCAAATTCTCGAAAAACTGATTCCAACCATTTAACTTGGTTATCGCTGCTAAAACCTCAGCAGATGCTACCGCAGCGTCTTTTACCTCAAGGGCCTTATCTGACTTTACTTGCGCTTCGGTTATTTTCTTTTGATAATCCGTGGCGATTTTATCCACCGTTACCATTGCAAGATCTTTTTCTTGGGTCGATGATTGGCCAATAGTAACCAGTAAGTTATCGGCTTCCTCTTTATGAATCTGCCTAAACTTATTAGGGTCTTGCTCTGCAAACCTGCGCCAGCCTTGCGAACCTAATAACAAATCTAAAGCTTCAGAAGATCGAGGATGATCGCCTAACAGGACATCGGTGTATTCGAGGTCTTGAGCTTTGCGAATTTCGGTGGTAAGGAGAAAATGAGTGGGCATAGTGCGGGCGGTTTTTTCATCCGCCATGGTAATGACTGTACGGTCTACCACGCCCAGCATAATAATCGAAGGGATTAAGTTGCTAAGCTCATTAGAGGTTTCGATTTTCAATTTAACTTTTTGGCCAGGCACATAGGCAGCCATATCTGGAATCAATTTGATTCGCATAGATTCTAGAGGGGTTCGATAAAACAATCTTTCCGCAACGGGCACTAACTCGCGAGTTTTTGCATTAGGGATTTTTTCTTCAAAGACAGTAACCCTACAAACCCCACCGCTAGGGTCGGAAAGGTTAAGCTCTGCAGTGGTCTTTCCTTGTTCTAATAAGATCGAATCTAGCAGCCTACCTCTGCAATAAACGCCGATCATCAATCGAGATTTAAAAGTAGAATTTACTTGAAATTTAACAGGGGAACCGGGCTTAACAATTTCGTCTAGAACTCTTAAAACAGCGCCCGATTCCTTAACCAAAGGCAGCTTAAACTTTCCTTCAATTCCCGAAGGATTTTTTACTACTAACTCATAAAGAGCATCTTTTTTAGGGGTAAGCTCAAATTTTCCTAGTCCTTGATTAATTCCCGGTTCTTTTTCATCCGTTAAAGTTTTCACCACTGGGATGATTTCTTTACCATTTTCCAAAATAGAAGCCACAATATCCGCGGGCTTTCCTAAAGGGGTAGTCGCCTGAAAATAAACCCTGCTTTTAATACCTAAAACAAGATCACCACCTTCGGGGAAGAATTCCAGATTTACCTTATTCAAAAGGATTGGCACCGGTTTAACCAAAGTTTCGGTATTACCACCATCATCAAAAACAACAGAAAGGCTTGCCTGTCCTTTTTCAATAGTTGAGGGCAATTTAAATTTGACAGTAACTTTTCCTTGCGCATCCGTCTGGTATCGAATTTGATTATTATTTGCTTTACCATCGGAGCCAATTTGCACACCATCCAAATTTAATGAAGCAAGCACAGGTTTATCTGCAAGAGGTTTTCCATCTGCAGAAACTGCCTTGCAATTAGCTACCACTTCATCGCCTAGGCCATAAGACCTGCGATTAAAATCAAGTTCTTTATTAATCCGCGGTTTTTGATAACGGTTGACAATGAACTTACGAACTTGCTCGGGAAAGCGGTTTTCTTGATCCTTTACAGTAAGGATATATTCGCCACCGGGGGCATTCGGATCGATTAAAAAGGAACCCGCACCCACACCTTTTAAAGGTTTACCATCTGGGCCTTTAATAGTTTCCAAGGGTTTATCAGTTTTAGAAATTCCACCTCCACCCTGACCCACCACCCGTTGCTCTAAGGTGGGCGAAGTCAAAACGAAGTTAAGGGAAAAGTCTTGCTCAGGGGGGCGTAAACTAAAACGCTCCAAAATCATCGTACGAAAATAAACCGTTTCACCAGGCTGGTACATCGGCTTATCGGTTGCAATGTGAGCCACAAAAACCATCGAGGCTAATTGCAGTCCTTCGGTGATCTGGACTTTAGTTTCTGCATCTCTTAAAGCAGAGACAATTAGGGTTGGCTGACTTCCCGCACGCAAGGGAAGGTCTGGAGGAATGACAACTTGCAATTGGCCCATTTTTGTAATTTGGGAAGCAACGGGAAACCGGGTTCCGCCATTTGCTTTATCTTCAACAAACGCTTCGATCTTGGCATCAACAGGTCTGTTTAAATTATCGCGTGTTAAAATTTGGTAACTATTGGGAGCCCCCGGTTGCAAAGTTGCAGGGCCCGTCACCACGACCTTCAGTTGTTGTTTTTGAATTTCGTCAGCAGCATCTCGAACTTTGGCCATCCCTTCTTGCTGAAGTAGGGCAACTGCCTTGGACTTTAATATGTATTCTTTTTTTACGAAAGCCAAGTGGTCGACATGATGCTTTACAATGGTAGAGCAATAAAAGTAGTTAAAAATGCCTAGGCCCGCAGGCAAACCTAAACCTAAAATAAGAATGGCTGCTGCAGACCACATCCAAAGGCGAGCGCTATCGAAACTGGCAGGCATAGCTAACGAGGATGAAACTTCTTTAGGGGCTTCAAACTTAAGGTTAGGAAATTGAACTTTTGTAGCCCTAACCAGCAAATCTTTATGCCCCAACGCTTTTTTTAATTTCAAGCCACACGCACCACAAGCCAAGCAATGCTGTGAAAAATCATCTTTTTCCGATTGGTCAAGCAACTCGTACAAGAACTCGAACAATTTTTCTTCGGTATTTTGGCAAGTCCACATATCAATCTCCCAGACATTATTTTAATTTTGAATAAAGCAATTAAGCAGGTGCAAGGGCAAGTTTAAGTTTTTGCAACGCAGATCGCATTTGAGTTTTAATAGTACCCAAGGGCCTGTTAGCGGTTTCAGCAATCTGCTCGTAACTCATTTCAGCATTTTGTCTAAGAAGAAAAACTTCTTTTTCTTCAGGCCTTAAATCCATCAGTGCTTTTCGCAACTGCTCCATCATTTCCTTTTCTTCCAAAAGTTGAACCGGAGAATCTGACTCGAAATTTTGCATGACTTCCTCCTCAGGCATTGTTCTTGTCTTACGCTTCCAAGCACTTTTACGAACATCCTTAGCAGCATTAATAGCTACCTTGAAAATCCAAGCCCGCAAGTTTTGAACTTCGGGAAGGGTTTCTTGTTTTTTCCAGCATCTCAGGAAGGCATCCTGAGCAACATCTTGGGCGTCGTCTTTATTGCCAAGAATAAACCAAAGCGTACTGGTTAATTCATCCTTGATCGTGTTGAAAGTGTCTAATAAGCGTTCTGAACTGGATTGTTTACCCAGTTTTTCCTTGGTATTACCATTATCAGTGACAACACTACGCTTCATAGTTTGGCTTCATTGTACTTCACTCTAAATGAGACGAAACACACTACAAAAAAGATTTAAGAAACAAGGTTTCATATCATTTATAATTTTATTTTAAGACACTAGCACAATTTACCTATTGCAGGTACAATAATATGAATTGTATTGTGGAAGGAATTCTTATCCCAAAGGGGGTTGGTAATGAGTACCATTCAAGAAACTTTAAAAGATTTAATAATATTAGGCGAAACTAAAGGCTTTGTAACTTTCCAGCAAGTTTTTAACGCCGTCACTAAAGAAAAATCGGACCCCGAACGGCTTGATAAACTTCTCGCTTTACTTGAAGAACACGGTATCGAAATCATCGATGATGAAAACGATGACTAACTTTTAACTTCTTTCAACTTTCTTCAATTCTGCCACTAAGTTTTTTGCAGTTGGCCTATCTACAGGAGAATCTGAACGATAGGCAAACTTAATTTCACCACTTCCCATTAAGATAAAATCCCCACCCAACTGCAATAAATCTTCTTTAGAATAGCGCAAGGATGGCAACCACCCAGATAATACTTTGACAAAAAACTTGAACAAGACTCTTGGAGAAAAAAACCCAAGGTAAGTTGCCCTTCCTAAACCAAAGGTTTTATAAAGCTCTTTCTTCATATCACAAACTAGAGGAAAAGGAAGATTCAACTCTAGAGAAAGCTTGGTCGCATCTTCTACGGGACAAAAAGTAATTGCAACAACTGTTGCTCCCACACCTTGGAACATCGGCCAACAATCGCGGATGTCCCCTAAGTGGGCCCTACAGGGAACTCAGCCCAAATGCCTAAGAAAAACAAGGAGATAAGGTGCGGGGCCATAAGATTGTATTTCTTTAAAACCGTTTTTTTGGTCTTGTACTTCCAGCCGTAAATAACTCATAAAGTCCCTCTTACTAAAATTAAAGCAGTTAAATCCTTATCAATTACCACTTATTTACCCATTCTAACAGGATTAAAACCTAAACCACGAATCTTTGCTGCAATCGTTAAAGTTAACCCTTTCGTTAAGTCGATAAAAAACCTGTAAAACTTCTATTTCATTGCAGGGCAAGAAATGGAAGGAATTAATCCGGGTTAAAACTCCGGTCAGAGAAAATGAGAACGAAAGGGTTTTATTATGATCATTAGAAAAAGTTATACTGTTTGGGGGCTAATTGCAGCCTTCTCATTGAACCTGACGGGATGTATGCCATTCTCTATGGGCATATTCACCCCCACGCCAGTCCCTCCCTGGGTCACCGACCGAATGGAAGAAAAGTACAAGCATAAAAATGATCATCGCACGCCAATTATGCCCCCAATCAAGGAAGGCGCACCACCGCCACTTTGTGAAGATGCACCAGATGAAGCTCAAATTATCAGGGCAATGCCACAAGTTTCGAGAGGCTTCCCTTATGTTTATGAAGAACACCGAGACGATATTCAAATTGTAACGGAACGCCTAATAGACAAAATTGACCCACCCCGATTCTTCCCTCTTGTTGGGCCAGCACAGCTTCACCACTGTCATTGGAAAGCCACAATCTACTACACAGAAACCATCGAATCTGGCTATCCATTCCCTGTAAAAATTAAAAGGCCAAGAATTCAAGTGGTGTATATCGATAAGGACCACCTGCACCTTTATGCAGGCACACCTGAATTACAAAAATCATTCACGAAAGATCTTGCAGGATATTAAAACCTGCAGGATTACAAACCCAGATTAACGATAACAAAGAACTTTTGGAGAGATGTAACATTATGCGCAACCGATTTAAAATAACAGCTCACAAGCTTTTTACCTTGAGCGCCTTAGGGTTACTAACCTCTGTATTTGTAAATGCCGAGCAACCCAAAATAAATACCACACCTTTCTCCAAAACAACTTCTCCCATTTCTACAGCAGTTAAGAAAAACGAAGAGCCTAAATTCCTGGCAGAAACTATGAGTATCCATCTTGAGTTTTTAGCGGATGCCTCCATTAGCGCTACCGATATTAACCCAACCTTTAAAAACAGAAAAATCTACCTTAAAGGAAATGTAAACAATAAAGAAGTTTCAGAAAAAGCAGTTTCAATCGCTGAAAAAATTACAACCTGCAAAGTTGTTAATGAAATTAAACATTGGCCCTTTCCTTCGATCAAGCCTACAAAAGTTACCCTAGAAACTCTGCAAAACAATACTTCCAAATTAGTTGGTTCAGAATTACTAAGCAACTTTCCTAAAATAGCAGTCGCTGCCTCCATAGAAGGAACCATTTTGGTAACCGGCCCCGTTGTCACCTTAGAAGATAAACTTGAAATTAGTCAAAAAATCCGAAAAGTTAACGGTTGTGTTCGTGTGGTTAACAAAATGATTGTTCAACCTATGCGCATAGCAAATGAAACCGTCACTATGGTCAATAAGGATGGCACTAAATACCTATCAGAAAAAGAACAGGCAGCCCTGCTTGCAACTATTACAACCTTCAAATCAAATCAAATGTTGGCAAATCAAATAGAAACTCCAAGTATCAAACCCATCAATTCAGCAGAACCTATTGCAACTAGTAAAAATCAAATTATTTCAACGCAAGCAGTTTCAAACACAACCAAAGAAAAAGAGCAAAATGGAATAAATCAGAAAAAACCAAAGAATTTGCCTGATAGCCTGGTACCTGTAAAACCAGAAGCGAAACCATTACCCGCTCCAACAAAAACGGTAGATGTTTTGGCAGTACCTAAGTTGCCCGATTCTTGGCAGACACCAGAACCAAACGATAAAAAACCAATAATTTCAAAGACAACTAAAGCTCCAGCCGTTCCTATTGATGCAAAAGCAGCAGTAAATACTTCGGGAAAAGAATCCGTCTTTCCTTCATTCCCAGCGGTCATTAAGAAAACCGAAAAACCAGAACCAGTTGTAAAGGAAATTTCGCAACCTAAAGAACTGCCTTTAACCAAGCAAACAACCACCCCATTAAAAACAGAGGCAAAGACCGGTGTTGCCCCAAACCCTTTGGATAAGAGTGTAAAAGAAACAACTACGGCTAAAAATATTTCACCGAAAGCGCCTGCAATAAATAATGAAGTTGTAAAAGCAAAAATCAATACAGAAATAAAATCTGTAGCAAGGGTATTTGCCCCAGCTCACGATCCAATTGGAAGTGCCCCCGTAAGGGCCGATATGAAAGGTTTTCCTAGCGTAAGAAAAGAAGTTGCAGAGGTTACGAACATAAAGCCAGTTCAAGAGGAAAAAATTCCAGCCCGGTATGCAAAAAACTCAGATAATGATCCTGATTATAACAGGCCTTACCTTGCAGTAAAAACAACACCTAAGCCCGTTTCACCTGAAAAAATGATGACCGCATCTAACAGCATTGATCTAGCCAAAACCCCAGCAATTAAAACTCCAACCGTTTTGGCGAAAACAGTTACGAAAAAAAACGAATTGAAAAAGCCTGAACTTCCCGCAACAACCGTTGCTGTAGAAAAACAAAAACAAGTTCCTGCGAAAACTGCAAGTATGATTAAAGTTAATAGTAATCCTGCAGTAACAACAGGTAGTATTTCTTTTGATCCCGACGAAGTTGAAAAACAAGAAGAGGGTAAAGTTAGTCCAAACACTTCGCTACTAAGTTTGAAAAAACAAGTGGACCAGGTATGTGGTAAAAAAGCAAAAAGCGTACAGATTATAGAAAAACCCAATGGCTCAAAAATAATCTTGATCGAACTTACAGATCACTCTAAACAAGAAGAATTAGCAGCAAAGATATTCGTAATTCCTGAAGTTGCCCAATCCAACGCTTTAGTAGAATTTATTTTAAAGTAAGCCTTGTTTGATAAAACAGATCCCGCAGGTGGAGCGACCTTAATAGTAAGGAACTCCACCTTATTTTTTATAAACTAATTAGTTTTAAAGCTTCAAATACAACTTAAGAAATTTATCATTGCAGCAGTTTTGAACTACTTCTTCCCCATACGATCAAGCGTTTTCTGTATTTGTAATTCAACCTTCTCTGCCAAATCTCCAAATGAACTAATGTCATCCATAATTGATTTTGAGTTAAACCGAATAATCCCTTTTTCATCGATAAGAATAAGCATAGGGAGAAACGGAATATTCCATTCGCGAATGATTGCACCAGTTCCATCCCAGAGGGAAGGCCAAGTCATATCATATTGTTGCTGTGCTTTAATTAATGCAGATTTATCAATATCGGAATTAATGCCTAAAAGAACAAAGGGCTGATCCTTAAAAGTTTTAAGCATTTGTTTTTCATAAGGAAGGAGTTCCTTGCAAGGGCCACACCAAGAAGCCCAAAAGCTAAGGAGGACAACTTTTCCTTTATATGCATCAAGCTGTAATTTTTTCCCTTCAGCATCTTCTCCCTTAATCTGAGTTGCAATGTTACCAATATTCACCCCTTCCACAAGTGTGGCAGAATTTTCACCACACCCAGATACAAGTATGAAAATCAGTAACAAATTATATTTTCTCAATTATATTTCTCTTTTTTATAGGATTAGCAACTGCAGGTTTATTCGAAAGAAATTCTAAAGCCATTGCAATTATTTTAGTTTGTGGCGAGCTTTTTGGGTATTGCTCAACTTCGCTTAAAGGAACCCACGCAAGTTCCTCATAAAAATCAGATCTTGGAATACCCGATACCTTTGCCAAGAAAAAACGGACTTTAATACGGTACCGAGTAACAGGGTGAGTAATCAAACCCAATGGGAAAAAACTTTTTGGTTTTAAGGAAGTATATTTGTAAGCAATCGCTTCCAGATTCTCTATTTCAGTTTTATCAGGATTTGAAACATCGTGGGGAACCTCCCACAACCCTGCCCAGCGCTGTTTTATTGGTCGTTTTCCCAACAAAAGCTTTCCTTTATTTTCTAAAATAACTGCAAACTCATCCACCTCGGTGATTACTAATTTCTTTTTTCGAATGGGCAATTCTGAAACCAACCCCATTCTTTTAGCCTTACAAAATGTCTCAAGCGGGCAAACCTGGCAATGGGGATTTACAGGAACACAAACAAGGGAGCCAAGTTCCATCATACCTTGATTAAATGCCCCAACATCCTTTTCGGGTAAAATCTCTTCAGCAGCATCCCAAAGAAATTTATTACCTAAGGAAGAATCAACATCTAACTTAGAAGCAAATAACCTTGCCAAGACTCGTTTTGTATTCGCTTCTAGAATAGGAAGTTTGTAATCAAAAGCCTGAGATAAAACAGCATTAATGGTGTACCGCCCCAACCCTGGAAGAGAAGCAAGATTATCTAAGGAAGTAGGAAAAATGCCATTAAAGTTAGAGGCAATTAATTTAGCAGCTTGGTGCAAATGTCGCGCGCGCCTGTAATAACCAAGTCCCTGCCAAAGTTTTAAGACTTCTTGTTCATCGGCTACAGCAAGAGATAAAACATCAGGAAATCTAACAAGAAACCTTTCGAAATAAGGAATAACGGTTGCAACTTGGGTTTGTTGCAACATAACTTCACTAATCCAAATGGCATAAGGATTTTTGGTATTACGCCAAGGAAGGTTTCGTTTTTTTTGGTCAAACCAAGATAGCAAGACCTGGGCAAATATTTTTTTAACCGAAGGCGAAAGAAAAGCGGAGGCGTTTACATTACTGGAAATCTTTTTCGCCATGAACCACTTCACCTATTACTTTTTAATTCTAAATTTTGCAAATAATGCAGCAGCCGCATCCGAGGTATTGCCAGATGGTTTGGGCTTATCCTCAGGCTTCCCAGACCCATCCTGAGCAATAATCGGGTTACCATCTTTATCAACTGTGCCAGGCTCTGGAACTGCATCTTTCCAAGAAGGCCTTGCCCCGGCAGGTGCTTTATCATCATCATCAAATAAAAGGGCGTCCATGTCGTCGGCATCTTTGGTATCTGCAATTTCGGCAGCAACAGGTGTTGTCACAGCAGCAGGTACTGTCACAGCGGGAGGTGTTGCCACAGCAGCAGTGGTTGCGACAGCAGCAGGTGTTGCCACAGCAGCAGGTGTTGCCACAGCAACAGGTGTTGCCACAGCAGCAGGTGTTGCCACAGCGGGGGTTTCAATTTTGACCTCAAATGACAGTGGGCCAACTTTCACTTTATCTGTTTTTTTAAGTTCAACTTCTGATGTAATTTTTTTATCATTAACAAAAGTACCTTCAGTACTTCCTAAATCGTTAAGGAAAAGTTTCCCTTGTTTTAAGACAAAAACGCAATGTTTATCGGAAACGCCAGCAGCGGGCTTTAAATTGCAAGATGGGTCTTTTCCTATGCGAAATTCAGCTATACCAATAGGTATTTCCTTACCTTGCATCTTCCCTGCGGACAACACGATTAAACTAAATTTCATAATTAGAACCTCATTCGAATAATATTTTCACGATTTCATCATACAATCAATTTACATCATTGCAAAACATCTCATAAAATGCTTTTATATTCTAGAAAAAGAGAACCGGACAATGCAAAGAAAAATTATCAGTATCCAACTTGTTTTAATCTTCCTACTTGGATTTTCGGGGTGTAAAGCAAAGGTAGAAAGATTAAGTGTTGAAAAATCAGCTAAAAAAACAACCCTAGTCGTAGCCTGCCCCAAGGGTGTTTCACAACAAGTCCTTGAAAATCAAGGGAAAGTAAGTGCAAACCGCCTAGGAATAGAGCTTCAAATAATAAGTCGTGAGGCAGGAAATTTACCATCCGCCGTTGACTCTAATGTCGACATCTGGATTATTAAATCGGAAGAAATTGGGGAATTTAGTCAAACTAAACTTCTGGCTTTTGCACCCGATAGCATTATGGAACCAGGAGATAAAATCAATTGGTCCGATTTTCTGCCACTCTACCGGGAAAAACTTTTAGTTTGGCAAAGAAAAATCGTTGGGCTTCCTATTTGTGGAGAAGCCAAAGTTTGCTTGTTTCGAGAAGATTTATTCAATTTACCCCAACATCAACAGGGTTTTAAAAACCAATTCAAAACCAATCTAAAAGCACCATCCACTTGGGATGATTATTTCAAAATTGCACAGTACTTTTCTCAAGTTGGATTTAATTCGAGTAACAGCCTTGCTGGTTTAAGCTCTAATGATCACGATTTTGAATTTGAATTCCTTTCGTACTGCGCGGGGTTCACGCGTCAACCCGTAAGCCCATCAGATAAAATCACGCCAGAAATAGAAGATGCAGTGTTTTCATTTTTATACGATTTTCGCAATGGTAAGCCTTTAATCAATAGTTCGGGTTTTGTAAAAGGATTAGAGAACTTCAAACTGCTGCAAAAATTTCGTAGCCAACAAATGGAGTCAAGTTCTGCAAACGCTTTCTTAAAAGGAAAAGCGGTACTAACGATTACAGATGCAAACTTGGCAAGCGAAGGTCAATCAAATACAGAATTAAAAGATAAAATAGGGCTTTGCACCTTACCCGGTTCAGATGGTTATTTCCTTGCAGGATCAAACGAATTTAGGCCACTGCCCATAGGTAATAAAATACCTTATCTAGGGACAGCAAGTAGTTTTGGATGTGTGAATTTAAAATCAGGTTTGAAAGAATTAGCTTTTCAATTTTTATTAGACCTAGCAGGGCCAGAGATGGGGGAACGCATAGCAGTGGAGCCATCTATAGCAAGGTATACGCGATATTCGCAGCTAGATAAAATCAGGTTAGATGCAATGGGATTCGATAGCGCAAGGACGACAAATTTGCGTGAATCAATCCGAGCAAACCTTTCTCATGTGGAAATAAAAAACCCAGCATTATGCAGCAGGCTTCCGGGCTATTTAAAGCGAAGAAGGGCATTAGTAGAAGAAGTGAGGTCTTTTTTAATTGCGCCTACTGGTTCTGCAAAGGAAACCTTAGATAAAGTTGCCAACCGGTGGATACAAATCGACAAAGCCTGGAGCGAAAAAGAATTCCAGGCTTTGGTAAAACTTAGCGTTGGACTTATTGCAGAATAAAACCTGCAACTTAATCACCAAGCTTATATCGAAAAAATTGTAACCGTTCCGTGAAACCCTTCTTGCGTGGCATGTTAGCCTTGGAGGTCTCAATAACTCGAAGAAAAACAAGCAATGTCGATTAGAAGAAAAGCCCACATTATAAAAAGGACAACAAGGACGCAAACGGAGCCGGAAGCGTTAGCGGACGGTAATGACGCAAACGGCAAACGGAGCCGGAAGCGTTAGCGACGGGGTAATGACCTAGCTTACTTCATCACCTTCACCACCTACGGAACCTGGCTGCAGGGGCACGATCCGGGCTGGGCAAACCGTCGCTAACGCTTCCGGCTCTGAGGTGAGAGATCGTGGGCACTGGCAAAGGGGACAGGCTCGTTTTTAATAAACACTGCGGGTAAAACAGCAGTCCCACCGCCCAGCAGAGAGCCCCAAAGCCCAGCGACTGCGCTCGCTGGGACCGCCTTTATAACCTTTCTCGACATTGAGACATATAAAAATGCTTCAAACCCCCTTGTTTTATTGCAACTCGACCCCAAATGTCTTTATTTTAGAAATGCTATCACCTTATAGATGCAATCCCTACATTTGGTAATATTGGGGCCTTTGGGAGAAATATTCCTTGTATTTTAATTGTATTTCACTTTAATATTGCGATACTATAATCGAAGATAACCTTTGTATAAAATGCCTCACCTCCGGTTTTTACCGCTTAAATGTAGACTTTGTGGTGCGGATTACTCGACAATTTGGGCATTGTTTGACGCTTTTCCCCAGGAACTCTTTTTATGATTAATTCTTTCCTCAGATTCTTTAGAACCTCACAAAATAGAAAAGCACGAAGATCTTCTATTTATCCAAGACTCGAACTCCTCCGCCTCGAAGAAAGAATCACTCCAGCTACATTCACTGTGACAAATACCAACGATTTAGGGCCGGGTTCTCTTAGGCGAGCAATAGTAGATACTAATCTTACTTTGGAGGCTGATGACATCGTTTTTTCAGTTACCGGCACCATCACGCTTGCCACTGAACTTCCCTCGATTGTGACCACATCAACTGCACGGCCAGCGCGCATAGGTAGGTAGTTTAAGAAGACTGGCGCATTATTCGAGGATATGCTATTTCTACTTCCTGAATTGTGGCTGCGTGGGTTCGTTGGTTGTGTGACTGCGGACAGGAGCGCAGAGACCAGGAGGTGTCGCATGGTTGGACAGGGCGTTGATGTCGGATCGCTGGGGTCGCATTTTGAGTCGCTGACGGATCCGCGGCACACGCGGAATCGCAAGCATCTGTTGGTGGATATTGTGGTCATCAGCATCTGCGGCATTCTGTGTGGTGCGAGTGGACCGACGGCGATTCATCGCTGGGCGAAGTCCAAGCACGAGTGGCTGGCGAAATACTTGGCTCTGCCCAATGGCATCCCCTCGCGCGACTGCCTGCGACGACTGCTGACGGCACTGAAGCCGGAGGCCTTTCAGAAGTGCTTTCACGAGTGGATCGCCAGCGGTGTCCAGAGCGACGACGATGGACAACGACGGTTGGTGGCGATCGATGGCAAGTGCTGTCGGCGTTCACAAGATGGCTCGAAAGATTTGGGACCGTTGCACATCGTCAGCGCTTGGGCCGGCGAGCACGGGATCGCTCTGGGCCAAGTGCTGACCGATGCCAAATCCAATGAAATCACGGCGATTCCCGAGCTTCTGACGCTGATCGATCTGATCAAAACGATCGTCACCATCGACGCGATTGGCTGCCAGAAGAAGATTGCTCAACAGATCGTCAACGATGGCGGCGACTTCGTGATCGCGGTGAAGGACAACCAGCGTAAGCTGCATCAAGCGATCATGAATGTCTTCGCCGACCACTTGCAGCGCGACCTGGAGGAGTTGCAGTATTGCGAGTACCAGACCGAGGACGTGGGACATGGCCGCATCGATGAACGCGCTTACTACCTCACCCCACTTCCCAAAGACTTCGCGTTGAAGACCGAGTGGCCGTGGATCAAAGCCATCGGCTACGCGGTTCGGTACACGATCCACGCCGACGGTCGCGAGACACACGACGTGCGGTACTACATGCTCAGTCGCTATCTCAGCGGCCAGCGCTTCGCCGAAGCGGTTCGCAGTCACTGGAGCATCGAGTCCATGCACTGGGTGCTCGATGTCATCTTCCGCGAAGACGACTGCCGCACCCGCGAACGCACGCTGGGCAACAATCTGAGCTGGCTACGACGCTTCGCCATCACGCGACTCAAGCACCATCCCCTGAAAGAAAGCCTCCGAGGCAAAATGCAAATCGCTGGTTGGAACGAGGACTTCCTCGCACAAGTCCTAACAGGTCAATACCTTTGATATGCGCTGGCCGTGCATCAACTGCGGGCACTCTTACCATCACAGGGCCAGGTTCTTCTAGCCTTAACATCAGTGGTAATAACGGGAATGCCAATCGTGATTTCAATATTTTTATCATCAATTCAGGGGGTAATCTGTCCATCTCGGGCGTGACGGTTTCCGGCGCAAGAACATCTGGCAGTGGTGGTGCCTTTAACAACCGCGGCACCCTCACCGTTTCTAATTCCACCATCTCTGGCAATTCGGCTACAGGCTTCGGTGGCGGCTTCACCTTCCGCGGCGGCGGCGGTATTTATAACAGCGGCACCCTCACCGTCTCCAATTCCACCCTCTCTGGCAATTCGACTAAATACGGCAAAGGCGGCGGCATTTATAACAGCGGCACCGCCACCGTCTCCAATTCCACCATCTCTGGCAATTCGGCTACCAAAGGCGGCGGCATTTATAACCGCTACGGCACCCTCACCGTCTCCAATTCCACCCTCTCTGGCAATTCTGCTACCACCGGCGGCGGCATTTATAACCGCGGCACCGCCACCGTCTCCAATTCCACCCTCTCTGGCAATTCGGCTACCTCAGTCAACAACGGCGGCGGCGGCATCCGTAACACTGGCACCCTCACCGTTTCCAATTCCACCCTCTCTGGCAATTCTGCTACCGCAGCCAGCGACGGCGGCGGCGGCATCCGTAACACCGGCACCCTTACCATCTCCAATTCCACCCTCTCTGACAATTCTGCTCCTAGCTACGGCGGCGGCATTTCTAACGGCAGCGGCACCCTCAATATCGCTAACACTATCATCGCTAATAGCACCGGTAGCACCGGCGGCAGTAATTTCTCTGGTCCTGGTATCGTTAACCTTATTTCTGGCGCAACTGCTGCTAATAACCTAATTACACTAGAACCTGTTCTCTGGGCTACCCAGGTCACCTCCGCAGCTTTAAACCTTGGCACTTTGCAAAATAACGGCGGCCCTACCTTTACCATTGCACTTGGCGCTGGTAGCGTTGCCATCGCCACTGGCAGCGCAACCATCAGCAATGCTCCACCGATTAATGGTTTGGATCAACGGGGCATTACTCGTTCTTCCACCACACCGAGCATTGGTGCCTTTGAAATAGGCACCTTTGGCGCTGCTCTTAATCCCACTTTTGGTTCAACTACCTCTACCGCCGATGGCTTTACTGTTCAAATAACTAATTATGATGCTGCATTCACTTTCAGTGGCACTGCTACCGCTAGTGGTACTGTCTCTATCAATGGCACTGGATTTGTCACCGTAACTGGTGTTGCTCCTGGAACTTCATCTACTGCTACCATCACCACCACTCGCACTGGCTATAACTCTGGCTCTGGAACTGTTACTGCTTCTTCAACCACCGGTATTGCTGCTCTTAATCCTACTTTTGGTACACCTAGTTCCACAGCTAATGGCTTTACTGTGCAAATAACTAATTATGATGCTGCATTCACTTACGGTGGCACTGCTACCGCAAGTGGTACTGTCTCTATTTCAAACACTGGGTTTGTTACCGTAACTGGTGTTGCTCCTGGAACTTTTTCTACTGCTACCATCACCACCACTCGTTTTGGTTATAACCCCGGCTCTGGAACTATTACCGCTTCTTCAACCGACAGGCTTGCTGCTCTTAATCCTACTTTTGGTACACCGAGTTCCACAGCTAATGGCTTTACTGTGCAAATAACTAATTATGATGCTGCATTCACTTACGGTGGCACTGCTACCGCAAGTGGCAGGGTCTCAATCAATGGCACTGGATTTGTCACCGTAACTGGTGTTGCTCTTGGAACTTCTTCTACTGCTACCATCACTACCACTCGTTTTGGTTATAACTCTGGCTCTGGAAGCGTTACTGCTTCTTCAACCAACGGCGCTGCTCTTAATCCTACTTTTGGTACACCGAGTTCCACAGCTAATGGCTTTACTGTTCAAATAACTAATTATAATGGAACTAATTACACTTATGGCAGTTCCGTTTCCACTGGCACGGTCTCAATCAATAGCAATGGACTTGTCACCGTAACCGATATTGCTCCTAGAACTTCTTCCACTGCTACCATCACCACCACTCGTACTGGTTATAACTCTGGCTCTGGAACTGTTACTGCAACTTCAACCAATGCTGCTGCTCTTACTCCTACTTTTGGTAGACCTGATTCCACAGCTAATGGCTTTACTGCTCAAATAACTAATTATGATGGGACTAATTACACTTATGGGAGTTCCGTTAGCACCGGTTCTGTCTTTATCGATAGCTTTGGACTTGTCACCGTAACTGGTGTTGCTCCGGGAACTACTTCCACCGCTTCCATCACCACCACTCGTTTTGGTTATAACTCTGGCTCTGGAACCGTTACTGCAACTTCAACCAATGGTGCTGCTCTTAATCCTACTTTTGGTACACCTAGTTCCACAGCTACTGGCTTTACTGTACAAATAACTAATTATGATGGGACTAATTACACTTATGGTAGGTTCGTTTTCACTGGCACGGTCTCAATCAATGGCACTGGACTTGTCACCGTAACCGGGGTTGCTCCTAGCACTTCTTCCACTGCTTTCATCACCACCACTCGTTTTGGTTATAACTCTGGCTCTTCTTCCGTTACTGCAACTTCAACCAACGGCGCTGCTCTTACTCCCACCTTTGGTACACCGAGTTCCACAGCTAAAGGCTTTACTGTGCAAATAACTAATTATGATGTTGCATTCGCCTACTCTGGAACTGCTACCGCTAGTGGTACTGTCTCTATTTCAAACACTGGACTTGTTGTCGTAACTGGGGTTGCTTTTGGAACTTCTTCCACCGCTTCCATCACCACCACTCGTTCTGGTTATAACTCTGGCTCTTCTACCGTTACTGCTTTTGCTGGGCCTAATGTTCAATTTGCAGCGGGTACGGATGCAGGAGGCAGCGCTGTAGTTATGGTTAAATTCACTGATGGTTCTTCGTTTAGCTTCTTTGCTTATGACCCTGCTTACACGGGTGGCGTAAGAGTTGCTTTGGGTGACCTTAACGGTGATGGAACCAACGAAGTCATCACAGGTGCTGGGGCTGGCGGTGGGCCTAATGTTCGTGTCTTTACTGTTACTCCTTCTCGTGCAACTATGGTGGCTAACTTCTTCGCTTTTGAATCTGTTTTCATGGGCGGGGTATATGTTGCAGCAGGTAACCTTAATGGTGATGTTTCTGCTTCAGGCAATGGCATCGATGACTTGATTGTCTCTGCTGGCCCTGGTGGTGGACCGCGTGTTATTGCCTACTCGGGTGGGGCAAATTATGTAAATCTTAATTCACAGCTTGTTGATTACTTTGTCTATGCACCTACTTTCCGAGGTGGGGTATCGGTTGCTGCAGGTAATGTCTGGGGTGGGTTAGGTAGCCCCGATGAAATCATCACAGGGGCTGGCCCTGGCGGTGGCCCTCATGTCCGTGCCTTCATCTTAAGTAACACCAACACGCCTAATTCGGTACTGGAATATATGGCTTTTGATCCTGCTCTTCGAAATGGTATTAATGTAAGTGCTGGCGATATTAGTGGGGATGGCATCGATGATATCTTTGTAGGCACCAGCTCTGGGACTAACCAACCTTCTATGGTTAAGGTTCATCAATCAAATGGCGCGACTACACTTGTTTATCCTTTTGGGCAATTCACCGGGGCCGCTCGAGTGGGTGTTGCTAAGGATAGCAGCAACAATGAGTATATGGTAGTTAGCACAGGCCCTGGAGGCGATCGGCCATTAGTTAAGATTTATAACCGTAACATAATTGCAATAGATTCGTTATTTGCCTTCCCGATTAACTACTTTGGTGGCGCCTTTGTCAACACCTCGATCAGTAGTTAAGCCCAGGGGGTTGCATCCCCTTGGGCCGCTTTAATAACAGATAATATTACACACACAAAGAATCCCCACCGCCACTGTTATCGATTTGGGGTCGGTTGGGAATGCCATAAAATTAAGCTATAACTCCCTTTGTTTGCAGGCGTTTGCGTAATTCCTCACGCGGACGGTAATGACGCAAACGGAGCCGGAAGCGTTAGCGACGGTAATGACCTAGCTTACTTCATCACCTTCACCACCTACGGAACCTGGCTGCAGAGGCACGATCCGGGCTGGGCAAACCGTCGCTAACGCTTCCGGCTCTGAGGAGTGAGAGATCGTGGGCACTAACAAAAGGGACAGGCTCGTTTTTAATAAACACTGCGGGTAAAACAGCAGCCCCAAAGCCCACCCACCTCTTGATTGTTAACAGGGGGTGGGGCTGCCTACACGCGTTTTCTACACCACCTACAGATGTCTAATCCTGGGAAATGCGAAACACACAAACAAGAGTTCCCACCGAACGCAGTCGGTGGGCTTTGGTTTGCAATTTTAATCGCAGTGGGTGGGCTTGATTGTCTCTACTCCTGCAGATCAACTTCACCCGCTTTTGCCAATCAGGTAATCAAAACACCTGATTGAATTCGCTGGTACCTGTACTTCGCCAAACGGACACAAAAAAACTACTTTAACCCAGGTAGCTTAATGATCAACCCTTGATTAAATTCGAGGCCTTGCTTTCCTGTACCTGCAGAAGTTGCAACACTTAAAGCATCGGGGCTAATTCCTAAAGAATATAAAACCCCAACTAAAACTTCATGCGATGCAATCAGAGAACCATCCCCAACTTTCCACTGAGAAAGAAAACCTTTTCCTTTGGGCGCCCCACCCACTGCAAGAAGTTGTTTTCCATCAGGAGTAAAGCGAATGGAATAAACCCAGCCTGGGTGTGAGTTAGGTTCTTTATCAAAATTAGGAAGGCTCTTATTCACCAAGTTTCGGATAAATTTTCCATCTTGAAGGTTCCACAACTTAATAACTCGGTCACCCCCTGCAGTTGCAAGAATGGATTGATCGGGACTAATTGCGAGGGTAAAGACGCCTTCTTTATGCCCGTTATCTGCTTCTTTTTCTTTATAAGGTTTAATTTCGTAAACTAAATTCCCAGATGGGATATCCCAAGCTTTGACCGACCCCTGCATAGAAGAAGAGATTACTTTTTTACCATCCTGAGACCAAATAACATTGTAAACAGGCGAAACTTCCGCCTTCGTATGGGCTTCAATTTCTTTAACCAGAGTGCCTTTTATCACATCAAACAAGCGAACTTTGCCATCATGACACCCAGTTGCCAAGGTAGTTCCCTTAGAATCAAAAGCGACCGCATCAACAAAGTTAGGATGGCCGAATGATTTCTGAGGGGCATCGCCCGCAATCTTCCATTCATTAAAATGATTAGCTGAATCAGCAGTGAAAAGAACTTTGCCTTCTTTAGAGAAAGAAATAGCATTGGGAATACTGCCGATTTCAAACACTTGTGCAACTTTGCCAAAGCCTGGATCGAGAGGTTGCCCCGGGGAGAAAGGAATTTGAAGTAATTGAATGGAGCCATCTTCTGTTCCCACTGCAATCAATTGATCTCTGATAAATACAATGGTTTTCACAACGCCTGGGACCTTAACCACGCTGATAAGCTTGAGGTCATTAGCCTGAAAAAAGCGGACCTCTGGCTCAAGTCCCCCGGTAGCAATTATTTGCCCGTTAGGTGAAAAAGCAAGGGTTTTTAAGACATTAGCCCCAGCTTCGATCATTTTTTCTGGCTGATTAGTTCCGAGGTTCCATGATCTCAAAACTTTATCATCACAAGCAGCCCAAACAGACTGCTGGCCAGGCGCCAGTACAAAATTACGCACAGGCAAACCAGTGACCAGCACCTTGGTGATAGCAAGGTTAAGAACATGCAAGGCCCCATCATTACCAATAGCATAAATTGAATTCCCATTGGGATGAAAAGAAACACCACCAGAAAACCCCGGGTTGTCAAAGAATTCTAGTTGCCTACCCAAGGCAAGGTCCCAAGTTCGAGCGATACCATCTAGGCAAGTGGTAACCAGTTTGCTTTTATCGGGTGAAAAAGCAACTTGAGAAACCTCTTTAGGATGGCCTAAAACCCAGAGGTCTTTGCCATCGGCTGCTTTCAAAATGCGAACATTTTTCCCACTGGTTACCGCAAACAAGGTGCCATCCCGAGAAAGGACCACCCCATTAAGAGGCTCTGCCAATGGATTTAGTTTTAAGGTTTCTTTAGCAGTAATAACATCCCAACGACGCGGGGTTTTGTCTTCCGAAAATGTATAAACAACATTTTCAGTCGGGCCATATAATGCAGCCTGCACTGGAACATTACCCGTATCAATTAGCTTAAATAGACCAACATCATTAAAAGAAATTGAATCCTTACCCATTACCGCAAAGGTTTTAGGCTCGGGCAAGAATTGCAAGTTCTTTGCGGGTTCACCAACTATTCGATAGATCTCCTTTCCTAGCGAAACATCAAGAACCCGAGAACTTTCATTTGTTTCTTTTTCAAGAACCATACCAGCTTGCTTCCCATCTGAAGAAAGTTCAAAGGCATTTACTGGGCCAATATTCCAAGTTGCAAGAGGCTTAAAATTATCAGTAATTAAGTCTTGCAGTAATAAAACGACAACTTTGCCATCTTTTCCAACCACTGCACAAGTTGTCCCATCTCGAGAAACCTTCAAATGTTTAACTGGGGCCCCAAGAGAATTTTTATCTGAAACAATTTTTCCATCTGCATTTTTTACAAGCACTAACTTGCCATCCTCACAACCAAGAATCGAAATATCTTTTCCAGGTAAAGGTAAAATAACATTCACCGGACTAGGCACCCTGACCGCCCAATTCGCATTAGAAACACCAGCAAAAAAACCTTTATCCTTAAGTAAAGCCAACGCCTTCGTATTATCAGAAGACCAAGTCACTGCAAGAACCGGGTCAACCATAGGCAAGTATTCTAAAGGAATGCCATCGGGCAGATAAATTGCCAATCCAAAGCCTTCTAAAGCAACAAGGATTTTTTTCTCTTCATTATCAAATGCTGCCAATATAGGATTGGAGTTAACAGGAATTTTGACTAGTGTTTTTAAATCTGCAGAATCTAAGATTCGAACACTTTTATCCGCTAAACCTAGAACAATTTTTTTACCCGACATAGCAACACGAACCGAGGTCAAACCTGCTTCAAGATTTGCAGATGCCGCTACAGTCCAATCTGTAACTTTGCTCAATTTTACACTTTTATCAGTACTAAAAGAAAGAAGACCATTTGGAGTAAACTCAAGTCTTACGACTTCGCCCATATGAATCGAAGCAATCTTAGGCTCGGCTTTTCCTTCTGCTTCAACCACAGCAATTTTTCCATCAGCAAGACCAGCTACCACTAATTTTCCATCGTTACGAATAACCAAACTTTTAACTACAGAGGGAAGCTTAAGCGTTTCGCGTGTCTGCTTTTTGGTATCAGTCTTGATTAATTGCAAAGAATCATTTTCAGCAAGTGCCATTAATTGTGCATCATAAGAAAAAGCAGCAACATTGTAGGGCATGGCGGGCTTTGGCAAAATCCTACCTTTATCACTCGAACCAAGGCTATTGCCCGTTTTAATACTACCATCGGGAAGAGTCATCCAGAAATTTTTAGAAAACCCTTCGATGAAAATATCTTTTGGCCCTGCTTCTGGAGAACCCTCTTTAGTTGCAGCAGGAGTGTTTTTCCAACTCCGAACAAAACCATCTTCACCGGAAGTCAGAAGCATTCCAGCAGGATTAGCGAAGGCATTTAGTTTGCCTAAATGAGCTTGAATAAGAGTGTCTTTTTTTTCTGCATTTTGCAAAAGTATACTGCCATCTGCAAACCCCAGATAAGCATTTTTCTCAGCTTCCCCTGAAAGAATCGCCATAGGCAGATTTTTTAATACCGTACCAATTGGGGTTGTTTGTGTATTTGCAGAATTGCTAGTTAGGCGAATTTGTTTGCTCGCACCAACCCAAACCCATTTCTTTCCATCAGCGCTAACAGAACTAACCAACGGAACTTCTTGTAAAGGTACACTAGCAGGCAAAACCGTTTGGGGAACCTGCCAGATTTTAACTAACCCTGTTTTACCTGCAGACAAGAACTGATCCGCCCTAACAGTAGAAAACTCCAAAGAGACCAACCCTTCGGGATGGATTAATTTAGTCGACACCATCTTGCCATCCGAGACCGACCAAAGGGATGCAAACCCTTTATCATTTCCCGTAACAATCCATTTTTTATCCGGACTAATCGAAAGTTTATTGAGCCCAGCATCTTTGGTCTCGATGTCTTTTGTTGTTTTAAATCCCTCTCCTTGATGGACCCTAACAATAGAATCTTTGGAAGCAGTAACAACGGCAGCACCATCCGAGGAAACAGCAAAGGCAATAACTGGGGAGGTATGTTTTTTATCGCCAGAAGAAAAGGCTTTGGTTAAAAGATTCCAAGATTTTATTGTGCCATCTTCTCCTGAAGAATAAAGGGAAGTTCCTTGTGAAGAAAGCAAGGAAGTCACAGGCCCAACCTGAGCCCCAATCACGATTCCAGCTTTATTATCAACAGTATTCCAAGTTCGAATCGTGCCATCAACGCCACCAGAAGCAAGCAGCAATCCATTATTAAGAAAAACGAGTGAATTAACAGGTCCTGTATGTCCTTTTAAAATACTAGGTTCTTTGAAAGGTTCTTTTGGATCAGCAGTTTTCCAAAGGCGAATGCTACCATCTTTTAATCCAGCAGCGGCTTTAGTCCCGTCTGGAGTGGAAGTCGCAGAATACACGACTTCTCCAAGATTCCATTTTCTTTGCGGGGCAGACATAGGATAATCCCAGACATTAGCCAAATTATCAGAAGAACCCGATGCAATCAGAGTGCCATCCTGACTAACAGCAATGCCAAGAACCATTTGCTTATGACCTTGAGGCCCGGTCAAGGTTCTGATTTCTTTCCCGGAATTAGCATCCCACACTTTAATAGTTTTATCAAAACTACCCGTAATAATTTGTTTGCCATCGGGGCTATAAGCTAGCGAATAAATAGTTTCCGTATGGCCTTTTAAAATATTCGTTGGTACAGGAAGAGGGGTTGGTTGCCCCTCGCACCAAGAAACAACAATTAAGGCCAAAACGAAAACGGGAACCCACCGCAACGACCTAATCAATAAAGTTTGTGTTAACAAAAAACTAGGATGAAAATTTGAACGCATATTATTCTCCAAAATGGTTCATTACGATTCAGGTAGGGATGTAAAATCTTCGCACCTTATGGGTGGCTTGTCAACCAACAGAATTTTAATTTATTTAACCAGAGGAACAATAATTTTCGATTGAAAAGTTACATCGTGATGGATCGCATTTTTTGCAACTTTAGCATCCGATGGAAATTCAATGGTTATAGGGTTTCCTGTATTGGGATTAGGTTCATAAAACGGGGCACCCGTGCTTGAAATTGTCACCCGAATACGATGCCCTTTATTAAATACTAAACTTAACGACCCTACATCAAAACTAACTTGGGTCACTTTACCTTTTTCCATCATCACTTCTTTTTCATAACCTTCGCAGTAACGCAACCTGCGTATATAATCTATTACCAACATCGACCTGCCATCTGGATAAACATCACTAATCCTAACGATAAGGTCGGTATCCTTAGCGTCTGAACTGATAAACATTTGGGCCTTAACTTTTCCAGTCCACTCGGCAGGGGAAGAAAGAATATCTGAAGTAAAAGTTCTGACTTCTTGCTGAGATTCAAAAGATCTTGCATCAATGCCACCAGGAAAACCCTTGGCAGGGATGCTCGCAGGTTTAAAAGGATCAGCAAGAAAAGATGTGCAAGAGTTTTCTTCATTAGAAGCAACTGTATCGAGCTTACCCAATGGATGCAGAAAGTATTCCGCTGTATTTGAATGAACAGGCCAGTCCTTGGCAAACTTCCAAATATTGCCCGGAGCAGCTTTTTCATCTATGGCCCCCATCGAATAATAACTTACTATCGGATCTTTTTCGACTCCGTTATTTACTCCTTTTAAATAATGATCAAACCAGCGAATCATATGAGCATCCATCAGAAATTTTGCGTTCTCGGGGTAAACCATTTCATTCGTTTTGTTCGTTTCCTTAAATCTCCCGTGAAGCCAAGGCCCGATGAGAAGTTGCTGACTGCCCTTAGAATTATTCCCACCTTGATGCTGCCTGCCTATAAAACTATCAATCGAACCAACCGACATAAAATCATACCAACTGCCTACGGTGAAGCAGGGGACATTCATTTTAGAAAAATGCTTAGAACAATCCTCCTGAGCCCAATAGTCATCATAGTTGGGGTGCTTAAACCATTCTTTCATAAGCAGAGCATTGTCATCGGGGTTTCTACAAATAGCACTCATAGTCTTGAACCGCTCGGGCCGAGAGGTGCCACCAATGCGATATCCTTCATGAAAAAGGCTAAGCCCCGTATCAATCATATACTGGCAAAGAAGATGAGGTGGTTGAGAAACTGCAAGGAAATTTTGGGCAAAGCCGGCCTGCGAACTTCCCAAAGTACCAATCTTCTTGGTACTCCAAGGTTGAGAAGCCAGCCATTCAACCGTGTCGTAACCATCTTTTAATTCGCCCCAACCCAAACCTCGATAGCCTTCCCATTTCCCTTCAGAAAGATGACTACCTCGGAAGTTTTGTAATGCAACTACATATCCTGCATCGATCAATTTTTCATACCCTTTACGCACTGCGGGGGATTTGATATCTGCGTATCTTTGTTCATAAAGCACAGGCCAGGGGCCATTACCTTCAGGCATAAAAAGATAAACAGAAAGTTTTTTTCCATCTCGCATCGGGACCATAATATGCTGATCTTTTGCCAGCACAAATCCTGCATCCATTAAAACTGTGCCAACAACCAAAACTAAAACAGCTTGAAAAATTTTAAACATTATTAAAGCCCTCATTAAAAACAAACCTTTACTCTTTGGAAAGCGGACCTACTGGATCGATCATAGTAAGTTTTCCCCCCAAGAATGCATAACATTCGGGGAGGTCGAAAGATTCTAGCACATTGGGAAGCATACAAGACAAAGGCCAATCGTAACTTTCCGAGCAAGCCAGTTCGCTATACGATTTTAAAGCATTTTTAAGCACAACTTGTTTTACATTAGGAGATAGGATAGAAGCAAAAAGTGCAGGCAAGGTACCCCACCCTTTCGCAGCGACTTGAATTTCCTCGCAACCATTCTCCATCATCCAATGAAGCACCCTGCAGAGGTCAAAAGTTTTTTGACCAAGGTAAGGCGAATCAAGCATCAAGGAATGAATGGCATAAAAATAGTCGCTACCATAGGGTAATAAAAATTGATTATTACCGCAACTATCGGGTTTTGATTCACCAACACCTCGAACATCACAAGTAAATAATTCGATGCCTGGGTTATCCTTAAGCAAACTTTTAATCATCGGTTCCTTACGCAACTCTTCATCCGCAGAATGATGCGAAATATAAAGGATTGCTTTTTTAATATTATTAGGCGGGCGAGAATCTTGAAGCTTATCCGTAAGGCGATAAACCAAAGCAAAGACATCGGGTTCGGTTTCTACAGCATAAACACTTGCAAAAGGCCTAGGATAACCTTTATCGCGAATAACTCTTAAAATCCTATAATCAAGTTTTGTAACTGCCTTGGGCATTTTAAGCACAAGCTTTAACCTATCAGCCAAAGCAATTTGATCTCTTTTATTGCGAGCTTCAATTAGTACTTTAGCTTTTTGCTCGGTAAACGAAAATACAGGACGAGAGCCCAGTGTAGCAACCTGCCCATCGAGTGTACACCACAACGCTTCCTCTTTTTCGAGAACTAGCTTAGGCTCGTTTTGTATCTCAGAAAATTTCGATACGCCATTAAACCACTGGTACATAGCTTCCCTGTTTTCTTGCGAATACCCATGTTCGGAAGGCCCAATATGCAATTTAATATTTTGCTTTGCACCAAGAAGAGTGTAAAGCTTGAGTAACTTTTGATAAGCTTCTTCAGAACCCCGTACATCAAAAAAATCTTTTTCCTTGGCAAGAATGACAATAGGCTTAGGCGCAAGTGCCGCAAGGAAATCAGAGTGATCAAGATTATATTTCAAAACATTTGGAGGGCATTGTTCGGTATCAGCAGGCAACTCATTTTCAAGATTGCGCCTAAAAGTGGTGACAAAGCAAGCAGGTGCAGCCATACTCCAGCGTTGTTCAACGCCACACAACCATGTGGTCATAGTTCCCCCGCCAGAATTACCTGTGATTCCAATTTTAGTTGGGTCTACTTCGGGCCTAGAAAGCAAATAATCGAGAGCACGGATTCCATCCCAAGCCCGCCAACTGCCAAAGAATTCACCCACCAAAAACTGCTGATTTCCCCCGTGCAAATGTTCGCCCACCCCTATCCTTGGTCGATGTTTAGCATCTAAATGCCCATATTGAAGTCGCTCACCCTGACCAATCGGATCGAAAATAAGAACGACATAGCCCATCGTTGCCAAACTTTGAGAAAAACCCTGATAGGCATCTGCAGCTTTACCATTGTTGGAATGGCCACACGATGCAACAACGCCAGGGAGTGGAAATTTTCTTCCTTTAGGAACATAAAGGTTTGCAGTGACTAGAAAATTTGGACGACTTTCGAAAATGACTTTTTCAATTGTATATGCATTTCGCTCTATTTTCCCCGTAACCTTCGCTTTAAGCGGGGTTTTATCTGGAAAAGCACCAAAGCAAACCTGAATCTTTTTCCTTACCGAAAGAACATATTGTTCCGCATCTTGCTTAGTCTTTAACCCATTTATTCCTTCAAGGTTTACCCGATCGCTTTCCTTGACGCGCCTTACAAAATATTCTTGCACCATACGCGAGAAACGATTTAAAGGCACTTCAAGATTAGAAGTTTGAGCAAATGAATTGTTATTTAATCCTAAGCACCCAACTTGCAACGCAATTAATTCTAATAAATTTCGTCTGCTATAACTGTGAGTATCATAAAAAAACATTTAATATCTCCAAATATTTATCTTTGATTAACATCCTAGAAGAAACTAATTCTTATCAAAAAAAAAAGGCAAGAAAACACTAAAATGCATCCACTACACAACCACAAATTATGGCAGACGATTAGCGTAACATTAAAAAAGTGCAGGTCAAGGAATTGCTAAAATCAATTAGTCAGAGTTGGCCCCTGATTGAACCCGATTAATAAAACCACTAAGCTTAAGGAGAAAGATTTCAGGCATAATTAAAAATAATGCACTGAACAGAAGAAAAGTTACAGCAAACCCTGTAAACAAACCCCATAATAACCAAGCATTTAGAATAAGTTGCATATCAACTGCCATTGCGGGCAAACCTGAAAGGGAAGCAAACGCCATTAGCGCAGGAATAACACTTACTAAATGCGCAATAATTGCAACCCAAAGAGAATTAAACCGCAATACTAATAAAGCAAAAAAGAAGCCAGAAACTAGGTCAGGTAAAAAACGCACAGCCTGAAATGTATGCGCAGCATACAATAACGCCACAAACGACGCTCCTTCAATCATCCCCATAGTTTTTCTTATATTTCCCAAAATAAAACCAAAAAAGACTACTTCCACAACGATTAAAGGAAGCAATAAAAAACCTACCACTGAAACTGGGCCAATATCAAACTTGCCTTTTTCCACTAAATTACCTTTCACTAATTCATCAAATAAGTTTTTAAGTAACTCTGTTTTGCCTTCCAATAAACTTAACTGGGTCATAACGGGGATTAGTGCCAAGCCGATTAGAATTGCAATTACGATTCCAGAGGTAGCAGGGGTTTTCCAAGAAATCAATTCCGTAGGTTTTCGCATCCATCCAAATACGATTAAACCAATAGGAACAATAGCAACAACAGAAGGATCACATCCCATCTGCATCGAGAAGGTCTTAGAAAAGTTTACAAAAATAAGAATAATTGAATAACTGATAATCGCAACGCCAATACTAGGCAAGGTTTTTCTGGAAGGTTTTAAACCTTTAAAAATCGTAGGCCAATGAAATTGCTCAGCTTCACGAAATAACACATCTTCCCTTTGAAACTGTCTAACCGACCATTGTAAAGAAAGAAATGCATAACCAGCGGTAGAGCTCAAAACACAAACAAGATAAAGTAAGTGCTGGGCATCATAATTCGATCCTTCGATCAACTCTTGAAGTAAAACCGCTATTCCTGTTATCGGAACAAAACAAGTAGGAAGGTCTAACTTAGTGCCAGGTGCTAAAGTTATCATTACCAGAGGAAGGGTAACCATCACCAGGGGCATTAAATAATACTGGCCTTCCCTACTGCTACGCGCGTAAGCACCGATTGCCAAGCTAAAAGCGCTAAAGAAAGCGCCCAAAGGCAAGAGTAATAGAAACGCCAAGATTAAAATAACGGGGTTGAATAAAGCAATATTCAAATAGGAACTAGCAAGGTGAGTTGCAGTTAACCCCATCGTGACAATATTAAGAAGGGCGGTAACGGTGCTAAAAGTCCAAATAGCTAAAAACTTTCCCAGAACAATTTCATATCTAGAAGCTGCACTGATCAAAAGTGTCTCCATAGTGCCTCTTTCTTTTTCACCAGCGCAAAGGTCAATTGCAGGGTAAAGTGCGCCAACCAGAGCCCACATAACTAAAAGGAGGGGCAGAATTTTTTTCATAACCCCTCTAATTTCTTTTGTAATCCCCTCTTTTGATTGGCCCTCCATCTTACCTGATGTTGCATCTATGATTGTAATTACTTGGTGAAAATCTGTACTTAATCCACGGGCAAGGAACCTAGCTGCACGAAGTTTTGCAGCCCAATTAAAAATCAAACTTCGTATTTGGCTTTCCATCAATTTGTTCGAATCATCTTTTTCATTTAGAAACAAATGAACGGGGGAATTTAAGCCTTGTTTGATTTTATCTAAGAAACCTAAGGGAAAAACCAACACGGCATCTGCCCCATCTAAAATCATTTTCTTGGCTGCTTCCTCGAGCTTGGAATCAGCAGCCATAACTTCCTTGGGCAAAGAGCCAGCTTCCCAAGTATTTAAAAGAATACCAGGGTTTCCCTCTAAATAATTACCAGCAATTTTAAGCTTATCGTTTTCAAAAACAAACAACGAAGGGGGGTGAATTTGATCTAATAAAAAATAAGGAAATAACCCTGTTGCAATTGCAGGAAATGGATTGATGCAAAAAGCAGAATTAGCAAGCGAAGAAAACGGAACAGCAAAAAAAGACTTCGCTTCGAAGTTATTACTACTTAGCGCTTCACTCGCATTAATGACGATAACTTTTTTAGGACGCAACTGCTTCCCTACTGCCAAGTTTACAATTAATTCCCCAGCAAGTGGATATAAAACCAAAGGCAGGATTATGATCATAAAAAGCGTTCGCCTATCACGAACCTGATCAAGGAAATCGTGGCAGCAGATAGTCCAAATGTTTTTTAAATTCACCATGACGCAACAACCAATCCAAGAAAGAGGCAAAAGAATTAAGCAGGATCTGGAGAGCTATAAAATTCTTGCGAAGAAACTTCTCGATCAGGCCAAGATAATTCCAATACCCTTTTATAATGATAATCACCTCCGATATTGTATCCACGCATCCCGTTCCAGTCTTCAATTCTTTCCCTGTGCGTGTGACCGCTGAATAAATAGGCAATCGATTCCTTGAATTTGATCAATTCTTGCTCTAACAAGTCATTTCCACCAAGTGCTTCCCAAAGCAAGGAATCTAAAGTTGGTGCCATCCCTTGTGAAGGAAAACTTATCGCCTTACAGGCGGGGTGATGGGTAACCACAATCATCTGATGCTGGAGATCAACAACTTCCTGCATATGCAAAGCAAGTTTAGCAACAACTTTTTGGGTAAAAGATTTGTCATCATATTGCCAGCGTACAAAATTAAAATCGTTATGCTGCCCGCGAGTAAAGCGCTTGCTAGATAAGCGATGAAGTTCGTCAGGGAATAATTTTTTTAAGCTGGCTTCGCTCCAAGAATAATCATACCAATTTATAGTGCCAACGAGAGAAAGCTTCCAATCGGGTAGGTGTAAAGGTGCTTGGTCGAGATAATGGAACTTATATTTTGCAGCTAATTTAGGCAGAATTTCGGTGTAAAGTTGGTAGGAATCACCCTTTTCCGGAGTATCACTAACCCAGATATCGTGATTGCCAGGCACTAACGCTTTAATGCAATTGATATGAGAAAAATTTTCTAAACATTCTTCGAAATATTCTGCGTGACCTATGTCTCCAGCAAGAACCAAAACATCAGGCGGATTTTCTCGAAGCGATTGGGATAAACCTAGGTTCGCAGACATCCCCCGAGGTACGCCCCAGTGAAGGTCTGCAGTAAACACCAAATTTAATTTCTTAGAAGTTGCCATATCTTTAGCCTATATTGCAATTTTCACTTAGGAAAGAAAGCTAGGTATAAGCATCATAAACGATCAACCTGCTTGACGGGAATGGCGATCCATCCACCGCAGACATTTACCCCAAGATGCTTTGGATCCGGGGTAAAAGGCTGCCAATGGACGCTGGACACTACGATTTATACCAACAGGAACCGTAATTCCATCGAGAGCGTAAGAAGCAAGAATTGCCCTTGAAAAGGCGTCATACGAAGGCGCTGGAATACCGAAAGAATCGATGACCTCAAGTTTCTGAGGGATAGCAAGGCTTAAGAGGTTGCGTAAAAAACCATTCCTTGCGTTGGCCCCCGACAAGATAAACCTGCCTAATTTATATTCAGGAGCAATTTTTTGCATCACATTTTTTATTGATTGTGCAATAAAATGATGAGCAGTACAAAGCATTTCTGCAGCGTCAAAATTATCAGGAATGGTATTTTGTATAGCATCGAGAAGAACCCCAGAATCAACCTTCCCTCGAAAATTTGATCCCGCCAAACCTTGGTTTGTAATTGAATTCCATTTACTTAAAAAAACATTAGAAGAATTCCCCTGCACCGCAAGCTTAGAAAGAAAATCTACCCCTTGAACGGGAATGACTTCACCACGAAAAAACAATTCAAAAAGCGAAGCACACGGACCTGCTTGTAAGGTAAACGAAGGAAGGCCGGGTGCAAAAACTGAAACCTTTGCCAAACCGCCTAAGTGCAATAATACTACTGGCTCGTTACAAAATCCAAATACTGATTCTCCTGTGTAGGAAGCAACTGCATCGTGGTCAGAATTAATACAGACCATACTTAATCCGGTCGCCTGAGAAACCTCTTGGCCTGGTCCCCAACCACGAAAAGCACGAAACCTTCGAGAAGCCTCCATAGCACCAAAAGAAGAATCGCATCCAGCAGCAAAAATAGCATCTTCTTTTAGGCCAGATTCCTTAACGGTCAATTGAGCAAGAATTGCAAATTGATCTGCAATAATTTTACAAGCATTATCAAAATACAAAGAATCCCTTGGTGGTTTATCCCCTACTTTTGCAAGCCATTTGCATATTTCGATGGGAAAAGGCTGATACATACCTAGTCGAAACACAGGTTTAAAACTGCTTGTTTCATCTGGAACATCAATTAAAGCAGAATGCACACCTTGGTCAGAAGCGCCGGAGTGCATTCCTAAAATAGTACGACTCATCATAATCTTTCACCCGTACTTTAGGCTACAAGTTCAACTTCCTGTTCAACAAACTTGCCCGCACAGGCTTGCACAAAGCATTCAAATAACTGGGTATCAAGTGCTGTAGCAGCATCAGATTCTGGATGCCATTGAACGCCGATACAAAACCACGAAGGATCAATAAATTCAATTGCTTCGATTACCCCATCGGGTGCTGTTGCGCCGACTCTTAAACCATTTCCTAATTTTTTAATGGCTTGGTGATGATTACTATTGATTCGCATCTCTTCGGTGCCATAGATTTCCATTAGATAAGTATTAGGCTTCAGTAAAGCGAGGTGCCTATGAAATTCATCCGTGACATCGAAATGTGGTAGGGCCTTTGGCATTTCTTCAGGGAGATGCAAGAACAGATTACCACCAAGAGCAACATTGATTTGCTGCATTCCCAAGCCGATACCAAGAAGCGGTTTTTTTGATTCGATCATTTTGCGCACTAAAATTCGATCAGAATCTTCGCGTCGTTCGGGAATCAAACGAGCTGAAGGGTGCATAGCTTGGTTATTTCTGCGCGGGTCCATATCGGCCCCACCAGTCATAATTACGCCATCAACTTTTTCCAAAACTGCATCATAATCCTGTTCTTTAGTAAATGCAGGCATTAAGATTGGGACAGCGCCTGCCTCAAGAATTCGATCACAATAACCACTGGCAAGCCTAAACAAACTTTGCTTAGATTTAGGATTTTTAAAAAGATCAAGGTTAATACCGATAAAAGGCCGACTGAAATTAGACATTAAAAATTCCTTCCTTAGAAAATCAACCAGGTAAAATAAGAATCACCTGAGGCCCTTCCGTGGGCTAACTTGAGGCGGACTATAGCGAGGTGAAGTTTTAAAACTCAAGCCCGATTGGGAAGGAAAAATGCAATTTAGAGCACTAATTTACAAGTATTTTAATCCTGTAAACTTACCTACTTACCAAAACAACCTGCTTTACGAACTTTTTTATTTTAGATGGGGCTTTGCTTACTGTGACCTTTTTTTAATCTCAACGATTTTCACATTCTTTTATCAATTGCTTAAAGCGCAAGTCGTGGCGAATTGCTTCTAGGTCACTATCTTCCTTCATATATCGAAAATCTGAATACCCAAGCTCTACAGCCAACCTTAAGGTCTTAAGCGACATATCAATCCTTTTCAATAAGGCATAGCTACAAGCAAGATTATAATGTGCCAAGGAATCTGAAGGGCGCAGGCGGACCAATCTTTTATCAATCGCCAAGCCTTCTGCAAACTTGCCTTTAAGTGTAAGCAAATTACCAAGGACACGAAGGACATCGACATAATCTGGATTAGTTTTTAAAATCGATTGGTAAAACTCGAGCTCAAAGTCGGCTTGGTTTTGGACAAGAATTGTTGATTTTTGAGACTTATTTGCATCTGAATAATGAGAATCTTCGCTTGGATTATTTTCTGCCTGATCCATAATTTAACTCCCATTTACGCAAAAAACAATTCCACATAGATTTTTATTAAGCAAGCCCGATTTACATTTAAATTATAACCTATGGAACGATTTTTGCAAAGCCTACAAATTTTTTACAAATCCTAAAAACAAAAGCAGAGCTAATAATTACTTTATTAACTCTGCTTTTATTAAATTTTTCGCAATATAAACAAAATCTTGTTTATTATCTATCAAACTGTTTCCTTATCTTCTTCTTCTTCGTCGTCATCGTCATCATCATCTTCATCATCTTCATCATCTTCATCATCATCAAAATCATCATCGAATTCTTCGTCCAATTCTTCATCGTCGTCAAAATCATCATCTAAATCATCTTCATCTTCTTCATCTTCATCAAAATCATCTTCGTCAATTTCGTCTTCATCGTCATCATCATCTTCGTCCTCATCGTCATCATCATCTTCATCCTCATCGTCATCACCCTCTTCATCAACATATTCGTCCTCTTTATCACGAAACATAGGCGGGACAAAAACAATAGGATTTAAACCATTGGCGATAGTTGCAACACCTAATTTTAAGGCAACCATATCTCTTAGAGATTTAACAATCATAACAAAACCCCCTGGACACAAAGAACCATGAAAAAAGCCCCAATAACTTTAACCGCCTAGGATTTAACTCTTTTAGCATTACATAGCTTTGAAGAAATAAAATCCAGTACAACCATAAAAAACTAAGGAATAGTCTGTTGAGCAATTTCTTAATTTTCATCATTTAACTATCCAAGGCAAGATAGTTAAATAATAGGATTAAGAATAATTAGTCAACTTTAGAAAGCTTGTCAAGGCAAGGAAAGATAGAATTTTAAATAAATATAAAATCGTCAAAAATCGTGGAAGATAATGCGCTAAAAACAGGAAAAATAGTTCAAATAAGAACAAGTTTTTTTTCTTCAATGAAAGGAATATGATGATTTATGTGAAAAACAGCTTTTTCGACTACGGCTTTGAGAGAAATAGCCCCCTTTTCGCTATGATTTCCGATTTTCCCCCAAACTGACGGGGGCAATTCCCCTAAAATTCTTGCCATTTGTGACCGGACCAGATCCATCAGAGCAAGTTCCTCTTCTAATTTTCGTTGCTGATACGATAATAATTTTAAAAACAAATTTTCATCTGCCCCAAGAAGCAATGGATTTTCAAGGGCGATGATTCGCTTCATACGATCAGCAAAAACAGATTCAAAATCTGATAAATGGCAAACTACTTCTAAAACAGACCATTTTCCTTGAATCGGATGAGCAAGCACCTGCCCTGCAGTCAAATGAGCAACCGATTTTCGCAGCAATTGTATGCCGTCTAGGTACTGAGCAATAAGGGTGTTAATTACTGATTTCATATTACCCTGCAAGCCTATTAAAAGATTCTCGGAGACTATGAAGCTGCTGTTTACGCTGTGCCTCGGGTGCAAAGGGGTCAAAAGGAATAGGCCCGCGGGCAATTTGTTCCAACAAGAAATGAACCCTGCGCCTTAATTCTGAATCTCTTCTTTCTAAGGCATCAAGAAGAAAAGGAACTGCACTAATTCCGTGCCTTTGCAATTCTTCGCCGGCCCTTTCCGAGCCTGAGGTAAATTGCACGAGTAATTCCAATACTTTTTCTCGTTCTAAAATTTTCTGAACCAATTGCCCTTTTTCCGCAGGTTTTTCAATCCCACCTGTTGGCATTAATATTGGGCTATTTATTGACATCGTTTCTCTTGAGGGAATCCTACTTTGTGGCAACCCAATCGCATCATTATTGAAGCTATTTCCCAAGTACTCTTGGATGGCTATTGGGTCGCGAATTAATTCCTGGGGCGCACCGTGGGTTCGCACCGTTCCCCCTTTAATCAAATAACTTCGGTCGGTGATAGAAAGTATTTCCCGCACCCGATGGTCGGTTACTAAGATACCAATTCCCTGATTTTTAAGGTCACGAACGATATGCTGGATATCTTCAATGGTTTGGGGATCAATCCCTGTAAAAGGTTCATCTAAGAGAATAAGTAAAGGGTCGCAAGCAAGGCAACGAGCGATTTCGAGCCTTCGTTTTTCCCCGCCAGACAACCGAGAGGCATTATTTTTTTTGAGGTGGGTAAGGCCAAATTTTGCTAGGACTTTATCCGTTCTATCGATACATTCTGACCGCGTAAGTTTACGCCCAAGCGTGCGATGCTTGGGCATAATTTCCAGAATCGCCATTACATTTTGTTCAACGGTCAGTTTTCTAAAAACGCTCGTTTCTTGCGCCAAATAACCCATCCCTAGCCTTGCACGGCCATACATCGGCAAATGTGTTACATCTTGACCTGCAAAGATAACCTTGCCCCCGTTAGGCGTTACCTGACCCGTTGTCATACGAAAACTAGTGGTTTTACCGGCGCCATTGGGGCCTAATAAACCTACTACTTCACCTACATCAACTTGGAAAGTTACCCCGTCAACAACTTTACGGCTGCCGTAATACTTGACCAAACCCCGCACCTCAAGGATCGCCATCCTAGCTCCTTTCAAAGCTTCGAAACTATTTCATAGATAGGATTTACAACGCTTTCTTAAAATGATGCAATACCAGTCTGGCCTTCGAGGGGGAAAAAAGGTAAAACAGGGTAATTGGGGCTTCGGGGAAATTGCTCCCACACTTTATTTCTTCCCTTGGTAACACCATTTTAGGAGTTGACTTGAAAGTATTAATTCCAGAAGAAACTATCAAAAATCGGGTCGCTGAAATCGGTAAATTAATCGCCCTTGAATTTAATAACCAGCCTATTACCGTTGTTGGTGTTTTAACAGGATGCTTAATTTTCATTTCTGACCTTGTTAGACAACTCAACCTTCCCGTTAGAATCTGTTTTGTTCGGGCTAGCAGTTATCGAGGCGAAACTACGATTCCGGGGGATCTTAATATTGATGCCTCGATGCTTCCCGATATTCAAGGTCGCAATATTTTACTTGTTGACGACATTCTTGACTCTGGCAACACCTTACAAAAACTTTCGATTTATCTTAAAGAAAAAGGCTGTAAAAATCTCCGAACCGCTGTCTTACTTCGTAAAATAGGTAGGCAACAACACGCTATTGAACCTGACTACTGCGGCTTCGAGATCCCCGATAAGTTTGTTGTAGGCTATGGACTTGACTACAACGATGAGTTTAGAAATCTTCCCTATATTGGGGAATTAAACTAACTTTTCGCTTTTCTTTTTACAATGGATTCAGCTTGAGTAACCTTGCCTTTTTTATTGATAGCACCCAATACAGCGCCAACGCACGCCAACTTATTGCAACCGTTTCAGCACTTCAATCTACCAGTTATAAAATTTCTATTGGCGTTCTGGGTAAACCAAAACCTTGGTCCAAACTGCTTACTTCTTTGGGTGCCGATGTTTATCACTTGCAAAGCAAAGGCCTCTGGGATCTCAAAGCATTATTTAATCTAAGGCAATGGCTACAAAATCAACCAGCAACTTGGGTTCATCTATTTAGTTTGAAAGCGCTTGATGCAGTGGGTTTAGCTGCCCCAAATTTTTTACCCCGAACAATATTATCGGGATTACCCCTAACAGGGTTTCGCTTTGGTTTTTGGCGCAAACGAATTCTAAAAAGCGTTAAGAAGATTTTTACTCCCACCCTCGACTTTCAAAATAAACTTCTTGCCTTGGGATTCGACCAAAACAAACTGGCACACCTTCCACCTGGAATTGATCCCCAGCCCTTTACAGAAATCAATTCACCAGCCTTTGAGAAGCCATACCTTTTTAATTCTGGCCCATTTCATAGAGATTTTGACCACCGCGATGCACTTTGGTCGATGGATATTCTTAAATTTGTGAGATCTGATTTAAGGCTCTGCCTTACAGGTGAAGGCGCTGAACTTGAAAGCTTACAATCCTTCAGCACTTCCTTAATGACACACAAAAACATCCGCTTTCTTGGCGCCACACCCTTCCAAGAACCTTGGCTTAACCAAGCTGAAATCATCCTTGTCACCAATCCTAAATCTGGGGGTTACTATTCTGCCCTTGAAGGTCTGCTTTCAGGAAGACCCGTTATCGCTTCTGCTAACCCCGGTATGAACGAATTTATTATGGATGGTAAAAACGGCGTTCTTTACGCTGCGGGCCAACGGGCTGAACTTGCCAAGCAAATTCGGTTGCTGCTTGATGAACCTGAAAAAGCAGCCGCTATTGCAAAATCTGCATTAGAATCTGTTCAAACTAGATTTTCTGCAAAGCAATATGCCGCAAAACTGTTACAGTATTATGATGATTTCAAATAACGGTTTAAGGGGATATTATTGTGCGTGATGTACTGACTTTAATTCTAGCCGGTGGAAAAGGCACCCGACTGGAACCCCTAACCCGTGACCGAGCGAAGCCGGCAGTTCCTTTTGGCGGGCTTTACCGCATTATCGACTTCCCCCTTTCCAACTGCCTTAATAGCAACCTGCGTAAAATCCTCGTCCTCACCCAATACAAAGCTCGTAGCCTTGACAGACACCTCAACTTAGGATGGAATTTCCTTAGCCAACAACTTGATGAATATGTTGAAGTTCTTCCACCACAACAGCGCATCGATGAACATTGGTATAGAGGCACCGCAGATGCCATCTACCAAAACATTTATGTCATCGAAAAATCGAATCCAAAGTACATTGTCATCCTTGCAGGCGATCATATTTACAAAATGGATTACGGCGAAATGATCCGTTCCCATATCAAGAATGGAGCAGATCTCACCATCGGGTGCATCCCCGTACCGGTTAAAGAAGCAGATCAATGTGGAGTATTAGCGGTCAATGAATCAGATAAAATCACATCATTTATAGAAAAACCAGCTAAACCGCCAGAAATTCCAGGACAACCTGGGTTCTCCCTCGCATCCATGGGTATTTATGTCTTCACTGCTTCAACTTTGTTCGAACTGCTTTTTGAAGATGCTTCAAAAAAAAACAGCGACCACGACTTTGGTAAAAACATCATTCCTAGCATCATTTCTAGGCTCAATGTCCAAGCCTTCCGCTTCCAAGATAAAAACAAAAAATCCATTCCTTACTGGCGCGATGTCGGTACGCTCGATGCATACTACCAAGCAAATATGGATTTGATTGGCATTGATCCCGTTCTGAATCTTTACGATACGGAATGGCCAATTCGCACCTTTCAGCCCCAATTTCCCCCGCCTAAATTTGTCTTCAACGATCAAGGGCCAACTGGCCAAAGCCGCAGAGGTGAAGCTCACGACAGCGTCGTTTGCCAAGGGTGCATCATCAGTGGCGGCAATGTTTCTCGAAGTATTCTTTCTCCAGGGGTTCGCGTAAATAGCTACGCTACCGTTGAAGACTCTATCCTTTTTGAAGGCGTAGATGTCGGAAGGCATTCTCGAATTCGAAAAGCTATTATCGACAAAAATGTTCAACTACCTCCAAATACCGTGATAGGTTTCGACATCGAAGAAGATCGCAAGCGGGGTTTCACCGTTTCCGACAACGGAGTCGTTATTATCTCGAAGGCGGAAAGCCCCGAAAGTTTCTCCGCCAGACAAATACGAAAATAACTATGGCTTTTGCTATGCCTCGTCACTGGTGGTTCTTTGGGGCCTTGCTTTCTCTTAGCCTTGCAGCGATTTCTATACCTTGGGTTTTTAATAATTCGATTCAACTTACCGCAGTTCAGCTTCAAAAAGCCCAAGACCTTTGGCAGAAAAATGCCCTTCAAAATTACGACCTCGAAATCCTAATCTCCACAGAACCAGGCGGAATTAAAAACCAATTGCTCGCAAAGGTTCGTCAAAAAAAAACCATCTCTCTCATCCAGAATGGCAAATTCTCTCAAGACGACATTCTTCCTACTTTCCAAGTCGAAAACTTGCTCGCAACTATGGCCATCAATTTAGATGCCGACCAAAAGGCGGGACAACCTTTCTTCACCACCGCTTCACTCTCTAGCAAGGATGGACACCCACTACGCTATGTCAGGCGAAATGCAAAAACCAAGGAACGAACCGAGTGGGTTATTAAAATGAAAATAATACCAGATACTTTTTAAAAATCTCGAAGCAAACCAACGCTAACCTGATTCTTAAGAATCAGGTCTTGGGTGGTACAACCTTAGGCGGAACCACCTTCGGGGGAACTTCTTTAGGCGGGTTTAAATTTGGCGTGATATCGTAAGTTCGGGCAAACCCCGTGTAAAACGGAATTGCCACAGACTTACCATCGGGCGCAATTGCTAAATCTCTTGCATTATCTGGTAGCTTAATGACTGCGAAATCATTAGGTTGGTCAGGTTTCCAAAACCATAACATCCCGCCATTTCCACCTGCTGTACCAACAACAAAACCTGCAGGGTGAAATGCAACGCCCCACATGGTTCCCTGAAATTTTTCTTTGGGTGCCAGTGTCTGAGTGATCTTTCCCGTAGCCCAATCAATCAATAAAATAACAGGATTTCCAATACCTGCAAACGCATTAGAAACATTAGTGATCCCAGAAAGAGCAAGAGAAGAACCATTGGGTGAAAACGCTAAGCTTCTTGCGCCCCCGATATCAGCGCCAAAACCTGCATCATATTTATGCAGAGCTTTTGCCTCAACTTCTCGTATTTTCTTTCCTGTAAGATCCCAGATTCGTACCATCCCTTTTAAATCTACCGAAACAATTTCCTGCCCAGAGGGATGAAACGCAACCTGATAAATATGGCTTTCATGCCCCTGCCATGAATGAATGGGTTTAACCTCGGGGATAGACCAAATTGCAATCCGGCCATCATTCCCGCATGAAACCAACTTCTTGCCTGTGTTATCAATTCCTAATGCCCTTATCCACCCCTGATGTGCAAGCACTTGCCTCATCGGAATTGGTTCTGCAGATTCATAATTCCAAGTCAAAATCTGACCATCATAACCACCACTAATTAGAATCTTATCCTTCAAAGCAAACACCATGGCCCGCACCCAACTCGAATGCCCCGCCATATCGGTCTTCTTTGCAGTTTCAATCTCCCAACGCTGCAAGGTATTGTCCTGCCCCGAAGTAAACAAAAACTTTCCCGATGGTTCATACCTGCACGCAAGCAGAGCCGAGGTGTGCTTAAATTCCTTACTTAGGCGGGTAGCAACAGGGTCAAACCCAGGAAAAGATGGAGCCACAGGTTTAGCTGGTTCAACTGGCTTTGGTGCGTCTTTTTTTTCTTCCTTTTGCATCACAGCAATATTTCCTCGATGGGCGAGGCTTTGGGGTCTGCCATAGGCAAGGGCCTCTGATCCACATAAAAATTCTTCTTCGAATCAAAGCCTAATGCTTTCAAATAGGTATGAAATAAATGACCGCCATTCACTTCCCGATCCACCACCGCAGTTCCAGTTGCATTCGTTTTACCAACAACTGCACCCTTTTGAATGCCACAACCTCCCATCGCAACCGACCAAGCGGTGCCCCAATGATCCCGTCCAAAATTACGATTGATAGTGGGAGTCCGACCAAACTCAGACATTACCACAACCAAAGTGCTATCCAACATTCCTCGAGTATCCAAATCTTCCAAGAGGGTTGCAAAGGTTCGATCAAACTCGCCCAATTGCTCAATATGAAAATCAAAGTTTTCGTGATGGGTATCATAGTTAGTATGACTAACCTTAACAAAGGTTGCCCCACCTTCAAGCAACCTACGAGATAAGAGACAATGCCTACCAAAGTCGTGCTTGCCATATCGGTCGCTAATTTTGCTCGACTCGGAAGTAATATCGAAGAGCCCGCGTTTTTCCATCAATAAGCGAGCTTGATCGTAAGTCTGCGTGTAGGCTTCGGTCATAGCAGATTTTCTGCGGGAATAGAACCTTTCGTTCGCACTCTGCCTAAGCAAATGGCGCTGCATTTCTGCTTCGGTATTAATCCCCGTAGGCTTCTCAAGGTTGAGCGGGGCTTTGCCATCACTTATGCTAACAGAACCAAACTTAGGCCCAAGGTAAGCTGCATCTTTAGTGCTTTGGCCACCTGAACCATTGGGGGTAATGTTAAGATAACCAGGCAGAGGGTTTTTATCTTCATTCAATAATTTCGAACATACCGAACCTAAATGTGGGTACTCATTCGCAGGCTCCTGCCTACGCCCGGTGTGCATGATATACGAACCCTTGCCGTGATCATTTTCTTTCGTGTTGATGCCACGCACCAACGCAAGCTTGTGCATCCAAGATGCAGTGTAGGGAAGAAGTTCGCTGATATGAATTCCCGGTACGGAAGTCGGAATAGCTCTGAAAGGGCCACCCGTCACTACGCCAGGCTTTGGATCCCAAGTTTCTAACTGACTAACGCCCCCAGAAAGAAAGACGACAAGAACTCTTTTTTGCTGGCTGTTTAAGCCTTTGGCAAGTAAAGGGTTGGCTAGCATTCCCAAACCCATACCAGCAGCGCCTCCTAGAAAAGCTCTGCGCGATACGCCGTGTTCTACCGTGTTACAAGCATACTTACAGTTCATATTGCATTCCTTTAAAATCAGGTTTCTATACCTGAAAACGAAATTCAACCGAGGTCAGTAACGCCCAGATCAAGTCTCTGATAATTGCAGGCTTATCAGCTTCTTTTTTATTGAACAAACCTACGACTTCTTTTTTTTCATCCTCGGTTGGCATCCGAGTTAAAACCCCTAAATACAATTCTTCCGCAAACAGAGATGCTTCCTTGATTTCTGCAAGTCGGAAAGCAAGTGAACCCTTTCGTGGTGAGATAAGCGATTGCAATTGCGTGTTGTTGGAAAGATAAAGGGCTTGCTCTACCCGAGCTTCATAACCGGGAGCCTGCCCCGCAGGAGTTGCAAGCGCATTAATGATAGGCGTAATTTGCGGTATTAATTTAGCCTGTAACCCCGCTTCATCCAACTTAGCACCCAATACCAATCTTTCGGCATCGGTAAAACCAGATGCCTGCAAAACTGCATAGGCGAATTGTTCTTCAGATAAAGCTTTGATTGCGCCAACTAAATATTCTTCTGGTTTAGGATCTTTCAAATTAGGCGGTAATTGACTAGACCTCTGATAAGCTTTGCTTTTTGCAATCTGGCCCAGGAGCTCACGATGATTGAATTTCATTTGGACAAATTCCTTGGCAAGCAAATCGAGCAATGCCGGATGCGATGCGGGGTTATCCGCATGTTCGAGATCTAGGGGATGAACAATCCCTCTGCCCATCAGGTGAGCCCAGAGGCGATTAGCACCATTTCGGGCAAAGGGGGAAAAATCGGCCCGAGCTAACTCGTTTGCAATCTGCGCCCTTCTACTAAACTTAGGCACCCCCCTAATTTCCTTCGTGGGTGCAACATCGTACTCTTTACCTTTTTCCATTTTTGGTTCATTAATTGCCACGCGAGTTAACAATTTAGGGGTACTTGATTTAGTTACTTTTGCAGGGTCAAAGACAGATTGAAAAGTAGATTCTCCATCCCCTTTTTCCGCAAGCACCGTCTGCTTGGCTTTCGCATCCGTAAACAAATAACTGCGATTAAAGAAAGAAAACAATCCGTAATAAAGTTCCTGCTTGTACTCTTCAATTTTAGGATGGTCATGGCATTGGGCACATTGCCAATTTACCCCTAAAAACAATCTGCTAATATCACGGGTAATCAGATGCGGTTCGCCTTCACGATCAAGATAAAATTTCGCAGCAGCACGGGTTTTTGGATCTGTGCCATCCGCAGAAAGAATCTCCCTAACTAGAACATCGTAAGGCTTGTTTGCAAGCAAGGCATTTCGCAAAAATTCTTTCCAATTAGCACTAGGAACATGTTTATCGGCCCGGCGCTCCATCCAAGTTACATCTAACACCATTGCGAAGTACCAAGAGTGGGCTGGGCTCGCAAGCAGGGTATCAATCAGCTCTGCTCTCTTATTAGCATTTGTATTTTTAACGAAAGCTCGAGCCTGTTCTACGGTAGGGATAGTACCTGTAAGATCTAGGGTGGCTCTGCGTATAAATTCGAGGTCAGTACAAAGTGGCGCAGCTTTTTTATCAAAATCCGCAATTGGCTTTGCCAATTCTGTATCGATTCTTGAACTTAACGATTGCCCAGATGCCATACTTACTATGCAAATCACCAGCACAATCGCCGAAGCAAATAACTTTAAGCTTGAAAATGGATAAGGCATGATCGAACACCTTTTTTAGAATCAATCTAGGCAGGAAAATAATCGCATGGGAAGGCTATACTTATTGTGAACCCTTACAACCATAATGTCAATTCTCTTTTTAAGGATAAAAGTAAATTGGGCAGATTTTAATGCTTATTCAAGCTAATTGTTTACACTTAATCTAATTACATAATGTATCCGCCCTGCAATCACCACCTATACTTCTTTTACAACAATCTTTTTTAATACACCTTACACACTTCACAACCCTTCAAAGCAACAAATTTAAAAGGAAAAAGTGGACAAAACTAAAGGGCTAACAGATAATATCTTAAAAGTGCAATCTACTTGTTCTTTTGATTTACTTTACCTTCGGGAGTGTTTGCACAACTGGTGTTGGCCATGGTCTTCAAAACCATCGGGGGGTTTGAACAAAGCTCCCAGTGGGTCCGATTCCCATACATTCCCGCTTTTTCAAAAAACTGATCACCATTACCCTTATTCATATACCTTTGCCTTCAACTAATCTTGTCCTTGAAACTAAACGGTCAATAAAGTTGTGCATGGCATGTAATGAAGCCGTGTGCCAAGCGACTAACCCTTAGTCATATACCTTTTATCTTCAACTAATCTTGTCCCCTCTATTCATCCTTTATTGGTTGCTAAACCAAAGTTCCATGCTAAGGTAAATTGAATAGTGTATTTCTATGATGCATAAGTAAGTACCCTAAGTTAACCAAAGGCGAAAAGTTAATGGATATTTTATCTTTCCTCCTCATAGGCCTGCTCCTCGGGCCGGCACCCGTCCGGGCGGAGGACCCGCCGACCGAGCCGACGGACATCATGAGCACATTCGAGAAGGCTTGGGTCGTCCCGAAAGGCTACATGCGACCGCTCGATGACGATGGCTGGAAGGCCCGCATGACGGCGTTTCAGAAACTCGCTGCGTATGGAGAGAAGGCGATCCCCGCCCTGACCGACGCACTGGCGAAGGGGGAACCCGAAACCCGCGTGTTCGCAGCTCAGGCACTTGGCCCCATGGCCGCCCCAGCGGCGAAGCCGGCACTCGAAGCCGCACGGAATGACAAGTCCGCCGCCGTCCGGCTCTACGCCCTCGATGCCCTGAGCATGTTCGGCAAGCTTGCGCCGACCGACGAGTTGAAAGCGATGAAGGAAAAGGATGCGAACCAGGATGTGAAAGCCCATGTCGGGTTCGCACTCGACCGCGACGACACACCGGACCCGGTGGCCCTGCGGAAGCTCCTGGCCGGGTACGACCTCGCCAAGATGAACACGGCGGTCGTCGGCAAGGCCGCACCGGAGTTCGAGTTGACCGACGCGACCGGGAAGACATACAAGCTCGCCGACTTCAAGGGAAAGAAGGCCGTGGTGCTGGTGTTCGTCTACGGCGACAACGGACCCGTCTGCCACGGGCAACTCGCGCAGTTGCGAGACAAGATCGCCGAGTTCGAGAAGCGGAATGTCCAACTCCTCGCCATCGACCCGCACGACCGAAGCCGCGCCAGACCAAGGACTTTAGATGCGCTGGCCCTGGGTTCTCACCCATGTCAGGGGCGATCCCTTAGTAGCCATGCTGAAATCGAAGTATCTGGCATTTTTTGCACCCCCTGATCGGCCTGGACTCGTCTCGTAACTGTTTCAGAAACTGTTTGCAAACGTCCCGGCGACGTGGTATACTTATGCATCAAAATGATCGGTAGCGCGATCTGATTTCCGGAGAAGGTGTGCCAAACGTTCGCACGGTTGCCCAGGAAGCCGGGGTGTCGATCAGTACCGTGTCCCGCGTGCTCAACGGCACCCCGGGCGTCAGCACCGCAAGCCGCGGCATGAAGCTCGCCGGTGTTGGTTTGAAATCCACGAGTCGACCGCGGTCGCACCGAAGTAACTCTCCCCGACTTGGAGGACATCATGATTTTTCGACATCAATATCCTTTCGCGCTGGCTGTGTTGCTGGGCGTCGCGTCGAACTCATGGGCCGACAAACTCGTGCTGGTTGCCGGTGGGGGGACTACCAGGGATGGTGGGCCAGCCACTGCGGCCGCCATCGGGCAGCCGTTCGGCATGGCCCGCGACAAAGTCGGGAACTTGTTCGTCGCCGATTTCACTGAGCACCGCGTCTGGAGGGTCGATCCGAAAGGAGTGATCTCCGTCGCCGCCGGAACGGGTAAAAAGGGCTTTTCCGGTGATGGAGGGCCTGCCATCCAAGGCCAGTTCGACGGCATGCACGATCTCGTCGTCGCTCCGAATGGCGATCTTTTCGTGGCCGACAGCTACAACTTGCGTGTCCGTAAGATCGACGCGAAAACCAGAACGCTAAGTACAGTCGCTGGCGACGGTCAGAAGAAAATCGCCGGTGACGGCGGGCCGGGCGAGAAGGCGAGCCTGGATGGCGTCGCCAGCCTGTGGCTCACGGGCGACAAACTCTACATGACTGGGTTTAGTGCCGCCGTTCGGGTTCTCGACCTCAAGACCGGGATCCTCGACCGTGTGAAGGGTATCAACGGCGGGCGTAGCATTGCGGTGGACTCAAAGGGTAACGTGTATGTGGGCGGAGGAACAACGCTTCGTGTGTTGCGGCCTGATGGAAAGGCCGAAGTTCTGCACGACTCGAAGAAAGCCGCTGGAGATGAAGTGAAACTCGGCGACAACCCGAAGCACCTTGGCTTCGATGCCGACGAAAATGTGTTGATCGCCGACGACTTCGGCCACCAGATCAAGAAATACGTCATCGCCGAGAAGAAGCTTACGGTCGTCTCCGGGTCGGGCAAAAAGGGCAAAGGCGGGCTCGACGGCCCGCCGCTGAAGGCCGAACTCGACGGCCCGCATGCGGTCTACTTCGACCCATCATCCAGGATCATCTATATCGGCGACAGCCGCAACAAGCGTGTGCTGAAGATCGACCCGTAAACCGCCCGCCAGATCCCTCCCTCCCACCTTTTTTTCAAGGAGCATCAGATGTCTCGTCATGTCCGAATGTGTTTCACCGTTGCCGCCCTCATCTTCGCCACCGTTGCGACCGCGCAGGAGCCTGTCGCAGTTGGCAAAGGGTCTTACGCCAAGTCCCCGCCGCCCGGACTTGTGATGGACAACAAGCGGAAAGTCGATCTCGTCGAGGAGGTCGAGAAGCGAAAGCTGTACCTCGTCGCGGACGATGGCCGGCCGATCCCGTCGAACAAGTGGTATCAAAACCTATTGTTTCAACAGTACGGCACCGGGCTGTGGGCGATGCCACACAAAGTGGACGCGACCAAAGAGGGATTCGAGGTCTTCTTCCCCACGACATTCGACACCGGCGGGACGCGGTCGCTGGCGGAGTTCCCGCTGGTGATCGGTGGGAAGGACTTCAAGCCGACCGACTCGCAGGCCAAGCAATGGGCCGACTGGATGGTGTCGTTCCGCATGCCGGAAAGCGAGTCGCGGTTCGTGGACGTGACGCTCGGTGAGGGAATGCCGTTTGTTTGGGCCGAATTCACCGGGGTGAAGCCGACGATCGCCCTTGGTGGGCAAGGAGGGAAGGGAAGTCGCGGCAAGAACCCGGCTACGTTTTTCGATCTCGCTGGCAAGGAAGCGAAACTGCCGCTCATGGGCGACACACTCGGCATCACTTACGAGGGTCGGTCATACGCGGTCTTTGCCCCGGACGGCACGACTTTTGAAGCCGATGGCTCCGACATTGCTGTGACGTTCGCGGGAAAGGAGTCTTTCCTGGTGGTGTGTCCGCTGCCGGCGACGAAGGATGCGACGCTGTTCCACAAGTATGCCTTTGCCGTGCCGCGTGATACGAAACTCTCCTGGAACTACGACCGCGTCGCAGGCACGATTTCGACGACGTGGGCGATTGCGACCGACCTGCTCAAAGGCTCCGAGCGGGGTGTCATCCAGGGTTGGCTGCCGCACCACTGGCGGGACAGCAAGACGGATTTTCAGTTCAACGACCTCGAGTACCGCACGATTCGCGGCAAGATGCGCTGCGCCACCGGCGAGAAGTTCACGATCACGTACCCGTTCAACGGCGTGCTACCGAACTTTTCAGTACCTGATCCGAAGTCGGGCTACGACCCGGCCCGGATGAAAACGTACCTGGCGGGCTCCTTCGCGAACCGTAAGCCCCCGCTCGGTTCGGACACCTACTCGGGCGGCAAGGATCTACAACGGTTCGCGCAGGCCGCTTTTATGGCCCAGCAAACCGGTGATACATCCTTTGAACCGATCATGAAGCAACTCCGCAGTGAGATGGAGAACTGGCTCACGTTCACGCCCGGCGAGAAGAACAAGTTTTTCGCCTACTATCCGCGACGGAAAGGGCTGATCGGGTTCGGCCCGTCGTTCGGTTCCCAGCACTTCACCGACCATCACTTCCACTACGGCTACTTCACGTTCGCCGCCGGGTTGCTAAGCCAGTTGCAACCCGACTTTGCGGCCGGGTACGGCGACATGGCAAAACTGATCGCTAAGACTTACGCGAACTATGATCGGGCCGACAAGCGGTTTCCGTTCCTCCGCACGTTCGACATTTGGCGTGGGCACTCGTTCGCCGATGGCAACGGCTTCCCCGAGGGCAATAACCAGGAATCGACGGGCGAGGCGGTGAACTCGTGGGTCGGGCTGATCCTGCTCGGCGAAGCGCTCGGCGACAGCGACATGACCGCCGCGGGAGTGATGGGATACACGTTTGAGACGCGGGCGAACGTCGAGTACTGGTTCGATCCGCACGGCGACGTGTTCCCGCCAAATTATCCCCACAAAGCGTGCGGCATGATTTGGTGCAACAGCATCGTCTGGGGAACGTGGTTCACCGCCAGCCCGAGTTGGATCTACGGCATTCAATGGCTACCGTCGGGGCCGGCGATGGCCTTCTACGACCGCGATCCGAAGCTCATCAAACGTGCCTATTCGGACCTCGTCCGCGAACTCGATACCTTCGAAACCAAGGAGGCCGCGAAGAAGTCCGGCACCCCGAAGAAGGGAATTGACATCAAGGCCCAGGGAGGCGAACTCGGCAGCTACCACCTCGGGTTCAACATGCACGCCGACCCGACGTGGGTCACGGAGCAACTCGACTCGCTGTGGAAGGAGCCTGGCGACAAGGTGGCGCACAACGAGTGGATGGCCGGGATTTACTACCAGTCTCATGCACAGCGAAAGCTTGGCCGAGTAGATTGGGGCGTTCACGCCGACAGCCCGACCGCGATGGTTTACACGAACCCAGAGACGAAGGTTCGGACGTTCGTCGCCTGGAATCCGACCGACAAGCAACGTGCTGTTATGTTCTTTGAAGGCAAGAAGGCATTGGGCCAAACGAATGTTTCCCCGCGAGGCATCGTCAGCGTGGTAGAACTCCTGCCCGTAAAATGACAAACAGACATCCGTGAGGAAGCGGAACCACTCCATACATGAGGTGTTTAAACGTGACTCGATTGCTGACACTTGTCATCGCTTGTTTCCTGGTTCTCAATGCCGCGCATTCCGCGGAGCCACAGAGTCTGGAATGGGAGATGTCCTCGCCGCTGTTCCGACTTGCGAAATCGAATAACGAAGAGCCCGCGACACTGCTCGACCCGTGCGTCGTCAAACACGACGGAAGCTGGCACCTGTTCGCGGGTGGGCCGGGAGGAGTCATGTACTACCAACTCGATGACTTCAAGTGGGACGGGCCGGTCGTCCGAGGCAGGAAGCTTTCGTTCACTGGCGGGGGCGGGGTGCCCCAAGTTTACTTCCATCGCGAAAGCAAGAAATGGCATCTGGTCGGCCAGATGTCGTACAAGGACGATGAGGGGAAGATGCGATTCGCCCCATGCCTGTCCACAAACGACAAGGTGGAGAATCCCGAAGGCTGGTCGAAGCTGACGAAAATGGATGTCGCGCCGCCAGTCGACGAGAAAGGGAAGCCAGCCGGATGGATGGATTTCTACGTAATCTTCGACGGCGGGAAGGTGCATATGTTCGGCACATCCGGCGGGCGGCTATGGCGGACCGAAACCAAGACCGCCGACTTTCCGCAAGGGTGGACGAAGCCGGTACTCGCGCTGAAGGCCAATATCGCCTATGCGTGTCACACGTATCGGCAGGAGACCGAGAAGGGCGTCCGCTTCCTCACTACGATCACGTCGAGTGCACAAGACCCGGAGTCCAAGAAGAACAGGCAGTTCCAAGTGAGTTACGTCGCGGAGAAACTCGACGGCCCCTGGAAGCCAGAATTGGTGAAATGGGACAACCCGTTTGTCGGGTTCGGTAACGTCAAAATCTTGGATCCGCGGTGGAGCCGCGAGATCATTCACGGCGAACCATTACGCGACGGTAACGACGAACGGATGATCCTGGAGCGTGAGGTCAAGCAGTTTGTCTTCCACGCGAAGGCCAAGCTGAAGAACGAAGAGAGTTCGCCTGCCATCGACTGTGTTGGGGTCTTGCAGCGGGTAATGAAATAACTTTTCCGGCTGGAGCCTATGACAACCGGCAATGAATCATGTCGAATCCGAGCACAACCGCTCCCTCAGAATCCGATGCTCCTCTTTGAGAAACCGCCCCAGGAATGTTAGGCTAGCCTAAGTGGTTGTGCCCGTGTCATTTGCGACGCAAACCCTCCCTCGGCGCGCACCGTCTCCGCGAACCGTCCTGACGGGTTTGCCAGGCAGTCGCGCGCAGTGGAGTTGTCAAAGATCGGGTCGATACGGTGGCGTGGCTTGTCACTCAGGCCGGCTGCGGCTCGGCTGCGGCAGGCGTTTCCACCTTCCGCAATTCGTAGCCCAATTCTTTCGCTCGCCGATGCAGAGACTTCTCCATCCGTTTTTGATGATCGACGACGAACTCCTCTTCGCTCCGCTTCTGATACGCTCAGGTAACTCTTGCCGCGAGTCGATGAGGACGGATCAACAGCCGATCACAACGTCGGTCCGATCTGCCAGGGGGCGAATTCCTCTTCGCCGACGCCGTGGACTTCGCTCTTCGTCTTCCGGCCGCTGGCGGTCTAAAGGGATCAGGAAACTTCGGCATCTTCGGCTTGGGCATCTACAATGGCCAGGGCGGCTCGCAATTCGAAATGAACATGAATTTGCATACGGTCGCTCGTTTCACCTGGCCGGTACAGTTGGACTGGTCTAATGGCCAGGTCATCGAAGCGAGTATCCAGGGATACCGCGGCGATTATGTCGTCAGGGGAGCGCAGATTCGCGCGCTCGGCAGTGGACCGGCGCTTACCCCCGCGGGGACCGGAGGAAACTCCGGGATTCTGGATCAACGCATCGCTGGGACCTTCGTCTTTTACCCCCAACCCATCGGCTTTCAGGCGGAATGGGAGACCGGTGAAGGGCCCGGACTCAATGACCAGCAGACCGCAGTCGTAGCTCGTAATCTCTTTGGCGGCTACGCGATGGCCATGTATATGCACCAAACGGCCAACTACGGAATCTTCACCCCCTACTGTCGGTATCAACAATATCGGGGGGGCTACCGCAGTGTCGCCAATGCCCCCTACGGCAATCAACGACAAGTCGATTTGGGAGTGGAGTGGCAAATTCGCAGGGAAATGGAGCTAAGCGTCGAGTACAGCCTGGTGAACACCCCAAACTTCACCGCCAGTAGCGCAGCCGGCACGACATCCTATCGCGAATTCGAAGGTTCGATCCTCCGTACGCAGTTCCAAATCAATTATTGACAAATACCACTGGCCTTTTCGCCTTGACTTGTTTTCGACACCAAGAAATCGCATCTGCTGCTGTCAGTCTATAACCATAAACATATTGAGAACAGCCAGCCCGAGGGGCGACCGGCGACCGTCGCCTAGACTGGACCTTCCGTTCGCCGGATATGCCAGCCCTGATAAAGGCAAACATTGCCATTGCGCCGCCCAAGCCACAACTGCCAACAACATCAATCCCTTGCGCTACAGATGCTTGAGCCTATTTTGGGAATGGCCCCCCCTACGATGTCTCCTTTTCATTCCTCTGGAGTTTCACCCGATGCGCTTTCTTGCTCTCCCAACCGTAGTGTCCGAATCCATCTTCTTGAATGTCATCATGTGCTGGGTCGTCCACCAATCGAGACGCTTCATTAGTCATCCTTCCTTCGTAAACATCGGACACTACATCATTGATTTCGTGGTAACCCAACCTCATCATGTGCTCTATCAGGGCGTTAAACACATTATCGCTTGCAAATCCAGTGGTGCGTACATCCGCTTTCTTCAAATCATCTACTTGGCGTCCTTTTCTAAGGAAGGCAGCCAAGTCCTTTCGCCATTTGGAGGTTATCTTGTTCGCATGAACAAAAAACAATTCCTCCCCCTGCATGGTACTATCATTCAAATGAATCTTAAAAATCCGGACCCCGATCGACCCAAGCTTGTCGTGCGTGGCTTTCGAATCTAAGTGCTTACTCATATGCAAAATCTCCTAGTACTCGCGGGGGTTCTGAGTGACCAGCTTACCACTGAGGCGCGTGAACGCATTAAACAATCTTTGAAACTAAACGGTCAATAAAGTTGTGCATGGCATGTAATGAAGCCGTGTGCCAAGCGACTAACCCTTAGTCATATACCTTTTATCTTCAACTAATCTTGTCCCCTCTATTCATCCTTTATTGGTTGCTAAACCAAAGTTCCATGCTAAGGTAAATTGAATAGTGTATTTCTATGATGCATAAGTAAGTACCCTAAGTTAACCAAAGGCGAAAAGTTAATGGATATTTTATCTTTCCTCCTCATAGGCCTGCTCCTCGGGCCGGCACCCGTCCGGGCGGAGGACCCGCCGACCGAGCCGACGGACATCATGAGCACATTCGAGAAGGCTTGGGTCGTCCCGAAAGGCTACATGCGACCGCTCGATGACGATGGCTGGAAGGCCCGCATGACGGCGTTTCAGAAACTCGCTGCGTATGGAGAGAAGGCGATCCCCGCCCTGACCGACGCACTGGCGAAGGGGGAACCCGAAACCCGCGTGTTCGCAGCTCAGGCACTTGGCCCCATGGCCGCCCCAGCGGCGAAGCCGGCACTCGAAGCCGCACGGAATGACAAGTCCGCCGCCGTCCGGCTCTACGCCCTCGATGCCCTGAGCATGTTCGGCAAGCTTGCGCCGACCGACGAGTTGAAAGCGATGAAGGAAAAGGATGCGAACCAGGATGTGAAAGCCCATGTCGGGTTCGCACTCGACCGCGACGACACACCGGACCCGGTGGCCCTGCGGAAGCTCCTGGCCGGGTACGACCTCGCCAAGATGAACACGGCGGTCGTCGGCAAGGCCGCACCGGAGTTCGAGTTGACCGACGCGACCGGGAAGACATACAAGCTCGCCGACTTCAAGGGAAAGAAGGCCGTGGTGCTGGTGTTCGTCTACGGCGACAACGGACCCGTCTGCCACGGGCAACTCGCGCAGTTGCGAGACAAGATCGCCGAGTTCGAGAAGCGGAATGTCCAACTCCTCGCCATCGACCCGCACGAATCGCACCGCGTCCGACACATGCTCCGGGATGTGGGGACCAAGCCGAACGAAGTCCTGTACCCGATCCTCGCCGACCCGGCGAACGCGGTGAGTGCCACCTATGGCGTGGCGTTCCAGATGGGGATACACACCGAATGGTCGAACCGCCTGGCGATGTTCCTGATCGACAAAGCCGGCGTGATCCGGTACGAGAAGCGGGGGACGGCGTTCGGCGACCGCCCGAAGCCAACCGACATCCTGAGCGAGATCGATAAACTCGCGGGCGGCAAATGACGAGGAAACCGTGATGGTAAAAAGGTTCAGATCGTTGGTCGGAATCGCGGCGATCCTCGTCGCCGGGGTGGCCCTCGTCCGCACCACGACCGGGGCGGAAGGCGAATTGACGAGGGAATCACCACCATTCGGCCAACGCGCTGTGGTGGCGATCTTCAATCGCGGTGGTTGTGGGAACTGTCACATTATTCCCGGTGCGCCCGGTGCTGACGGTGAAGTTGGCCCTAACCTCACGATGCTTGGCAAGGTCGCCGGCACCCGCAAGCCCAAGACGACCGCGAAGGAGTACATCCGCGAGTCGATCCTCGACCCGGATGCCTTTGTCGCTCCTGGCGGCTTCGAGAAAGGCGTGATGCCGAGGAAATTCGGCAAGACGCTCTCCGACGATGATCTGAATGCGCTAGTGGACTACCTCGCCTCGCTCGGAGTCGATGCCCCGAAGGTTAACAGCACGGAACGACCAACACTCTCCCGAACCCGACCCGCTGAAGCCATCGTCAAGCCGTTCGCACCGAACCAACTGAAGGTTACGGACGAGCAAATCGCACTCGGAAAGGCACTCTTCTTCGACCGCCGTTTGTCGGCCAGCAACGCTCTTAGTTGTGCCTCCTGCCACCAGCCCGACAAGGCGTTCACCGATGGCTTGCCGGTCAGTATCGGCTACCCCGGCACCGCGTTGTTCCGCAACACGCCGACGCTACTCAATGTTGCGCATGTCAAGTCCGTGTACTGGGACGGTCGCATGTCTGGTGCAGGCCTCGCCAGCGTAATCCGAGATCACCTGACTGAGCCTTTCTTCATGGCTTCGGACGGGCGGTTGCTCATCGAGCGGATGAAACAAGTTCCCGAGTATGTCGAACTCTTCAAGGTCGCCTACAGCGTAGAACCAGACTTCGGGACGATACTGAAGGCGGTAGCTGCTTATGTCGGCTCGCTCAACTCGCCACTGGCACCGTTCGACCGCTTCCAGATTGGCGATGAGAAAGCACTCTCAGCGGATGCGCTTGCTGGAAAGAAGCTGTTCGAAGGTCATGCGGGCTGCGCAAAGTGTCATCCGACTCCGCTGTTCACAGACCACCAATTCCACGACTTGGGACTTAGAACAAATCCAAAACTGCTGGACGACCCCGAACGGCACATCACCTTCCGGCGGTTCTTCCGGGGGCTGGGAACGCCGAACTACCGGAACCTCACCGGAGACGCCGGGCGATATGTAGTTCAGTTCAAGGCCGCCGACCGGGGCAAGTTCCGCACGCCGAGCCTGCGGGAGGTCGGGCGCACCGCACCCTACATGCACGATGGGCGGTTCACTACGCTGGAGGAAATCATCGACTTCTACGACCGGGGCGGCGAGAAGGACCAAAGAGCCGGGTTGAAGCCCCTGAACCTGACCGCCACTGCGAAGCAACAGTTGGCAGCTTTTCTGCAATCGCTCTCGTCTGAACCCTTCAAGGTGTTCGTGCCAGAGCCGCCCGACTATGTGTTAATGCCACTGGGCCAAGACGAACCGATGCCGACCTTTGATAAGGGCGACCCCATCATCGCCCGACAGCCCCGCCCGATCACCCCGTTGCCCACTGCGCCCGCCCCGAAGGACAACCCAACGACGAAGGAAAAAGTTGAACTTGGTCGCCTACTCTTCTTCGATCCGCGGATGTCGGCGGACGGAGCGACCAGTTGCAACACCTGCCACCCG
>Ga0335396_10000056_pt1 | contig 114907 bp, 96 predicted proteins | sample FRY02_FD_205743 | JGI IMG/M metagenome (GOLD analysis project Ga0335396, IMG submission 205743) | Freshwater microbial communities from Lake Fryxell liftoff mats and glacier meltwater in Antarctica - FRY-02 (spades assembly) (version 2) | ecosystem: Environmental > Aquatic > Freshwater > Ice >...
GATGACATTGGTGTCGTGGATGCTGAAGCCCTTGCCGATGAGAAACAGCTCCGTGGTGCCGGTAAGATCGATTCCCTCGGCGCCGTAGTAACCGATCAATTCTGGCGCTAGGTCGGTGACACCGTTATCAAATAGCTCGAAGCCGCCGGAGGTGTTTTCGTAAGGGATCTGGGCCTCGAGCGTCTGCAGCGGTAATTCCCGGCCGAGCTGTTCCACGCGACGCATGAGCCGTGCGACATCGCCGTCTCGGTAGGCTCCGGCGCATTGTGCGCACTGGGCCGCCGACATCTGCATCGCTTTGACGCTGCGAGACAGCTTGAGCGTCTCGCGCATCCCCTGCTCGGTGGAGCGGGGATTTACCAGCGAGAACCAGTTGGTGCGAACATCGAGGGTTACGGTGGGGATGAACGAAGGCATGACGATCAAGGCCGTGCACTCACGGATCCCAGGTTCGATGCGGCGGCCGGCGAGGTCATGTTTGATCGAGTTGCCAGTGCCGCAGAGCGTCTCGGCAAACGTCTGAAGGTTGCCCTTCGTGGCCGGCGACTGCATTCGTGGGTAGAACCTCCAGCCGAACGTGTCGGCACCGTGGGTGAATCCGACGGCCGTCTTGTTGAGGCCGATGGTCGCCAGATCGGTCTGCAGGAGGCGGGCGTAGCGAGCCATGGCACTGCCGTTGACGCGGCCGCTGGAGAAACCCATGGCCATTGCCATCTGCATTTCACGGCGCTGCGAGAACATATCCTCGACGTTCTGCTCCTGCGTGACCGGATCGAGGGTGAAGACGCGGATCGGCCAGCGACGATGAACATAGTCATTGAAGGCCGCACGGGCCTCGGGCGCCGGGTTGGGCCCCCAAAACGGTCCGGCAAAAAGGCAGCCCGGTCCCGCCGTTATCCCGCTCGTGGTGCCGGTGTTGCCCATGTCGGCCCCGAGCCTTTCGTTGAGGAGGGCCGATTCCACGAGGATCGCCCAGGCGAGGACAGCGGTGGTGGTGCGGCCGATGCGACAGCCTTCGATCCTGTTCCCGCAGGGGCCGCGGCATTGCGTGCCGAGTTTTGGGCCCGTTTGCCCTGGTTCGCTTGGAACTGATTCATCGACACCGAGCGACTCGAAGAACTCGCGCCGCCGTACTTCGATTTCGCCGAAGCGATGGCTGCGGACGAGCTCGGCGAGGTTCCATTCCCCCATGTCCTGCCAAGCGGTCGACTGCCGTTGCTGGGAGAGGAAGTCGTAGGCCCCCTGGAGTTCTTCGCCGAGAAAGCCACGGACGTCGGTGTATTCGATGCAGGGCTGGTTGGCCGGATGGCCGGCGAGGGCATCAAAGGCGGCACGCACCAGCAGCGCCGATTGAGCCTCGCCGATGATGTCGATGACCTGTTCCGGCGGCAGCGGCATCCGCGCCCGGCGTGTCTTTGCCGAGGGGATGGAGACCGCGATGGCGTGCGAACGCATCGCGAACCGCATGTGCTTGAGAAATTGGCTCCGTGGCTGATTGGGAGCCGCTTTCCCCGGCACCATCATCGGCCCGTCGTTGTCACCCGGTCCCACCGTCGCCTCGAGGGCGGCCATCTGCGCGCAGATGGCCGTCCGCACGTCGGCGGAGTTGGCAGCGAACGTCAGCGGCGGGGCCAGGAGGTCGACGAGATCGTTGATCACCAGGTTACGAAACGTACTGGGGAGGAGATCGCCGCCGAGATCGGTGTCGGCGATGACCGTGATCTCGGCACCATAACCCTGCTGCGTCACCTTGCCGGGCAGGATTGAGATCGGGATGCGAACGAGGTTGAGCGCGTAACCGGGGGAGTCGGCGGTGTCGTCTCCTTCGTTGATCCGCCGCAGTTCTTGGAGGTGGTCGATGTAGTTGGAGAGGTGGTCGAGGTGGGTGATCGGCTCGAGGCTGACGGCGTTTGAGTTACCCATTCCGAACGTGGCAAAGGGATTCTGCGGTGCAGAAAACGGAGCACTGCGGTCGATGACGCCGCTCGACGCCTGCGTGGGATCGGAGATCAGATTCTGAACGTTGGTGACGATTGGGGGCAGCGTGGTTGACGTTGGCTTGCCGCCGGAGAGCGCCATGGCAACGCCCACAAAGCTCTGGTCGCTGCGTTGGAGGCTGGCGTTGTTGAGGTCTTGGAAGTCGCCGAGCTTCGACTTGAGCTGATTTTCATATTCGTAGCGGTATCGCGTCAGTCGGCTCTGCCCCCAGACATCGGGCTGCTTGGCGACGATCGAGCCGAAGCGGTCGATGTGGTGCTCGAGCCAGTCGATTTCGGTAGCGAGCTGCTCAACGGAGTCGTCCTGGCCGGTCTTGGGCCGGTCGCGTTGGATGGCCCGAACGGGGGCGGTGAGGCCGTGCCAGACGCTCCCCAGATCGGCCGCCATGGAGAGCGACCCGGCTGCCGAGGCCAAGAGAGCGATCAGCAGGGGGCAGGCGGGGCGACGGATACCTGATATCATATGGTTTAATACCTTACTTGAGGGACTCAGATGAAGGGGGACGCTGGTTCCCGCTGGAAAAATCATCCGTGACCTTTTTTCACATGGACAACAGCCGCATCGAGAGGCGGCAGACTGGATCATCAGGCTGGAGAAGGGAGTTCATTCGGTGTATCGTCTTGGTACGACCGACATCCCCAGAACCATCGCCCCGACCCGCACTAACCGCCTCGCTTGCCGCGAAGCCCCCCTGTCCCCTGGAGGTCTCACATGCCCGGTTGTTCCAACGCATGCCACCGCTTGCCGATTCAGTGCATCGTCCCCCCCTACATGCTTGATCGGCTCTCCCGCTCTCCCAACGCGAAGGTCCGCGACCGGGCGATTGCCGGGATCTCGAAATCGGCGGCAGTTCGGGCAGTGCGGGCCTTCGCCCGGGATATGCCTGGAATGATGGCGGTGCCCTCACCGGCGGCAACGAAGAACCGGCTTGTCTACGATGCTAAGGGGAAGGACACGCTGCCTGGTAAGCTCGTCCGCAGCGAGGGACAAAAAAAATTGACCGATGCGGCGGTCAACGAAGCCTACGACTTCGCAGGCGATACCTACGACTTCTACCGCGAGCTCTTCGATCGCAACTCGCTCGACAACAGCGGCATGACACTCATTTCCTCCGTGCATGTCGGCGAGCCCAATGCCTCGGGCACGTTCCAGCCGATGGACAACGCCTTCTGGGACGGCGCCCAAATGGCCTACGGCGACGGCGATGGCCAGGTCTTTGAACGCTTCACTCGGTCGCTTGACGTCGTGGCCCACGAGCTCACCCACGGCGTGCAGTCGTTCACGAGTAACCTCATCTACCGGGGCCAGTCAGGGGCGCTCAACGAGCACTTCTCCGATGTGTTCGGGATCCTTGTCCGCCAGTGGAAGCTCGGCGAGAAGGCTGAGCAGGCTTCGTGGCTGATCGGTGCCGAGGTGCTCGTGCCGGCCAAGACACGGCGCGCGATTCGCGACATGGAAAACCCCGGCACCGCCTACGCTGACGACCCCGATCTGGGCACCGATCCACAACCGTCCCACATGAAATCGCTGTATGCCGGCGCTGCCGACAACGGTGGCGTCCATCTCAATTCCGGCATTCCCAACCGGGTCTTTGCGCTTGTGGCCCGGGAGCTTGGGGGCTTCGCTTGGGAGATCGCTGGGAGGATCTGGTACGACGCCATGCTTCAGCTCTCCAGCCGGAGCCAGTTTGCCGACATGGCGGCGATCACATTGCAGATCGCCGCCGATGAGAAGCGATTTGGCAAGGAGTCCAAAAAAATCGTGGCCGCTGCCTGGAAGAAAGTGGGACTGTAGATGGCAGAGCAGGGGGGTAAGATGCCTAGCATCCGCATCGACTTCACGCAGTCGGGTGGATTCGCCGGCCTCGTGAAGAGCTGTACGCTCGACAACACCACTCTCGATCAAGCCGACTGGGCCGATATCGAGCGACTCATTGACTCCAGTGGTTTGACCGAGTCGCTTGCGGGGATGTCGGCGACAGGGCGAGACCGGCGCTGCTATACGCTTTCGATCAGCCGTGGCGACGGAGTCGTTGTGGTGGAGTGCGACGACGACTCGATCCCCGCTGCTGCTAGGCCCCTGGTAGCGTTTCTCACCGCGCGAGCCCGACCAGTGCCGCCGCCGGCCACTCGCCTATCACCTTGACGAACCCCCGCCTTGGCCTCCAGATAAGGGTGCGTTCATGCGTGACCTGTCCCTCTTAAACGCGCCGCCATCAACTGGCGTCTCAACACCGTCATGGTGTGCGATGGTTTTATATCCTGTCCTCCGTCGCTGGCGCTCGGGGCTTTTTAAGACTGGGAGTTGAGTGCCGTTTGTTTTGGACATCCAGCGACAGTTTCCAGCAGACGCCGGCGGTGAGCCAATGGAGATCCTTCGCCGAACGTCGTTTGTCGAATACGTGGAGCAAATCAGGCCTCGCCTGGAGGCAATTTGCGAGAATGAGTCGGAGCCCAAAGTGATCCCTAGGATTTATGAAATGGGGGAAAATCCGGAGCAGTTCGCCGGGATGGTAGGATAAAGACAGATCCCAGGATTCACCAAAGCTCTTCACTCGTGGAGGCTTTGGAATCCGACGACCCTCGCTACTGGAAACATAAACGTAACCACGAAGACGAAGAAGAAGGGGACTTTCTATGAAGGCTTTGATTTTTTTTATCATGCTGGGCGGCGTAGCGCTAGCGCAGACGTACGGAGGATTCGGCTACAAAAATCCCTATGCCCCCGGTGGTCTGTACCAGAACAGTAGTATCAACCCGCAGCCCGTTTCGCAGTTTGGTACGGGGTATCAGTCTGGACAACAGCAGGCCCTGCCTCCACCGCAAGGGCAAAGGCAGGGGTCGGGCGGCCCAGAGTACGCCTACTCCCGAGCCTATCGGGTCGTGGCTCAGTACGGTGCCGAACACACCGCGATCGTACCCTACAACCAGCAGTCGCAGCGGGGTGTTGCAGGGAGGGTGATTGTGCCCAATAGCCAGCTCAATGATTGGCCTGTCATGCCTTCGCCGCAGAAGTGGGTAGTTCCAATAGACCCCGACAACCTACCTAGCAGTTTCAATAGAAAGATATACCGAAGCAGTAGATGAAAGTGATCTGTCCCTTTAAACCGTACGACTTCGAGTTTACGGCATCACCCCTTAAGGAAGATTTTATGCAGTCGCGTTTTCTCATCCACATGACGGCGATCTTGATGATGGCCGGAGCGGCGTTGGCGGCGACCGCGCAGATCTCCGAAGCCTGCACGCGGTGCGTTTACCTCGGGCCGGACAACACCGTGATCGTGGCCCGGTCGATGGACTGGGCGGAAGATCCAGGGACGGAGATCTATCTCTTTCCAAGGGGCATGGCTCGCGACGGCGCTGCGGGGCCTAATGCTCTGAAGTGGACGAGCAAATACGGCTCGCTCGTCTGCTCGTTCTATGGCATCGCGACCGTAGACGGCATCAACGAGCAGGGGCTTGTCGTCAACACGCTCTACCTTGTCGAATCCGATTACGGCCCCGCCGTCGCCGGCCGGCCAAACATGTCCATCGCCTGTTGGACGCAGTACGTTCTCGACAGCTACGCGTCGGTCGCCGAGGCCGTGACCGCCCTTGCCAAGGAGCCGTTCACAGTGGTTGCGCCACTGCTGCCCAACGGTGTGCCGGGTGTTGGTCACATGGTGATCTCCGACCCGTCTGGCGATTCGGCGATCTTCGAATACGTGAAAGGCAAGCTCGTCATCCACCATGGACGGCAGTATCAGGTGATGACCAATTCGCCCACCTTTGATGAGCAGCTGGCGATCAACAAATACTGGGAGCAGATCGGAGGCCTCACGTTTCTGCCGGGGACGAACCGGGCGAGCGACCGCTTTGCCCGGGCGTCGTTTTTCATCCATGCTCTGCCGCCGATGGCCGACGGGCTCAGGGCAACGGCCTCGGTCTTCAGCGTGATCCGCGGCGTGTCGGTGCCCTTGGGCATCACAACGCCAGGCGTCCCGAATATCTCGAGCACCGTCTGGCGGACCGTCTACGACCAGAAGGCGAAGCGGATGTATTTCGATTCGTCGATGAGCCCGAACGTATTTTGGATTCCGCTGGCTCGCCTGGACCTCACCGCAGGGGCACCGGTCAAGAAACTGGCGCTCAAGGGAGGCGAGACCTACAGCGGCGACGCCTCGGGCAGTTTCCAGCCTGGGCAGCCCTTCCCCTTCCTTCCAGCCGTGGCCAAGTAGAACAGGCTTTAGCCGAGTCCTTAAAGTGCGTCACTTGACGGTCCTGCTAGCCTCGCGGGTTGACGTGGTTCACCCCGTATCGAAGGAGGCAACTCATCACACGGCAGGCACTAAACTACCTGCGGAACCAGTTTGAACACCTGCTTCACTACTAGTGCGACGGCTTGATGCCGATCGACAACAATGAGACCGATTCACTCATGAAGCAGGTGGCCAGCGGCGGCTCGCGAAGAGCTGCTAAGGACTCGCGCGATAATAGATCGGTCCACTGTGATTTATTTATTGTCGTGCGAGGCCTCAGTGACTGGCTGTATGGAACGCCTTCCGCCCCGCGTAAGGGATGGCTGTGGTAGGTGATCACTGGCAAACCACATGGTGTCTCCATACCGCTAGCGCCGCTTTTGTGGCGTGATCAGCGAGACCGCAGGCACGACCACATTCAGGGCAAAAGACTTCAGAGCCAGAGTGCGAGAGGAGAACCCCGACCCGCCGCTCTTCAAGCCGGAGGTCGACAGCGTCCACCCGCCAAGATTCATCGATCTCTAAGGAGAGGAGCATAATGTGCAGAGAGTGTTTCAATCTCGCCAATCTACGCGATTAAAAAGCAGGCAGGACTCAATAGTTTCATCCTCACCGCCAATCGCTGGATCGATTCGACAGGAGCCGTTGGTCTGATTTCTAAACCCGGCCGCTACGGCTGCACCTTCGCGCACAAAGACATCGCGTTTGAATTCGCCGCGTGGATTGTGGTCGAGTGCAAGCTCTACCTCATCAAGGAATTCCAGCGACTCAAGGACGACGAAAACGACCGCCTCAAGCTCGGCTGGAGCCTCTAGCGCACTCTCGCAAAAATCAATTACCGCATTCGCACCGACGCCATCAAAGAAACCCTCATCCCGCCCGCCGTCTCCAAGGCGCAGGCGACTGCGATTTACGCCAGCGAAGCCGACCTCGGCAACGTCGCCCTCTTTGGGCAGACCGCCGCGCAGTAACGCGACACGTATCCGGATGCCGACGGCAACATCTGTGACCACGCGCCCATCGCGCAACTCGTCGTCCTCACGAATGTGAGAGAAGGAATTGTGCCATCGCTTTTTGCTTTCGGCAGCACACCCAGAGTGCCGGTGATCATAATTATCAGATTGTAGGCCATGGCGCAGCCGGAGGATTCGTCCATGATCAAAAAAATCGGCAGGCCAGTCGGGGACATGGCGATGGCTTCCGATTCGCTCGCATCAAGGGTGACGCCCAGGATTTCGATCATCGGTTGGTTGGCGGTTTGATGAACTTCTATCCACAAGAGCGCAGGTCCGTTGGACCAAAAGCCAAGTCTGACGCTCCGGCTCGTTGAAACGACTTTTCCTTTGCAAGACAGCCTCCTGGAGCATCTTTGACCAGCATTTAAAATAAAAAGGCTAACTAGATTCTGCTTCGGCGATGTTTTATCTGCGATTAGAAAGCCAATTAGAAAGCCGACAAATCCTTCAGAAAACAGGTATGCTTGCGGGCCCGTCGGGCCCGTAGCTCAGTTGGTTAGAGCAGGGGACTCATAATCCCTTGGTCGTAGGTTCGAGTCCTACCGGGCCTACTTTGATTTGGGTCAATGTTTTTCAGAATGGATTGCTTCTCCGGAGGGGCGGCGTCAGTGCCCTCAAAAGTGTCACTGTTAGCCAAACTGTTGGCAACGGTCTCGAAAACATCCGCTGGAGGGCCTCGAACGCCGCCTGTTTCAAACCCTCAGAACATAAGTCTTGACAATAGCTCCCAGCATTACCCCACTGGAGTGCAGAGTTTTACGGCCAGAGTCTCGAGCCATTCGGTCAATTGCTCGGGGTCCTTAAGGTGCTGGTCCGCAGGTGGCGCGTCCGGCCCCACACTGAGCGTCCAGCCACTGAGTCGATGGACCATGACCATTGCCTCTGCGTCGTTAAGATCGTTCCCCGCATAGGCAATGGATATCGAACCAGATCCCATGGAAGCGACAAGGATCTGCACAGCTGAACCCTTGTCATGGCTTCGACAAGGCGTGATCTCGACACCCATGGCGCAGGCCACGACCCGCATGTCGGCTCCGCGTGCGTTGCAAAGTCTGGATGCAAGTTCGCGGACCGCTGACTTCGTATCACAGTCTACTCCACGATGATGGATTGTGAGTCCAAGCGGCTTGCGTTCGAGCCACACGCCGGGCAGGTGGGCGACCTGCTCGTCGAGGTTCGCAGCAAGAGCCTCGATCGCAGTTGCGCTCGTGGCCGCCTCGGGAACGCAACTGCAAACGTCATCGATATTCCACTCTAGGCCACCACTGCCCACGAGCAACACTCCCGACAGGTCGATACGACGACTCAGGTCGTCGAGGCTCCTCCCACTGACGATGCCAACCCGGCAGCCCGGCAGCATACTCAGGCAGACGAGAACCCGCCGCGTTCGCTCGGGCAGGCGGGCCAACTCCGGACGGTCGACCGTCGGGCTCAATGTGCCGTCAAAATCGAACAGGAGCAGCAACCGGCTCGTCGCCGCGGCGGCCACCAAGTGGTCGATGCCGGTCTGCGATACCACTGCTTTCATGCCGGCGCCGCCTTGCTTCCGATAGCAGGTCGCTCCCGGCTCGCCGTTGCGTCCAGGAGACCTGACAGAAGATCCGCGGCCCAGCGGTATATGTTGTGCTCTTCGACCTGCCGCCGGAGGCGTTGCATGCGGTCCGCACGGTCATCGGCCGACATCTCCACTGCGTAGCAGATCGCGTCGGCAAACTGCTCAGTGTCGTACGGATTAATGATCAGCGCGTCGGTCAGTTGCTGCGCCGCGCCAGCAAACTCTGATAGGATCAAGCAGCCCTTGAGATTCTCTTGTGCGAGAATGTACTCTTTTGCTACAAGATTCATCCCGTCGTGCAGGGAACTCACAATTGCCACAGCAGCCATGGTCAGAAAGTCATGCACCGTCTCAGCGTCGTGTTGGTCGACGAGCAGGTGGATCGGTTTCCAGTTCTCCTTACCGAACTCCTGGTTAATCTCATTGGCAAACAGTACGAGATCTTCAAGGTGCTCGCGGTAACGCTTAAGATGCAGACGGCTTGGTGCGGCGAGTTGAACGAGGGTTATCTTGCCTTGGTGCTGCGGATACTTCTTGAGGAAGTGGGCGAATGCCTGAAACCTTTCCGATAGACCCTTTGTAGGATCGACGCGGTCCACGCCAACGGCGACATCGATCCCCTGCAGACCAAACTTCTGCCGTAGGGCCATCACGCGCTGATCAATCGCCACCCCTTCCCCCACGCCGCGCTCGGTCCATGGCTGCACGCTAATGGGGAGAGGCCGGACAAACGTCACATGGCCCTGCACCTCGGCAACGAAATGGTCTCGATCGATCCGCGCTTCTACCGTGCGATCGATTGAGTTAAGAAAGTTGTTGCAGAATTCTTGTAGGTGAAATCCCACGAGGTCTGCGCCCAGCATTCCCCGAAGGATCTCCTCACGCCAGGGACAGATTCGAATTGCCTCGGGGCTCGGCCACGGTATGTGCCAGAAAAGACAGATCCGCAGGTCCGGCCGAACCTCACGTACCATGCGGGGCACCAGCGCCATCTGATAGTCCTGCACCAAGACGACTGCATTGCCGCTGCCGACCTCCTCAAGCACCGCGTCGGCAAATCGGCGATTCATGGCGACATACTGCGTCCAGTCGGAGGTTCGAAATGCCGGCCGTTCGTGGGCCAGTAGGCACATCGGCCAAATCGCGTCGTTGCAGCAACCGTAATATGCATCGTTCTCCGCCTGGGTCAACCAGACCCTACGGAGCGTGTACCGCGGAGCGGCAGGAGGCACCGTCAGCCTGCCGCCCGAATCGGCGGTGTCGCGGTCGGCATCTCCGGTGCCGTGGGCAATCCAGACGCCGCCACAGGATTGTAAGACAGGGTCGAGGGCCGTGACGACGCCTCCCGGCGGCACGATGTGGTGGGGGCGGCCGTCCCGTAACACATGCATATACGGTTCGCGACTGCTCACGACTATGAGTTGGTTACCTATGCCGAGGCAGTCGAGCGCATGTGTCCTCAAGCGGTTACTTGTCCAGGTGCGATCGGTACGAGTGGACTCATGGGCATCTGTAAACGTTGCGGTGCGGGCCGCCCGATAGGATGCCGCCAGTCGATGGGTCTCGCTCGCCAGCCTGCCCGAAGGCAGACCGATAGGGGGGGAATCGGATGAGTCTTCAATTCGCAACCTTCGCATCCATTCCGCCAGGTGCTGAAGGGGCCTGTCGTAGACCAGCCAGGTTACGCAGACGATCAGCACCACGAGGAGGAGCATGATCAACAGCACTACCAGTAGGCCCCGAATGAGCCGCGCGTTTGCCCGTTGATCGATAAAAGCGATGTCGTGTAACACCGCAAGCGTGCCGCTCAGGCTGCCATTTTCCCGGAGGAGTCGCTCTGTCCGCATCCGTATTGGTGGCCCTTCGGACTGCAGTGTGACGTTGAGTTCGTGGTCGGTGGGCGACGCACGGGCCAACTCTGCCAGGATCGCCGCCTCGTGCGTCGCGACCGCGCTTCCTGCCGCCAGCATCCGGCCGTCAGGCCCAAAGACCGCGCAACCTAAGAGGCGGCTGTAGCCATTGAGTCGCTTCCCCATCCGGTTAGCCACCTCGTCCTGCGGGCCGAGCAACGCCTCATGAGTGGTGTAAGAGAGCACGTGGCTCAATACCTCCGCACGGCGGTCGATGTCCCCCATGTCGATGGCCCGCTCCTGCTCTATCTGCCGCCATATAAAAGCTGTAGCCAACAGGCCGACTGCGCTGGCAATGAGCGCACCTAGCAGCAGGGGCCGAAAAGCCTTTAAAATAATCGAGTCCATACCGATCCGCTCCTTGGAGTCGCCCTACGAAAGACTGTGGCCGACCACATCTTACGACTCTACTAGAAAGCAGACTGGGCTGCTAGGCAGGGCGATTGCGCGACGATGGGTGTTCTGCAGTGATTGGGAAAGTATCGAACGTCAGAAGCAGTAGTCCCTTGGTCGTAGGTTCGAATCCTACCGGGTCGCCTTTGATTTGGGTCAATGTTTTCCTGAACGGATTGCTTCTCCGGATGTCTGCGTCGGAATTCGATTCAGGCCGCTTCAGTCTCAACTTTCCCCAGTAATTTACTCAACAGAATTTTCTGAAGCTCGATCTTGTTTCCGGCGTTATCGACATCAATGCCAACAAGCCTTTCCTCAGCGTCGTAGTCCAGAACGACACCCTCTGAAATCTCTCTGCTGTCCACGCTGGGACGATCGCAGAGATCGATCGATGTACAGGAATCCGTATCCGACTGATAGTTGAGTTTCACGGTTTGAATCCTCGATCTGGAAAGGCGTTGTGAATCGTCATTCAATCCTCGAGCGTCACGAACGGCTTTGAGGGATAGCGTCTCGACCCCATGGTGTTTGATCAGGCGACCGCCACGTTCGGAGAACATGCCGTGACAACCGTAACCGTACAAATGCCTGACGAAGTGCTCGCGATCATGCACAATGAGCCGGCTGGTTTTGGCAGGGAGATGCGGCTGGCTGCAGCCATCAACTGGTAACACCGTGGCACAATCTCCCAGGAGATTGCCGCCCAGGTTGCAGGCCTTGACCGGACGGACTTTCTTCTGGCCCTGGCCAGCAACGCGGCCGATTCCTTCGTGGTCGACTTTGATGACCTTAAGCGTGAGTTGAGCCATGGCTGACATGTGCATCGTCAACGCCTCACCGCTGATGTTGCTCGCCCGTGGCGGCCATATCGGTCTGCTCCAAGAATGCGCCGAACAGGTCCAGGTACCGAAGGCCGTGGCGGAAAAAAAAAGTTTCCGGCGAGGACCCACCGACACAGCCGTACGAGCCTTGCAAACGCATGACTGGATTCGGATCATTGGACGCCCCCAGATCCCACCCGTCATCATGCCCTGGGGCCTCGGCCCCGGCGAAAGCGAGGTGCTCGCGGAGGCTCTATCGCGGCCAGGAACGCATGCCGTCATCGACGACCTAGCGGCGTGGCGATGCGCTGCGTCGCTCGGCGTGCCGGTCAATGGCACGCTCGGACTTGTGCTGCGCGCCAAAAAATGCGGCCTCTGGGAGCACTCTGTGGATTGAAAAAGTCCGTTTCCCATCAATCCTGCTCGTTTGAATCTTGTCCAGGAGATCGTAGCCTGCTATCGCTTTTGGTTGCACACCGAGCGACCTTTTGACGCCCCCGTCCTTTGGCAATGGTCAAAGCGTGTCAGGACTGACATTCCCGCCAACCCTGACGGTATTCATGGGGGCAGATCACGGGCTGTAACGGATTGCCTCCGGCGCCGTTCTTCCTTCCAGAGTGATCAGTCTTTTAGAATGGTCGATCCACTTGCCCCCTTAGGATCAGGAACCAAAACATGTCCTCCACCAGCGAGTCCCATGGCTGGGTCATGGAGGCCGTCGACCTGTACGAACTGCCGCTGTTGCGCTACGCGAGGCGGTTGCTCGGCGATGTTGATCTGGCAGCCGACGCGGTGCAGCATGCGTTTGTGAAGCTCTGCGAGGAGTCGCACGACAGGCTGCGGGGCCGGGTAGCGCCATGGCTGTTTCACGTCTGCCGCAATCGGGCGATCAACTACCTCCGCCAGTCCGGTCGGGAACAGCTCTTGGGCGACGCCGACAACACCGTACACGGGACGCACGATCGGGTGGGCCATTCCTCCGGTCATGTGGCTGCCGATCGGGGCATCGACCCGGCAGTGTCGGCAGAACGCGGCGAACTGGCAACGCGGCTCCGCGAACTCATGCTCGATCTCCCGGCGCCGCAACGCGAGGCGATCGACCTGTGGTGTGAGGGCTTCACCTACAGGCAGATCGCCGAGGTCACAGGCCGTCAGGAGGGGCATGTCCGCGTGCTCGCCCACCGCGGTCTTTCCACGCTTCGCCGTCATCCGTTTATCCGCGAACTGCTTCCTGAGCCCCAAGCTGCCCTCCACGCCGACTGAGTCACAGCCACCGCATCCACGAGTTAGATCCAGAGGTATCCCATGAACGACAACGACCCGATGAACAAGAACACCCCGTCGCATTCCGGTGCTGACTACCAGGAAGATGCCGTCCTCCTGACGGCCAGTGCCCTGGGCCAACTCGACGGTAGCGAGCAGGCGGAGGCCGAACGACTCCTCGCCGGACCGGGGGGGGCAGCGGCTAGGGAACACGTGGCGGAAGTCCGCACGGTTGCCGCTGCGCTGCAGTCGGTGCGAAACATCGATCATCCACCGCGGTCTGCCTCGCTACGGCGGACCGTGCTGGCTGCAGCCGCACGGGCGACGGTTCGTGAGGACGTGACGCCACACAAGCCGGCGCCGCTCAGGCCGTGGGCCCGAGGCCGCTTCAACCGCTGGCTGCTCGCGGGAGGCGGCGTGACCGCCGCCGTCGCGGTGGCCTTCGGCATGCAACAGGTCGCGCAGCATTCACAGCTCGCGTACAGCCGGGCCGTCCGAGTGTCGCGGGACGGCGACATCGTGTCTGCATCCCGTCAAATGCCCAGAGCCAAATCCGAGGTGATCGACAATTCGTCCGGCTTCACAAATCATTTTAGTGGCGGCACTATCAGCATCAGCACTACCGGCGCGGCCGGAGTGAATATCACAGCAATTGATCGGCTGTCCGACACTACGGAATCGTTTGATTCACGCAGCATCACGAACGGGCCCGGAAGATCAGACACGCTGACCGGAGAACGCGGGCTGCCCTTTACCAACACAGGCGACGGCATCCTCGGAGTAGAGGATTTGGCCGGCTTGAACCTTCGCCTGCCGACAACCGAAGCTGTGGCCGATCTGGCCGACGGCATCCAGCACGGCACGAGTATTGTCGAGCACGGCAAAAGAATGGCCCAGCACGCGGTCGATGAAAAACCCCTGACTGGCCCCAACCCCCTGGTTCGTAGCTCGGCACTCACTATCTCCTCCACTCAACGTGCCGGCCAAGCCCCAGATGACGGCAGAAAGATCGAGTCAGAGAGCGCTCGCGATGGCTACGTGTCTGGGGAGCAGTATGGCCGCATCGAGGAGAACCGGTTCCTGAGACCGAGCGACCAGCCGCTCTCGACGTTTTCGATCGACGTTGACACCGCCTCGTATGCCAATGTGCGGCGGTTTCTCTCGTCGGGGCAACTGCCGCCGCGGGATGCCGTGCGGATCGAGGAACTCATCAACTATTTTCGCTACGACTATCCGCAGCCAGCCAAGGACGAGCCGTTCTCCGTCACTGTCGAGTCGGCGGCCTGCCCGTGGCACGAGGGCCGCAGGCTCGTCCGCATCGGTCTGCAGGGTCGCGACATCGACCGCCGGGAGCGACCGCCGGGAAACCTTGTGTTTCTGGTGGACGTGTCGGGCTCGATGGACGAGGCCAACAAGCTGCCGCTGGTGAAGCAGGCCCTGTCGCTGCTGGTCGAGGAGCTGACCGAGAATGACCGCGTGGCGATCGTCACTTACGCCGGCAACGCCGGGCTCGCGCTGCCCTCCACGAGCGGCGACCAGAAGCAGAAGATCCACGCCGCGATCGACGCGCTTTCTTCCGGTGGCTCCACGCATGGCAGCGCTGGCATCAACCTTGCCTACGAGCAGGCCGCCGAGCGGTTCATCACCGGCGGCGTCAATCGTGTGATCCTCGCGACTGACGGCGACCTGAATGTCGGCGTGACCAGCGACGAGGCGCTCGTTGACCTGATTAAGGCGAAGGCCGCCGGAGGCACGTTCCTCACGGTGCTCGGCTTTGGCCAGGGCAATCTGCAGGACGCGAAGATGGAAAAGCTGGCCGACAACGGCAACGGCGTCTACGCCTACATTGACGGCCTCCGCGAGGCACGCAAGGTGCTCGTTGAGCAGCTCACCGGTAGCACGATCACGATCGCCAAGGATATGAAGATCCAGGTCGAATTCAATCCGGCCCAGGTCGCCTCCTACCGGCTGCTGGGCTACGAAAACAGGATCCTCGCCGCCGCAGACTTCCGCAATGACCGGAAGGATGCGGGCGAGATCGGGGCGGGGCACAGCGTGACGGCACTTTACGAAATCGCGATTGTGGGCGATGGCGGCGGTCCGGTGACGGGTGCCGAACCGCTCAAGTATCAGCCGCAGCTCGCGGCCACCGCTCCGGTGCCGCCGCCGATTGATGGCGAGGCGAACCGGGAGCTACTGACTGTGAAGCTGCGTTGGAAGCAACCGGATGGCGACGCGAGCACGCTCAAGGAGGTGTCGCTCTCCGACCGCGGCGGGGCCTTCGAAGCTGCGTCTACCGACATGCGGTTCGCCGTCGGCGTGGTGGCCTTCGGGATGATTCTCCGGGGCAGCGAGCACAAGGGCGAGGCCACGCTGCCCTTCGTGGCGAAGATCGCCAGCAGCGCGGTGGGACCTGACGTCGGCGGCTACCGAGCCGAGTTTATCGACCTCGTGCGGAAGGCGGAGTCGTGCCCATCCCCGCGCTAGCGCTTTTGACGGATCACTTGAGGGCCTATGGGTTACCCCCGGAAACTGCGAAAGCTCCTCCAGTCGCTGCCCGTCCAGCGCAGGTCGGCGGCCGCCCGACACTTGCGAAAGTGCCGTTGACAGGGCTATCTTAAGTGCGAGGGACTGCGATTCCTACTCGTACAATTACCTGAACGAAGCCCGCGAAAGGGATTTGATAGTCTTACTACCATTGCCCGTGAGCGAATTCGCCTCGCCGCCAAAGCTCTTCACTCTGACAAGCTCCTGTCCGAGGCAGACCTCGGCTTCGACGAGAAACTTGTTGTCAGCCTGCCGCCACCCCGGCCATCCCCCCGGTGCCACCATGAGCAAAGACCTGACGAAATCCGACATCGATCGCCAGAACATCCTCAACAACCCCTACGCACTGGCTGAGATCGAAAAGGCCGCTGGAATCCGAGGCATCCCCTTCGAGGGCAAGACCATCGTTCTCAAGGAATAGGTGGCCGCTTTTTTCGAGGTTACCCCCCGTACGGTGGAGAACTACCTTGAGCGTTACGGCGAGGAAATGGCCCGGAACGGGCATGAGGTCATCGACGGTAAACGCTTGCAGGCATTGAAGTTAGCGATTTCCAACGGACCCCACAGCTCGGCGTCTTCGACTTTCGCGCTTTCCTCAATCTGGCCATGCTGATGGCCGAATCGGAGCGGGCCGGGCTGCTCCGCAAGGCCATCCTCGACATCGTCATCGACACGATCAACGCCCGCACCGGTGGCGGCACGAAGTACATCAATCAACGCGACGAGGATTTCATCCATTCCGCGTTCCTCGAGGAGAACTACCGCAAGCAGTTCTCCGACGCCCTCCGCGACTGGGTCGACATGGGCAATTTCAAGTACGCCGTCTACACCGACAAGATCTATGTCAGCATCTTTCGGGAGAAGTCGCGGGAATATCGGCGCATTCTCAACCTGAACGCGAAGGAGAGCGTCCGCGAAACGTTCTATTCCGAGATTCTCGATCTTGTGGCATCGTATGAGTGTGGCTTCGCCGATGCACTCGCCAGAGAGGCGAAAGCAAAGGGTCGAAAACTCACCCCCGGGGAAGTCGACTCGCTGTTCAAGGTATTCGAGTCGCAGGCCCACTGGACCGCCGCTGATCGAAAAGGCCCGGGTGAAGATGGCCAGCCGGGACCTCGCCTTTCACGATGCCCTTCATCTATCCCTCACTCGAACAGGCCATCGAGGCCCACATCAAAACCATCGATGTGAGTGGAGGCGGACAGCCTGGCTCCATCGACGTCGGCACGCTCGACTCGGTGCTTCAGCACATCCAAAACGACGACTACTATCCCACATTCGACAAAAAGCTGACGCACCTCTTCTTCTGTGCCTGCAAGTTTCACTGCTTTCAAGACGGCAACAAGTGGATCGCAATCGTCCTCTGCGTCACAATGCTCAATTTGAATGGCTATCTGCGCAGCCTCCTTGGCTTCATACGGAAATCAGAAAACATCAGCTATCACGTCGCTGCAGGGCGGATCTCAAAGGATCTTCTCGGCGAGTGGATGCTCGCCATCCTTTCCGCGACCGACGACGATGAATCGCTGAAGCTGAAGATCCTCAACGCCATTTTTCGGTCGATGAACCATAAAACTGTGGTTCACTCGCCATCCCTCCCGTTGTAAAAGGACTGTAATTCTGCGGTATCCGTAGCGACCTGCCCCCCTTAAACGGCACCACTTCCAAGGAGAGAATTCTGGTGTGTTGCAAACCAAGGGAGGCAAACAATGCCACGCGGAAAGAAGGGGCGGGCCCCCACGCTACTCTGGACCAGGTGGGGTGTTGCAGGGCCGCCACCAATAATAACAGCGTTGCTAAAATGTCGGGCCGGGAGGGCGGGCCGCGAGGGAGACCCCAAGATGGGTGCTCCACTCCTTTTCCAAGGTCTGCATCATCCTGAAGTGGCGAGTTTCCCGGGTAGCAGGATCGGGCAGGGGGGGCGGCGCAGGCAGAGGAGGCGCTTCGCTTCCGGCCGCAGTCGCGGCATCGCTCCAGCAGCGGGCGCGGGCCCGGCGCGTGGCTTCCGGATCGTCTGGCGACCATGGCTCGTATTGAGTCAGGAAAACGGCCCATTTGGTGACAAAATATTTCTGGTTCCGCGCACAGATAAAAGCACGGAAGTCGAGGGAGGAACTGGCCCCGGCCAGGTGGCGGAGGGTGGATGAGGGTTCGCACAGGGTGGTGAATCCCAGGTGCCGCAGCTCTGTACAAAGATCAACATCAACATAATAGGCCGGGTAAATCTGCTCATCCATTCCACCAAGGGCATCCCACAGGTCGGTGCGGACGAGGGTGGAGCAGGTGCCGGAATAGTCCACGGGCCATGGACCCGGGTGATCTGCAGCGACGCAGGGACTCGTCATGCCGTTACTCCACAGCAGGGAACCGTCCCGCTGCGGGGTGCCGTCAGGATTCAGCACGCGGCTCCCTATCGCTCCAGCAGTGGGATGGGCCATAACCGTGGCCAGAAGCGGCTCCAGCCAGCCAGGGCCGATCTCCGCATCATCATGCAGCAGCAATAAAAAACGTCCGCGGGAGATGGTGCGGGCCAGATTAGAGCCTCCTGCTACCCCCAGATTGGCTGAGGATGACAAGATGTGCAGGCCGGTAAACTGCCGCTCCACCACGGCCCGCACCGCTGGAGTGGCGTCATTCAGCACCACGATGACTTCGCAGGGAATGTGCGGTGGCAGATGCTCCGATAGGGAGCGCAGACAACATTCAAGGGCTTCGGCCTGGTTGATCGTGGGAATCAGCAGGGAAACCTCCGGCCGGGCTGCGTCCGGCAGTCGGATCCGGTCCGGGAATGAGTCGGCGGGTGAATTCATGCGAGCCGGGAGTCAATACCCTTTGACGCCGGTGAACTGATGAGGGATCAGGTCCGTGTGGAGCGGCAGCCGGAACTTGTCGGGATTGGTGTGGTCGTATTGGATGGTGGGAAAATTGACCACCACGACATCCTTTTCGCCGACATTCTGGTCTGCGTGCCAGACCCCGGCGGGAATGCTGAGGAGTTGGCGGCGCTGTTCTGTCAGATAGATTTCCCGGACTTCCTTGAAGGTGGGGGAGTCTTCGCGGGCATCGTAGAGCACCACTTTCATCTCGCCGGAGAGCAGGCAGTAGCGGTCCTCGTGCTGCTGGTGCATCGCCCAGCCCTTCACCCAGCCTGGCCGCAGGGTATAGAAATAAGTGAAGACCAAAGGGGGACGGATGCCAGCCCCACCGGGGATCATACATCTCACAGACCGTGCCACGGTCGTCGGTGTGCAGCACGAGATCGCGGATCCGCACGCCCTCAATCAGGGTGGCGCAGTGTTTGCCATCGGGGGTGACGGTCATGACGTCGCGTTGGCTGGCTTCTATCATGACTTGGGAGATTGGTTTGGATTCAGACATAGGGAGTGGGGGGTGCCCATGAGGGGTCGCCTGGCCCCCGGAATCAAGTATAGCCCCGGTCAACGGCATTTCCGCTAGTGTCGGGCGACCGATAAGCGTCACGCAGGCTGTGTGGCGGACTTTTCCGGCGGCCTTCACGAAGGGTTCAGCGCACGCTGGATCAGCGCCGTTTCCCGCGCGGTGAAGGAAAGCTTGAGCGCTTCCTGCCGGGCTGGCTCGGTCATCTTCAGCCAGGACTTGCGCAGCGCGTTGACCATCTTCTCGTCGTCGGTCTTCGCCGCCAATTCGGCGAACTGAAACTCCAGAAACACCAGGCACAAGGCGTCCTCCAGCACCCGGCCGTCCGGGTCGTGCGGAAAATCCCGCTTGAGGTTCAGCGCCTGGACTTTGGCAACCAGTTCCTCGGGGTAGTCGAGCTCGCGCAAAATCTCGGCCGACTTTTGCGCATGAAACTTCTTCAGCTCGGCCCGCCATTTCAGGTAGCCAGGGCGGTCCATCGGATAGCAGCTTCGGGGAATCTCCCAGCGGCAAAGATGCTGACAACGTGCGGCCAGCCGCAGCGGTTCGGCGGCGTCGGGCTGGAGCCGGAGCACCCAGCCGGTCAGTCGCTGGGAGTAAAGCAGCTCGCGCGGCTGCGGCACGCCCTCAGCCACTTCGGTGTTCGGATCCCTGGCGTTCTCCTCGTCGAAGCGGCGGAGCGCGGCCTCGAAGCGCGTGGGGTCGCTGGGGTTCGGAGGTTGGACCGCGTCATCGCTCATGGAACTCGGTTTTGTAGGCAGTGTTCAGAAAATCCAGGTCAGAATTTGCAGGACAACTGAACGTAAGTAAAGCTGCTGTTGGAAACCGTGCCGGTGTTGCGCAAAAAATCACCGCCGTACAGCTTGGACCAACCGGTGAGTAGATCGGTACGAGAGCCAAGGTGCAAGTTTAAAAGAACATCCCACTCATCACCCACATAGACTCCTGCCGAGCCATTGAGGCTGAGTCGGTCCGGCTGGCCGTTGGCGAAATAGAGGGCATCGCCAGCTGAAGCCAGCCAGAAATTATGGTGCTGGAGAGTGAGAGTCATCCAGTCAGCGGGATAGAGATGCACCTGCTGGTTCAAATCATGAATATTCTGCCTGCCCACCAAATCGACCCAGCCCAGATAGTAATGCCCAAAGGAAAAGAGCTGCTGGAATGTGTGGCTGGCGCCTTCTCGAAAACGATTCGAACCCGAGGCGTATTCGTAGCAGATCCAAGCAATTGGATTCATCGGTAATGTTTTGAAATGGCGGCCTGCAGAAACAGTAGCCATTCCGGCCAGCCCTTCCTTCAACTCACCATAACCGTTTGAATCGGTTCAAAGGCCCGGGCTGCCCTAATTAATCCCAACCCCGCAAAGCAGAATAAAGGCGCAATCGGCACAGTCGCTGCGGAAAGCTCGACCTCAAGCCGCAGTTACCCTGCCACTGAAATCCCGGCAGAACTTCTTCCGCAACAAATTCAGGATGAAGTTTTACAACTTCCCCAACGACAATGATTGCAGGAGAACCGATTTGTTTTTGTTTTACAATTTCTTCAATCGTAGAAACTGTGCCTACAGCGATTCTTTCATTCGGAAGAGTTCCGTTCTGAATCAAAGCAATCGGAAGATTTTCTTTGCCCGATGATTTATAACTTTCCACGATCTCCGGAAGTTTATGAACGCCCATCAAAATCACTACTGTTGCGGTTGACTGTGAAGCAAGTTTTATATCGCGAGAAAGTTCTCCTGTGCGTGTGGTTCCTGTAATCACCCAAAAACTTTCACTCGCTCCGCGATGCGTAAGCGGAATTCCCGCAAGTGCTGGCACGCCTACCGAAGAAGAAATTCCGGGAATCACTTCTGTTTCAATATGAAATGACTGAGCGTATTCAATTTCTTCATACCCTCTTCCGAACACAAACGGATCGCCTCCTTTCAGACGCACAACATTTCCGTATGTGAAGGCAAGGTCGACAATCAGGTTATTGATTTGTTCTTGCCTGAGAGAATGAACCCCGTTTCTTTTTCCCACAAAAATGTTCTTCACATTGGGCGAAGCATAGTTCAAAAGAATTGGATTGACAAGCGCATCATATAAAACGATGTCGGCTTTGCCGAGCGCATGAACCGCTTTTACCGTGATTAAATCCGGATCTCCTGGTCCTGCGCCTACGAGAGTTAACTTGGGTCGAATTGTATTGTGAGTTTTCATTTTATTGTTTCATTGGTTGATGATTGTTGAGCCACTGATTGCACAGAGTGTCACAGAGAACAACACATACAGCTCTCGTCAGGACGGGTTCATCGACGGGGACTGGCCCATGGACCAGGAACTGTCCATGGGGGCGAGAGCTTTTTGCCTGGCCACCAGAGTGCGAATTGCCAAGTGGAGCCAAACGAGACTGACAGCGGTCAGCAAGAGCAGCGCCAGAAAGGCAGCCTGTGGGAAACCCGTTTCTCGCCCCAGCCAGCCGAAGGCTTTGGGCAACACAAAGCCGCCGAGCGCGCCCAACATGCCCACGAGTCCGCCGACGGCTCCGACATCATGCGGATAGTAGTTTGAAATGTACTTGAAGACGCTGGCCTTGCCGATCCCCATGCCCACAGCCAATACGAAGGTCAATGCGGCAAAGCTGGCCGCGCTCAAGGGGAGCACACTGTGTGGGAAGCAGAGCGGAACGGTGGCGAGCGTCATGCTCGCGAACACCAGGTAAGTGACAGTTCGTGGGCCATAGGCATCTGAGAGCCAGCCGCCCAGCGGCCGCAGAAGACTAGCAGGGAAGATAAACAGCGCCGTCAGCACAGCGGCGGTCGGCAGGCCAAGCTGATACGTGTTGACGTAATAATTCGGCAGCCACACAGACAGCGCCACATAGGCACCGAAAACGACCACATAGTACAGGCTGAACCTCCAGACCTGGATGTACTTCAGCGGAACAAGCAAATCTCGCAAGGGCCGTCCTTGAGCAGGTCTGGGATCCTTCGCCGGACAGAGCAAGAAGATCGCAACCGCCATCAACACGAGCCCGGCGGCGTACAGTAGCGGAACGATCCGCCAGCCGCCGGGAATCCAGCCGGCCAGGTATCCCGTGGCTGGAACGAGCGTAAGAATGCCAGGCACCAGGATCACGAGCAATTTCGTGCCGGCGGCGCCCACATTGCCGGCACCGAAGATTCCCAGGGCCGTTCCTTTTCTCTCCGGTGGAAACCAGGCGGAGTTCCAGGCAATGCCGATGGAAAACGAATTGCCCGCCAATCCAAAGAGCGCGGCGCATACCAGGAGTTCAGTATAGCTCTCGGCGTAAGCGAGACACGCTGTCGGGATCGCGCAGAAGAGCAGCAACAGCAGCATCATGTTCCGGCCGCCGAGCGTGTCGGACCAGATCCCGAAGCTCAGCCGTAACACCGCGCCCGACAAGATCGAGACGGCCAGCAGCCACTCGAATCGCGATTCGATCTCGCTCTTGATTTGCGCGTCGCTCATCGTGGCCGCCGCTGCGCCGATCATGAGCTGCGGATCGGCCTTGATTTTCAGTCCCAGCACACCGAGCATCAGCCAGACGGCAAACAGCACCGTGAATGCCAGCGTAGAGAGCCACAAGACTCGCTGACGGGAGCGGATATCATTGTTCGGAGAAGTTGTCATGCTCGGGCTTTCTGAAACGATGAACGATCGGATCAATTCAGCGCTCGTTCGCCCAAGGTGGCGCTCTCGCACGAGGTCACGCAGTGCAATTCAGTTGCCAACAGCGCATCGAGCTGATCCTGTGGCGGCAGCAACAAATAGACGTGGTCATCCGTGACCCTGACGGGAAACACCTTGACCGACAGCTCGTCACCCGAGAGGCATTCGCCCGACGCGAGCGAAAACGTCTTCTTGTGCAGCGGGCAGGCGACCTTCGCCGTCGCTCCCTGGCTGCCGATGATGCCGCGCGACAGCACGAATGCCCGTTTGTGGGGGCACATGTTTTGGCTGGCGTACCACTCGCCACGGCTCGTGAAATGGAACACGGCGATTTGCACGCGCCCGTACTTGATCGCCGCGCCCCCTTCGAGTGGAAATGCAGAAACGTGACCGACCTCGATCCACTGCGGCTGGGCATCTTCGCGTGGTTTGGGTTTGCCGGTCTGTCGCGCGGTTGCTTTGGCGGTGGGCAGTGTGAGCTGCACCAGTGCTTCGTCGCGGGGCCAATCGGCGGGGCGATTTTGACCGCGCTCTGTGACGATTTCAATACCGACTTCGGTCTCCTGGCTGTTGACGAACTGCTGAAAAATCTGACGTCGAGCGGGATCGTTGATCACTTCGGTCCATTCGCACCGATAGGTATCCACCAGGTACTGCATCCGCCGTTCGAGTTCGTCGCCGATGCCAAGTTTGTCATCGAGGATCACTTCGCGCAGGTATTCGATGCCCCCTGCCATGTTTTCCAGCCACACGCTGGTCCGTGTCAGGCGGTCTGCGGTTTCGATGTAGAACATCAGAAAGCGGTCGAGATATTTCAGGGCCGTCCCTTCATCGATGTCCGCCGCGAGCAAGTCCGCATGCCGCGGTTTGGAGCCGCCATTGCCGCAGACGTACAGGTTGTAACCTTTCTCGGTCGCGATGAGGCCGAAATCCTTGGACTGTGCCTCGGCACATTCGCGGATGCAGCCGCTGACCGCCCCTTTGATCTTGTGCGGAGCGCGAATGCCGCGATAGCGCCGTTCGACGCGGATGGCAAAGCCCACGGAGTCCTGCACGCCGTAGCGGCACCAAGTGGAGCCGACGCAGCTCTTCACAGTCCGCAGCGCCTTGCCATAGGCGTGTCCGCTTTCCATACCGGCCGCGATGACCTCGGCCCAAATATCGGGAAGCTGCTGGACCTGCGCGCCGAACAGATCCACACGTTGCCCACCAGTAATCTTGGTGTAGAGACCGTATTTGTTGGCGATCTGGCCAAGCGCGATGAGCTGGTTGGGGGTGATTTCCCCACCTGGTACGCGCGGCACGACGGAGTACAATCCGCCTCGCTGCATGTTCGCTAGGAACCGGTCGTTGGTGTCCTGCAAAGTTTGGTGCGGCCGATCGAGGATATTCTCGTTCCACAGGCTGGCCAAAATCGACGTGACTGTCGGCTTGCAGATTTCGCAGCCGTGACCCGTGCCATGGCTGGCCAGCAACGCGTCGAATGTCTTGATCTCGCGGATCTTGACGATTTGAAACAACTCTTGGCGCGTGTAGGCAAAGTGCTCGCAGAGATTTCGGTTGACCGTCTTTCCGGCGGCTTGAAGTTGCGTGTTGAGGATGCTCGTGACCAGCGGAATGCAGCCCCCACACCCAGTGCCGGCGCGGGTACACTGTTTGACTGCATTCAGCGTCGTTAGTCCCCCTTCCTTGATCGCTTCGCAGAGTGCGCCGTGACTTACGTTGTTGCACGAACAGACCTGCGTTTCGGCGGAGAGCTTGGGCGCAATCGCCGCGCCGTTCTTCTTTCCGACGATCAGTTCGCCGGGGGCGCACGGTAGCACATCGTCGCTTTTCGATAGCAGGAGCAGGTTTGAGTAGTCCGAAGCATCGCCCACCAAGATGCCCCCGAGCAGCCGCTGGCCGTCGTGGCTGAACAGCAGTTTCTTGTAGTGGCCTCCAAAGGGATCCTCGAACGAGAGCGACCGGATAGCTTCGGGCTTGGCCTCGTAGTCGCCGAAGCTGGCGACGTCGACGCCCATCAGCTTGAGTTTGGTGGAAAGATCGGCGCCCTTGAATGAGCGATCCTCGCCCGCCAGATTGGCGGCCACGATCTCCGCCATCGTGTAACCGGGGGCGACCAGGCCATAGATCATGCCGCTGTGCAGGGCGACCTCTCCGATGGCAAAGATATTGGGATCCGAAGTTTGCAGCCGGTCGTTGACGACCACTCCGCCCCGTTCGCCCAGCGTCAGGCCCGTCTGCTTCGCCAATTCGTCGCGAGGGCGAATGCCGGCCGAAACGATGATCATTTCGACATCCAGCTTTTCACCGTCGTTGAACAATAGCCCACTGACGCTGGCGTTGCCGAGGACTTCTTGGGTTGCTTTGTTGAGATGCACCTTCACGCCGAGACTTTCGATCCTCTGTACCAGGATCTTCGAGCCAGCATCGTCGATCTGGCGCGGCATCAAGCGAGGGGCGAACTCGATCACGTGCGTCTCCAGCCCCAAATCGTACGCCGCCTTGGCGGCTTCCAGCCCCAAGAGCCCACCGCCAATCACCGCCGCGCGCTTGGCGTGCTGCGCGTAGGCGATGATCTGTTGCAGGTCTTCGATCGTGCGATAGACGAATACGCCGAGCTTTTGAATGCCGGGCACCGGTGGCACGAACGGAAACGATCCAGTCGCCAGCACAACCTTGTCGTACGAAACTTGGAGACCGCTGTCGGAACGCACAACTTTTGTTTTGCGATCGATCGCCGCCACCCGGTCGCCGATGTGCAGTTCGATGCCCTGCTCGCGATACCAATCGAGCCGAGCCAGCATCAGCTTCTCCGGGTCGCGGTGCGCGAAGAACGAGGTCAGCCCCACTCGGTCGTAGGCGGCTCGCGGTTCTTCGCAAAACGTGACGATGCGATACTGGCTGGCCGTGTCCAATGCGATCAATTGCTCGCAAAAACGGTGTCCGACCATGCCATTGCCGATGACGACGATGGTCTGCTGCTGGTTGGGTGCGTAGTCGATCATGATGGTGTTGTGATGCCGGGTGGGATTGGCGAATGGTCGTACGTCATGAGCCGTGCTCGCCGGTCTCGGCGGGACGAATCCGTACCGCACAGTTCTTGTAGGAAGGCTGCCGCGAGTGGGGGTCGAAATGAGCCAGCGTCAGCCGGTTGGTCGCTTCGTAATGCATAGGCAGAAAGACCTGGCCAGGCCGCACGGTGTAAGTGATGAACGCCTTGGCCACGAGCGATCCACGCTGCGATTCGACAAGCACCCGCTGTTCTGGCCGGATGCCGAATCGCCGGGCGTCGGCGGGGTTGATCTCGACATAAATCCCTGCCGGGTAGAGCGCGCGAAGCACAGCCGACTTGGAGGTACGCGTTTGCGTGTGCCATTGCGAGGCGCTGCCGCGCCCGGTAAGCAACATGAGCGGGAATTTTTCGTAGGGCGGTTCCGGCAGCAGTGTGGGAGGATCGAAAAGGAACTTCGCCTTGCCGTCCGGATGGTGGTACTGGCCATCCGCGAAGAGTCGCCGTTCGGGCGCGGAATCGGGGGCGTGCTCTGGATACGGCCACTGAATGCCCCCCCGTTCGTCGAGCATCTGGTAGTCGGCAATCCCCGTGATGTCGTGCGGTTGGCCGCGCGAAAGCTCTTTGAGCGATTGAAACACGGCTTCAGGGCTGGTCCATCGCTGAAACATTTCGCCGCAACCCCACGCGTTGGTGATCAGCCGGAAGATCGAAAAGTCTGCTAGTGCCTGGCCCGGCGCTCGAACGACCTTCTTGATGAGACCAATGCGGCGCTCGGAATTGATCATCGTCCCTTCCTTTTCGCCCCAGCCGGCCGCGGGCAACAGCAGATGGGCCTGTTGGGCCGTCTCGGTCGTGGTGTACATGTCCTGCACGACCAGAAAATCCAACCGCGACAACACGTCGCGGAGCATGTGCTGATTGATCCACGAGTGGGCTGGATTGGTGGCGATCACCCACAGACCCTTGATCTTGTCTTGCAGGATGCCTTCGATGATCTGGTCGTAGGCCCAACTGGGGCGATCAGGAATGCATTGCGAATCGATCCCGAGGATTCGCGCCACGTCACGGCGATGTTCGGCGTTTTGAAAGTCGCGTCCGCCCAGGAGATTCGTCGTGTTGCTGAATAGTCGCGACCCCATCGCGTTGCACTGGCCGGTGATCGAATTGGCTCCCGTGCCGGGGCGACCCATGTTGCCGGTCATCAGGGCCAGATTGATCAGGCTCTGGGCCGTGCGGACTCCCTCGTAGCTCTGGTTGACCCCCATCGTCCACCAGAACGATACGCGCCGGCCCTGGTGAATCAGCGTGGCGACACGCAGCAGCGTCTGCTCATCGAGGCCCGCCGCTGCAGCCACGCGCTGGGGCGTAAAGTCAGCTACGTGCTGCCGGAAGGCTTCGAAACCGGTCGTGTGAGCAGCGATATAGTCTGCAGAGATCCAACCTTCGCGAATCAGGATGTGAGCCAGCCCGTAGAACAGCGTGAGGTCGGATTTCGGAGCGAGCTGCAGATGCAGCGTGGCCGCCATTGCCGTTTCGGTCTTGCGCGGATCGACGACGATGATCTCGGGATGGTGTGGGTTGCGGCAAATGCGCTGCCACATGATGGGGTGCGCGATGCACAAGTTCGAGCCCACCAGCACAATCACGTCGGACTGTTCGAAATCGTCGTAAGTGTAGGGTGGGGCGTCGAAGCCGAACGCTTGCTTGTACGCGACCACCGCGGTGGCCATGCACTGCCGCGTGTTGCCATCGCCGTGGATCATTCCCATGCCGAACTTGGCCAGCGCGCCGAGGAAGGCCATTTCCTCGGTCGCAATCTGGCCGGTGCTCAAGAACGCCACCGCCTCTTTGCCATGCTGTTCCTGAATCGCGGTCATCCGCTTGCAAAAGGTCAACAGGGCCGTATTCCAATCGACCGGGCGTTGGCGGCCGGCGGCGTCGCGCAGCAGCGGTGCTGTGGCGCGGTCGGCCGATTTCAGCACGCTCAGTGCTTCCCAGCCCTTGGGGCAGGCCATTCCTAAATTGACCGGATAGTCCGTCGTGGGCGAGAGGCAAACGGCTTCGCCGTTCTGAAGATGGATCGTGAGCGAACAGCCGGTCGAGCAGAATCCGCACGTCATGGCCGTCGTGGCGGTGGGGGTGGTTCCGGCGGGTACTTGCCCTAGTCCGAAGCCGCCGGGGTTGCGCAACAAGTCGGCTGTCAACGGTCCAGTGTGTTGGTGGAACAGATTGTTCCAACTCGGCCACGATTCGCTCCTTTGTGCTGTAGGGCTCATGAGGATGGCGATCCTGGCATCTTCGGAGCAACGACAGCCGCGAAAAACAGATATCGCTCCAGCAATTCGCCGGCGAAGTTCAGAGCGAGTATGAGCACGATGGTTGTCACGATGGCCAGTGACGGCGTCGCGCCAGTTGGTGGACACCAAATCATTAGCCAGCCGGGCAGCACCAGACCGCCCACCGCGCCGCAAACGAAGCGGATGGTCGTTGTGCGTGCCAGCGCGCCGGTCATCAAAATCGCCGTCCGGCGCAGCGGGGTGAATGTCCGCGTGCTGAGCCAGCTCAAGATGGCTGCTTCCAACAGCAGTTTGGCCGCCACGGCAGCCAACAGACATTGGCATAGCGCTCGCACGTTTTCAGCAGCGAGCAATGGTGTGTTGTCGGACGCCAAGCAGGCTGCGGTGGCGAATCGTATGAGGAGCGCTACGGGAATCCCCAACACCAGGCACGTGAGCAGGAACTTGAGACCCGTGTAGGCGGGATTCCAAAAAACTCGCCGCGTGCTGGCGTAGATCATGGTCGAGCAGAATACGCCCATCAGACCCGTCGCCGCGACGGCTCCACCCACAATGCGCTCCCACATCGGCGACATGTGGACTCCGAGTCCTTCAAACCACGGAATGGCCGCGTAGGCCGAAGCCACAGTGGCAAATGCGCCAAAAGCGATTATCTCGCGGCTGAGCCAACTGGTGCGCCAGCCGATGATAGCGCGATAGGCCAGCCACGGCCGGCCGAGATGAAACGTTGCTGCCGCCAGTCCGAGCATCCCCAGACCCAAAGCGGTGGCGAGTTGTATGCTCCGTTCCGCGGGCACTGCTTCGCGACCGGCTGCCAGCGCCACGCCGCTTACCACTTGATCGACCAGGAACGCCCCCACCGACATCTGTGTCAGCACCAGCATGAACACCAAGGGCCAGTGCGCGTGTTGGGGGGCGGCCGCATAGTAGTCGGCCGGCAGCAGGTTGGTGGGTAGCGGCCTGGTAGTCTTGTAGATCGTCGTCGGCAACGTGTAGCGAGGCTCGGGAGCGCCGGGCAAAAACAGATTTGCTTCGGCGTTTTCCGCGGCAGCGTGCTGACTGACTACGGTGACGCGGATCGCCTGGTTCGGGCAAGCCTGGACACAGGCTGGAGCTTCGCCGACGGCCAGGCGATCGTGACACATGTCACATTTGCGGACGATCCCCTTGGCGGGGCTGTATTTGGGGACGTCGTAGGGGCACTTCAGTATGCAGTACTGGCAGCCGATACACTGGTCATCGAGATGCCGGACGATGCCGGTGATTGGATCCTTTTCGTAGGCATTCACGGGGCAGCCATCGAGGCACGCCGGCTCCACGCAGTGGTGACAGGACGTGGTGACATGCTGCAAGACCGGCAACAGGTTAGTCCCGCCGTGCAACAGCCCGACGGAGCGCCAGGTCTCGTTTTCTTCCAGCCCATTGAGGTTGTGACAAGCGACCACGCAGGCTTTGCAGCCTGAACAGCAGTCGAGATCGACTTCAAACGCATACTGCTCGCCTGCGCCGGGCAGCGCCAGCGGAATCAGATCGCGGTAATAGCGTGCTTGCAGCGGCGATGCATCCTGGCCATGCCACTGCGCAAACTTATCGACAGCCGTATTGTGTTGCTCGCTGAGCAGTGCTCCCAGCAGACCCCCGACCGGGTCCGATTCATTGGCCGGTTCGGCAAATGATCCTTCCAAACAGATTGCATTGGACATCGCGGACCTGATCGAAGAATGAGTTAAAAACCGTCACATCGTGCGCGGCGCTTCATTGGTCCGCCCGGGCCAATGAAGCAACTGTGCGGAAAATCAGCAGATTCTTTGAATGCAAACGCCGTACCGAAGTCAGGCTGGACTGGCAAGTTGGAGAGGACTTGCGATCGCGTAAATGTCTTTCCAGAAAAGAGATACGCTGATAATTGCCACCTCGGAAGTGTCGTTTTACGGCACGACGCTGCCTGCTAAGTGGGCAGGCAAGACGCTGCTCTGCACAGTAATCGTTCACAGCCCGATAAGGAGACGCAGCCGGTCTGTTGGAGGGCCAAAACCCTAACTTAAGAACTGACGTCATTCATGGGTGCAGGTCACCCTGCATCTGAAACTTCGTCGCCGCATTCTCTATAGATACAGCGATGCACGCGAGTCCTTCGCGGAACTCAAAAACCAGTGCCCTGGGTCGCTGCTCACCCGGATGTCGATCAGGGGCGGGGTCGATGGGCTGGCAAAAACGCCCAATACAAAAAGGTGCGTGAATGGCCGGGGAACGATCGGTCTGTTAAAAGCAGTAGAGCGTGTGGATTTTAATTTCATAGCAGAGATGTTGCAAAGGTCGTTGCTCGGATCGATTTACGCTATCCTCTGGTCCATGATCCTCTGGGGACCCGTCCGTCCTGATTTAATTCGTACTGAAACTCTCGCCGATATTCTGCGAGCGACTGCTGCCCGCTGTCCCGCTGCCCACGCTTTGGAAGACGGCGATGGATTTGTCTCCTACGCCGATCTGCTCGATCGAGCCGACCGGATTGCTCAAGCTCTGTCGGCCAAGGGTTGCGGGCCCGGCACCTGCGTAGGCCTCTGGCTGCCCCGCGGGCAGGCGTTGATTGTGGCTCAGGCCGGCATCGCCTTGGCTGGAGCGGCCTGGCTGGCCTTCGATGCTGCCGTGCCGATTGACCGCTTTGTGCACGGCATGCAAACCGTTCGCAGCCCAGAGCGAAAATGTTTTGTCGTGACGGATGCTGCCGGAGCCCAACGGCTGCGAGAGCGGGATCTACAATGGCCTCTGGAGCCACTGTTGATTTCCGAGTTAGAAAAATCCTCCGCACGTGCACGCCTTCACCCAGCCAGCGGGGCCGACACCGCCTACATCATTGCGACATCGGGTTCCACCGGTGAACCCAAAAGCATTGCGATTACGCAGCAGAGCATCTGTCACTTTCTGCGCAGCGAAAATGAAGTTTTGGGGATCTGCTCCACAGACAGGGTGTATCAAGGGTTTTCTCTGGCATTCGACATGTCGCTGGAGGAGATTTGGATTTCCTTTCTCGTCGGGGCCACACTCTGGATCGCACCCGCCACGACAGTCACCGACCCGGATGCGGTCGAGGCTGCGCTCCACGATCAAGGCATCACTGTCCTGCACGCGGTGCCAACCTTATTGTCGCTGGTGGAAAATCTGCCTTCCACCCTGCGGTTGCTCAATGTAGGTGGCGAGGCCTGTTGTGTGGCGCTCGCCGAAAGAATCACGGGGAAATCGTACCGCGTTTTTAACACCTACGGTCCGACCGAGATCACAGTCACGGCAACAGTGGCCGAACTTCAGCCAGGGCAGGGGGTGACGATCGGCAAGCCCTTGCCCAATTATGGCATCGGCATCTGCGATCCCGAGCACCGCTTATTGCCCAGCGGTGCCACCGGTGAAATCGTCGTCTTTGGTCCGGGACTTTCGCCGGGCTATGTTGGCCGCGAGGAACTCACTCTCGCACGATTTGTGCAGATTGACGGCCAGCGAGGCTATCTCACCGGCGACATCGGCTTTTTCGATGCGACTGGCAACATCTGCTGTCAGGGTCGCATGGACAATCAGGTCAAGCTGCGTGGATTTCGCATCGAACTCGATGAAATTTCCGCTGCACTCGCTGACCAACCCGGCATCGGCGCTGCCGCTGTCGTTGTGCGACCACTGCAGGGGAGCGATGCGGTGGTCGCTTTCGCCGTTGCGAGTCGATCGGCCGTCGATGTTCTCCGCCTGCGATCGGCTCTGGCGGCCCGACTGCCCGCGTACATGCTGCCAGCGCAGATTGAGTTTCTCGATCGCTTGCCGCGACTGAGTTCGGGCAAGGTCGATGCAAACGCTCTGCGCGCGCTCCCCCTGACAAGTGCCCCGAGTGAAGACTCGTCGCCTGCGGCCAATGCGCACGAGGAATCGCTGTGGCTTGTGCTGGCCGATTTGTTTCCGGCCAAACGCCTGGAGTCTCAAGTCGATTTCTTCTCCGATCTGGGCGGGCACTCGCTGCTGGCAGCACGTCTCGTCACACGACTTCGCCAAATTCCTCGTTACTCCAGTATCGGCGTGCAACACATCTACCGCAGCAGCACGCTTGGGGCCATTGCGGCGGCCATGGCAGCACTCAGCCACGCTGCTCCGGCAGCAGTCAAAGTGCCTCATGTCAGTGCTCCACTGGCCAGACGCTTTCTCTGTGGACTTGCTCAGACGGCCTGTTTGCCGGGGCTGATCCTCTTGAATATGACGCAGTGGCTGGCTCCATTTTTCGCCTACCACTGGCTGACTGGACATCCGGGGGATAGCGAGTTGCAAGCGATTGCCGCTGCACTGGGCACGTACATTCTCTGCCTAGCACTCTCATTTCCGGTGGGCGCGATTCTGCGACGCATTCTGGTTGGACGGCTTCGGGCCGGTCGCTATCCGCTCTGGGGAGTCACCTATTTTCGCTGGTGGTTGGGCGCGCGTCTGAGCGAAATACCGGCCGTGCATTTGATTGCCGGCTCACCCTGGAAGTCGCTTTACCTGCGCTTGCTCGGCGCGAAAGTGGGTCGCCACTGCGTCATGAATTCTGGCACTGTCGCCGTGCCAGAATTATTGTCGATCGGCGAGCGAGTCTGTCTGGGAACATTTGTGACGATTGAAAACGCCCGCGTTGCCGGTGGGCAACTGATCATCGGCGCTGTGACGATCGGGGACGATGCCACAGTCGACTCATACGCTGTTTTGGAAAACGACACGGCTGTCGGACAGGCTGCGACTCTGGGAGCTCAATCCGCTCTGGCAGACGGTTGGCGTATTCCCGATGGAGAAACATGGGTTGGTGCTCCGGCCTGCCGATCCACCGCGGCACTCACACTGCCCGTCCGACCCCAATCGCTTGGACGTCTGAGCGAAGGCCTGCGATTGGCTGGCTTTGCCGTTGGATCGGCTGTTATCGCGATCCTTTTTTACATCCCTGTTTTTCCCAGTTTTGTCTTCATCGACGTAGTTGATGCCCGCTGGCTCGACCTTTTTGAAAGCGACTTGTCGTGGTGGGAATCGCTGCCAATATTTTTCCTGCTGGCGCTGCCGGCGGCGGCGGTGTTAATTGCAATCACGATCCTGATGGCTGGTCTCTTGAGCCGCTGTTTGCCTCAACAAAAAGAGGGTCGCTATTCGCTTACGAGCCTCGACTTCTTTTGGAAGTGGCACCGTTCGGCGATTCTCGACACCTCACTGCAAGTGGTGCACGGGCTCTATGCGTCGGTCTATGTGGCGGCTTGGCTGCGACTGTTGGGTGCAAAAGTTGGCCGCGACGCGGAAGTCTCCACTGTTGAGGGAATCGTTCCAGAATTGCTGGAGCTCGGCGACGAAGCATTCATCGCCGACGGTGCGATGCTCGGTGACGAAGAGCAGCGCGGAGGTTGGATGACGCTCAAACGCACCCGCATTGGCAACCGCTCTTTTATTGGCAATGGTGCGTATGTTGCCGATGGCGCGATCTTTCCCGAGGATGTTCTCTTGGGTGTGCAGTCGAGTGCACCGACCAACGATCAGATGGAGTCTGGACAAACCTGGATGGGTGCGCCGCCGATGCTCTTGCCAGCCCGCGAACCGATCACCCTTCAAGACCCGTCGCTGACATTGAGGCCTTCCCGCTCGCGGCGTGTGGCGCGAGGGCTAATCGAAGCGTGGCGGATTATTGTGCCGCCAGCCTTTGTGATCGCGATCGGCTATGTCACGGTGTATGAAACCTTTTCCTACCTTGAGGAAAGCGACGGGATCGGTTTTATGATCGCCCTCACCTGTGCGGGTTTGATTTATGCCGGCCTGGCTTTTGCATTTGTCTTTGTGTCCAAGTGGTTTTTGATTGGTCGCTACCGTCCCCGTCTGGCACCGATGTGGACGCTTTTTGTTTGGACCAGTGAAGCGGTCACAATCCTGCATGAGTCGCTGGCGGTGCCTGCCCTGCTCGACTTTTTGCGAGGCACGCCCATGCTGCCGTGGGCCTTTCGATCGCTGGGCGTCACGATCGGCCACGGTGTTTGGCTCAACACAACCGATATCACAGAATTTGATTGCGTCGAGATTGGAGACGAGGCCGAACTGAATGCCTCGAGTGGACCACAAACACATCTCTTTGAAGACCGAGTGATGCGTATTGGCAGAGTAAAAATCGGCAGCCGTGCGACCCTTGGCGTGCGCACAACAGTGCTCTACGACGGCAGCCTAGGAGACGACTGCCGCCTGGGGCCGCTGACACTTGTCTCCAAGGGGGAACACATTCCCAGCGGCACCTGCTGGGAAGGCACGCCAGCGACCCCATCGCGTATTCCAGCGCGTAGTCCAGCGCCACCCGCAGCGTAGAGGTTGGCCCTTTTAACAATGCACATTCAAACGCCCACAGAAGCATTGAAAGCTGGCATGCCACCGCCACGGGGGCTTGTGCTTGTGCGCGTGGCTGGTGTTGGCCGTGGGTCGCCTGCTCGCCAAAAAATGCGAACAACCACGCTGGAAATCGCCCGCTGCTGGCTACGCGATCGCTCTGCCAGCCAGAGTATTCGCCTGTTGGAAACGGCCAGTGGCCCGCGACTCGTGGCAGACAGCGGGGAAATGCCGCTGGAGGTATCGTTGAGCTACGATGGCGTTGATGGCTGGGTTTGCTTTGGCAACGCGCGGGCTGTGGGGTGCGATGCGGTTCGCATCGAAATGTTTCCGGAGATGGAAGCTGTCGGCACGCTCTATCTGGGCAGCGAGATGGCAGATCGCTTGATGCATGCCACCGATCCAGCCCGGGCTTTTGCCGAGAGCTGGTCGGCATGGGAGGCCTCGCGCAAGCGACGGCGTCTGGCGATGAGCGAACAGCCCAAAGGATCGCTCCCTTTAGAATCGGAGGCCAGATTGAGGGATGTCGAGTATCTGCTGTTTCACGATGTCGTTGTCGCTGTATCGGCGTAAGATTCGCTGCCTTATGCATCCCTGTTTGGCAGAATCAACTTTCTTCGATCAGACTATGCGGCGACTCTAAGATCCTCTCACTCATTCGATCTCGACAGCATTGAATCATCTCGAACCCCCGTCGCATGTGCCACATTTAACACAGCCGCCAGCGGGCTGGCCTCGGGCGTATGGCGTTGGCATTACGGTGCTGGCCTTGGCGATCCTCACCCATCTCTACGGTCTTGGCTCGCTGCACATCATGGGCAATGGGGATGAGATGATCTATGCGCAGATCACCCGGGCCACAGCAGCCAGCGGTCACTGGTTGCCGCTGGAGTCTGAGATGCCCGACATGGTCAACACCAAGCCGCCGCTGCTCTTTTGGCAGGGCATCATCTCCACCGACTCAGGGCGTCAATGGTCGCTCTGGAGGCTGCGTTGGCCGAGCCTCGTCTGGACATGTGCGACTGCTTTGTTAGTCGGATTGCTGGCATGGCGTGAAGCCGGTCGGCAGGCTGCCGCCGGGATGTTTGCCGCCGCACTCTATCTCGCATTTCTCAGCACCTACCGTTACGGCCGGCCCTTTCTTACGAACCCTCCCGAGACATTCTGGGTGTTTCTTTGTTTGTTTGTCATGCTCTGGTGGCGACCCCAATCGTTTCGCTCACGGCTTCTTTTTCCGCTTCTTGTCGGCGCATCTGCTGGAATGGCATTGCTCACAAAGTCTTTCGCGCAACTCTTGCCGATCGGTATCGCTTTGACGCTCTGGCATCTGCGGGCCTGCAACTGGCAGTGGAAGCCCTTCCTGATGCGATCTGCGCCGGGCCTGGCGATCACAGCCATTTTCTCGCTGGGCATCTTCAGTCTGTGGTTTTTGCTCGATCCTGATCCGCAGGCGATCTGGAACGAGTTTGTTGTTTACGAAAACCTCGGCAAAATGAATGATGGTCGGCCAAGCTATCTGGGCGCATTGCTCTGGAGCCGCAAGAGTGTCTGGGGATTTTCGCTGGGATGGTTTTTAAACGCCGGACTCCTAGCGTTCCCGTTGGCCGGCACGATGATCCGCGGTTGGCAGCATCGCAACCAAGCAAGTGAACAGGAAAAACTTCTCTGGATCTGGGTGATCGTTGTTTTTCTGGTCTTCTGCATTCCCACGCAGCGGTCTGGCCGGTATCTGATTGTAGCGATGCCCGCAATCGCTGTGCTGATGGCATTGCACTGGCACAGGCTCTTGCCGCAGGCCTTGATGACGACGCTTTTTGGATCGGGGCTGATTGGAATCTTAGTGGCGTGGCTCTCGATGCTCCTTTGTCAACAATCTGGCAGCGGCATCTTTGGCTGGTGGCACTGGCTCTTTGTGTTGGGAACGATCACGCTGTCGGTGGTGGCCTTTATCGACCGCCGCCACCTCTGGGCAGCGGCGGTGCCGGCATCGTTGGCCGCGATGCTTTCGATCGCCAGCTTTCTCACGGTCTTCGACGCGCCGCTGGGCACGTTTGCTCCAGATACGATTGCCGTTGCGGTAAACCGCGTTGTCTGGGTGCCGCAAAACTTTCGTGCGGCCGCCGAATTGCACCACATGCTCTTGCCCGGCGCGACAATTCGAGGCTTGCCGGTGGGGCAATCCCAGACGGCCGTGCCAGTAGCTGGAAAGGATGACCTCGCCATCGTGAGGCTGGGTCTCAACGATCCGCCCCCGGTCGGCGCACTGGGCAGTCGCATCGAACTGGCCAATCGCCAGACCCCCCAGCAATTCCTTGAAATGGCAACCGGACGCGTTGGGGAGCAGTTGTTTTGCCGCGAATGGCTGCTGCCGGCCGCAGCGATGACCCCCGAGTAGCATGCCCGTTGCGGCAGATTATACTGCTGTCGATCCAACTGGCCTTAGACTCTCAGCCCCAGCCTTTTATGAGGAATCCGTTATGAGTGCCGATCTCTACCGCAAAATTGAAGTCTCAAACAATGACCTCGTGACGGTTGCCACATTCAAAGACAGTAAGATTCTTGACGAAGGAGCCCTCGACGAACTCAATGTTGAATTGCTGCGTCTGATCAACGACCGCGCGGGAATCGAGTTGCTCCTGGATTTCCACAATGTGGAATTCATGTCGAGTGCCATGCTGGGCTTGCTCGGCAAGATTCATCGCAAGGTGGGAGGATTGAAGGGGAAGTTGAAAATGTGCAGCATCCGGCCACAGATTTATGAGGTCTTCAAGCTGACAAACCTCAACAAGCTGTTCTCGATTCACAAAGATGAAGCGGAAGCCTTGGCCGCATTTGCACAATAGCCGCCCGCCACGGATGCCCGCCATGAATGCTCCAGTCGCCGCTCCTCCCGCCGGAGCATCGCCGGGCGAATCAACAGTTCAGCCGCGACGCTGCGTGGATGTGCTGATTGCCGAAGACAGCCGCATTCAGGCCAAGATGCTCGAGCGTTCTTTGCTGGCTGCAGGTCACACAGTGCGCTGGGCGATCAACGGCGCTGAGGCTCTGAGAATGGTCCGCGAGCGGCGGCCGGCGATCATCGTCTCCGATATCGAAATGCCGGAAATGACCGGCTACGAGCTGTGTGCTGCGGTAAAAAAAGACCCGGCTCTGAGAACGATCCCGCTGATTTTGCTCTCCACTCTGGCCGATCCCCTCGACATCATTCGAGGCCTCGATGCCGGCGCTGATAATTATGTCACCAAGCCCTACGAAGCCACCTACCTGCTGGCTCGCATGGACGCACTTTTGGATACGCCACTGGATGCCAGCGACGATGCTGGAGGGGTGGTGCTGGAAGTTGGTCTGGCAGGGCAGAAGTTTCGCGTGAAGGCGGGCCGACAGCAGGTGCTCAATCTCCTCGTGTCGACATTTGAAAATGCCGTCACAAAAAATAAAGAATTGATCGTTACCAATCAGGCTTTGTCGGTGGCCAAGGATCAACTCCAGCACGCTAATACCGAGCTCACCCAACTCAACGAGAAGATTGAGCACAGCAACAAGCGAATGGTGCGAGATCTAAAGGCGGCGGCCAAGGTTCAGCAGTCGCTGTTGCCCGCTTTGGCGATCACGATACCGTCGGCCACGGTCGCTTGGAGGTATGTGCCCTGCCAAGAGTTGGCCGGAGATTTGCTCAATGTTTTCCAGCTTGACAACGAGCATGTCGGCTTGTTTGTCGTCGATGTCAGCGGCCACGGCGTGCCCTCGTCGCTGTTGGCCGTCACGATCGGCGCTTTTCTCTCGCCAAAAGTTTCCGACTCGTCACTGCTCGTGCGTCCCGGCAAAGAGGGCGGTCCACCGGTTGTCGTTGGGCCTGCCGAAGTAGCCACGCAGTTGAACCGATTGTTCCAAGCCGACGAACAGGCCGGTCTCTACTTCACATTTATTTACGGCGTTTTGCACACGCCCACCGGGCATCTGCGTTTTGTGTCGGGAGGCCATCCGCCGCTGGCCCGCATGTCTCGGGAGGGCCCGCTTGAACTGATTGAATGCGAGAGTTTTCCGATCGGTTATGTGCCCGACATCGAGTACGAAGAACATGTGCTTGAGTTAAAGCCAGGCGACCGCATCTATCTCTATTCCGACGGTGTGCCCGAGGCGATGAACGAGGCGCTTGATCAAATGGGGAATGAGCGGATGACGGCCGCGATCGAGGCGGTCCGATCGCAGTCTCTGGAAACCGGCGTTGTGGCACTGCTCGATGCAGTGCAGGCGTGGTGTGAGCCCAAGGGACCCTTGGACGATGTCTCTATTTTGGGCATCGAGTGGACTGGCTGAGCGGCAAGTCGAGCCTTTATTCTTAGCGTTTGGCGCGGTAGTAGCTGCAGTGTGTGCCAGTCAGTCGCTCATAGCCGTCGTTGACGCCCAGCATTGTTTCGGCGCCGCCCAAAAAGAGGGCTCCATCGGGGCGGACGGTTTTTCGCATCGCATCGAGAATTGCCCTCCTGGTTGGCACGGCAAAATAGAGCAGCACATTGCGAAGGAAAATAATGTCACAAGGAGGGATCGTCGGCCATGGATCGTTGAGATTCAACTGCCTAAATTCAACCAGCCGGCGGCAGTCTTGCGAGATGCTCCACTTGCCCTGAAAAGGGGTGAAGTATTTTTTTAACAACAGCGGCGAGAGGCCGCGAACGATTTCCAGTTCACTGTAAACCCCTTCGCGGGCCCGCGTCAGCACAACATCGGAGATGTCGGTGGCGATGATCCGAATTTTCCAGGTGGCCAGCAGATCGCGAAAGTGTTCGTTGAGGAGAATCGCCATGCTGTAGGCCTCTTGGCCGGTGGAACTCGCCGCCGACCACAACACCAACTGCCGCATCGGCCCCCGGCTTTGCACCAGTGTGGGAATCAACTGCTTGAGCGTTTCAAACGGGGCTTTATCACGGAAAAACGAGGTTTCGTGCGTCATCATCGCATTGAGAATATCTCGCTCGATGGCTGGGTCGCTGGCCGTACGAATGCGATCTAAGAGCGCATCAAGGCTCGTGCTGCCGCGTTGCCGCATCACCGGCAAAAGACGGGCCACCACGAGATAGATTTTGTTTTCGTCGAGGACAACTCCACTGCGCCGTTTGAGAAACTCTCGCAGGAATGCAAATTGTGGCGCGCTCACCGTCACAAGAGTGTTCTTCATTTCAGATTCACAACACCCGCCGCTTGAGCCGTAGCGAGACTTCAACGCCGAGCTGCGAGAGCGGTAAAATAGCATCGGCCAATCCTGCTCGGGCCACATGGCCGGGCATGCCCCAGACAACGCTGGTCGATTCATCCTGGGCGAGCACATCCCCTCCGGCCGCCACGATCGCCTCGCAACCCTGGAAGCCATCGCGACCCATGCCCGTCAGCACCACCGCTAGCGTGCCTGCTCCCCATGTCTTAGCAGCGCTTCGAAAAAGCACATCGGCTGAAGGGCGGCAGGAGTTTTCAGGGGCCGCACTTGTCAGGCCAACGGTCACGGTCGATCCCGTCTTGACGACCTCCATGTGCATGCCCCCCGGTGCCAAGAGAATGTCGCCGGCCGCAAGCACATGGCCGCTTTGGGCCTCGCGCACAGGCAGGTTGCAGATGTGCGTGAGCCGCTGGGCTAAATGGCTGGTAAACACCGGCGGCATGTGCTGCACGATCAAGACAGGCACGCTGGAGGGGCTGATAAAAGCAGGTAAAAAATCGGCCAAGGCACTCGGGCCTCCGGTCGATACAGCCACGACAACAGCAGCGATCTTTTCGCTCCGCACCCGCCGCGGCACACGCGGGGAGTGGGCAGGGGTTTGAGCAGGCACTAAACGCCCGCCCGAAAAATCTGCTGCCTCCTGACGGCGGGGCACAAGTTGCTTGATCCTGGGAATGATCTCTGCCCGAATCCGAGCGGTCACATCGGCAAGGTTAGAGCCCTGAGGCTTGGCCACATAATCGTTGGCTCCGGCCACGAGCGCCTCGATTGCGGCCTTTGCCCCGCGTTCGGTCAGGCTCGAAAACATCAACACCGGCAGTCGGGGCTGAATGCGTCGCAACTCGCGCAGCATCGTGATCCCATCCATCACAGGCATCTCCACATCCAACAGCACGATGTCGGGATTCGACTCGCGTATTCGCACAAGTCCAATCTGCCCGTCAGCGGCGGTTCCCACCACTTGAAGCTCCGGATCGCCGGCCAGCGTCGTCGCCAGCACGCTGCGAATCGTCAATGAGTCATCGACGATCAGCACGCGGACAGGTGCCCTTGATGCGACTACGCTCGTTGCCACTTGCGACAAAGAGCAAACCCCTAGATCGATCAATTTTTGACCGATGGCTGCTTCTGTGAAGGGCTTGACTACAAAGTCATCGGCTCCGGCATCCAGGGCCATGGCGATGCGGTCTTGATCCTGCTCCGTCGAAACCATCAACAGCCGCAGACCTTGATAGGACGGATCGGTGCGCAGGCGTTTGATCAACTCAATGCCGTCCATCACCGGCATGTGCCAGTTGACCGTGACGATATCGGGCCGACTGATCTGCGTGAGCAGGGCCAATGCCTCCTCGCCATTGGCTGCCTCGTGGCAGTCAAAGTGGAGTGCCTTGAGCATCCGTGCGAGGATGCTTCGAACCGGTTTCGAATCGTCAACGATGAGTGCGTTCACGCGCTTCGATCCCCGATCAAGCTCGATACTCTTCGACCAGTCGCTGTAGATTCTGCGCCATTCTCGCCAACTCCTGAGAAGACAACTGCGCGTTGGAAGCACCCTCGGCTGTGCTCTGGGCGGCCTGGGCGACTTGCCCGATATTCTCGGCGATTTCAGTGGAACCGGCAGTTGCCTCGGCTATGTTGCGGCTGATTTCGCTGGTTGTCATCGACTGCTCTTCAACCGCCGTGGCGATCTTCGTCTGCAGCACATCAATCTTTTCAATCACTGCCACGATTTCACCAATTGCTGTGACGGCCCGCAGCGTGTCGGACTGCATCGTTTCAATCTTCACGCTGATGTCTTCAGTGGCCTTTGCGGTTTCCCGGGCCAATTCCTTGACCTCGTTGGCCACCACGGCAAAGCCCTTGCCAGCCTCGCCAGCGCGCGCTGCTTCGATCGTGGCATTGAGTGCCAGCAGGTTGGTCTGCTCGGCAATCGTGGTGATCACTTTGACAACCTGCCCAATCTGTCCGCTGCTCAGTCCAAGCGCGTCCATCGTCCGCGAAGTGGCCCGGGCCATCTCGACAGACTGTCTGGAAATACTGGCGGCATCTTGAGCGCTGCGGGCAATTTCGTAAATGCTTGACACCAGATTTTCCACTGACGAGGAGACTGTTTTAGTGTTGCCGCTGACCTGTTCGGCCGCCGCGGAAACAAGATTGGCCTGGGCTGTAGTCTCTTCGGCAGCCGCACTCATCTGCTGGCTGACGCTCGTCAACTCTTCCGAGGCACCGGCGAGTGTCTGGGTGTTGTCCTTGATCCCCTCGACAAGCACCAACTGCCGTTGTGCAGCGAGATTAAAACTCCGGGCAATTTTTATTGAGAGTAGCAAAACGCCCAGTGCCGTTACGCCAAAAATCAGACCGGCAAAGTTTTTCAGAGCATCCACCGGCCGAGAGACTTCCGCCAGATCGATCTCTGAAATAATCGCCCATGTCACATCCTGATTGCCGACGCCGTCGCCTCGATGAATGGTGGCTGGGCCCCACGAGGAGAGCACCTGTTTGCCACGGTAGTCGAGCGTTCGGCCGGTTCCCGAAGTTCCGTTTTCGAGCGCATTTCGCACCGCAGCGGTATCAACCTTAAACTTCGGATTGCAGATGGTTGTTTGAACGCCCAGATCCTTGAGAAAACGCGAGTCGCTGCGAAACAGTCGATCCGAGCCAATCGCATAGGTCTCACCAGTTTCGCCCATGCCCAGAGTCTCTCCAACGACGGCGTTGATGCGGTCCAGCGGCAATTGGAAGATGATCACGCCTGCCACCTTGCGGCCGTCCAGAATCGGGGCGGCTATAAACCCTGCCGGTGCAGCAAAGGAGGGAAGGTAGGGGCCGAAATGGCTGAAGGAGACCGAATCCCGCCGGCCCGACGAGACGGCCTCGCGAAAGACACGGCCGATGGAGGTGTCGGAAAACGCCCCACTCTTGAGCGAAGAGGCAAAGTCGATCTCTTTAAAAACGGAGTAGACCACGTCACCACTTTGGGCATCGACTAAAAAGATGTCGTAAAGGCCAAACTTCTTGAGAAAACTTCGCAGGATCGGATGGTAGGTGCTGTGTGTTTTGGAATAGCTCGACTTGTCGCCGGCAGTGTCGAGTTTGTCTTTAGAGCCGAGCGGATTTTCATTCTGGCGAATGTAGAGGTATTGTAAGAAAGCAGCCTCGTCTCCCAGAGATTCGCCGAGCGACGCAGCGGCAATCTCTTTGTCGTTACGGCGGCGAAACTCACCGGCAAAGTCGCCGGTGTAATACGACTGCAATTCCTCGCGGGCCTTGGCTTGCTCGGCCTCTCCGATTGCATCTTCTTTGAGAATGGTTTGAAATCCGTCGCGAAATGCGGTGAGGGCATCAGCCACCATGCGGTCTTCGGACAACGCCCGCAACTGGTCTTCTGTGGTGGAAAAATAGCGCTCCACCTGTTTGCTGGTGATCGCCCGAACAACCTCCAACTGCGACTGGGCCTGCGTGTCGAGTGCTTGAGAGGCGGTGCGGTAGGTCGCGTAGCCCATCAGGGCCAGTGGCACAAGCGACACAAGGAGCAGCGACAGCAAAAGCGGATTGGTAAAAAACCGCTTGAGTCTCGTCAGCCACGACGGCCCGATGTGACGGTGGAAATTGTCAGACATTCTGGGGGCCAGGTTCATTGCACCGCTCGTCTCGCTTGTCATCGCAGGGTCTTCTCCATGTGTGTTTCCGATCGTTCCGACTCATTGGCTGTAGACACCATCACCCCAGACACTATGGCCTCAATGCTCAACAGATGCACGAGACCGTTTGGGCCGGCAAAAACGCCCTCAATTGCATCCCTTGAAAAGTGTTCGGTCACTGCCGTGGGCTGCTCGATTGCCACGGCGGGAATGTCAATCACATCAATCAACTCATCGACGAGCAGACTAAACAGCTCTCCGCCACTGACGAGCACGATGTTGGTAGGGCTTTTATCGGCCGGCATGTCGGTGAGCCCAAGGCGATAGCGCATGTCGATGGCCGGCACGATGCGGCCGCGCAGATTGAGCAGGCCGCGGATCGCCCGATGCGCTCGCGGCACAGGCGTCATCGCTTGACTGCGGAGCACTTCGATGACGCTGGCCGCATCGACGGCAAAGCAGCGGCCAGCCACTAAAAATGCACAGGAGCGCCGGGGGGCACTCGCGGCTGGATCGGTTAGCGGCGGGCTGTGCGACACGCTCATAGCGAAACCTGCGGCGGGTGATCAGGAGCCCTTGGGGTGAGTGCTGTGCGCACGTCGAGCACCTCGGTGGCACGACCAGCAATTGCAATCGTGCCCAGCACACCGACTGCCCGGAGCGAGCAGTTGAGCGGCGTCTGAGGCTCGACCACTTCCAGAATGCGTTCGACCCGCAGGCCAACATCGCCTTCACCGCTGGCGGTGGAAAGAATCACAGCCGTCACGCCGTGGGCCTCAGTTGAAGCTCGAGCCTGGGCCACCCGGCCCTCAACGCCGCTCTTTGACATAAAGAGATCATTTGTGATTCTCTGCTGGGCGTGCGTCCCGAGCAGATCGTCTGCATCGGCCAGAGCCATCAGGCGGCCGGCACGGTGAATGACGGTGCGGCCAGCGGTCTGTTCCAAATCGGCACGCGGAAATGTTTCCAACCGAGCGACTTCTTCCAGCGGCACAGCCACCCGTCGGCCCGAGATTGTTTCGCACAGCAGGTAGCGGGGTTGGCTGACCACCCGCACAAGGGCTTCGTCACTCTGCGAGTCGTGCGGTCGCAGCGGGATCTGGGCCATGTGCGCAATGCCTCGGGGATCGAGGATCAGTACGACGGCCCCGTCGCCCATGACGGTGGCGCCAGCGTAGAGGCCCAGCGAGACAAGCACAGCCGCGATCGGCTTGACGACAATGTCGGCATTGAAACCCACGGTGTCGACAACAAGCCCGAATTCGTAGTCGTCGATCCGCAGAATGATGACGGTGCCGCTACTCAAAGTGGCTCGCTGAAAAGTCGGCTCCAGCGTCGTATCGAGAAACACCAGAGGCAAAAGCCGGCCCCGCACGCGCAGCATCGGAGCCCCTTCCAGCCCTTCCACATGATTCAATTGTGCCGCCGCTGCTTCTGGCTGGGAATGCGCCGTCGTCAGGCGATCGCTGCGGAGGGCGATCAACTCGCGAACATAGGCCTGTGGAATGGCAAATCGCTGCTGCTGCGAACTGACAATCAAGGCTGGAATGATGGCCAGTGTGAGCGGAATGCGCACTCGCACCGTTGTGCCGACATCGGTTTGGCTGGCAATGTCAACAGTGCCGCCAATCGATTCGATATTGGTTTTAACGACATCCATGCCGACGCCTCGACCCGAGACATCCGTCACTTGAGCGGCAGTGGAGAACCCCGGCTCAAAGATAAATTGCAGCACGCGATCGTCGGGCAGAGCGAGTGCCTCTTCAGCCGTCACAAGACCACGGGCCACGGCCTTGCGACGCACCGCCTCGACGGGTATCCCGCCGCCGTCATCTTTGATCTCAACAGTCACCTGACCGCTTTCGTGAAACGCGCGGAGCGAGAGGCGGCCGGCCGCTGGCTTCCCTTTCGTCAGTCGGGCCGTCGGCGTTTCGATGCCGTGATCGACGGCGTTGCGCAGCAGGTGTGCCAATGGATCGCGGATTGTTTCGATCAGCGAGCGGTCGAGCTCTGTATCGGCTCCGTCGATCTGCAGATGGACTTCCTTGCCGCAGGTCACGGCCAGATCGCGGACGATCCGCGGAAATTTGCTGAACACATGGTCGATGGGCTGCATCCGTGTTTTCATCGCTGCACTCTGTAAAGCGCCGGTGACGGTGTGGATGCGTTGCACGACTTTGAGGAGTTCAGGAGTGTCGGCCCCCACCGTCGCCTGCAATTGATTGCGGGCCAGTACCAATTCACCCACCAGATCGACAATCGATCCCAGCAGGCCCACATCGACTCGAATCGAAGGCTCTGCTGCCGCTTTGGAAACGGGAAACGCCGGCTGAACGGCTGGCAGCTTTGGCGTGGGAGATGGTTGGAGTGCTGGGGATGCGGCCTGTGGGGCGGGCTCGGTTGGTAACTGCGTGAGGGGCAAGCGGGTCACAACGATGTCGCTGGTGCTGCGTTGCAATGGCCGATTTGACACGGCGTCTTGGGCAACCCGCACAAGAGTCTGGGAAAGATCGCGAAAGTCGGTATCCCCCTCGCTGCCGGTTTGTTCGATGGCATCGAGAATCGTTCGCACCGCATCGACGAGCGTGAGCAGCGCGCCTGTGACACGATCGTTGAGCTCGATCGTGCCGTCACGCAACTGTCCCAGCAGGTGCTCGCCGCTGTGAGTGATCGCGCCCAGCTTGGCAAATCCAAAGAAGCCGCTGGTACCTTTAATAGTGTGGACAGTGCGAAAAATGCTGGCCAAGCGTTTGGGATCGCGAGGATTTTCTTCAAGCGCCACCAGATCCCGATCGAGCTGATCGAGATTCTCGGCCGCTTCAACCAGAAATTCCCGTACAAATTCTTGATTTTCGCCCATGTGGCAAGCATACATCGCAAAACAAGCGAGGCGACAAACGTGATTGTGTCGCATAAAAACGCCCTTTTCGGACCGCTGACCCCTAAGCCCAGCTCATTTCTAGCATCTGCCGACTGGACTCCGATTCGACCCTCACCCTTAGCCGCTGTGCCGTTGGCCGACTCACGCAAACCGCCCTTTTTGACATATTCCGGGGGAGGATTGTTTTTGCTACCGTGCGCAGCGAGTCGACAGCCACCCCACTCTTTATTTTTAAGACAAGGCTACGACCACATCGTCCAGAGGGATTTTTCATGCGGTTTTCAAACGATTCTTTCGGCATCGAGCGGCCATCCACGGGGATGTGGCTCGTTATCCTTGGAATCAGCTGCGTGGCTTGTCTGGGCTGCGGCACAACTCGCTGGAGTGATTCCAAACGGACGGCAACCGAACAACTGCTGATGTCTGACGCCATCGAACGGGCGGTTTCCAAGATGGACATCAGCCCGCTCTCCGGCCGCAAGGTCTTTCTGGATACGGCCTACATGACCGACATTGAGGACAAGGACTACCTTGTCAGTTCCCTACGGCAGCACATGCTTGGGTCGGGATGTTTTTTGATGGATCAACGTGACACAGCCGATCTGGTTGTGGAAATCCGTGTCGGTGCGCTTGGAAACGACCGCAGTAGCTTGATCATTGGCATTCCAGCGACCGACATCAGTGCTGGCAGCAAGTCAGCGAGTTTGCCGGAAATAGCCCTCGCCAAACGCACCGACCAGCGGGCTGTGGCAAAGGTGGCGGTGTTTGCCTACGAGCGGGTCACAGGCCGACCGTTCTGGCAAAGCGGCCTTGAAAATGTCGCCAGCAACGCGCGGGACAAATGGCTTTTTGGGGCCGGGCCGTTTCAAGAAGGGGATGTCGTCGAGCAGTCGCATCTGGCCGGTCAGACCCGCCGTTCGGAGCAGCGGATCGCGAAAAAAACGCCAAAAAATCAATCCAGATCGCTCGTTCTTTCGGATGCCGAACAGGCCGATAAGGCCAACTCAGCATTGGTCGATCTCAAAAGACCCCACCTCTTTGCTCCGTTTCCCCCATATCCCTCGACGGAGCAGCCATTGCAAGCGGTCGTGCCAACCGCTCGCGTAGCAGAACTGCCATCGGCCAGTACGGGCCCGCCCACATCTCAGGCTCGCTAGGAACGCTAAAAACATCGGGCGTATATCGGGCGGATAGAGAGAGTGGATGCAGGCGTCAGCGGAGCTAGACTTTAGGCTTCAGAGGTGCTAAAATTCAGGCGTCAGAGGTGCTGGCTAGAGAATGACTTCAACTCGGGCCGTTGACTTTTCGGCCATAAAATGCATCAAGATTTATCGGTAGGGGAGGATGTATACCATGTCAATTCCATCGATTCGAAATCAAAATATACGTCGCGGCTTTACGCTCGTCGAAATGCTGGTGGTGATAGCCATCATCGGAATCCTGATTGGTTTGCTGTTGCCAGCCGTGCAGATGTTTCGGGAATCCGCCCGCGCGGGGCTCTGCATGAACAATCAAAAACAATTAGGAATTGGCCTCCATAGGTATATCAACCAATTTTCAAGGTCGCCGACCGCGGATCAGATGATGACGGAGTTGGGCAAGTATACCGAAGGATCGCAGGCTATCTACAACTGTCCAACGGCCTACTCGGGCACGGTAAGTGCCGCTGCGAGCCTGTCTTACGGAGCCAATCAGTGCCTCGAACGATTTATAGAGGAGTCGGGCAAGATCGTGCTGACAGATGCGTTTCTGGGCCAATTGCGTTGGGCCAACGCCGACAATGAATTGTGGAAGATTACTGTCGCTCCACGGCACGGTGGCATGCTCAATGTTTTGTATCACGATGGAAGCGTGCAGAGAATGAGCCCGGAGGAGATAGATCCCTATGACTCCAGTGTCCTGAGTCTTGATCCCGACTCAGGAAGACCACTTACAAGAGGCAAAGAAATTACCGACCGGCTGTGGAAGCCCAGGCTGGGCTGCCCCAGTCAAATAGATCAAGACTGCTCAGATGGTGGTGGTGGTGGTGGTGGTCTGCTTGCCGAATACTGGGGGGATTCCACATGGAATAATCCCTATGAAAAGACGCCCGGCAAGCCCGATTCCGTTCGGGTCGACAAATCGATGTTCGGCCCCTTTGGCTCAGCCAACGGAACATCGATCACACAACCCACCGCAGATGGAAATCAGACTCATAATTACCCGTTTGGGGTGAGTAGTCGGACCGGTTCAGACTCAAACGGAAACGGCTTGTCCGATTGTTGTCTGCGGGCTCGCTGGAAGGGTTATGTCTTGACCCCGAGCACAGGCAACTACACTTTTAAAGTGCGTCAGGACGACAATGTCTGGATCTTTATCGACGGCATTCAGGTTTACCAGCGAGGCTGCTGCGGCACCTTTACCAGCACTCCGTTTAATCTGATCAAGGGCCTGCACTCGATCGAAGTTCGCTTTGACGACAATTGCTGGAGCTGCAACTACTTGGAAATCCAATGGAGTTCCGATTCTGGAATGAGCCTCAAAAACCTCGAACTCACAGACTTGGTCTGCCCTTAGGTTGCGTGCGCCGCTGACTCGTTTTCCGCCATTGCCGCCATCGTCGGCTTAGAAAGTGCCATGTTCATTCATGTCTAGTTTAAGTCCATGTTTAAGCATGTCTGGCTTTTGTGTTGCGAGGCTTGCCTGGGGGTTTTGCGTCGGTGTGGCGTTGGCCACGGTTATGCTTCTGGCGGGCTGCAATGGCGAGCAGCGGCCTCGGCATAGCGACCAGATTTTTCAGGACAGGCTAAAAGTCGACACGCTCTTTCTGACCGAAGATGGCCAGCGGATCGTCCGGCCGATGAATCCCCAGAGTCTTATAGTGTTCGACGCAGCGGCAGGAAAAATCGCCTGGCCAGCCTTCCAGTGCAACAATTCAGATTGCCCCGGTCGAAAAGCGGACGGTTCTCCGTACCTGTTCTCGCGTTCCAATCCGTTTGTCAGCGTGCAGGCGGACGGGTCAATTTCTACTCGGTCACAATCGACGGCAGCCGACTTTGAGCAGTTTCAAAAATATGCCGAAGTAAAGTGCCCTGCCTGCTTAGAAAAGCGGAACCGAGTCAGCGAATCAGCGCAGCAGCGGCAGCAGTATGTCGACTGGTGCCAGTCTCATGTGCTGGCCAGTGCGGCAAAGCGTCTGGCAGAACTCGACCGCGAATTGCAAAAGACTCTGCCCAAACAGCCGCGACAGAGGTAGGCTCGAAGAGTCACAAATGGCCCTCGGGCCAAGAGAAGATTCGGATGCGATTGCCATCTGGATCTTCTACGATCAATTCGCGGAAGCCCTCGGTGTGCACCTTGGGATCAATCAAAACCGCGCCTGCTTCGATGAGCCTGGAGTGGATGAGATCGAGATTGACGACCTCGAAGCCGAGGCTCCAGCGAACGCTGGACTCTCCCGGTAAAGGGCGGCTGAGGATCGCCAGTCGCGTGTCGCCCGCATCAAAGAGGGCGTAGCCGTCGTCTACCACTCGCACCAGCACCCGCAGGCCCAGCACGCTGCGATACCATTCCACGAGTTTTGCCCACTGTGCGGTCCGCAGCTCAATGCTAAAGAGCGAGGGGCGATTGGAAACGGGAACAGACAAGCCAAAACTCCTTCTAGGCGAGCACCAAAAGCGTGGGGCTAACAGAACACGGCCGCCGCTGGCGTTCTACCCAAATTCTTATGCGGCTGAAAAGGCCGGGCTCTGTTCCGAATGGCCTTCTCCAAATGGCAGCCACAAACGACAATCGCGGCGGTCTCTTTTTCTGCCGTTTTGTGTCGTCCTCCTTGCGACCCAAACATCTACCGGTTCAATTTCCGCATGCCACAGCCCACCCCGCCGAATCCTGCCACCGCCACGCCTGGGAAAAGTGCCGTCACATCCTCGGCCGCGTCGCTCCAGCAGGCTCGCCGAGACAAACTTGATCGACTCAAGGCTCTGGGCATCGATCCTTGGGGTCAGCGTCTGGATGGCGTGTCGGCCATGGCGACTGTTCGCCTACAGGGGGATGCCCTCGACAAGAATCCTGATCCAGCCCTGAGCCCAACCGAGCCGAGAGTGCGGGTGGCTGGTCGAATCATGCTGCTGCGCAGTGCCGGCAGCCTCGTCTTCATCGATCTCGTCGATCGCACCGGCCGCATCCAGATCATGCTTGGAAAAAAACAGGTTGGCCCCGATCTTTGGAAGATTGTCGACTGCCTCGACTTGGGTGATCTGATTGGCGTCGATGGTCGGCTCGGCTACTCCAAGACGGGCGAGATGACAGTCTTCGCGTCGGCATTGCACTTTCTCACGAAGTCGCTGGAAACACCCCCGGATAAGTTTCATGGCCTCGTCGATCCCGAACTCCGTCAGCGGATGCGGTATCTCGATTTGATCCATGGCGAAGGAGTGCGCGATCGGTTTATCGCCCGCAGCAGAATTGTCGAGGCGGTGCGGCGTGTGCTGGCAACCCGAAACTACCTCGAGGTGGAAGGGCCAACCCTTCAGGAAACAGCCGGCGGCGCCGCTGCAAGGCCGTTCAAGACGCATCACAACTCACTCGATATGCCGCTGGTGCTCCGCATCGCGCTGGAACTGCACTTAAAACGCCTGCTCGTCGGCGGCATGGATCGCGTCTTTGAATTGGGACGAGTCTATCGCAATGAAGGAGTCAGCCCGCGACACAACCCCGAGTTCACAATGCTCGAGGCGTACGAGGCCTACGGCGACTATCTGACAATGATCGATCTGGCCGAGGCAATTCTCGTGGAGAGTGCCCAGGCCGCCGGCACGCCCACTCAGTTTGAATGGCTGGGGCACACGATCGACCTCACGCCTCCCTTTCGCCGGGCGAAGTACGACGACTTGCTCGCCACTGTGACGGGCTGCGATCCGACCGATCCGGCGAGCGTGGCCGCCGCTGCTCGAGCTGTCGGGATCGAGACCGCCGACCGCCATCCCGATGTCATCAAGAGCGATCTCTTCGAAGCCCGCGTCGAGGAGACGCTGGCCGGACCTATTTTTGTGATCGACTATCCGGCGGCGATCTGTCCGCTGACAAAACGCAAAATCGACAACCCACAGATTGCCGAACGCTTTGAACTCTATGTCGCCGGCATGGAGCTGGCCAACGCCTACACGGAGTTGAACGATCCGGATTTGCAAGAACAGCTCTTCCGCACGCAGTTGGCCGGTATGACGGCCGACGATTCGATGGCCCGCATGGATCACGATTTTATCCGCGCCCTGCGGCACGGCATGCCGCCGGCTGGTGGACTGGGCATAGGCATTGATCGCCTGGTGATGTTTTTGACGGCGGCTGCCTCGATTCGGGATGTGATTTTATTTCCAATCCACCGGCCGCACGCGGAAGTCTAGAGCATCCAATGTATAAACTCTTGCTCTGTTGGCGTTATCTCCGCACGCGTTGGATCGCGCTGGCGAGCGTTGTCAGCGTGACGCTCGGCGTGGCGACGATGATCGTCGTGAACGCCGTGATGGCGGGCTTCTCTCACGAAATGCAAACCCGCATCCACGGAATTCTCTCCGACATCGTTTTTGAGAGCCACTCGCTCAGCGGATTTCAGGATCCAAAGTGGCACATGGAGGAGATCAAACGCGCTGGGGGAGCGGCGATTGCAGGCATGACGCCGACGGTGGCCGTGCCCGCGATGCTCAACTTTCAAGTGCGGGGCCAGTGGGTGACGCGGCAGGTGATGTTTATCGGCATCGACGAATCGACTCACGCACACGTCAGCGACTTTGGCGGCTACCTCCAGCACCCAGAGAATCGCAAACAACTCTCGTTCAATCTGCGTGAAGGGGGATACGACACAGTTGATAGCCAAGCAGACTCCCCTGGACCGACGCGACCGGCGCTAGAAGGGGCGGGCTGGCCTTACCGGCGGATGCGCGTCGAACGGGAGCGACTGTGGCGACAGCGACTGGAATCGCAGCAGGCTCCGTCGGCTGTCAACGACGAGGCACCCCAAAACCCTCAATCCCAACCAGCCCGCTCAGTCAACACTCAGGTCGAGGCCGTACTGGCTGCGGCCGATGCGCCGGCTGATCCAGCAACGGATGCGCCGGCCAGCAAACAAGATCCATTTCGCGCTGTTCGACCCGAGGAGGGGCGTGTCATGGATCCCGCGCAAGAGCAGTTCACAGGCATCGTGCCGGGGATAGGCTTGGCCAGCTTTCGCGACAACACGGGCGTCGATCGGTTTCTTATCCTGCCTGGCGACGATGTCAAAGTCACATTCCCAACGGCCGGAACACCTCCCAAGGCAGTCAGCGACACATTCACAGTCGTCGACTTTTACGAGAGCAAGATGAGCGAATACGACTCCAACTTTGTCTTTGTACCGATTCAAGAATTGCAGCGGATGCGCGGCATGATCGACCCGCAAACAGGCATTCCTAGCGTCAATTCGATTCAGATCAAACTGTCGCCCGGCACAGATCTAGCCCTTATGCGCGATCAGTTGCGAAAGGCCTTTCCTGCCGAGATGTATCTGATCTCCTCGTGGCGAGACAAGCAGGGACCGCTGCTGATGGCCGTCGAAATGGAGATGGCCGTGCTTAATATTCTGCTCTTTTTGATTATTGCCGTCGCTGGATTTGGGATTCTCGCCATCTTCTTCATGATTGTTGTGGAGAAGACCCGCGATATCGGCATTCTCAAATCACTGGGCGCAAGTTCCAGTGGAGTGGCAGGAATTTTTCTGGGATACGGCCTCTTTCTGGGGTTGCTCGGAGCGGGGGCCGGGCTGGCCTTGGGTCTGGCGATCACTTGGAACATCAACACAATTCGCGCTTTCGTAGAATGGTGCACGGGCCAACGCGTCTTTGATCCGTCGATCTACTACTTCTTTAAGATCCCCACAATCGTCAATTTTTATACGATCAGTTGGATCATTGCCGGAGCGGTGGGCATTGCCGTGGGTGCGAGTGTTTTGCCAGCCCTCAGGGCAGCGCGACTCCATCCGGTGGAGGCTCTGCGGCATGACTAGAGCAGCCATGAATGACGACAAACAACCGGCGCGGGCAGATCGTGAGCAAGCAGGTCGTGAGTGCGATGAGCATGGCAACGCCGCACCGATCCCGCTTTTGTCGGTGCGAAAATTGCGGAAGAATTACCGCTCAGGCGGCGGTTTGCTTGAAGTCCTGCGGGGCGTCGACTTCGATCTGGATCAGAGTGGCTTTGTGGCCATCGTCGGCCAGAGCGGTTCTGGAAAAAGCACGCTTTTGCATCTGATGGGACTGCTTGACGAGCCCGATTCAGGCGAGGTTTATCTGAGCGGCACTCGCATCGACAACTTGCCGGCCCACCACCGCGACCGCCTGCGCAACACCGACATCGGCATGGTCTTTCAGTCGTACCACCTGCTGCCGGAATTGAATGCGCTGGAAAATGTGCTGGCACCTCTGATGGTGCGGTATGGGGTGTTTGAATGGATGCGCCGAAAAACAGAGGCCCGCAGTCGCGCCCGCACGCTCCTGGAGCGATTTGGACTCGGCGCACGACTCCACCACAAGCCGCGGCAGCTCTCGGGGGGCGAAATGCAGCGGGTGGCAATCGCCCGGGCACTTGTTTCGCAGCCCCGCGTGCTCTTGGCCGATGAGCCGACAGGCAATCTCGACGAGGCCAGTGGGGCCGAGATCCTCGATACAATTTGCGAGTTGAACCGGGAGGACGGCCTTTCTATAGTGCTGGTCACCCACGATTCGGCGATCGCCCGGCGGGCCGATAGGATCGTGCGTCTGGCGGCAGGACATGTCGAAAAAGTCTAAAATGAAAATCATCCACTGGCAATTCCGCCAGACCAAGGACAGCGTGCAAGGAATCGTCTGATGCCCCGTATAGTTTTTATGAACGATCGACTTGTGCCCGAGGACGAGGCCCGTGTCAGCGTGTTTGACCATGGGCTGCTCTACGGGGATGGCGTGTTTGAAGGTCTGCGCAGCTATGCGGGTCGTGTTTTTAAACTCGACGCCCACATCGATCGGCTTTGGGAGAGTGCCCGCGCGATCTGCTTGGAGATTCCCCTCTCGAAGACGGCGGTTGCTGATGCTGTGACCCAGACGCTTGCCGCCAATCAACTCGCCGATGGCTATGTGCGATTGGTAGTAACGCGTGGCGCAGGCAGCCTCGGCCTTGACCCAACCCGCACAAAAAATCCGCAGGTGATTGTCATTGCCGACACGATCAGTCTCTACCCGCGTGAATACTATGAGAAGGGACTGCGGATTGTCACTGCCGCAACGCAGCGCACGCAGTCGGCGGCGCTTTCACCACGCATTAAGTCGCTGAATTACTTAAACAACATCATGGCCAAACTAGAGGGATTGCAGGCCGGTTGCGTCGAAGCGCTGATGCTCAATCACAAAGGTGAAGTAGCCGAATGCACCGGCGATAATATTTTTATCGTGCGTGGTGGTACGCTGCTCACGCCCCCTCGCGATGCCGGAATTCTGGCAGGCATCACTCGCAACGCCGTCTTAGAACTGGCCGTTCAGGCCGGCATTGTCGCTGTCGAAGCGACGCTTGTGCGGCACGATCTCTACACGGCCGACGAATGCTTCCTGACAGGCACTGCCGCCGAAGTGATTCCGGTGGTCACGATTGACGGCCGCTGCATCGGGTCTGGAGTACCCGGACCTGTTACGGCCAGACTCAGCAAAGATTTCCACACACTGGTGCGGGCGTGAGAAAGCGCCGAGCCACGCGGGCGAATCCCGCCTAGACCCCTGCGTCTCCCCGCCTTAAAAAGCCCGGAGCGCAAGCGACGGGGCGAGAGATATAAAATCATCGCTAAAATATGGCGGTGTTTAGCCGATGTCCGGTTTGTGGCGTTGGCTTTCGATATTGCGGCACGCCAACTCTCCCTCGCTGACGCTACGGGCTTCTGCGGAAGGGAAGCGACGCGGCTAACCGTACAACGCTGCGTCTGATCGACTCTTTCTTTCAATCCACGCCGCTACTGCCGGTCCACGCGGTGTTCTTCGTCGCCAATGCAGTCGTAACGCGATGTGTAGCCCGGCTGATGCGATCGAATAACCTCGGCCTCGTATTCCTGCACGACCCGCTTTTGAATCAAGTCACGGCTTTGGGCGTTGATGGGATGGGCAATGTCGGCATAAAGCCGGAGGCGACCGTCGTCATCACGAGGCAGTTCACTGTCCAGAAGCTTCTTGCCACACTGGCTGCAATAGACTGCACGCAGTGGATTTTTGAACCAGCACGCTTGGCAGTGCGAGGTCAGCTTGCGGCTGGGCATGGCCACAAACAGACCGGTCGGCCCACCGATAATCTTTAAATCGCGCACGACAAACCCGCCGTCGATCGTAATGGCGCAAAAGGCCAGCAGCCGCTCGGCGGCATTCTCGACCAACTTGATCCGAACATCGGTGATATTCATGGTGTCAGTTTCCCCCAAACCCAACGACAAAAACTCCCGGCCACAGTTTTGTGTGGTGCAATTCTAATTCTTCTAAACGCGCTGCGATCTGCTGCGCTTCGCTGCGAGATGGCACAATCGCAAAGCAGGCACTGCCGCTGCCCGTCAGCATCGGTCGCACTGCTCCGGCTGCCGATAGGTCAGCCAGCAGCCTGGCAACTTCAGGGCAGATTTTCAGAGCGGGTTGCTCCAGGGCATTGAAGAGCAGCGACAGAGCGGCGGCAGATGCTCCCTGAGTGAGTGCGGCTGCCAACTTTGGGGCCAAGCCTCGCCGTGAACTTTCCGGCACACATCGCGCATAGACTACCGCCGTCGAGAGCCCCACCGCCGGACAGACAATCACAGCCGACAATGGCGGAATGCCTGAAACTGGTTCGACTCGCTCGCCACGGCCCCGCGCAATTGCCGGCCCGCCGGCAAAAAACCAAGGGATATCGCTACCGATCTCGGCGCCGATGGCTGCTAATCGTTCGCCTGGCCAGTTGAGCCCCCAGACCCGTGATGCCGCCATCAGGACTGCAGCAGCATCGCTTGAACCACCCCCCAGACCAGCACCCGAGGGAATCTCCTTGATCAATTCGATAGCCAGCCCTTGCTGCACGCCGGCCTCGCGGGCGAGTGCCTGCGCAGCGCGAACGACAAGGTTTGTAGCATCGCCGGGCACATCCCGATTGAGTGACCTAGCGGCCCCTTCGGCAAGTCGGCCGGCAAAGCTGACCTGCAGTGTGATGGCCGTTCCTTCGGTCGCACGCACGTGGAGCGTGTCGTAGAGCGTCACCGGCACCATCAGCGATTCGATTTCGTGAAAACGGTCGTCACGCTTGCCCAGCACCGCCAGCGAAAGATTGAGCTTTGCCGGTGCCTGAATGGTTGTGGCACTCAAATCGCAGCAGTCGACACGATCGGCAAGGTGTTGTGATGACATCGGTGCGCCGCAATGCCCGAATCCAAAAACCCGTTTTGTTCATAAGCGACAAAATAATGATCTCATGGAAAACTAATAATCTCGCGCACATTTGTCAAGAGAGAGGGGCGATTGCAGGATCGCATAGGGATCGGCCTGGGCCTCCTCAATCATTCAGGCCGTCACCTGCCGGATGCCTCTGCCCAAAGTCGCTTGGAGTAAACGAAGACCACCGCGGTACGGCGGGCAAGGCGGGTGGCGCACGCGCTCATCGTCTTAGGAAGCCCGGAGCGCGAGCGACGGGGGGCGGGGTGAAAAACCATCGCCACAATATGGCGGGGTGCAGAGGCCAGTTGGTGACGTCGCGCTGAACAGTTACGGCACGCCAAACCTCCCTCGCTCGCGCTACGGGCTTTTCAAGAAGGAAGCGATGGGGCCACCTGGTGACGCAGGCATTATTAAAAAAAACCCACGGATTCTGCGGAGGAGCCCAGAAAGAGAACCTCGACAGCCAGAGAAGCTACCTAGCGCCAGGTAGCCAAGAAGGCGACGGTTAAAAGAGACAGGGAAAGCCCGACGGCCACCAGCACAACCAGCAAAATGGCGATGCTGCGGCCCGCCCACAAATCCTCCCGAATCATTTCGGTTCGATCGGCTTTTGAGAACGACTGATTCCAGATTGGAAAAGTCTTTTCGTCGTAGACCCACTGTGTGCGTTTCTCAATATTTATTTCGCCGCTTATTTCGCTACTCATGGTGGGTTGGGCTTCAATTCTGAATGGGGCTTGAGCGGGAGGGGAAAGAGATGAGGTATGATTTGGGAGTCTGACAGGCCAACGCTCCGGAGTTTACTCTGCTGATTCTTTGAGTACCAGTGGCGATTGTTCGATCCAATTCATTCCCTCGGCTCTTCTCGTCGACCCCACACCATGCAACCCCTCACCATCATCGATGTCGATGCCTGCTCCGAGGCTTCCTCGGTCAACGCACAGTCGGTTCTCGAGGCTGAAAAGTTGGCTATTCTCGAACCCAACGAGACTCTTTCGGCCTGGCTAAAAAGCCAGCAACAACCGGCCTGGCGTGCCAAAGCGATCCAGCGCTGGCTGTTTGGTCGCCGTGCCGCGTCGTTTGACGACATGACCGATCTGCCACTGGGCCTGCGCACGCAACTCCAGAACAGTTACCGAATCTGGACTACCTCGATCGTCAAGCACACCGTCGCCGAGGACGGCACGGAAAAATTGCTACTGGAACTTCATGATCAGCAACGGATCGAGTGCGTGCTGCTTCGTGAACAGGAACGTCGCACTGTCTGCATTAGTTCACAGGTTGGCTGCGCGATGGGCTGCGTGTTTTGTGCCAGCGGCATTGATGGCGTCGTGCGCAATCTGACGACCGGCGAGATTCTGGAGCAGTTGCTCAGGCTGGCCCATCTGCTCCCTATCACTGAGCGGATTAGCCATATCGTTGTGATGGGCATGGGAGAACCACTGGCCAACCTAGACCGCCTCTTGCCGGCCCTAGCGACGGCGCAGCATCCAGACGGTCTGGGCATCTCGCAGCGACGCATCACCGTCTCGACCGTCGGTTTACCCACGGGCATTGATCGCTTGAGTGAGGAAAATCCAGGCTACCATCTGGCTGTTTCCCTGCACGCCGCCGACGACGCTTTGCGCACGCAACTTGTGCCGATCAATAAGTCGAGTGGACTAGCCGAGATAATGGCTAGCGCCGATCGCTACTGGGAAGCCTCCGGCCGGCGACTGACATTTGAATATGTGCTCTTGGGCAGCATCAATGATTCGCCCGAACAGGCCCGCGATTTGGTGCGACTGCTCGGCGGCCGCGCGGCGCTGGTCAACATCATTCCCTACAATCCGGTCGCAGGCCTGCCGTGGCGTGAGCCGACGCAAGGATCCCGGGAGCGATTTCTTGACGTGCTGCGGGCAGCGGGCGTCAACGTGCAGGTGCGTCGTCGCAAGGGAGCCAGAATCGATGCGGCCTGCGGCCAACTGCGACGCCTTGCCGCTCAGGCCATCCAGCCCAGCAGCATGACGGCCACGAAAACCGTGCCCAAAATGCCCCCCAGCCAGACGGCCCAGTGAAGGGTCGCAAACCGAATCTCGGCCGGGTCTTCGTGGTGCGTGGCGGCAAAGATCAAGCTGGCCAAGGCCACCAGTGGCAGGGCGTAAAAAATGCCTGGCACATTTTCGGCAAGCGTTGCTAAGAGGGGTGTGCTAGGTAGCCCGTGCGAGGTTGCCATCGCAATAAATCCCGCACAGATCAGCGGTTGCATGGAGAGCATCATGGGTAGGCAAAAGACTCCTGAATGTTACGTCGGGGTCTGGATGTTTTTGTCGCCAGCATTTTTATGCAGCTTACGATCCTCGTCGGTGGGCGTGCCCAAAGGCCCCGCCCAGGCATCGAAGATCACCAGCAGATTGAGCATTCCGGCAAGCATCGTGTAGAGCGTGCCGATCTCAAAAAATTTTCCCAGTCGGCGGTGCCAGATCGAAAGCTGATCGCCACGAAATTGGCGGAGCGGTGGCTTGTCAAAGAAATCATCGGCTTCAATGTCTGGATCCGACTGCGTTAGGCTTTCGGCATACTTTCGCGAAACAGATTGCCCGGTACTCAGAGGCGGTGCCATGAAGCCGATGGGCAGCAGTGGTTGCCGAGCGGAGCCGTTGAGGTGCCTCGACTGAATCACCGCAGGCAATGCCACCAAGCCCGCGCCCGCCTGACAGACAAATGCCCAGCGAGTCTCGCCTGGTTTCCACGACGCATAGACAACCTTGCCCCCTCCTAGCCACAGGCCGATGAGAAATGTGGCCATGATCGCGCCCATAAAAATCGCTCCCTTCTGGGTGCGACCCTGATAGATCTGCCCCAATCCGGGCAGGCACCAGGAAAGGAGCGCTGCCAGAGCGGGATTTCTGAGATCAATGCTCGAGCCGTCGTCGGGAGAGATCGCCACAATCCTGGAGCCAATCGGTGGGCGGGTCTGACCGGATTGGAAATTGGCCCGGGAGGCGGATCGTTGTAGGGGGAGTGGTGTTGGCTTTATCACGCAGAAAAAACTCCGAATCAAAATGAGACTGCGTATTCTACCGGCGAAGTCTACGCATATTGTGGCTTGAGCAAAATCGCACCCCGGCGAGAGACAGGAGTCTTGGGAGGAAGCAGCCCTAAGCGTCAGGGTTGGGAGGATCGGGCGGACCGTCGACTGCCCCGCCATCGGAAGCTGTCAGGGCCATCGCCACAGCCTTGGCGGCCGCACGGCCAGTGTCGTCGAGCTTTCCCTTGGGTGCGCGGACTTCAACGGTGTACATCCGACCGCCAATCACAACGGCGTAGAGCAGCCGATCGATCTTTTCGGCAAGCCCACCTACCTTGGCCATGCCGGGAGCACTCCAAGACGCGCCCAGATGAGAACCCAAGGAGACGGCCACAGGTTTTTTCAGCAGCGAACTCTTGCCATCTTTGGAATAGGTCGCAGCCAGGTCGGTGGCGATCGCTTCGACAAACTGCGGCTGATTCTCCGCTGTGATCTCTGTGAACCCTGCCAACGCATCGGCTGCCGTTACCACAATCGAGGGAAATGTTTTTTTGGCCCCCGGCTGATACCGAACCAGATAGTCCTTCGACTTTGGAGAACGCGTCCAACCGACGGGTGAAGCGACGGTGATTTTTCCTGCGTCGATAGCAATGGCCGTATCGGCATCAATGACGGGCAGTTTTTCAGCCGCACCGCCTGCCGAGCCCTTTTTTGTTTTCGGATTGGTGCTGGTGGAGCACCCCGCTGCCCAGAGGCTCAGAGCGATCAGAAAAAGACAGCCAGACGACTGCGACAAAGACCAATTGCATAAAGACTTGGGCATAAGGCAAAGTTTAATCGGTGATGGCTTCTTTGACCAATTGGACAAAGTGTTGGGCCCGCGACGAAGCGGTCAGATCGGCAGCCTTCTTTTCGGCAGCTTTTTTGTCGGCATATTCAAACAGCACCAGTCTTTTCATGGAGCCAGTGAAGACGCCCCAGTAGGCCTTCATTCTCACTTCCTTGACGGTCTTCTTGCGGCTGGGCTTTTTGACGCCCGGCTTCTTTGGCTCCTTGGCAACTTTTTCTTTCTTAACTTTTTTCTCTTTGACGGGCTTTTCTTTACTCGATTTTTTGGCCGATTTGGCCCGTGCCTCTGCCGCGTCTGACTGGGCCCGGAGTTCCTTGCGGTTCACTACTTTTCGCGCCATATTTTTCTGCCATCCTTAAGTAAGTAAAAAATGAGTCGTTCAAAACGATACGAAAAAAAGAAAAGACTTGCCGAGCGAGCAGTATAGCGTCTGAAGCCGTTCCCGCACGGGGTTCGTCGTGAACTCTACGAGGAATCCCATGCCACTCTCTGCCCTGCCACCGGTTGCCACATCTCTACCCGATTGCCGCGCCTTGGAGGACACCGTGCTGGCCTCGCGGATTGGGGCCCTGCGGCAGCGTTTACCGGAGGGCGTTTTGGAGTTGCTCCTGAATCCCTAGCAACCGGCGGTAGCGATCGTAGGCGCGATTGTAAATCGCAGCCGTTGCTGCGTGCGGCGTGAATCGCCGGACAGAGCCAGAGGCATGGGAGGCGAGAAAGGTTGTCCAGTCGGGGGCTGTTTTGGCGATTGTCTTGTCGCGAAACTTTGCTAACAGCGCCGCGCCAAAGGCGGTACCCTCTACACCGCCCTCCAGAATCGACAGCGGCGTTTGGAATGCATCGGCCACGACCTGCCCCAACTCGGGCGTCCGGGTGAGCCCGCCGGAGAGAATGATCTGTGATCGTAGAAAGCCCTGCTCGGCCAGAATGTCGGCCCCCAGCCGCAGATTAAAAAGAGTCGCCAAGAGTGCAGCCTTGGCCACATTGCCCGGCGTGGCATTGTGTTGGTTGAGCCCGATCACAAGCGCCGTGCCTCCGTGCGAGACGCCGACGCCAGGCTCATCGTCCATGAAGGGAAGGGCCGCAAGGCCGCCGCAGTCGTCTTTGGCGGCAAGCAGTTGCGGCATCAGTCGGGCAAATGCGTCGCCGCTTTCATCGCCGCAGGCCAGCCCAAACATTTCGATGATCGTCGACATGTAGGTGGTGCCATTGCGCAGCCAGACCATGTTGATCGGCTTGCCATCGGGGGCACAGAAATGGTCAATCGCGGGAGAGACGCCCTTGAATGCACGATCGCCGACCGAATTGGCGCAGACGCTCGTGCCAAAGCTCATGGCCACCATGCCAGCCGCCGCAATCAGCGACCCGACGAGTGCCGAGGGCTGATCGCCTTCGGCCGGCGCGATCGGTATGCCGGCAGGCAGGCCGAGAAGGACCGCGCCGCCGGGAGTGAGAGTGCCCCCATCTTCGCCGCACCGCCGCACCGTAGGGAGAAGTTCTCGCAGTGGCCGCACCGCTTCGCCGCCGACTGCTAAGCGCGCGATGGCATCAAAATCGGCGAGCAATTTTTTGTCGTAATCCAGAGTTGTCTGATCGATGGGAAACATCCCAGCAGCATCCCCGATGCCAAGGTTCCATTGGCCGCTGAGGCGATAGGCGAGCCAGCCGGCGGGGGTCGTGAGATGCGTGGTGCGTGCCGCGCGATCAGGCCGGTTACGAATCGTCCAGAGCCAGCGTGCAGCGGTGATCCGCTTGGGCATTTTGACGCCAAATCGCTCGGTGAGTTCGTGCCCCTCGGCCTCGTTGCGACTGTCGCACCAGAGCCGCGCCGCCCCCAGCGATCGGCCCTCGTGGTCGGCCAGCACTTCGCCATGCATCTGCCCAGAGATGCCGATGGCCTGCACATCCATCTCAACTTTTGCGGCCGAGAGTTTCAAGCGTAGCTCAATGGCCGCAGAGGTGAGTGCCTGCTCCCAATCAGCGGGCATCTGTTCGTAGCATTCGGCAGCCAGGCCGGTCACCATCTGGTAGGAGCCTTCGCCAGTGCCCAGAATGTTCAGCGATTCGTCGGCAAAAATCAGGGACAAGCCCTGCGTGCCAGCGTCGATGCCAAGATAGCCTTTTGTAGTCCTTTTCATGTGCAAGCCCTTCAGTGCCGCCGCTGCGATTTACGATGCGTCCCAGCGGAGAGATGGGGAGGAGCCGTGGCCCCGCGTGCCGCAGAAAGAGACTTCGATGCCCAGAGCCCGAGCGACGGCCGCCTTTACCAAGGCGGCACGATCGGCCCCAGCCGCGTCGTGGGCATACGCCACTTGAATGTGGTTGGCCTTGTGACGGGCCATCATCTGATCCCGCGAGATGCCATAGGTCACCGCGTGCATGATCGGCCACTGCTTGGTTGTGGCATCGAGTCGCCGCTGCGTCTCGGCCTCTGGCAGTTTGACAACCTGCGCGCGGCCAATGTCCATGCAGAGTTTTTCCTGACCGTTGGCATTGTCGATCCAGATGCGACTCCAGACGATCTCGCCTGGCTTGCTCACGCCGGCCAGCGTGCTGCCACCGAGTCGAAAGTACATCGGCGGCTGACGGTAGCCCCGCGCGCCCTTCCAGCCACCGATAAAATGCGACGGGGGCGCAGCACCGGAAATTTCAAACACCCAGACCCACTGGTCGGTTGTATGCGACTGATCCCAGTCGCCCCAGCGGATGTCGTGCAGCGTGTTTTCCAGCGGTTCGCCCAACGCTTCATGCACCCGCTGAGTGATCAGGCCATCGAGGCCGGCGCACTCATCCACCTCGTTGAAGTGCAAAAGCGGCCGCCCTTTAAACAGCACTCTGGACGAACCCTCGGCCGTCACCGGTGGCCGCTTCGATTCATTGAGCATGCCTTCGACCAGATCGCTGGCTGGCAAGAGATCCTTGAGCCCTTGCTGGTATTGGATGCCCACCAGATCGCAGCCGAAGCGATCGGCGATTCGCAGGGTGGCGATATACATCTTGCACTGCTGGAGCACTTGGCCTCGCGTCAGATCGGTCAACTCGTCCCTGCCAAAATGAAATTGCATGCCAGCTTTTACGAGCCAGCGAAAAACATCGCGGCCCTCGCTGTCGCTGACTTTCATCGTTTCGTGGTAGAGCGCGCTTTGGCTCAGGCGTTCCTTGAAAACACCCGTCGCATGCAGCAGGTGGTCGGGAATGATCGCATTGAACATCCCCATGCAGCCTTCGTCAAAAACGCCCATCAGGGCCTTGCGCTGCTGGAGGTCGCTGGCGATGTCTTCGCCGAGTTGCAAGAGCTTGCTGGGCAGCTTTACTTTTCCCAGCCGCACCACATGGCTTGTGTCGTGGTGGACGCGGCCGCTGTCCAGCCAGGCTTGCAAGTGACGATTAAAGCTCGGGCTGGAAAAGTCGTCGGCCCAGAGTGTCGAGTATTTGACGCCGGCTTTCGTCAGCGAGCCGTTTAAATTGAGCATGCCGACAAGGCCCGGCCACTGCCCGCTCCAGTTGGCCACGGTCAGAATCGGCCCCTTGTGCGTGGTCAATCCCGGCAGCACATGATGGGAATACTGCCAGACCGCCTCTGCCACAATCAGTGGCGTTTGCGGGTCGATCGTTTCGAAAACGTCGAGGCCTTCCCGGGCACTGGCGATGAATCCATGGCCCCGCGAACGCGACGGCGCATGGCCGCGATCGAGCGTCCAGCCAGCGGCGGCACAGGCCCTGCCGAGGTCGTATTCGAGCGCCTGCTGAGCCGGCCAGCAAACGCGGTTGGCCTCTTCGCGCAAGTCGCCGCTGGAGATCAGCACGGCGTGCCGGGGATTGTCGAGTGTTTTACGGGTTGTTTGAGCCATCGGGCGAAACCTCCTGTCGCCAACTATACTCCACCGCATCGGCCTTGCGACCCCGTGGTCGATGTTTCCAAGCCGATTCACATTGTTCCTCGGATGGCTTAGCATAACCCGAGGAAGACCAGCCCATTTCACGGAGAGCCTCGAGGAGAGTCTAAAGCATGAGAAGTTTTATCGTACCGGCGAACCATTTTGCGAGCGTCTATTTTGTGCTGACAGTCATGGGTGTCGCGATGACGCAGCCGATTGTGACAGCGGCCGATGTCACTCCCGCCCCGACGGCCACTCCAGTCCCGGCGGCAAATCTGACAGACTTTACTCGCTGGGTGATCGCGGCCGACTACTCTGGCGACAAAGCGCTGCTAGTGACTGCTGGTGGTGAGAGCCTGCTTTATCGGCCGGGCGATGTCGTTGTCTGGAAAGCCGATGGATCAACCCGCATCGGCGATCTGTCGGGCCATCCCACGGCCGTCTGGGCCGTCAAGGTTTCCAAGGACGGCAAGCTGGCCGCCACCGCTGGCTACGACGGGCTTGTGAAACTGTGGGACTTGGCCAGCCGCACGCTTAAAAATGATCTCAAGAGGCAAGGTGATCCCAAGCAGAATGGAGGCTGGGTGCGTTCGCTCGACTTTTCACCAGATGGATCGAAGTTGGCCACCGCCAGCGAGGACGGCTCGGTCGTCATCTGGGACACGGCCAACGGCGCTGAACTGAAGATGATTGCCGCCCATGCCAGTCCCGTCACGAGCATCGCCTTCTCTCCAGACGGCACGACGCTTGCCACTGGCGGTGGCGACAAGGTGGTCAAGCTTTGGGATGTTGCCGCCGGAACAGAGAAGGGAAAGCTGGAGGGCCACACCGACTCCCTCTGGACAGTCGTCTATTCTCCCGATGGTTCCAAACTGGCAACGGCCGGTGCCGATCGGACGATCAAGCTCTGGACCACCAGCGACTCCAAGGAGTTTGCCACGCTCTCGAGTCATAAAGATTGGGTCACAAGCGCCAGTTTTTCTCCCGACGGCACGCGACTCGCCACGGGCAGCCTCGATGGGTCTGTAAAACTGTGGGATGTCATTGCCAAGGCTGAGCAAGTGGGGCTCGAGGCAGCCAAGTCGAGCGTCTGGTGCGTGAATTTCTCACCTGATGGCAAGACCATTTTTGTCGGCAGCCATGTGGGCGGTCGCCTGGTACCGACACCAGAGCCGAAACTTGCACCGCCGCCGCCACCCCCGCCAACGCCTCCGCCGGCACCGCCGGCAGCGGCCTCAGCCGATGCCCAGAAGTGGTCGCCGCTTGTGCCGACTGCGTTCACCAGCGTGGCTGGTGCGAGTGGGTCGATCGCTGCCGACGGCATCGTCATGGTCACTGGCAATCTCGCCAAGGATACCTACACACTCAAGGCTGTTTTGCCGGCTGGCATTGAGCCCAAGGCCTTCAAGCTCGAGGTGCTTGCCGATCCAAGCCTGCCGAGCCAGGGGCCGGGGCGTTCGAGCAACGGTAATTTTGTGCTCAGTAAATTAGCGATCATGTTTGGCCCGCCGGGCTCGACGGAAACCCCCACGGCCGTAAAATTTTCAGGGTTTAAAGCCGATTACGAACAGGCAAACTATGGAATCTCAGGTGCAATAGACGAAAATCCTGGGACGGGATGGGCCATCGATGGGGGTGTCGGCAAGGATCATGCTGCCACTTTTGAAATCGCGGCCGATGGAAAAATCCCAGCCGGCTCGCCGCTTTCCTTTACACTCGATCAACTCCACGACGATGTTCACACCATCGGTAAGCTCAAGCTGTCGGTGAGGCATGAAGTGCCTCCGGCAACTGCTGCCGAGTCCAAGCCCGAAGAACCCAAGAAATAAAGAACCGAAGAACAGGCAGGCTTTTTATGATGGTTGCCCAGCGATCCTTTGCGTCTCATCGGTATTGGCCATTGTGCTGCGGCCTGCCGCTCGTGGTCGGTGGAGTCGTGCTGGGCGGTTGGTTGGCTCGCGATCGTGAACTGCCCAAAGCGTTTGCTGTGACATCGCAGTCGGACGACAAGTTTGCCGTTTGCACCGTGACGATGGACGGCAACAATGTCGAGGCATTTTTCATGCTCGACTTTGATACCGGCGACATCTCCGGCGGCGTGCTCAATCCGCTGACGGGCCAGTTTGGCGGATCGTACAAGCACAATGTGCTCAAGGACCTGGGATTTAAGCCGGGGCAGGCAAAAAACCCCAAGTTTCTGCTTGTTTCCGGATTGGCTGCGTTGACCCGGCCGCGCGTGGCGCAGTCGGTGCTCTATGTCACCGATTCATCGACAGGCACGACCGCAGCCTACGCAATCCCTTGGAACGCACAGCAGCCTCAGGGCGTCTCGCCGCTTGAACTGCTCAATGTGGTGCGGCCGCGTGGAGGCGGTCCCAAGGCTCCGTAATCCATGAGTGAACAACCTGGTACATGTATGATGGGCCAAAAAACCGCTGAACCACCGTCGGAAAATACAGGCGAAAGCATCGCCATCACGATCAATGGATCGCCCTCCAGAGTGGCGCGCGGGGCCAGCGCAAAGGAAGTGGTAGGGTCCCTTGGCTTGGAGGGGCGTCCGCTGGCAGTTGAAGTCAACGAGCAGGTTGTGCCGAGGGCTAAGCTGGAAAGCTGCTGGCTCCACGCCGGCGATCGCATCGAGATTGTCACATTGGTGGGCGGCGGCTGATCCGGGTTGTGATTGAACGCTTGGTTTGAACGGCCAACGCAGACCACCATTCTCACAGACACATACCTTCAGACGCCGCGATGAGCGATTTCACTACTACTCCAGACAACGCCTCGGCTGCCGAAAGTCTGCAAGACTCTGTCCTGCGTATAGGCGGCATAACGCTTTCGAGTCGGTTGGTTGTCGGCACGGGTAAATATGCCAGCCACGCCGAGATGGCCGCCTGTTTGGCCGCCTCTGGCACAGACTGCGTGACGGTTGCGGTGCGGCGAGAACGGCTTGTCAACGCCGCCGGCGAAAATATTCTCGACCACATTGACTTGTCGCGGTACACGCTCTTGCCCAACACAGCGGGGTGCTTTACGGCCGACGATGCGGTCCGCGTGGCCCGCTTGGGACGGGAGTTGCTCCGTGACATCGGCAATCCGGGTGCGGAGTGGGTGAAGCTCGAGGTGTTGGGGGACGCGCGGACGCTCCTGCCCGATCCCGTGGGCACGCTGGAGGCCACCGAGCGTCTTGTGGCGGACAATTTTGCGGTGCTCGTCTATTCCAGCGACGATCCTCTGATTGCCAAACGCCTCAAGGATTTGGGTGCGGCCAGCGTCATGCCAGCCGGCAGCCCAATCGGCTCTGGCCAAGGGATTCTCAACGCCAACAATCTGCGCATCTGTCTGGAATATCTCAAGGATGGTGACCCCGACTACCCGGTGATTGTCGATGCCGGCGTCGGCACGGCAAGCGATGTGGCAGTGGCCATGGAGCTCGGCGTCGACGGTGTGCTTTTGAATACAGCCATCGCCCACGCAGGCTCGCCTTTGCGAATGGCCAGAGCCATGCATGCGGCTTGTTATGCCGGCAGGCAGGCGTTCCTTGCCGGCCGGATCCCCAAGCGTCTCTATGCCACGGCCTCCAGCCCCGACGCAGGCCGCATCGGACGGCTGGAGTAGTCGAGAAGGAAAAAAGTTTCAGCCATGCTGGCCAAACGGATCATTCCCTGTCTGGATGTCGAGAAGGGCCGCGTCGTCAAAGGCACGCGGTTTCTCGATCTGGTCGATGCCGGTGATCCAGTCGCGGTGGCGGCACGGTACGAGGCACAAGGGGCTGACGAGCTGGTCTTCCTCGACATTACCGCTAGCCACGAAGGCCGCGCCATCATGCTTGATGTGGTCCGTCGCGTGGCGGAGACAATCTTTATGCCCTTCACGGTGGGTGGCGGCATCCGCACGCTCGACGATGCGGCCAGGCTCATTCAAGCCGGCGCAGAGAAGGTGAGCATCAACTCTGCCGCAGTCCACACGCCGGAGTTGATCACTGCAATTGCCGATCGCCTCGGCAGCTGTGCAACGGTGGTCAATATCGATCCCAAGCGAGTGCAGCGCGATGGCCGCGAAGTGTGGGAGGTGTTTATTCATGGTGGTCGCCTGCCGACGGGGCTGGAAGTCGTGGCCTGGGCTAGGCAAGTCGAATCGCTGGGAGCAGGCGAGATCGTTCTCACCTGCATGGATCGCGACGGCACCCGCGACGGTTACGATCTGGAGATAACAGCAGCCGTCAGTCGCTGCGTCGGTATTCCAGTTGTGGCCAGCGGAGGTGCCGGTAAGCCCGAGCACCTCGCCGACGCGATCGAGCGCGGTGGGGCCGATGCGGCCCTAGCGGCTGGCATCTTTCACTTCGCAGAGTGTACGATTCAAGATGTCAAAGAACTCTTTATGCGACGGGGCATCCCCGTCCGCCCATGTCCCTGATTGTCGAGCCGCGGCCGGCGATTATTCCCCAACGACCACATTGAGCCCTCCAGCCTCATGGCCACAACCAAACCAGCAGCCGATCAAGCGCCTGTTCTAGCGGGTTCCAGCAATGGTTCATCGCCGCGATTGGAAATTGACAGGCTGTTTGAAGCACTGGTCAAATTGGAAGGCAGCGACTTGCACCTCAAGGTGGGCCAGCCGCCGATCATTCGGGTGAAAGGCGCCCTGCAACCGCTCAAAGCCCCGCGCATTGACGACGACGGGATGAATCGGCTCTGCCTGCCGATGCTCAACGATCGACAGCGCAAGATTCTCGAAGACGAGGGGGGCTGCGACTTCGCCCATGTGGCCACGATCGACGGCGTGAGGTGGCGATTTCGTGTCAACCTACTCCAGCAACAAGGGGCATTGGGTCTGGTGGCTCGCCGCGTGAACAACAAGATCCCGGACTTCAAAGGGCTCTATTTGCCCACCGGCATCGAAGATCTCTGCAAGTTTGATCAGGGTCTTGTGTTGCTGGCTGGCGTGACTGGCTCGGGCAAGAGCACGACGATTGCGGCAATGCTCAACTATATCAATCAAAACTATCGCAAGCACATTCTCACGCTGGAAGATCCGATCGAGTTTGTTTTTACCGAAGACAAGTGCCTGATCAACCAGCGGGAGATCGGTCAGGATGTCAAGAATTTCGCTATCGGTATGAAGCATGCTGTGCGAGAGGACCCCGACATCATTCTGGTCGGTGAAATGCGCGACGAGGAGTCGTTTATGACTGCGATTCACGCGGCCGAAACGGGGCACCTCGTTTTTGGCACCATCCACGCCGCCAGCGCTCCCACCACGATCACTCGTATCCTCGATCTCTTTCCGGAGGCGATGCACTCTGCTTTGCGCAGTGCCATAGCCTTTAATATGAAGGGCATCGTGGCGCAAAAACTGATCCGCTCGATCAAGCCCGGAGTGAGCCGCGTGCCGGTTGTGGAATTGATGACATTCGATGTGATGGTGCGAAAATATGTGCTGGAGGGGCAGGATCAATTGCTCGCCGACCACATTAAAAAATCGATTCGCAATGGCATGCAGGATTTTACGGTCAGTCTCAAGAGCCTGATTGATCAGGGCTTGATCGACCGCAACGACGCCCTGGAAATTGCACCCAACAGAGAGGCCTTGACGATGCTTCTCAAGGGCATTGGAGTTTCCTGATGGGCTGCGGGAAGTTGGGAATCGATCGGGTGTTTTTCTTTCTGTCGACAGTGGCTGCGATGCTGCTGTCGGCTCGCCCAGCTTGTGCCATGGCGGCGGGAGCAGAGTCTGGCTGGCCAGAGCCGAGCCCCGAATGGCTCTCCCGCGGGGCCAGCGGCAGTTTGGCGATCGTGCCACTCTTCACGTGGTGGGTTTTGGCTGTGGGGTGGATGGCCACGAGCAATGGCCTCACCCGCGACAGTGCGCGGCACAACATCCGCCCTAATCTCTGGGGGGCAGTCATCACCTTTCCATTTTTTTGTGCGGCGCTTTTGGCCTGGTGGATTCCATCGGTTCTCGCGGGACAGTTTTTAATGCTTGTGGTGTGGCTAGGGCCGGTGATTGTCTACACATTCTTGCGAAATCCCCAGGTGGGCGAGGCGGAACGGTGGCTCACGCCGGGCCACGGCCGCCGCATTCTGGCGGCATGTTTGAGTCCGTTTGGCTATGAGCTTCCAGCCGGTGGTGCCGAAGAGGATGTTGTAGCGGCGGTGGCATTGCTGGCTGCCGGCGGCAAAAATGCAGATGAAAATACAGATCGTCTGACCAAAAGCTCTGCCACGGCCGGATTTGAGGAGGCCCGCAAGGTCATGTTGGCGGCGGTGATGGCGCGGGCCTCAAGCGTGATGCTGGAGGCCAAGCCAGATCTTTTTTCCGTGCGGCATGAGGTGGATGGGGTCTGGCATGCCCCCCGCATCCGGCTGGCCCCCAAGAACAAAAAAGAGACCGAAACATGGATCGATGCAACTCCGCAGATCCAGCCAATTGGCGAGGCGATTCTAGCATCGCTCAAGACGCTGGCCGGCCTGGATCCAGCGCAACACGGCCGACAGGCGGGTGTTTTTGCCTTGCAGGTTGATGGCAAGCTGCGGAATTGCCGGCTGGTGTCGCAGACGGTTAAGACCGGCCCGCAGCTCGTGGTGCATATCGAATCGATTGGGCTACTCTTTAAAACCCTCAGTGATCTGGGCATGAGCGGGCCGATTGCCGAGCGGATGGCGAAGCTCGTCACACTCGAAAAAGGCCTGCTGGTACTCTCTTCGCCTCCAGCCTCTGGCCTGACAACAACATTTGATGTGGTGGTGGAATCGACCGATCGTTTGACGCGGGATTTCATCTCGATAGAGGATGCCGCCACGCCTCCCCGAGAGATCCAAAATGTGAAACCCGTGATCTTCGATGCCAGAACCGGTGTCACGGCGGTGGCCGCTTTGCATGTGGCGTTACGGGAGTATCCTCGCGGCATTGTCACGCGGGATCTTCGCGATGCGGCGCTTGCCATTGAACTGGCTCATTTGGCCGACAAGCAACAGTTTGTGATTCTCAGCATGAAGGCCACAGATTCTATCGAGGCCATTGCCAAACTCGTCGCCTGCGCCATTCCGCCAGAGGTGCTGGCCAGATCGATTCTTGGGTCGCTCTCGAGTCGGCTGGTGCGAAAGCTTTGCCCGCGGTGTCGGGAAGAATATCCGACGCCGGTTGAGTTTTTGCTGAAGTTCAAGCGCACGATCGAGCAACTGCCGACCCTCAAGCGAGCCTCTCCGCATGGCTGCCGGCTCTGCGTTGGCACAGGCTATTTCGGTCGTGCCGCCATTTTCGAACTGGCCTCTGGAGTAACGCTCAAGCAGGCAATCAGCAAAAAAGTTGATTCCCAAACATTGAAGCAGGCGGCCACAAAAGACGGCCTGCGGCCAATGCGGGATCAGGGACTATTGCTGGTGATCGATGGAATCACATCGCTGGACGAAATGCAACGCGTCTTCTCGAAGGCCTAAGTCAAAGGATTTGAGTCAAAGGAAACTCCAAAACCATGATCGTCAATCTTGTCTTAGTGCTGGTTTTAATCACCGTCACGCTCCTCTTGGTGCGGGAGGGGCTGTGGAGCGCCATGCTGATGTTTCTCAATGTGCTGGTGGCAGCGAGCGTGGCGACGGCGTGGTTTGGAGTGCTGGCGGTTTTGCTAGAGAAACGTGTGCCGAGTTACACATACCTGCTCGATTTCCTGTCGATCTGGGGCATCTTTTCGGTTGTCTTGCTGGCGCTCCGCGAGATCACCGACCGCGTCTCGCACACAAAAGTTAAGTTTCTCAGGCAGATCGAATTCTGCGGAGCCCCCATCGTGGCATTGCTGACCGGCTGGGTGATGGTGGCATTCACAGCCGCCTCGCTCCATACCGCCGCTGTGCCGCGAAGCCTGGTGCAGCCGACACCGCAGGCCAGAATGTTTTTTGGCCTGTCTCCCGATCGCAAGTGGCTTTCGTGGGTGCGAAACTCGTCGCTCAACGGTCCATTTGCGTGGCCTGGAAAGAATGAGAAGGCCATCTTTGACAACAATGCCGATTTTATTTTGCGATACGCGGACCGGCGGTTCAAACTTGAAGGGGAGGAGGCGCTGCGAGTCAATGCAAAGCAATGAGACCATAAAGGGGGAAACAAATGACAAGCGAAGCGAGGGAATCGCTTATCGGCCGGTGAGCGTGTTGGCTGTGGTGGCACTGGTGGCCGGTTTTGTTTCCGCATTGGCGCTAGCCAGTCCGTTGCTCTGGGTGCTGCCGGTGGTGGGCATCGGGCTCTCCTATGCGGCGCTGGTTGATGTGGGCGGTGAGCGTTGCAAGGCAGGGCGACTGGCCGCACTATCGGCCATGGCTCTCTCGATTGGGTTTGGCACGCAAGCCGTTACCGCGCGGGCAACGGGCCGATTCATCGCCGGCACGCGAGCGGTTGAAGCAGCCCGTTTTTGGCTCGATGCCATTGGGCAGGAGCGGCTGGTCGATGCCAGAAGCATCTGCCTACCACTCCCAGAATCAATTGCAGGCATTGCAGTTGTCAGCGAGTGTGGATCAGAGACTGCCCGGCACATTGTCTGCGAAGGACCAAGCGATGAATCGCTTGGTCCTTCATGGGTGGTGCAAGCGAGGGTTGGGGCATGCAGCCTGCGAATCACACTGGAACCGACCGTGGTCCTGAAAAACGGCCAAAGAAGCGAACGCTGGGCCGTCGTGCGGTGCGAAAAAATTGGCTCTCGCTAGAGCCACTTGTGGCTCTAGTCCTACCAGCCCGTTCAGGCGTGGGACGATCTGAAGCAGCGGACCGCAGCAATCGAATTGGCTCCTGCCGCGAGCATCACCAACCGGTCAAAACCCAGCGCAGCACCCACGCCATCTGGCATGAAAACAGTTTTTGTTCCACTGCTTGTGGCGATCTCGGGCCCGTCGTCCCGGTGCGCAGCCAGTAACTGTGTTGGCAGCGGAAGCGATTCGCGGCCGTTGGCAATGCGGGTGCGGTTGGCGGCATCGATCCGGGATCGCAGCACGCGGCGGCTGGTTTCCTCTTCCCAGCCGTTGGCCAGTTCCACTCCCTCGACAAAGAGTTCAAATCGTAGAGCCGTCTGCGGAGATGCTCTATCGAGCTTGGCAAACGCAGCCTGTGACACCGGCCACGCCTCTAGCATCGTGGGCTGGCCGCGTCCCAGCTTGGGTGTGACTACCTCAGCGAGCAGGATTTCAAACCAGCAATCCCAGGCGACCTCCTCGGGCCAATCAGCATGACCTTCCGGCAGTTGCAAGCCCGCTTGCTGGCCCGCACTTTGCAAGGCGCTGAGCGAAGCGGTCAGCGGATCGACGCCAGCATATTTTAAAAAGACCTGCGAGCATGTCAGGCGTTGGATTCCACTGGTGCCCAGCACTGCCCCGCAGAGCTTTTCCAGGACTCGCGAGGCATCGCTCAGCGTCGTTTCTGGTGCGTACCATTCAAGGAGCGTGAATTCGCTGTCGTGAGTGCTGCTTTGCTCACCGGCCCGAAACGCCTGGGCCAGTTGGTAGATCGGTCCGGCACCGCCAGCCAGAAGGCGTTTCATCAAGGCTTCCGGACTGGCCTGCAGATAATGCGGCGGTCGGCTCTGGCCATCGAGAAAGACGGCGATCGGATCGATGTGCGCCTCAGGCAATACCTCCGGCGAAAGAGTTGGCGTATCAACTTCCAGAAACCCTAAACGATCAAAGAGTTGTCGCACGCATGAGCGGACGCGGGCGCGGAGCGAGAGAATCGATTGAATCGACATAGAAGTTGGCGCCGAGGCCCCTTTATAAAGTCATGCATTCACCAACAGAAGCCGGGTCAACCTCTGACCCACTCGCCGCACCCGCTCGACACTTTTAATGCAATCGCATGCCGGGCAGCGCGCCAGTGTCGGGGGAGAGCAGGTAGACACCCGTGGCGCCCGCGCCGCTCGCCGCCGCCACCATTCCCTCGCTCAAGCCAAATTTCATCTGCCTGGGTGCGAGATTGGCGACGACCACAACCAGCCGGCCGACCAGCGACTCAGGCGTATGGAAGCCTTTGATGCCGGCAAAAATCGTGCGCGTCGTGTCGCCGCCCAGACTAATCGTGAGCCGCAGAAGTTTTTTAGCCTCGGCTACTTCTTCAGCAGCAACGATCCGGGCCACGCGGAGGTCGACTTTTGAAAAATCATCGATCGTGCACTCCTGGGCCAGTGGTTCTGCGGTCAGCGCTGCGCCCACATCGGCAGGGGGGGGAGTCAAAAGCGGTGGAGTTGTCGGGGTTTCTAGCGCGTTTTGTTGGTCCATTGAATCTGCTCCTAGGGGTTGTCTTTGAGTGCCTGCTTCGATCAGCGATTGCGACACGAGCGCCGCTACCTGCGCTGCTTCCACACGCCGCATGAGCGGCGTAAAGACGCCGCTAGAAATTCCAGCCAGCGGCGTTTGGGATTCAGCCCACGATTGGATCGTCCCGCCGATGAGTGCGCCAACCTGTTTGGAAAAAACAGGCAGTACGGGTGAAAGATAGACGGCGATCTGCCGAAACAGGTTGATCGCCACAGTCGCCACATCTTGCAGTTGTGCAGCGCTTCTAGGGCCGGCTTTGGCTAGCTTCCATGGTTGCTGGGTATCGACATAAAGATTGGCCCGGTCGGCAGCGAGCATGATGATGCGCATTGCCCGCGCACAGTCGCAGGCTTCAAACGCGGCGGCAATCGCCTCGCCGTCGGCTGCCGCCTGGGCAAAGAGACCGCCGTCGTCGGGATAAGTCGCTGAGAGGCCAGTCGTTTCCAGCCAGCGAGCGGTGCGGCTCGCCAGATTGACAACCTTGCCGACCAGATCGGCATTCACTTTCGCGGTGAACTCCTCGAGGTTTAAGTCGATGTCGTCGATGCCGCCAGAAAGTTTTGTGGCGTAGTAGTAGCGCAGCATTCCCGGATCGAGGTGGTCCAGATACGTGCGTGCCAGCAGAAACGTGCCCCGACTTTTCGACATCTTCTGGCCGTTGACCGTGAGAAAGCCGTGAACGCGCACGCGCGTCGGCAGGGCAAGGCCCGCCACTTCCAGCATCGCCGGCCAGAAAAGTGTGTGGAAATAGGTGATGTCTTTGCCGATGAAGTGGTGGATTTCAGCAGCCGGTTGGTCGGCCCTTGCGCGCTGCCACCACGATTCAAACGATTCACCGCTGACGGCGCACCATTCTGTGGTGGCTGCCAGATAGCCGATCGGGGCGTCGAACCAGACATACCAGTAGTTGCCGGGAGCGTCTGGTATTTCAAATCCAAAGTAGGGAGCCGGACGGGAAATGTCCCAGTCGCGCAGCGGTTCATTGAGAAAGTGACCGGCTAGGTAGTTGGCAATCGGAGGATCCAATGCCCCCGACGACTGCGTCCACGCGGTCAAAAACGGATGCAGCGATTCAAGCGTGACAAATAAGTGATCCGCCGAACGCACTTCTGGCGTAGCGCCCGACAGCGTGCTCACCGGATCGATCAAATCGGCCGGGCTGTAAGCGGCGCCGCACTGCTCGCAGGAGTCGCCGTATTGGTCGGCTGCCTTGCAGCGAGGGCATGTGCCCCGCACAAATCGATCGGCAAGAAATACGCCCGCAAGAGGATCGTAGAGCTGTTGCACATTGCGAGTTGTGATCAGCCCTCGCGTCCGCAGCGACTGCCAGATCTCGCCGCAACGGCTTCGATTGGCTGAACTATCCGTTGAGCCGTAATGGTCAAACGCAATCTGGAAATGGGCGAAGTCGGCCAGGTGGGCTTCGCGCATGTCGGCGATGAGTTCCTGCTCGCTGCGGCCCTCGGTTCGGGCACGGATCATGATCGCTGTGCCATGCGTGTCGTCGGCACAAAGATAGATCGCCTGTTCGCCGCGCAATTTTTGATAGCGCACAAAGATGTCGGTCTGGATGTATTCGACCAAGTGCCCCAAATGGATGTGACCGTTGGCGTAGGGCAGGGCAGAGGTGGCGAGAATGCGACGGGGTCGTCGATCGAGATGCTGCACGGCGGTCGTTATTCTTTTAGAAGCGGAAATGAATGGGCCGCGAGGATTTGGGTGATCCACGGAACACAGAGTGTAAGAAGCTCTGTTGAAACGGGGAAACAGCGCAGGAAATGGATGACTGGGAAGGCTGCAATTCACGCTCGGAAGAAAAAATGGTCTTGTCGCGAAGCAAAGCCCCCGACAGTATCCCGCCCGCTCACGGGGAGCTGGCCACAGCGGCTCGTTCAACGGCGATCATCGATCCCTCTCATCAGCTATTTCACACGCCGCTGCCCGTTTGTTTGGCCCTTCCCCTACGCCGGGTCACGACGCCTGATCACTACGCATGGAACCACGGATGCTCTTCACTCTCCGAACCAGCCTGTCGCGCGCTAGTGCTTGCCTCTTGTGCCTGGCGTTGCTCACGACCCAATCGACCGCTCGATGGGCGATCGCGACGACTGCTGCTGAGCTTGGGGCGATCTCCGTCGCCGATATTGTCCTGCTCGATTTCTCGGCCACATGGTGCGGTCCCTGCCGTTCGATGGCACCGCTGATCGGTGAGGTTCGGGCCGCGGGATGGAACGTGCGGCACATTGATGTCGATCGCGAAGGGGATTTAGTCAAACGCTTTGGAGTCACTGGCGTGCCTTGCTATGTGCTGCTGCTCAAAGGGCATGAAGTGGGTCGGATCGCCGGCGCGACAACGCATGCAGAGCTCGAAAACCTGCTAGCCAAGAGCCGATCCACGGCCAATCCGCCCGCTGCGGTCGCCACGGCCGTGCCGGCCAAGGCTGTCATTCCCGGCATTCCGTTTCCAGCAACCGCGCTACAATCTCCGCTGCTCACCGAGCCTCCCGTCAAGCTTCAGTCGCACGGGGCGGCGCTTGTGCTTGGCAGTGCAACTGCTGCGCACCGGGCTGATTTAGGTGCAGCGATCGACCGAACCCCAGACTCCAGTCGGAATGCAAACACTAGGGCCCCCCTCGGGTCTCAGGCGCTTGCCAATCAGGGGGCAGTGATTGATCCCCAAACGCGGGCAGCCCTTGAGCGCAAACTGATGAGTGCCACAGCGAGATTGCGTGTGGAAGACCCGCAAGGAATCTCGTGGGGCACTGGCACCGTGATCGACTGTCGAGAGGGAGAGGCATTGATCCTCACCTGCGGTCATATCTTTCGAGACTCAAAGGGAAAGGGACGGATCGAAGTCGATCTATTTGGGCCGGGTGGGCCACGCGGCGTGGCTGGGCAGGTGGTGTCGTGGGATTTAACCCGCGACTTAGCGCTGGTCAGTGTTTTTACGGAACACAAAATCGAGCCGGTGCGTGTGGGTGGCCAAGACCGTCTGGCAACCACTGGTGAACCGGTCGTTACCGTCGGCTGCAATGGGGGCAAGGACCCGACCGTTTTTTACAGCCGTGTCACAGCCGTGGATAAATATTTGGGACCGGCCAATGTGCAAGTGGCGGGCCAGCCAGTCCAAGGCCGTAGCGGTGGAGGACTGTTTGGTGTTGATGGCACATTGATCGGGGTCTGCAACGCAGCCGATCCAACGGACAACGAAGGGCTCTTTGCTGCCCTCCCCACGATTCATGAACAGCTCGACGAAACGGGATTGGCCTTTGTCTATCGCAACACTTACCCCAGCGGGATAGCGGCAGGTGCTTCTGCTACTGCCGCCGCTGGCATGGTTGTGCCCAGCATGCCAGAGGCGATGCCAGTCGTGTCGTTTGACCGCCGCGATCGCGCCGACGCGCTGCCCACGGCATCGACAGGAACGGTGCCCTCGCAATCGCCGCAATCGATTGAATCGCTCTCTCCTGGTGAGCGGGCGCTGCTCGATCATGTGCGGCAGCACGACGGCAAGGCCGAAGTGATCTGCATCGTGCGACCCCACGGCTTATCGCACAACGCCAGCGAGGTGTTTGTCTTGCAGGGAGCCGACCGGGCGTTTGTCGATCATCTCTCGAAGGCTCATGCGGGGCATCCATTTGAGCCGCATGTGAGTGGCCCATCCCCGCCGGCCCAGCGGTCTGATCTGGCTGCTCTGCCAGCTACCAATCCAGTGCGGTAGCCTAGAGCCTAGGAACTATGTCGGGTCGTCTGTGACCTCGATGGTCACGGGTTTGGCATTGACGCTATTGGCTGCGCCGCTGCCTGAGCGGCCTGTGGCGCGAATGGTGACTTTACCGCGACCGAGCAGTTCGGCCGGGACTTCAATCGTGGCCTCGGCACCGGTGGTGCGGCCGAGCACGCGGCCCATCGAAAAAACTACCACGCTCTGGAATCCCTCGCCAGCCACGCTCACTCGCACGGTGCCTGCGGGCTTGACCCGACTGGGATCGGCCTTGAGGCGCAGCGTGCGTTTGTGATTGGAAAAAAAGACCGGCAAAACCCAACGTCCCTGCGATTCGACAGCCGACGATTCAATAGCCACCACACGCAGTTCGTGGTAGCCATCGGCCATCGGTAATGTGTCGAGCGTAAAACCATCGCCAATGCCACTCTGGGCCAGTCGCATGCCATCCACAAAAAACTCAAAGCGATCGACGCTCTTGCCATGTGGCACTTGCGCCCGAGGCTCGAAATAGACCGAACCAAAAAGGGTTGCCCCAGGTTCTAAAATTCTTGAATCGGGCGAAGCCACAACTTCAACCTTGGGAATCGTGGCCCATGGTTGGCAGAGTGGATCGCCGACAACAAGCAATTGATACGGCGATTGAACCGACTGGTAGAACGCTTCCGCCAGACTGGCGCCACGGGCATAGTGAACATGGATTGAGGCATGTGGAAACTTTGCTTGGATCGCGTAGGGTTCGATGACCGTGCCGCTGGAGCCGGCCGCTCCGGCACGGATGAATTCGGAGAGCGGTGTCTGGCCGACACCAGGCGTGAAAATCCCGCCGTAGCTCGTCAGATTCTCGCAGATTGCTCCGGGCAGAATGCTGCTGCCGCTTTGAGGCCAGTCAAAGTCAGCGGCCCCTGACATGAGTCCAGCGACATCCCGCTTGCCGACAGGGAGCGTTCCAGCGATCACTTCGCCAGCCAACCCGAGCAATTTGAGTTCAGCCACCACGCCCGTAAAAGCTCCGCGGCGAGTTGTCGTGCGGACATCAGAATTGGTCATAAAATAGATCGTCCCTTTCGGGAAAGTGCCATCAGCAGCAGCGGCACTCCGGAGAGAAGCGATCACTTCCGAAACGCTGTTGCCCCTCCCGCTCGTCACGCCGAGCATCACGGCCAGGAGGTAATGGTTGCCATGAGTCTCTGTCAATTCTCCTTGTTGTCCCCAGCCATACCAGCTGCGAAATCCGTCTGTTGCCGCCGGCACACCTGCGGCGTTTGTTGGTTTGTAGTAACGGTTACTGGCGGGGTCGAGGTAGGCGGGGCTGCGGCTTTGTACAGCGGCATAGAGCATCGTCATGCCGGTCAGGGAGCCGGACGGGAATTTATCGCTACTCACGAGCGCCGCTGGAAGTTCCTCGGCAAAATCAATCCGCCAAGGAAAATCACTGGAGTAGACAATCAGATCGATTTGCGGCGCGAGTTTGCGAGACTCGATAGCGCGGAGGATTGGCGTCAGGATCTCATCGCGAAAGGTAGCGATTTTCGTGCTCTCTGTGCTGGCCGTCCAGGGCAACATCAGCACATTGATGGGGGGCAGATTGCGGATCGAGGCAAATGCATTCGCCACAGCCACGCTATTGGGACTGGCAGAGTTGACGACCAGAAACACATTTTCTGGTCCACCGCCGGCACGGGCAGGCACGCTGCATGGTGCGGCCATGAGCAGGATCAGGCAGAAAAACAGCAGTAAATGTTGGCCTAAATGGTGGAGAAACTTTCTGGGCATGGAAGGCATCTGCTGCAAGGAGTAAGGAGTCAGAAATAAGTTGAAACCAATCCTCCGCTAGCGTATCTGTTTCGCTGCCGCTTCTCTACTCCCAGAGAGCTCAGGACTTGGATGGCAGGACTATTGAGCTGTTGCAGTCGGCCTGTCAGAAGTTGTCCTTCAGTCGGTAGACTCGGGGCCAAGGCGTGAAACTGCGCAATACAACTGAAGTCGGCCGTCAATATTTTAGGAACGCATATGCGACCGCTGCCCGGAAGAATGCCGCTGGAATTCCTCAGGCGGCTGGGAATGGTCGCGCGGTCAGCCTTCGCACCAGCCGCCTTACTCGGGGCTGCCGTGGGCCTCGTCGGGGTAGCTTACGGCGAGGAGGGTGTTTCATTTTCTGGGGCGCAATCTTTCCAGCATCTGGAAGCCATCTGCAAACTCGGCCCCCGCCCCAGCGGATCCGCTGCGATGGAGAAACAGCGGAAGATGCTTGTGGAGTATTTTCGTCAGGCAGGTGGCGTCGTCACAGGGCAGGCATTTCAAATCCGTGATCGTCGTAGTGGTGCGGCTGTGCATATGGAAAACTTGATCGTGGAATGGCATCCTGAGCGCCGCGACCGCATACTGATTGGAGTTCATTACGACACTCGTCCGTTTCCAGATCGAGATCCAGTCGATCCAAAAGGGATATTTATCGGTGCCAACGACGGGGCCAGTGGCGTGGCGTTGTTGATGGAACTGGCGCAGGCGATGCCAGCAATCAAAGGCAGCGTGGGAATCGACTTTGTGCTCTTTGATGCCGAAGAGTATGTCTTTGCCGCGAGAGACCCTTATTGCCTCGGCTCCAATTTTTTCGCCCGGCAATACATCGCCAATCAATCGATGACTGCCAAGCAGCAAGCGGGCCGGCCGGCTCATCGATACCGCTGCGGCGTGATTGTTGATATGGTGGCCGATCGGGATCTAGAGATTTGGCAGGAGCAGCAGAGCGTTTCTTGGCCCGATACGCGGCCAATCGTGGAATCGATCTGGGGTGTGGCGGAGCGATTGAAGGTGCGGCAGTTTGTGCCTCGAGCGAAGTACACCATTCAAGACGACCATGTGCCGCTGCGCATGATCGCGAAAATCCCGACCTGCGACATCATCGATTTTGATTACCCCCACTGGCACACCACGCTCGACACGCCGGAAGCCTGTTCTGCCCAATCGCTGGAGAAGGTGGGGCGGGTGCTGCTGGAGTGGTTAGAACAGCAGGAATAGTTGATTCTTGTTGAATCAGGCAACGGCTCATTTGAACGCCCGATTGTTGGGCAACACGACATGAACAGGCCGAACAACAAAAAACTGCACGAGTTTGCCCCGAGTATGGAAGGAAGCGTAGTTTCTCCCAAGCGATCGCAGTTGTGCGTGCCTGAGTTGGGCATCAGTGGCATGCCTTTGACGGTGTCGCTGTGGCTGGTGGCAGAGGGAGCGGTTGTGATCGAAGGAGATCGCGTGGTCGAATTGCTCGCCGGTGGTGTGACCATTGATTTGGAGGCGCCGATTTCAGGCCGGCTGGTCCAGCTTGTGGACGAGGATGAAACGGTGACTGCCGGCGCCGTGATTGCCGAAGGAGTGCCGGAAAAACCAGAGTCCTGAGGTGTCGCGAGCCGTTGCCGCTGGTTGTTTTGTGAAGTCTGTTTGATCGATCCGTGTCACACAAAATGCTCGTAGAGATGCCGCTGCCGTTTGCCGATAATCGCCGAGTTTGGTCGCTGTCGCTGCTCGGCGGACTGACGATGTTTCTGGTGCAACCGCCGGTCGATCTCTGGATGCTGGCTTGGCTGGCGCCGCTGCCGTGGCTATGGCTTATAAAAGTCGACACCCTGCGGGCTGCCCATCCGTGGCGGGCGATCTGGGTTGGTGGATTCGTCTACTGGCTGGGGGCGATTCACTGGCTTCGATTGCCCCACCCGGCGACCTCCATCGGTTGGCTGGCGCTGTCGGCGTATTTGGCCGTCTGTGTCCCGCTTTTTGTCTGGACAACAAGGCGGCTTGTGCATGACTGGAAATGGCCGCTGGTGGCAGCGGCGGCGCTTGCATGGATGGCGTTTGAGCACTTGCGTGGCTGCCTCTTCGGAGGCTTTACGCTAGCCGCCTTGAGCCATACGCAGTGGCGGTGGACCACGCTCATCCAGTTGGCTGACTGTTTCGGGGCGTGCGGCGTCAGTGGTGTTGTGATGGCAGTTGCGGCGAGCGTGGCGGCGATTCTGCCAGATGGTCAGACGGTTCTGGCAGATCGCGGGCACCGCAATCGCGATCAGGTGAGCAAACGAATCTGGAATGCGGCGGCGGGGCTGGGCATCTTGGCTGCCGCGCTTGGGTATGGTGCGTGGCGGATTGCCGGAGAGCCACCTCGTCAGGGTGTGCCCTTGGATGTGTTGCTCGTGCAAGGATCGATCGATACGCAACTCAAGCACGATCCGGCTGCCGCTGAGCAGGTCGTGCGGGAGTACGACCGGCTCACTGTCGCTGCGTTGGCCGGTGCCAGCGGCGGTGAATTCAGTGCAGCGACCCCCGACCTCATCGTCTGGCCAGAGACAATGTGGCGCTGGGGATTGCTCGAGATTGATCCTTCAGAGGTCCTCCCTGAAAGCGTGGTAGAGCAGGCAATTGGTCCAGTTGGAGCCCCAGAGGATTTGGCCGAATCAGCTGCCGACCGCCAGTTGCGTTGCCATCGCTGGCTGGAGCAGGAGCGGCTGGATGCCGTCGGTGCGTTTGCCCGTCGCTACGCCAGCACATGGATTGTCGGCCTCGATAAGCAAGTCATCTCGCCACAACTGCCCGGCGGCGTGCAAAACTTTAACTGCGCTCTATTTCTGAATGCCGCCGGCCAGCCCCTGGACTGCTACGAGAAAATGCACCCTGTGCTGTTTGGCGAATATGTGCCTTTGGCTGGACGATTTCCCTGGCTCTACCAGCTCACGCCGCTGCCGGCCGGGCTCACGGCTGGCGTCGAACCCGTCGCTGTGCGCATTGCCAACCAGAACGTGGCAACCAATATCTGTTATGAGACAGCGCTCCCGGAAGCGGTGCGATCCCTTGTGCTCAACCTAGAAAGGCAGGGAAGGCGGCCAGATGTCATTGTCAATCTGACGAATGATGGATGGTTTTGGGGTTCTAGTGAACTCGACATGCACCTTACCAGTGCCATCTTTCGGGCGGTGGAGGTACGAACGCCGCTGGTCATTGCAGCCAATACGGGGCTCTCGGCCTCCATTGACGGCTCTGGTCGGCTCTTGGCCCGAGGACCGCGGCGGGCCACCGCCACGCTCCGCGTCCGTGTTTATCCTGATGGTCGCCCCAGCTTCTGGCTGGCTTGGGGTTCTTTACCGATGGGGGCCTGCGTGGCGATTGCAGCGGTTTTAATGCTGGAGAAAGGGCTTCGCCGTGGTAGCCTTGAGAAGCGTTGACCCGCTGGCCGATCTACCTCTAGGCTCACTCGCCGTGGCGGCAAAAACGGTTCAAGCATTGTTCAATCGGATTGTCGAGCCAGTAGCGTTTCAAAGTTGGTTTTGACTGTGTCAGCGAAGAGGCCCCCATGAACATCATCGGCAAGATTTTTGTATTTGCAGTGTTTGTCATGAGCCTTGTGTTCATGACTTTCTCGGTCGCCATCTACTCCTCTCATGTCAACTGGCGAAAGCAGATCGAACGCACGCGAGATGAGGCTACAGCACACCACCCGATTGGTTTGAAATACCAGCTCAAGGAGGTCAAAGAAGAGCGTGAAAACCTCACAATGGAGATCAATCGTCTGCAGACTGAAGCGTCCAACTCGGAAGCGTCGCGGGATCAGGTCGTTGCAAAACTGCAGTATGCGTTGAGTGAAAAAAGTGTCGAATTGAGTAAGCTGAGGGATGAGAAAGAGGAAAAAGAAAAAGAACAAAAGAAAGTACTCGAAGAACTCACCAGTGCCCGTGAGGAGCTGGAAAAAGCCACTCAGTCGGTCGCGGCCTTGCGTAAAGAGGTGCAAGCGCAGCAAGCAAAAGTGGATCAACAGGTGGGTCGCGCATCCGAACTGGCTGGTGAACTGCACGCCAGAGAGTCGCTGTTGGTCATTGCCAATGAGCGCAAGGCTCAGTTAGAAAAACAGGTCGCCAACGCCCGGTTACTCCTGAAGCAGAGCGGTCTCTCGATCGACAGTCTCCCCAAGGATCGCGTGGCCTCCATGAGTGGTGTTGTCGTCGCTGTGGCCGACGATTCGGTCGAGGTCTCGCTCGGTGGAGACGACGGCGTTCAGATGGGGCATGAATTGGAAATCTATCGCAACGACCAATACCTCGGCCGCGTCCGCGTTATCAGTGTGAAGCCCGACAAGGCCATCGCCGTGATCATCAAGGCGTTCTTTCGCGGCAATATCCAGCGGGGCGACCGGGTTGCCACGCGACTCAAGGCCTAATGCGGCTGATGCTCAAATCCTGCCTCATGAGGGCGTGATCTCGCTGTGTACACCAGAGGACTCGATCGATGGTCGATGATGATTTAAAACCCTTTGTTCCTCGCCGTCCGCCGATGAGCGTCTATACGGCGATGCTCTTGCTGGCATTCATTGCGATTTCAATCGGCTGCCTGATTTTGTCGCTGGAACTTTTCTACAGAGATTTGCCGCTCAAGCCCCTCGCGCCTTAGGCCAGCGAGATGACCTGAGCGAGGTGAGCCCAGCAGGCTATTTTTTCTTGGCCGGCGACGGAGGCGGCGTTTTGACTGCTGGCGGGGCGCGCCTGGGGGTTAGCGAAACAAGCAACCCGTCGGCCGAAGCCAAAATGAGGCTGTCGGATGTCGTATTGATAACCGGCAGCGATAGACCGCCCAGCGAAATTCGCTCGCGGCGGGAACCGTCGATCAGATCCATGCCCGAAAGTTTGCCCGTGCGATCAATGCACCAGACGCGATTGCTGCTGACGGCGAGAATTTTGCCGGCGACAGCGGTCTGCCACACGAAGCCGCCGTGCTGGGCCGAATAAGCCGCGATACCCCGCTCGCCCAGCGAGACGACCAGCGTATCTCCGCTCAGAAAAATGCCTGGATCAGGGGGGCCTGCCAGAGACGCGTGCCATTGAAGATGCAGCCCACTGCCGCCTGTTTTCAATAAATCGATACGCTTCAATTCTCCGCCATCCCCGCTCACAGTGGTCGTATAGATCGAAGTTCCACGCACCAACGGTGGACCGGCGGGGGCGTGCTTGAGAACCAATTCAGAACGCTCCCAGCCAATCGAGGTGGGTTCAATGGCGACCAGTAAGCCGTCAGTGGTGCACCAGATAATTCCATCGGCCAAGGCAACTGGAGCGAGGTCAATATGCCCCCCACTATTCATGGCAATGGGCGCTAGGCTTTCTTCTGCCTGTTTGTCGGCGACTTTCTTTTGAGCGGCCTTGGCCGGTTTCCTTTTGGTGTTCTTCGCTTGGGCTGGTGCCTGGGCTGTACTCTGGACAGTCAAGTGGCGGTGGGGATCGACTGGCAGTCGCATCACGCCGCCAGCATCCAGCGGCGCGTAGACCCAGTTGCCAGACGGCATCGCCCCGGCGACGGGAATGTGGTGGAATTGATCGTGCCAGCGCGTTTCGCCGGTGCTGCGTTCCAGTCCATAGAGATCTAGATCGCGGGCGACAGCTACGAGCGTAGCTCCCACGCCTGCCGCCTCAACGGGTCCACCAGGCTTTCCAATGCGATGGCTCCAGAGGAGTGTGCCTGGACGGTGGGAATGAGCTGCGTGTGGGTCGTCATGGGCCTCTGTTGAAGCATGGGCCGCCGTCGTGCGCACGGCGTGAATGCCGCCGTCTCCCGACTGCGCGATCACGATGCCATCGGCAACAACAACATGCTCCAAGCGATAGGTTGTCGATTCAAAAGGAACCTGGATGATCCATTCCCGCACGAGCCCAAATCGATCAGCCAGAAGTTCGTCGGCCAGCGTGTCACTCAGGCAGTCGTGGGCATGAAGCGATTGATGGCCGGTCAACCATGATGCAACACTAACGACCGCGATCAGCCATCGACGAGAGGAGATCACAAGAGGCTCCAGAGCGAGACAAAAGAGGCCGAGGCCACGACAGTTCTTAAGGATACCTTGAAAAAACCAGCCAAAAAAAGACAGCCCTCCAGGATTGGCGGTGGCCCGGCAGAACCACCCCGCCAGGCGTTGTGGCCGGCACATTCGTCATCTGCCACGCGGCACGATTCCCTGCAATGGCGGGAATCAAGCCAACGCTTGAGCCTGGTTCGCGTCATCCCTACGATTCGATCAGGCACTCCGCCGATGCTTCTTTTTGATTCCAAGGCCTGGCATTCATGCGGCAACCCTCAGAACCTTCCCGTACAACCGACGCCAGCGCGCTTGTGCTTGGTTATTTCAACTTTTCCTCCGGTTCATTTGATGCCGCGGCCTGGCGGGCAATGAGCGATCTGTTTGCGGTGGTGGAACCGTTGACTGCTGCCACAGGCAGATTCGACAGCCTCACGGGCAAAACCATCGATGGTTATGGATGTGTCGTGGAATGCCCAGACGCGGCTTTCAGGGTGGCAAAAATCCTCCGCGAGCGGTTGAGCAGTCTGGCGGCAAGCGAACCAGCGTTTCGCGATTCAACGCAGGCCAGTGCTGTCATTGAGATCGTTTTTGCAGAGCTTCTGCCAGCCTATCGCGCCTTCCACTGCGACTTGCTGGAGCACCAGCCACCGGGCGCAATCGAGCGGCCATTTATTCTGATGGCCGCAGCGCAAGCGGTGCTTGCGATCGGTGCGCCATGGGACGACGCAAGCAAACCTCACCGGGCCGGGGAAAGAGTCGAGCAGTCGATCGCGAGGCTCAACGATTATGTCGGCTGGCGGCCGATGGCAGTTCTGGAAAATGGACGCTTGTCGGAGCCCTACGGCCACGAGCGAGTCCGTCCGATTCCACTCTATATTGCCGGAGCTGGCGTGGCGCACGGCCGCTACAAAGAGCTCATCGCTGGCGCCATCAGGATTTTGTCGGCGGCGCCGGAGAGTCTGTTGCAGCAGGCCGACTTCGATTTAAACGCCCTCGAAGAACTCGCCATTGATCCGCGAGCTTTCGACTTTCTGCATCCAGCCGCCAGTCGTCCCAATTATCTGTTTGGTCTCTGGGATCCATCTCGCATCGATGAAAAAGGCCGCTACCGGAGAATGGTGGTGCAACAGGCCACGCTGGAAGGAATTCTTTCCTGGTCCGAGGCCGCCCCCTCGCTGTCGTTGGAGTCGGCTGCCGGCCAAATGTCCGAATTACAAAGTGAGTCATCGGCCGTATTGGCTGGAGTGATGCTGATGGCTTCCGGCCTCTCCGGCCACGGCCCCGGCGCCCATCAGGCTGGCTTGCCACTCTCGGAACTCCTGCCGCGAATCGCTGGCTACCGAGATGAATTTTATCGCTGGTTGATGACACAGCTTTCTGACGATCACCGTCAGCGTCTTGAAGAAGAGACGCGGAAACTGCGGCAGCCATTTGGTGGAGTTCGCCGCCACATCAATGCACTGCTAGCCAGCAGACGGGCTCGGCAGGTCGAAAGTGTGGCACTCGCGGCCGTGCTTGCCCGGCTTGGCAGGGGGCCGGGGGCCGAGCGGATGGCCAGTGTCGTGCCCGCTGCGTCGGCCCGCATGCTTTCACGCATTGCCAGTTGTGTCGTTGCCGCACAGAGCCTTCTGCGCACCGACCGCGACTCACCGGCCAAGCCAGGTGAGTCGGTTGTCACGGCACTTGATCAGCTCGACAGGGCCACCGATCTACTCTTTCGGGCAGTCGGTTGCGGTGCCACAGTCGATCCCTGGAACATTCTCGGATTGGCCGGGCAGTTTCCACTGCACGAACCAGGAGGCGAGAGCCAGCCCGATCCGCGCGTGGATGATCTGATTGCAATTACGGGCTCGATTCTCAACGGCTATGCGGCCATCTGGCGCAAAAGTAGCCTCGACAGTTTGCCTGCCATTGCCTCACGGTCTGCAGCGTCGCTGGAAAAGCTGGCCGTCTGGTGGGATCGCCATGCCACGACGACTGTTTCAGGAGTGGAGCACCTTTCGGGCCGCGAAGTGCTCGACTCGGCTCGCGAGGTGATTCAATCGCTTGAACGACGCCGGCAGACTGCCCCGCTGGCTCCTCCGCCGAGTTTCTGGCGGCGTGAAGTGGCATCGTTTTCATCACCGTCGAGCCATGCTCAGGCTGCAGACGCGCTGCTGGGTGAAGGTGATCTGGATGGGGCGATGGGCCTCCTTGTGCACTGGGCATCACTCTTAGAGGGAACGGCCATCGAGCGATCCGGACCCGTCTGGCTGGGTGCAACAGCACGCTGGATGGCGAGGGCTTGTGCCGATCGATCGGAGGAGGGGCGTTCGCGTGTACGGAGGTTTCTTGAGCTTGTCGAAGCGAATACCAGTGCCATTGCCGACTGCATTGAAATGGCTGCTCTGGGTCGCGAGTCAGGAGAGAGCCGCCGCAATAGTTATGAAAATGGTGACGACGGCGATCAACTCGACGATGACCAGCCTCTGGCAGAGGAAAGCGTGGCATCGGCCTATGAGTCGATGGTCTGGCGGGATTCGACAGACGATGGCGTGGATGGGGGCATGCTCGACATGGATGTGCCCGGAGCGTCGTCGGTCAACGGCGCTGCCGCCGTTGAGCAGGCAGCAGAGTTTCTTTCGAGTGTTGCCCAGGTGTTGCGCGATGCTGTCACAGCATGGTGCGTGATGGATGTCGCTAGCGGCACAAGCCCATCCCGGGCGGAAATTGATTCTGTGATTGGCTGGCGTCACTTCTTGAGACGGATGCGGCGGGCAATGGTGCGAGCCGCTTCCAGCATCGGGGCTCGCGATTCGAAACCCTCCCCCGGCATGTCTCCATCAGAATACGACCGGCTTCGCTGGCAGCGAGAAAGCGCGGCCGAGCGGTTGATCGAAGCAGCAGTTGGGGCGACAGAGACGCTGTGGTTTTTATCGACGCGACTCTATGTGGCGCGACCAAACGGTCGGCCGATGACGGAAAAGGGGACCGTCGGTCGGTTGTTTGCGGCACTCCTCTCAGGCGATCCGATGGTCGCACGCAGCATGCTGGAAATTGTCACTCAGCGACTCAGCGGTAAGGCGGTGCTCTATGTGCCGCTCTCGCGGGGCGGTCGGCCTGATCGAATCGTGCGGGCGAGGAGCCGCGAACGATTGCTCGAACGGCTTGCATCCTGCCTGCCGCGGCTTGGACTGGTCGTTGAAACAATGGAAATAGTCCAGCTCGCGAAGTCCTTGGAGAATAAGCGACCTGTTGGGGCGGCGAGCGTGAGCGAATTTGATAGGGTGTTTGAAGCCGCTACGACAGCCTTGGTAGAGCGGATTGTAGAGAGCGCATCGGCAGTCGCTGGTGACGGCAGTCCATCCGATCAGGCCATCATCACAGATCGCATTTTGGAAGGACTGGCACTGCTTGTGCCGAAGCTCTTGGAAACATGGATGACGCATGCCCGACAGTTGCGGCTTTCCATTCTGGAAAGAGTGCGGGATCCGAAAATGTTTGCTGTGGTGCAGGAGTTCATTGAGCGATACGGCGCGGGCCTGTTTACGCAGCACTTGCTGGCGCCCCCCTCGCTGCGAGGCATTTTGCGCGGGGGCGTGCGAAGATTTCTGGAGAATCTTGTCGAGCGGCAGATGGACGACGCCGACGATTCCGCTGCAGGATCGTTTGCGCAAACGCCGGTTCGGCTTACGGCAGAACTGGCATCGGGTAGCCTGCCAATCAAGCAGGCGGCGGCCCGACTGCGATTGGTGCTTGAGAGCATTGCCGAAAACCATGCCGAATACCGCGATTGGAATTCGACGACCACGCAATCCGACCGGGGCGAACACCTCTACATTCTGCTCGACTTTTTGCGCATCAAAGCCGAATACGACCGTATCGCATGGACCTTAAGGCCTGTGAATATGGCCCATCGCGTCTTGGCCGAGCGTGGCGTAACCGATGCGGCCCAAGCGTGGCGCGAGCGGCTGCGCGATGAAACCATCGATACGACCACGGCGCTTGTGACGCGACTCTCAGAACTTGAATCACAGTCGGGAGTGCGGCTTGTCAGTATCAGCGATCGCATCCGCAGGCCATTCACGGCGACGCTTGAACAAGACGAATTGGAATCACTGGTGGACCCGGCTGTGGCGGAGCTTTTCACGGGCCAGCCAGTCGGGGCGGGCGAGCGGCTCGAAGATCGCGCCAAGGCGTTTGTCGATGTTGCCAGTGGATCGGGAGTCGAGGTGCCAGATTGGCTGGAGCGCTTGGGAACGGCAGTCAACACTTCCATGGAACGCGGCGATGCTGGTTGGGTGCAGCGTCCGCCGATAGGCACGCTGCCCGACGCCGTGCCGTGGCAACCCATGCCGTGGGAAAGTCTCCGCGATCGCTTGTCCTAACGTTGCAACCATCAGGGCCACGAATGTTTGGAAATGAAGAACATCGAGGCCAGAGCACGACTGTTTTTTCCAGACGCTCACAGCGAAAATGCTACAATCAGCCGCATGAGTGCAGCCGATCATTTTTCCCGTTTGTCAACGCACGAAGAGCCAATCGCCCTCCATCGCGACGTCAGGCGGCCGCTAGCAGTCTGGCTGGCCGGACGGATTACCTATGCTGCGTATGCTGCCATGGCTGAGCGTTTGGCTTGGGAAGTGTCGGAGCCTGACAAGCGGCCGCCAACGCTGCTGCTCTGTGAGTTTGAGCCATCGATCACCATTGGGCGCCTCGGATCGCGCCGCGATGTCGATATCACTGACGAAGAACTTCGCCGGCTCGGGCTGGAAGTACGGTTTGTGGGACGGGGTGGCGGCGCGGTCTTACACGGGCCTGGCCAAGTCTGCGTGGCCCTTTTTTCAACGCTTGAAGACTTAGGGTTTGGCCGACACGATGCCGGGCCGTTTATGGAGCGATTCGAGACAGCTCTGGAGGAAGCCGTGCGGTCTTTGCGGTGTGGGGCGGCCAGAGATTCGCGGGCCCATGGAATTTTTGGGCGCACAGGAGTTCTGGCAGCCGTGGGTGTTGCCGTGCGTCGGGGGGTCGTCTGCCACGGCGCATTTGTCAATGTGCAACCCTCGCTCGAGCTTTTCGAGCGTGTCAAAACGTCGCCCATGGCCTCGGACGGCACGGCGTATACGATGGGTTCAATTGAAGCAGACGTGCAGCGCAAGGTGCGGTTGCAGGATGCACGAGCAGCCCTTGTGCAGCACTTGACCGAAGGATTTTTGTTTCCTCGATCGAATATTCACGCCGGGTTTCCGCTGCCGATTGGTGAAAAGAGCCTCTCCAGCCCAAAGGAGTCTGTCAGCCGTGTCGGATAATATGAGGCAACTGCCGGTGATCACGCTACCGATTGATACGGGACTGGCGATGGTTCCGAACGAGCCATTGCAACAGTCCCGTCGCCTGCCACCCTGGCTGCGTCGCAATCTGGAACCGGGCGGCGGCCACGGCGAGACGGCGGGCTTGATTGCCGAACTGGGCCTCGAAACCGTCTGCGCTTCGGCGAAATGCCCCAACCGGCTGGAATGCTGGTCGGCGCGGACGGCCACATTTATGATCCTCGGCAATGTCTGCACGCGGCCCTGTGGATTCTGTTCCGTGCCGAAGGGAAAAACAGAAGCGCTGGAGTTAGACGAGCCTTTGCGTGTAGCCGAAGCGGCGAGGCGTCTTGGTCTCAAGCATGTTGTGATCACAAGCGTGACTCGCGACGATCTTGCCGATGGTGGCGCCGACCACTTCCGGCAGACCATTGACGCCGTTCGTGCGGCAACAGGCGCCACAATCGAGGTGCTCGTGCCCGACTTCATCGGCAAAGAGGGCGCACTGGCACAACTGATGGCAGCCAAGCCAGATGTCTTCAACCACAATACCGAGACAGTGCCACGGCTGTATCGCACCGTGCGAGGCCGCAAGAGCCACTATCCGTGGACGCTGCAACTGCTTGCCAACGCCAAGAAAATAATGCCGACAGTCAAGACCAAGAGCGGTCTGATGCTCGGGCTGGGCGAGACCCGCGACGAGCTTCTGGATGTCTTTGCCGATCTTCTCGAGCAGGGCGTCGATTTCCTCACGCTGGGTCAATATTTACAGCCCACGCTGGAGTCGTTGGCAGTCGAACGCTATCTGCCGCCAGAGGAGTTTGAAACGCTCGGTTCTTTAGCCCGCAGCATGGGATTTAAGCAGGTGGCCTCAGGGCCGCTGGTGCGATCGAGTTACCACGCCCGCGAGATGGCCGAGAACGGACTCGTGGCGTAGACCCAAGCCTTAAACGTAGACGCAAGCCTTAAACGTAGACGCAAGCCTTAAACGTAGACGCTGAAAAGAAAAGGTCTCGATAGAGGCTCCTCCGCAGAATCCGTGGGTCAAAAAGGCCGCAGGGACCGGTTCGTGGAGCGCACTTGAGTCACCGCATCGCTTCCTTCCTGAAAAGCCCGTAGCGCCAGCGAGGGAGGGTTGGCGTGCCGCATTGTTGAAAGCCACCGCCACCAACTGGCCTCTGCACTCCGCCATATTGTGGCGATGGTTTTTCACCTCGCCCCCGTCGCTCGCGCTCCGGGCTTTTCAAGATGGGAGACGCAGCGCCGTCATCGCCCGCTCATCCGCAACTGGTTCCATGCCCGGGGCATGATCTCGGCGGGGGTTGTCGAGGGATTCAATGGCAAGACAAAACTGACCACCAGAAAAGCGTACGGCTTTTGCACCCCTCAAGGCATCGAATTTGCGCTGTTTCATGTCATGAGAAACCTCCCCAAGCCGGAATGTACTCACAGATTCTGCTGAGGGGTCTCGATAGAAAACCCTTGAGTCCCAGCAAAGCCCTCGGCCCCAGGGCTTACGCATTGTTTTTTTGCGGTAGCGAGGACTTTGAGGAGGTAGTTGGTATCGAGGGCGCAGACCCTGCGTTTGCATTGAGCGCTGCGTTTTAATGTTGTCTCTTGGCGGAGAAGGCTGACGACGAGGCGGCGAATGGCGGCGAGGTTGGCGGAGCCATGTCGGTCTTGTTGGCGGGCGGCGTCTGCGCGGAACGTCACGTCGAGCACGTCAGGTCCCTTCTAATCGCGAATATCCTCCACAATCTTCGTCTGGCAGCCCATCGCGTTGATCGACCCGCCGAAACGTGTCATGCGAAAGGGCTCCGCCGGGTAACTCCAGAAAGGTTTTCAACCAGGCGAGCTTCACCTTGGCGAACATCGCCATGTCGCACCAATCATCCGCGCCGCAGGCGACCGCCAAGACAGAAATCGCCAACAGATCCAACAGCATAAGATCGCAAGACTTCTTGTGGCGTGGATCTGGGAGGTCCACAAAACATTCATTCAAACCTTCTACAAACCCCTGTGCGTCGCCATCCACGGCCACTTCCTTCGCAAGCACGCGTGCGAGGATCGCAGCCATCCTGGCTACTCTTCAATAACCTCACGCCAAGCGGAAGGAAGAGCCGTCACGGACATCGCCATCATGACTGCCATGGTCCATCCGGGCCTTGCCCCACGCACAATAGCGGCGTCCAGACGGCATGCTCTTGGGGCTGGCGATCAAGCACCTGGTCACAGGAAGGCGCACGTTAGCTATTGCGGCTTCGCATCGCCTGATACCCACGTGTCGACGCCGCGGATCTTAAGCAGGATCGGTGCGTCGACCTTGGGCACCGTGGGGTGGGTGCAAGAAAGAAGCGCCGTCCGATGCAAACGGTCCTTGCTGACATCGAGGTAGTTATGAATCTCCCCTTTGGATTGTATGTCATCGATGCGGACGGCTTCGACCCATATGTTGTTCAAGAGTAGCTGATAGTACGATTGCCAATTCATCCGTAATCGCACATCCACTTTGTCATTCTTAAGTTCACCCACATGCGCAACCTCCGCGTGCAACGGCTGTAGATGCGGGCGATTCTTGCGTTCGGGGATCACGATCTCAATGGGCGGGCCGGGCTGAACCCCTGCGCCTTCATATGACGTCGGAGGAGTTAAGTCGGACACAGCAAGCGTCACAGGCTCGTCGGGCAATTCCACAGTAAACACCACGGTGACAGCGTAGCCATAGTCGCGCACGGACCTGCTCTCGTCAAGGATTTCACTGGGTTTACGAGATAGACCAATTGAATGTTTGGGTGAACTAGCCTGCCGAATCTTGTTCATTTCCACCGAAACCGGACGATACATCCACATCGTCGAGGCTGGACTCAACCCTCTTGGTTCCCGAGGAAGTTCTCTCGCGAACGCTTTCAGTCGTTCAGGCCCTGTAGGCAATTGCAGCACAAGGAGTGTCCCGACGATGTTTCCATCCCTGTCGGCCAGTTCACCGATCGCGTTGACCTTCGGAACTATTTCTTGTTCCCCGTCGGGTGGCGTCGCGGGATCACCCCCGTCCGCGTTGATCTTCGGCACGGTATTTTCCTTTGCGGCCCGCGTTGTCGCCGGTTCATCGCCGCTTGCACAGGCGACAAGCTGAACGATCAGGAACCAAGCAAAAAAACTTCGTCCATCGCCCTAATGGATCGCTCAAGCGGCGAAAGTCCCTTGGGGTATCGCTCATCGGTCGCCTCTCACGTCGTCAATGGCTATCGTCCCCTCAGTGCGCTGATCGAACACCAGCCCGATCGATGTTACATGGCTCACGTCGAACAATACGCCGTCAAGCGTCAGTATACTCAGCGGGAACCGGAGGGTCACAAAATTGGCCTTGTCATTCGGGTCGGCACCGGCGGGATTCCGTCTTAACGTCGCATTGACGATCGAGATAACAGCGCTGCTGATAAGGATAGGTCGGCCAACGGCACTTTCGCAAACGGCGACGCAGTGAAGATCAGCCGATGAGCCGCGAACCTGTCCGTTTGCGGATCAGTGGGCCCGAAGGCGGAGCGACGAAACTCCCCGCAAACCATGGCAAACCAGCGCGCAAAAGCCCCGATTTTCACGCTCGGCGCAGGCTCTCTGCGAATCGGGCCGTCAGGCGGAGCGGTGACGATCTGGGCGACTGGTCCCTGCAGCCGTCAGAGCCTAAGGATGTCGATCGCGGAGAGTTCGTCGGGCGACGGAAAGGAAGGTGTCCCGGTCGTCATGCATCTGAACGAGCTCGCTTTAGTCGGTCGGTGGGCCGCGGGCGGGAGAGCGAAACTCCTCCGCCACCCACGCCATCGGTTTGGCCTCTAGCGTCGTGGAGTGTCGTGGGAGCGAAGATGCCCTTCAAGTGCTCGTTCACTGTCGGCACCGTGACTTGGAAAAGCTCCACGATCAACTCCCCGCTCAGCAGCTTCGGCAGCAGCCTGTCGCGCAGGGTGGCGAGGGTGCGGGATTGGGGATGACCTCACGCAAGCACCCCATCAGCACCACCTCGGAATACGACTCCCTCTCACCTTGAGAGAGGGCCGGGGTGAGGGTGCCTCCGGCATATTCACCGAACGCGAACTGCGGCCCGTGCCCGACCGCATAGCCCAGCTCCCCGAACCATGCCTGGGCGGCGTCTTGGACAATTGATTCGTTGAGGCTCACGCCGAGGGGCCCTCTGATGCGCAGTAGGCTTGCCGTTCGTGGGTCGGTGTTGTGGGAAAGGCCAGCGCCAGCCTTCGTTCGCGGACAAGCTTCGTGAGATATTGATCGCGCAGTGTCTCGGGCTTGCGATTCACGAGTGTGGCGAGGCATCGCAGCGTGATGAACTGCTTGGCGCAGAGTTCCTTCCCTTGCGGCGAGGCTCTATCGCCATGGCCTCCAAGCGCTGCCGCAAGGTCAGAGACAGCACACCCAAGTCATCCATGATCGACAGTGGCAACTGATCAGCAACCAGACGCCCGTCACCATCCCGATTGTCGGTCAAATTCGGGTAGCTGGGAACCGAAATTCGGGGCGTGGGGCCGAATACATCGTCTGGCGTTGGGATCGCCTCGCCGGGAAGGTGATAAACAGCGCCGCGTCCGCCCGTGGATTCGAGCATCCCAGACTGGGTGAGATGCTGCAGCGTCCGCGGGCTCGGCCCGAACGTCTTATCGAGCGTCATCAACGAGAACGGCACAGTAACCGCCCAGTGACGTATTGTCGAATAGAGCGACATCGTTGCCGGTGGCCTGTTGACCGATTTCGGCGTTGTAGGTGTAAGTGATGTGATAGATGACACCGTTGAGAAGACCGCGACTCCTTCATCGAGGTTGGCGAACGTACCGCTGACGGCGTCGGTCCCATCGTTCTGGATGAGCACGAGCGGCGATCCGTCGTGGATCACACGCGTGCCTGACAGCACAAGCTGGGCCCCTCCAATCGCCACCGTGCCCGTGACAATGGTCCGGTCGAAACTGGTCCCGAAGGTGTCGCCATTGACCTGTGCCGAGTAGCGTGCACCGGATGCGAGAGTCGATTGAGAATAGAAAATACTATCCCGCCGGGCGCGACTCATGCGGTTCTGGGCATCCACGGTATCCAGCCAATCTTGCCCAATCGGTCAACAACTGGACCTGTCCCCGTTTCTTCTCCCTCGGGAGGCGTCTGCGCCGGGGGGTGAAAATCAGTCAAAAATGGTCATTTGACAGCGGGTTTTGCGAGCGTTTCGGGCGAACCGGCAGCGGCCATCAGGTCCGCCACACAGCCTGCGTGCCGCTTATTGGCAGCCAGACACTTACTGAAGTGCCATTGACCGGGCTATCCTTATCCTTAATGGACGACGTTTCACAAAAGCACTCTGGGCCGGGAATTGCATCCCTCTCCACGTTCCTTGGCGGATCGCTGGACTGATGTTCCCGTCAAGAGGCCATGATTGTTTGGGGCCCCCAATGAAGTTCCCTTGCTTGCGATTGCTCGTTCTGTTGATTTGCGTAGCAACGTCACCGATGACCTTTGCGAGCAACACCAATCGGGATAATGATCCCGCGGGCAAAGGCATCGACGCTGCCACCGTCCGCACGTACGAAAAACTCGGCGCGGTGTATGGCGCTCTTGCCGAGGTGTACCCATTCTTCATTCTGGGCCGCGAGGCTGCGGAAAAAAGCATGCCTGGGTTCCGCTTTCGTGCCGTTCCGAAATCGAAACTCCCGGCAGTCGCAGTTCCGTTCGGAATTGACCTGAGCTACTCAGACGTGACGGACGCAAACCTGAATGAATTGGCCGACTTCACGAACCTCACCTGGCTTGATCTGACCAATACCCAGATAACGGACACGGGCATGAAGAAACTGGCCGGGATCAAGAACCTCTCCTCGCTGAATCTGTTCAACGCGATGGTGACGGATGCGGGGTTGAAGGAGTTGGCCGGCCTCGACAAACTCACCACGCTTGACCTGAGTTACACGCTTGTTACGGACAGGGGACTGAAGGAACTGGCCGGCCTCAAAAGCCTCACCACGATTCGACTGGAAGCCACTCGCGTGACAAACGAAGGCCTGAAGGAATTGGGGGGGCTCAAGAACCTCACCACCATCGGCCTGGAAAGCACCATTGTGACGGACGCGGGTTTGAAGGAGTTGGCCGGCCTCACGAACCTAACCACGCTGGAACTGAAAGACACCAAGGTGACAGACATGGGGCTGAAGGAACTAGCCGGTCTCACCAAACTTAACAAGCTTAACCTGCGCATGACGCTGGTAACGGACGCGGGATTGAAGCACCTGGCGGGCCTCACGCACCTCAAGGCACTTGATTTGAGGGGAACGAATTTCACGGACGCGGGATTGAAGCACCTGGTGGGTCTTACGAACCTCCGTGGGCTTGACCTCATTGGTACGAAGTTCACGGACGTCGGGTTGAAGGAACTGGCGGGCCTTACAAACCTCACGACGCTAAGCCTGGAGGGTGCTCAGGTGACAGACGCGGGACTGAGAGAACTGGTTGGGCTCACAAATCTCAACATGCTTAACCTGAATAACACGAAAGTGACCGACGCGGGGCTCAAGGAGTTAGCGGGGCTCAAGAACCTCAACACGCTCTCTCTGAGAAGCACAAAGGTCTCGGACGCCGGGCTGAAACCGGTGGCCAACCTCACAAATCTCAGCACGCTTGATCTGAATGACACCAAAGTAACGGGCATGGGACTGAATGAATTGGCCAGCCTCACGAAGCTCACCAGGCTTGACTTGACGAACACCGAATTGACGAGCGCGGGGCTCAAAGGATTGGTCGGACTTGAAAACCTCTCCACGTTGAATCTGACCGTCAAGCAAGCGACGGAGGAAGATCTAGCACCGCTGACCGGCCTCAAGAACCTCACTTCGCTCAAGTTGACTCTTGATTTCCCGATAAAAGGTCCAGAGCTGAGAGGATTGACCGGAATTGGCAACTCCACCAAGCTCGATCTGAAGCTGACGAAGATTACCGATACGGAATTGAAGGAGTTGGCCGGCATCAAGAGTCTCACTCGACTTGACCTGGGAGCCTCGAATCTGAACGGCAAGGTAACCAATGCGGGAATGAAGGATCTGGCCCGCCTGGAGAATCTCACCGCACTCAGCCTGTTCCTCATGCAAGGGGTAACAGACGTTGGACTCGAGGAGTTGGCTGGTCTCAGGAATCTCACCTCGCTGAACCTGGGAGCTACGCGAGTGACGGGAACGGGGGTTGCCGAATTTCGGAAAGTGTTGCCGAAGTGCGTAATCAATCGCTGATCGAGTCCGCGCAATTCATTGGAGCCTTCCATCAGGAGCTTGTATATGTTTTCCGTGCAAAGAACCTGTTTTGCCTTTGTGTTGTTCCTTGTCGTATGCGCCTCTGGCGTGCATGCTCAGGTGCAGGACAAAAAAGAGAGTCCCGAGGAGGCCAAACGCACCAAGTATCGGTTCCCTGAGATTATGGTGATCGTCTATGCCGACTTTCCCAACGAACCGGAGCACCAGCTGGCCCTGGCGAAGTACACGCTGAGCAAGGGGTTCAATTGCGTCGAAGCCGAGGTGAACATGCTCGATGTCTGTCGCAAGGCCAGCCTCATGGTGCGTCTGGGGAGCACCGACATCGGCTCAATGCTTCGGGCCGCACCGAGATTGAAAGACGATCCAGCCGTGTTCGGGTATTTCATCTCCGATCGGCGCACCAGCGGGGCCTTTCCTGGCTTCTCCGGGATCGCCCGTGCTTTTGAGGCGGCGGATCCGAATCACCCTACGTTGTTCATCAATCGAGCTGAATACAATCAGTTTCCAGAATTTGCCGATGTGGTGAAGCCGATGGTGCTCGATTATTATCATTACCACTGGTCTTCGAAGAATCATCCGGAGCGGTACTACCTCTATCTGCGCATGTTTCGCGACCTGAGCATCAAGCACGATATTCCGCAGATGCGCTGCCTGGGCTCGAGTCCCACACCCCCGATGATCCGTCAATCGATGTACGTTTCCTTCGCATATGGGATTCAGGCGATTCACTTTTGGCCTCCCCACTTTGTCGGTTGCGCGATGGACCAGGATCGCAACGCAGTTCTCGAAGACGGCAGACCGGTCTTCAGCCTCAGCGACGCAGGGAAAGCCGTTTCGGACGTCGCTTTGGAGTTGAAAGCCATTGGCCCCGTTCTCCTGAAGCTAAAGAATCAGGCCGTATACCACACTGACAAGACCCTGCCCGTCGGCGCAGAAAAATCGCCTGCCGATCTCTGGTTTCAGCCGGAGGGGGATACGTTCCTCGTCAGCGTCTTTCATGATGAACACAAGAACCGTTACCTGATGCCGGTGAACCATGCAGTCGATAAGACTCGCGAGTTGACTTTGCGTTTCAAGGACGAGAACACCTCCCTTGAATTGATGGATCGCAAGACGGGAAGGTGGCGACCGTTGGTGCTGGAAAAAGCCGATGAACACACACTGTTGCGCCTGACCCTGGCTCCGGGCGATGGGGAACTTCTCCGCGTCAAGTAACGGCGACAGCCCGAGAGTGATCTTTTTGGGGGGACGAACATGGCAGCGCGTAAAACACGTATTCGCATGGCAGGCCTCATCATGGCCTGGATGATGCTGGCTGGGGTAGCGCGAGCCGGTGAGTCGGAAGTGGAGAAGTTGAAGCAGGGATTACAAAACCCGAAGAAGGCGGCACGAGTCGAACCGATCCGGATATTGAAGGTCTCCGAAGCCGAGGCAGGCAAAGCGGCAGATCTACTCGTTCCTTCAATGGTGGACAAGAGCACTCAGATCCAGCCAGCGGCCTCGGCGGCGCTGTTGAAGAGTGGCAAAGAAGCGGTGCCGGCGCTGGTGCAGGCCCTGCAATCCAAGGAAGCCAAGGTGCGGCGAGAAAGCCTGTCGATCCTGGACCAGCTTTGGCCCCAAGGCCAAACTGGCGGCGCCGGCTCTCGCCAATTTGCTGAGTGCAGCGATGGCGCCCAGTGAAAGTCCGCCGGTAGTGCGACCTGTGAGCTTTGCGGCTCCGAGGATCGTCGCTGTTGAAGGCATATCCACGTGATCGGCGCCGTCTGGAGCGAGGCCCGTGGGACTGCGCTCGACTCGTCGACCGTAGAAGAGTCGATTGTTCCCACCCGACAATGAGAAGTCGAAGATCTGCGAGTCCTCTACGAAGAAGGGGCGTCGTTCTTCGAAGAATGTTTCGAATGCGGTGAGGTTGATGACGGCGGGATCGGCCTCGACCTGACCGAAGTCGGGGTTGATCGTGGCGTCGAGTGTGAACGCGGAGCCGAGTCCGTAACGGATGTCGAGGCCGCCGCGCTTCGTGGTGGCGGATCCGTCCACCAACGGATTCCCTTGTTCGGCAGGCTGACGCGTTACTCCACTCACGACATACGGGCGGAATTCGAATCTGCGCGGAGCGTGCTCGGTGCGGATACCGGTGACAGTGCCGAACTGCGAGACCTTTTCGCTCAGCAGTCCTGACATCAGTGCGAAGTGCGTCTCTTCGTTCAAGGCGACGCGCATGCGCGCGACGTTCATACCCCACGTCTGATCCCCGATGTCGTCTCATACCTCAGTTGGAGAGCGGGATGCGGGATTCGGCGGTCCATCCGAGCGAGTCCGTGTGTACGGCCGATTCCCAGACTACGTCCCACGCATCGTCGTCGTCGTTGAACAGGTACTCGTCGCGCTGAATCCCGGCGGCGGTGACGATGAAGACATACGCGCTGCGTCGGTCGAGGCGCGGATCGAACGCGATCGCGCACCAATGTGCTTGGCGATGGTGGCTATTCTCCTTTTATACGAGTGCATCAATCACAAACACGAGCCAAGGGCTGCGCATGACGAATAGCAACGGGCTTCAAAAGCCTATCTATGGGTGGTCAATGATGTTCTGGGAGCCGTCGCGGTGTCGCCTGACGGTAAGTGGTTGGCCTCGACGAGCGACGAGATCATTCGCGTCGTGCATGCCGCCGATGGCTCAAGTCCTCGCTCCCGCAAAAAACGATGCGTAAGCCCTGCCCTCGGCCCCACCCCTATTCCTCCCCCTCGAGCCCGTGCTCCAGCAGCTTTTTGCGGAGCGTGTTGCGGTTGATGCCCAGGCGGATGGCCGCTTTGAGTTGCACTCCGTTGCAGGCGGCCAGCATTTGGGAGATCAATTCCCGTTCCACCCGACTGACGACGCGCTCAAACAGATTTTCGTCATTCGGCCCACAGGTCGTCATGCCCTGTTCAACCAGGTCGCGGGCCAAACTATCGAGGTCACCGCCGCGGCCTGGTAACAGAGCAGTGGCCTTGTCGCCCCGCATGGCTGGCGGCAGCAAGTCAAGCGTAATCTCGTCGCCGGTCGCCATGACCACGCATCGCTCCACGACATTTTGGAGTTCGCGCACATTCCCCGGCCAGTGGTATTTTGTCAACGCCTCCAGCACCGACTTCTGCAAATGGACGACATAGCGATCGTTCTCTTGGTTGTAGTATTCGAGAAAGTGGCTGACGAGTTGGGGGATGTCTTCGCGGCGGGCGCGCAAGGGAGGCAGGTAGATCGGTACGACATTGAGCCTGTAGTAGAGATCCTCGCGGAAGTTTTCCTTGGCAACTTCATCGAGCAATTCGCGATTGCTCGCGGCGATTACACGGGTGTCAACGCGAATGGTCTCCGTGTCGCCCACTCTTTGAAATTCGCGTTCCTGCAAAACACGCAGGAGTTTAACCTGGAGTTTCGCAGTGGTGGAGTTGATCTCATCAAGAAAAATGGTGCCGGTGTGAGCGGCCTCGAAGCGGCCTGTGCGGTTGCCCACGGCGCCTGTAAATGCTCCGCGCACATGGCCGAAGAGTTCGCTTTCCAGCAAGCTCTCCGAAAGCGCGCCACAATTGACTCTGACAAACGGGCCACTGCCGCGCGGGGAAAGCTGGTGGATGGCCTTGGCGACGAGTTCCTTGCCCGTACCCGTTTCGCCGACGAGCAGCACCGACGCATTCGACACCGCAACGCGACGGGTCATTGCGTAGACTTCCATCATCGCCGGACCCGAGCCGATCAAGCCCTTGAGTGGAGAGCCTGGTTTGTCGTCAGGGAATTGGCCGTGAGTGCTGGGCATCAGGGAGGGGGTTGGATTGTGTGCGGGGCGTCTCGATGGCATCGATGACGGCGCCGATCGCTTGGCGGTGGTCTGCGTCGGTGCTCCGATTGTACCGAGTGAAGGTTGCCAGGAGCGTTCCGGTTTCGAGCAAAACCCCAAATCGCTCGACGCTTCCCTGAAAGCCGGCAACGGCTAGGTTTCTGCTGGTGGCGAGCAGGTCTTCTCGCTCTGTTTCCCGCAGGATCGCCTGCTGAGCACGAGCGTCGCCGAGGACCGAGAGCAGCGAAAGAGCTGGCGAAAAGAGTGTCTCGTGGCGAAGTGCCGTGATGGCTGTGGGAACGGCAGCCGAAACATCCCAGCCTCGGCGGGCGAGTGATCCCAAAAGCCAGAGTGATTGCCGAGCATGTGCCAGACGAATCGCAGCCAGCTCTTTTCGCACAGCCGGCAGAGCCGCTGATGGCCCAGCGAGGTGCGCAAGGACATCTGGAAAACGCGCCTCTGCAATCACCTTACCGGAGTTGGCATCGAGCGTGGGCTGAAAGAAGCTGTCGAGCCGATCGACAACGGCCACGCCAGGGAACTCAGAAAAAATCGTGTTCAATCGCGACCAAAAGATTCTGTGTTCATCGTGATCCAGGGGATCGATGACGACCATCACAGCCGGATTCTCACCGCTGCTTTGCTGCCGAATAAATCCAACAGTTTCGTAGGCGGTCGATTTGAGGACTCGTGCCGAGAGCAGAACAAGCACGGTGTCGCTGCTGTCGCGGGACTTAAAAACAGCATCTCTTCCGCTGGACATCCGCACAGTCTGGTAGCCGAATCGCGAAAGCCCTGTCGCCATTGACTGGGCAATCTCAATGTTTGGATGGGCGACGATCGCGCGGTCGATGCCCGTCGATGTGGCTGCGTGCAGCAGCGTTTTTACAACAAGGCTTGAGCCTTTGTACGGCACATCGCCAGCGGCGAGTGCCAAAGAGCGGGCCGCCGTAAACCGTAGCGTGGCATCGGGCACAGCCAAGGCCCTCAGCAGTGCCTTCCGCACGGGAGCCGAAAGCAGCGGGGCTTCTGCCCCCTTCTCGGTGGCTGTGGAACTCGAATTGCCCAGAGCCTGCGCCGCTGCCGCTGCCGCTGCTAGCAGGCCGCGATCAACGGCCATGTCAAGGATGTCGGCAACAGAATCAGCATTGAAACCCTCAGGCCCAGAGAGCACATCCCGAAGTTGGGCGGGCTTGATCTGTTCAATCGCCGAGAGCGGATCGGCTCCGAGTGCCAGAAGTGCTTCTAACTGCGCCAGCAAGACTAAATTCACGATGCTGGGATCGATCGCGTTGAGGGCTTCAAGATCACGGGCCAGATGCAAGGCATCCAGTGCCCGTGCCGCCCGTGGCGACAGATTGCGCCGCTGGATTCGTTTCTCTTGGGGCATCCAGACAAAGTGTTGCAGTGTCGGCTGAATGGTCGCCTCGGCTTGCGGCAAGCCGGCGGGCGAAAGCAAGCGGTCGAGGCGACGGGCCACAAGCGGGATGGCAAGATCCGCATCGAGATTGACGGTGCTGGCTAGACGCAAGGCGGCGATGGCGCGGCGCTGGGCGGGGGGAGGGGTGTCGGCAACGAGTGCTGGCGCCAGCAGGTACTCAAAAACATCAGTCGCTTCGCAGGCACAGAGCGCCGCAATCACGCCGTTCCAATGGGTGACATCATCCGATCCCAGCCACGCCAGCAAGGGCTGCCTCGCATCGTTCCCCAGTTCTTGAAACAAGCCCCGGGCAATGCTGCGGGCCCGTTTGCCAAGGGGATCGTTCGTCCCTAAAAGATTGACCAAGACGGGAATCGCATCCACGCCAACCCGGGCTAGACGATCGGCTGCAATCACCCGCGTAGCGAAAGACTCGCTCCGCAGATCGGTGATGGCTTTTGCCAAGCCCACAGGATCGCGTCGTCGCAGACGTGATGCCTGCTGAATCTCGTTGAGAAGCGGCCTCACATTGGCCTGCAAATCTCCAAGCACTCGATCCAATCGAGCCAGCGTTCCGGCGTCGGTGGCGTCGCCCACATCGGCCAGCATTTCCAGGCGGGCATCACCGGCTTTGTCGAGCAGATCTTTGAGGCGGGCAAAATACTGTAGGGAGACGCTGTAGGCTTCGACCTCAGACGAGCGGATACAAGCGTCGAGAAATTCCAGTGGCGTGGTGCGCGGCGGTTGGGCCAGCGAATCGACAACCGACTGTGCCAGGGGATCGAGTTGCTTCTCTCGAGGAGATTGGGCAACAGCGGCCCCGCATCCCACGGCGATTGACGCACAGAGGAAAACAGCCGCCGCCTTGTCGATCACGGTGCGTTGAGTATGTGCTGCCATACAGCTATTTGGTCGGCCACCTGGGCCGGTGCAGTCGAGCCGAAACTGACCATCCGTTCAACCGCCCTGGATGCCCCAAGTGCGCTGCGAAAAGAGCCTTTCCAGTTTGCGTATTCCCGCCCAAACTCCTCATCGGAAAGCTCTGCCAGCGAGACCCCCCTTGTCATGGCCCTGCGCACAAGGTGGCCGACCGCTTCGTGGGCCGTCCGCTGCGGCACTCCTGTTGCGATCAAGGCCTCCATCAGGCTGGTGGCATCGAGGTGGCCCCGTTCGAGCGTGGCTGCCACGCGGGCGTGGTCAAACTTTGTACCCGCCACCAGCGGCGCTGCCACGCCAAGCATGGCCTCTAGCGTGTCGATGGAGTCAAAGATTGACTCCTTATCTTCCTGTAGATCGCGGTTGTAGGCCGTGGGCAGGCCCTTTAAGAGCACAAGCAGAGCCTGCACATTGCCGATCATCCGCGCCGATTTGCCTCGCACCAGTTCCAGCACATCGGGATTGATCTTCTGCGGCATGATGGAACTGCCAGTGCAGAATCGTTCCGGGAGTCGCAGGAAGCCAAACTCTTCTGTGCTCCAGAGAATCCACTCCTCGGCCCACTGCGAAAGATGAACTGCTGCGAGTGAAAGCACAAAGGCGAGCTCGCAGACAAAGTCGCGGTCGCTGGCTGCATCGAGGCTGTTGGCAGCCACCGATTCAAAGCCGAGGGCGTGGCGCACATGCTCGCGGTCGATGGGCAGACTCGTGCCAGCCAGCGCGCCGGAGCCTAGAGGCAGGATGTTGGTGCGCGACCGGCAGTCGGCCAGGCGTTGCCGATCGCGCTGAAATTTTTCACACCATGCCAGCAACTGGTGTGCAGCCAGCACGGGCTGGGCCCGCCGCAGATGCGTGTAGCCAGGAATCACGAGGCCCTGCTCTCGCTGGGCAAAGTCGAGAAACGCCCGTTGAACTTCGTGCAGGCCCCGATCGATGCGATCGATGGCGTGGCGGCAGTGAAGCCGCAAGTCGGTGGCCACTTGATCGTTGCGGCTGCGGGCCGTGTGCAACTTTCGGCCGGTGTCGCCGAGTCGAGCGGTTAAGGCCGATTCAATGTGGAGGTGGATGTCTTCCTTGGCGGCAGTAAATTCAAACTGTCCACTGGCAATGTCGCCGCGAATCTCTTCGAGTCCAGCGACAATTTGTTCGGCTTCGTCTGCGGAAATGATGCCGCAGGCAGCCAGCATACGGGCGTGGGCGATCGAGCCGTCGATATCATCGTTGGCCAATCGCTTGTCAAATGACACGCTCTGGGAGAAGGCCTCGACGCGCTTGTCGGTCGGTTCCCGAAACACGCCGCCCCATGCCTTCGACGACTTTGGCGGATGGATCGAGTCTGGCACGGCTGATTCCTGCAAAAAAAGAAGTTGGCACTAAGACCCAAAGCAGGGCGCACAAGAGCCTACCCTGTTATGCCCGACAAGGAAAATCCACCCGCATCTTGGCTTCCGCTACATTGAGCGTCATGACGACCCCCGAAGATTTTCTCGCCCCTGCCGGTCGCCTTGCGGCCCGTCTGCCCGGCTGGGAATCACGGCCGCAGCAGATCGAGATGGCAAACCTGATTGCTCGAGCGATCGCCGATCGAAAGCACGCGATCGTGGAGGCGGGCACGGGGGTGGGCAAGAGCCTTGCCTATCTAGTGCCAGCGGTGTTAGCGGCCACTGCCGATCAGGTCGATCAGCCGCTTTCCCAGGAGCCAGATTCGATTGACCCAGCGGAGCAAGCCGGGCCTGCCGGTGCGACCGCCCAGCGGCCCCGCCGAATCGTGATTTCGACCCACACCATCGCGCTCCAAGAACAGCTCATCAGAAAAGACATCCCGCTGGTGGCTGCCGTTATGCCGCGAGAGTTTTCCGCAGTGCTCGTCAAGGGACGGGGCAACTACGTCAGCCTGCGGCGATTGGCGCTGGCCCGTGAGCGATCGGGCAGTCTCTTTCAAGAGGATGACGACCAGAAACAACTCCATGAACTCAGCGCATGGGCCAAACACACATCAGACGGCTCGCTGGCCGATCTGCCCTTTGTGCCGAACCCGGCTGTCTGGGAAGAAATCCAAAGCGATTCCGGCAACTGCATGGGCCGGGCCTGCCCGAACTATCAGCAGTGCCACTACTACGCCGCACGACGCCGCATGGCGCACGCGCAAGTGCTCGTCGTCAATCACGCACTCTTCTTTTCCGATCTCTCATTGCGCCGGGGCGGTGCGAGCTTGCTGCCCAATTACGATGTCGTGATCTTCGACGAGGCGCACATGGTGGAGGGGGTGGCAGGGGAGCACCTGGGGATCGGAGTCTCGAGCACTTCCATCGAAAGAGTGCTCGCCAAGCTCTACAACGAACGCACTCATCGAGGCTTGTTGGTGCACTACTCGATGAAAGATTTAGAACTGGCAGTGCTGCGTTGCCGCCGTGCGGCGGAGGAGTTTTTTAGCACCGTGCGCGAGGCAATGAGCGACGACGGCGAAGGTCCTTGGCGGGTGTTGGAGCCGAGGATCGTGGCCAACACGCTGGGCGATGTCTTGGGGAGCTTGTCCAGAAAACTGCGCGCAGCGGCCGAAGGAATCTCAAACGAAGCAGAGCGACACGATTTTTTTTCGCTGGCCGATCGGCTCACCGGCCTTGCCGGATCGGTCCATGCGTGGCTTGAGCAAGGGGAGCCAGGGTGCGTGTGGTGGGTCGAATCGCAGCGCACGCGGAGGGGCAGGGAGCGAATCAAGCTCTCCAGCGCACCGGTCGATGTGGGGGCCATGCTCAAGCGAGAACTTTTCGACCGCATCGGCACCGTTGTGCTGACCAGCGCCACATTGGCCGTTGGCTCACCTGGGCCGGAAGCGTCGGCAGAGCCCGAAGTTGATCCGTTTGTATTTTTACGAAGTCGGCTGGGCCTGACAGCAGCCATCAGCAAGCGGCTAGGCAGTCCATTTCATTATGAACAACAAGCAGAGCTCATCCTCATCGATCGCCTGCCCGACCCCAGTGATCGCATGGCCTACGACAAGGCTGTGATAGCCATGATCCGCCGCTATGTCGCCCGCAGCAAAGGCCGAGCCCTGGTGCTTTTTACGAGTCTGGCATCGCTGGCGACAGCCTCGAAGGCGCTGGCTGGTTGGTGCGTCAAAAATGGCTATCGACTTGTCAGTCAGGCCGACGGCTTGAATCGCTCGCAGATGCTGGACGATTTTCGTGAAGGCCCAGCCAGCGTGCTCTTGGGAACCGATGGATTTTGGCAGGGGATCGACCTGCCCGGTGAGCAACTTGTCACGGTGATCATTACCAAGCTGCCTTTTGCCGTTCCCGACCGGCCTCTTGTCGCTGCTCGCATCGAGGCGATCCGCGCAGCAGGGGGCAATTCATTCATGGACTACCAGCTCCCTGAAGCAGTGCTCAAACTCAAGCAGGGCTTTGGGCGATTGGTGCGGACTCACGATGACCGTGGCACGGTCGTTATCCTTGATCCTCGATTGCTCACGAAGCCCTACGGCCGCGTTTTCCTTGAAAGCCTGCCACCAGCCCGCAGTCTGATTGAGCCATTTGAGCCATTTGAGCCCATCGGCAGCCATGTGCCGGTCGAGTGAGGCTGAAGCTGAAAAGAGTCGTAAGTTCTGCCAACCAATCGCTCGCATGGACGGCGTGTTGTAGAGTGACTGTCGATCGCCTATCCTTTTGTTTCGGTGCTCTTTAGGCAAGGCATTCAGCAGGCTTTTAAGCCGTGCCTGCATCCATCTGACCCATCACTTTTAAAAAATGGCGAGACTAAAAATGGCGAGATCAGCAATCATGAAACCCACAGGCTTTCTCACGCTTCTCACGCTTCTCACGCTCGTCGCGATAGCGCTCTGGGCCGCCACCCCGCTCCATGCGTGGGAGCCAAGCGGCGCCGATCTGGATCAGGCAATCGCGAGCGGTGATTTCACGAAGTACGCAGAAAGTGCCAGCGTGTGGCTGAATGAAAAGTCGGCGGGGAATCTCAGCCAAGACGCACTCCTAGGCCTGATCAAAGAGCCAGCCGTTCTCTCCGCGATCGATCAGCGGCAACTGATTGCCAAGATTGGTGCCGATCCGCTCGCGGCTTTTTCCAAAGCCGATCCGGCTCATCAAGCGTTCCTTGGATGGCTTCTGAAGAATACAGCCGCTCTGGATCTTTTTCTGGAAGGGTCTGTGCCACTGGGACTGGCTGCCCGCGATCAAAACAACTACACGATCGGTATCAGAGCCTTGGAAATCTGGCAGAAGATTCAGGCAGCCGATGCAGATTCCAAGGAGGGCCTATGCCTCAAGATTGCAATTGCCACGAGCATCGCTCCCCCCGGGACAGGTGCCCCTGGTGCTGGGCATGTGAAGCCTGCGGTCGATCCGGTCGACCGATACAAGCACTTCAAAGAAGCTCACAAGAACAAAGAACTCGTTGCCAGCTTTGAGAACCTCAGCGTCTGGGAACTCGAAAAGGTAGTGCAGTCGGGCGCCTCCAATGAGGACTTGGCTTGGGGACGGGAAATGATCCGGTCGTGGCGGCCCGATCTTCTGAATGATGAAATGGTGGTCAATTCAACGAGCTTCGTCTGGCGTAGAAATGCGCCCCCCATGTATTATCCTTTCAAGGGTATGAAAGATGTCATGGCGGGGGGCGGCAAGTGTGGCCCGAGATCAGCGTGGTCGGTGTTTATCTGCCAAGCCTGCGGCGTTCCGGCGATCGGTGTGGGCCAGCCTGCCCATGCCTGTGTGGCGTATAAATCGGACAATCCCATGGTTGAACCGCAGCCCGGCAGCCACTGGAAGGTTGGATTTGGTGCTGGCTGGCAGGTTTCAAAACTCGAGGGCATGGGCGGTCCTGATTTTCTTGCCGCGGTCGAGAGCCGGGCGCATCGCCAGGAGTTCTCACAGGTGGAGCACCTGCGGTGGCTGGCTGCTGTGCTCTCGCCTATCGACAAGGCGGGCGCCGTTCTGGAGGTTGCGCGCGGCATCCAAGCCTCGCTGAAAGCTGCCAAGACCGATCTGACGGCATCGCTCAAGGCAGAGGAAGCGGAGGCCGATCCGGGCGTCAAGGCTGCAGCTATAGCTCCAACACAGAAAACGGCTCCAAAGGTCGATCCCACAGCCCCTCGATCGACAGAGACGGTCAAGGCCAAGAACGGCGTACTGCGCGTCGATGCGGCCTCATTCGCAAAAACAGGCGGCCAGAATTCCTGGGGAGGTCAGTTGCCGCATGTGCTGGTTCATAACACTCCCGGCGGCGGCCATCAGGTTTTCTTTCAGCAGCAGATGCAGAGCCAGTGGGCCGACTATCTGGTCGATGTGCCGGAGAACGGGACTTACGAGGTTGTCATGAAGGCCGGTTGCGTCAACGACAGCCAGACTTTAGAGGTTTGCTTGGGCAGCACTGTCTTGGCCACGGTGCCGATCCCGCTGACCCACGGTCTGTGGCAGGAGACAGCCCCCGTAGAACTTAAACTTGAAAAAGGGGTGCAGACACTTCGAGTGCAGACATCCACCACCGAACACAAGCGGGGCATCGCTCTGCACTGGTTTGAACTGAAGCGAAAGGGCTGAGAGTCGTAGCACAGATGGTTTGTCAGCGGTGAGGCCCTGAGCGTGTGCGCATGACCTTCATTTGATAGCGCAGAGATTCTCATCCATCGAGGCTCCTCAGTTCCCGCGTTGTGCGTGGCAACCGCAGGCCGTCTGGGTGTCTCTCTACGATCCCTCTACCATACCTGTGAGTGTATCGGCCATATCGCTCAATTCACGAGCCAGAGCGGCGATCTGCGTGCCGGCGGCGGCGGTTTCTTCTGCGTTGGCGGCATTGGCCTGAGTGACTGTGTTCATTTGGCTGACTGCACGATCGAGTTGGGAAATGCTTTCAGCCTGTTCGATGCTCGCGACGGCCACTTTATTCGTCAAGGCAGCGGCGTCCGACACGCTGTCGGTGATTTGTCCTAAAATCTCGGCCACCTCCTCGGCGACCGCGACGCCGTTATCGGCATTGGCTATCGAGTCTTCAATCAGCACCGTCGTGTGCCTCACGGAGTCGACGCTACGCTGTGCCAACTTGCGAACCTCTTCGGCCACGACCGCAAAACCCCGTCCTGCCGCACCAGCGCGGGCGCCTTCCACGGCAGCGTTGAGTGCGAGTAAATTGGTCTGAAAGCCAATCTCAGCCATCGACTTAATAATTGCGTTTGACTTATCGGCAGAATGCTTGATTGCGGCGATGGCGGCAGACATGCGAGCCATCGCCTGTTTGCCGCGGTTGGCTGATTCTGCAGCCGATCCAGACTTACTCTGTGCCGAACCGGCGTTGCTTGCGTTGTGCCGAGTCATGCCGGCAATCAGTCGCAGCGAACTGCCCGCCTGTTCCAGTGAAGCAGCCTGTTGCTGCGAACTGGCCGCCAGAGATTCACTGCCACTGGAGATTTGTGAAACGCCGACAGCCACTTCCCCTGCCGTTCCATTGAGCATGCCAACAATTCGTTTCAGTGGCCCGGCAATGCTTCGCGTTATGAGCAGCACCACAATGGCTGAGGCCAGCCACGCCAGTCCAGCCGACACCAGTGCCAGCATCCGGAATCGCCGGTAGGATTCCAACCGCTTGTCGAGCAGGGCATCGAGAATGCCGGCACTCTCTCGCCACAAGTGAAAACTGGCAGCCCGCGCTTGTTCCGCGGAAAGAATGAGCGCGGTGATGTCAGCCGTGTTGATTGCTTTCGCATCTGCCGCCTGACACTCCGACCATTTCTCACGCAAGCGATCGGCAGTGGCTCGGTACTGTTCAAAGGCTGGTGGCAGGAGGGACTGCATCTTGTCGAGCCGACCGTAGAAATTATTATCTTCGGCCAGGCAGGTGGCGAAATTACCAGAAATGCGACTCATATCGGCTGCGAATTGCCAGGCTCCAACGGCCATTTTTATGCGGTCATCAGTAGAAATCGCCGACTGTTTTCCAAGGTCGTCAAAAAACAGAATGGTTTGGGCATAGCGGCGCTGGGTTTCAGGCAGGGCCAGTAATGTGACACCCATTAAGTAATAGCTATCAAGGTCGGGATCCAAAATCAAATTGGATGTATCGCCAGCGTGCTTGATCATCAGTGCAATGCGATCAAGCAGTGTGTTGTGGGCCTGATCGCTCTCGGTCGGAGACATGCTTTGGAAAGTCGGCTTGAACGAATCCCACTCTCGCTCGAGGATCTGCGGCATAACCTCTAAGCGGTTTCGGCTTCCCAAACCTTCTGCTGTGAACTGCAGCATGGTTGCATAACGCTGGTCGGCGGCCCGCAGATCGGCAAATGCCAGATCGATGGCAGCGCGCTTTTCCACAAGTTTGTTCCGCAGGCTTTTATCCCCGCCTAGCACGCGGCGGCTCAGCAACTGGTGCTGCGGCAGATGCTCAAACAATTCCTCGAGCGGTCGCTGGTAGGCATTGCCAGCTTTTTCTAGCTCAGAAAAGGTAATGTCTGCATTGATGCCACTGACGACAAAATATAAAAGCACAGCGATGGGCAAGGTGTAAGCAATGCTAATGAGCATCAGGCGTCTGGAAATGCTCATGCGGTCGATAAAGGTAGTCATAAAGGAGAATTGAGAAAAAGTATTTGTGGAGGTTTAAAAAGCAGAGAATGAATACGGATCGTGTGTGGTTTAGATTGATGCAGCAGGCGTGCGTGACAGAGCCTGCACGATCGCTTCGGCAATGTGCGGCAGAGGCAGAATCTGTTGCACCGCGCCGGTCTCGATGGCTGCCCGAGGCATGCCATAGACAACGCATGAGCTTTCGTGTTCGGCGATCGTTTTGCCGCCCGCCTGACGAATCGCGGCGATCCCCTGCGCGCCGTCGCTGCCCATGCCGGTCAAGATTGCCGCCACCAGATGGCTACCGGCTGTTTCGGAGGCCGATTGAAAGAGCACATCGACCGACGGCCGGCAGTGATGGATCGGTGGGCTTTGCGATAGATGCACGCGGTAGCCCTCCGCCTGCCACGATAAGCTGAGATGGTAGTCGCCAGGTGCGATCACGCACATGCCTCGAGTGAGTAGCATTCCTTCCTCGGCTTCGCAAACATCAAAGGCGCACAGTCCGTTGAGCCGGGCCGCCACAGCCTTGGAAAAATAGGGAGAGATGTGCTGTACGATGGCGATCGGCGGCAGTTTGTCGGGCAGGTGAGGCAGCAGCGTTCGCAGCGCCTCAACGCCTCCCGTGGAGGCCCCGATGACGATCAATTGGCGGGGATCGACGCGGCTGGTGTACGGCGATGGCGGGCTGACAGGCATCGCCGGCGAACTGGAAACAACAGCCTGTGACGACACGGCTTTTCTAGCCGGAGTTCCTCCAGAGGATGTTGATTGCGAAACCCCGGGGGATGGCAAGACGCGATCCCCCTGCTTTCGCACGGTTTGAAATTGGCTGGCGGCCGCAGCCGCTTTGACATGGTAGGCAAGTTTGCCGGCCAGTTCACCGACCGACATCGTGCCACTCGGCTTGGCCAAAACGTCGACCGCTCCAGCCTCCATCGCATCCAGGGCCGCTTGCGATCCAGCCTGCGTGAGAGAACTGACCACGACCACCGGCATCGGGTGGTGCCGCATCAATATTTTCAGGAAGGTCAGGCCGTCCATGCGGGGCATTTCCAGATCGAGCGTTAAAACATCTGGGTTGAGCCGGACGATTTTTTCCCGTGCCACATAGGGATCACATGCCGAGCCCACGACCTCGATATCCGGGTCTTGGCTGAGTGCGTCGGTGATCGCTTTTCGAACGAGTGCCGAGTCATCAACAACGAGAACGCGGAGTTTGGGTGGCTGGAAGGCAGTCATAACTCACTCGTAGCTTTCACTCAGAACAGACAAAAAAGCGGATCATTCCGGACGCATATAAATACTCGGCCAGACGGGCTTGAGACTGTGGCGGATGCCGATCAGACTCTCCGAGTGACCCACAAACAGATACCCCCCCGGCGCCAAGTGCGCCGTGAGTTTTTCCAGCAAAAGGCTCCGCGACTGCGTATCAAAATAGATCATGACATTGCGGCAGAAGATCAAATCCTGAGCCTCTGGAATAGGATAGCTGTCTTGAAAAAGATTGATGTATTGAACGCTCACTCGCCGCCGCAGTTCGGCCTTCACCCGTAGAAACCCATCCCGATCGCCAAATCCAAGTTGGAAGTAGCGATTGAGCCATTCGGGCGATGGCAGTTCGACTTTCTGGGCCTCATAGATACCCTGCTGGCACCGCTGCAGCATGCGGTGCGAAATGTCGGAGGCTTCAATGTTCCAGAGTAAGGAGGACCTGGAGCGACAAAACTCCGCCAGCACAATCGCCAGCGAATAGACTTCTTCGCCCGACGAAGCCGCCGCACACCAGACTTCTAGCGGCCGAATCACAGCCTGCGCACGGCTGGCGAGCGTTGGCAGGATATGGCGACTGAGAGTTTCAAAATGAGAGTTTTCACGAAAAAAGTGAGTGTGATTTGTCGAGATCAGATCGATCAACGCATCGATTTCATCCTCACTGCCGAGTGATTTGAGCAGATCACAATAATCGTCGTAGTTCTCTAGGCCCAGCGATTGCAGCCGCTGGCGAAGCCGGCCTGCAACGAGCGTATGCTTGTCGGTCCCCAGACGAATGCGGCTGCGTTGGTAGACCAGGTTTGCCAGAAAATCAAAGGCACGCTGTGTCAGGGGCACTTCAGATGGAATCAGCATTGACATCAAAAGTTTTTGAAGTTGCGATCTTCTTGATCGATCTCTGACACGCTCAGTTCCGGCATCGGAATCTGCACAGCGGCTCGACGAGAGTCTACCCCACGACTACTGCCGCCTGAGTGGGGAGTTGCTCGCGGGAGTGCCGCGGCCCGCTTTGAAGCTCGCCCTGTCCGGCGCGTATCCTCGATCCCGCTGAGCTTGCGAGCCGGTGCAGAAATCTTCCGGCCACCCACGAGCGACCGCAAGTGGACAATGA